>Ga0079996_113899_pt1 | contig 25082 bp, 25 predicted proteins | sample PerSpoAPS_AMetaG_FD_69199 | JGI IMG/M metagenome (GOLD analysis project Ga0079996, IMG submission 69199) | Thermal spring microbial communities from Yellowstone National Park, Wyoming, USA - Perpetual Spouter A (PS_A) MetaG (SPADES assembly)... | ecosystem: Environmental > Aquatic > Thermal... | reverse complement strand
TCGGCCTTGTTCTTTATCTTTCTCAGAGAATTTATCAGCCCTGTGAGATCTTCTCTAGCTACTGCGTGTCCAGGCTTCTTAGCAAATCTCACGATCCTCAGTGATGTTTTTCTAGCCCAGGCCTCCAATATGTTCCTAGCCTTCCTATGATAGGATCTTATTCTGTTCAGGATCCCTCTTCTCCTCCTCCATGCAGGATACCTTGGAGAGGAGTATTTCTTCTGGAGATTCTCGGCAAGCTTCTTCCATCTATGGGCTTCATCGATCTTGGTGTCCCTCTCCTTGTTTATCTTATCATCTCCATATACTATCTTCCTCTCATTGATATCCACAGCTATAACATCCCTAGGCTTGCAAGGCTCTGGCTTAGGCGCCTTCTTGGATATCCACAGAATCATCTTATCACCTCTATAGACCAGCCTTGCCTCTCCATTTTCATAGCCATCATACCTTCTATCCCAGCCAATGATCTTAAGCCTGATTCCTCCTATGATCTCCATATATCCATCTTTAACCCTATACCCTGATCCTGGGTGTAGGAGCATTGATAGCTTTTTAACCCTAGGGCGTTTACCCTTCTTAGGATTGTTCCTCCAGGCATTAGCATTTGCAAGGGCATCCCTATAGCAGTCAACAGCAACCCTTGATGGAAGCCCAAACCATTCTCTGAGCTCTCTATATAGAGCATTGTGAACACTCCCAATGCTCCTCAGATCCAGCCTCAGGATCTTGTTTATAGCATAATTGAGAACAACATTGTATCTCCTGAGAAGCTCTACAGCCCCCGGCTCGGGACTAACCCTCATTCCAATTGAAAGGGTTAGCAACCCCTCACCGCCAGAGGCCATAGAGCCCCTTCAAAAACAAAAACCTAGAAAACAAATAAAACCATCCCCGCCCTAAAGGACGAGGCTTTTATTTGTAAAGGTCTTCAGAGAATCAATTGCGAGATCTATGTTCATGTGAACACAATCGGGTGCGCATAGCTTTTATAGCCTATCCGATAATCTGAAAAATGAAGGTGAGAGTTGGTGAGACCAGAGATCCTTGTCAGGAAAATCCTTGGAGCCTCGTTCCTAGGCCTCCTAGTGATCTCAGCCCTGGGAGGCCTGGGAATAGCCCCATTCCTCTGGATAGCCAGGCCATTGATAGTGAGCGCAGTGTCAACACAATGGGGAGCTGAGAACATATCAGCAATAAACACCTCAAGAGACGGCCCTCCATTCAACGGAGCAGTGTTCTATAACACATCCTTCCAGGTCAACGTGACATTCAAAGACGCTGTACCAGTGGAACCCAACCTAAACATAACGCTGAGAATATGGGACTCCCCAGCCAAGAATGTGCTCAGGTTTGAGTTCAATAACATAACTATATGGCCTTTCGATCCATCAGCCACAGCGGTTAGGATCTACAACACAACAGTATTCATCAACGCTAGCGGAATATTCATTGGCAATCTCACGGGCACTAAAACAGATCTATCAGATTTCTTGCAGGTATCAAATATTCCGCCAAGCGTTGGGAACCTGCTGGAGCTCGGAAACTATTCCCTAACTACAGGGGCTTTTGTGCCATTCGTATCACTAGTATTTAATCACACACCGGCTTCAGGGGTTACAGGGATACCCAGTACTGTGCCACCCGCACCGCTTAGCTCTGTGAGACTCACAGGAACATTTGGATTCACAGCGCCTGATCTCAACAAGTTCTGGAACGTTGTGGATAACACGACGATCTTACTGAATATACAGAACACAACATTTAGGCTCATACCTAGCGGTAATGCGACTCTGAATCTTAACGAGACTGGGAGGAACACGGGCATCTTCCAGAACACCTCAGTAATGACGCTAGGAGACCTGTTCCCCAACAACGCAAGCTATATGCTATCTCCAGGTAGTTATAACCTAACGCTCTACATCCCCAAATATAACGTTACCGATCCTATGACCACGTGGGATACAGCCCCAGGGTTTGACGTCATAAACATAACGTTCACGGTAGGGGCTCCGCCCCCAGTGAGACTAATAGTTGATAGGGACTTCCTACCTGCGACCGTTGACTACAACCTCTCGATCAATGTGACGATAGTGGATCCCTCAGTTCCTTCGCCATCAAGCATAGTCTTTGGCAGCAACCTTACCGCTACGTTCTACAACTACCTAGGCCAGCCGGTGAAGACCAACGTGAACATCACTTTACTGTTCAGCAGCACAAATGTTACTCAGATAGGTGTTGGAACTTTCTACCTCTACATAACGATAAACGGCCCCCTGGCCTTCCAGAACCCGTTCGAGGTGCAGAATGGCTTCTTGAGGATAGCCTATAACAGCCCTGCCGCGGGCTTAGTAACAGTGGATATTCCTATAAGGCAGGTGGATGTGAGCATGAATGTGAACGGAACACAGTCGCTGCAGGGGACTTACGGCCAGGCCATTAACATAACTGTTGTTAACCCAGCCGCCAACACCAACACAAGCGCTATAGACACCATGGTTGTGAAGGTCTTGGGCGCCAACGTGCCCATAGTGACTCTCAGAGAGACAGCTCCCAACAGCGGCGTGTTCTCAGCCATCCTATGGATAGGTGATGATGCCAACATATCGGCAAGCCCTGAGAGCACTATCCAGTTCGTCTATGTGCACAACGCATCGATAGACACACCCTTCGGATCCACTGTTTGGCTTAGCAAGACCGTGACCGCGACTGTGAAGATAATGTCGACCCCAGGCGTTATAGTGAGCCCGCCCGATGGGTTCAGGACAGGGCCTGTTGGCGTGCTCAACATAACTATATTCGATCCCGACAGGAATAGAAACATATTCTCTGCAGACAATATCACCTTCACCATCAGGAGGTGGGATGGCAGCACCCTCACCTTTACAGCTAAAGAGACAGGGAACAACACAGGCTACTTCACAGCCTTGGTTGATAAGTCCCAGATAGGCTCTCCAGCAGATCTTCTGAGGGGTGGTGTGATACAGGTAGTCTATTCAGACCCATTCGCACCTATGGGGCCGATGAGCGTTGTGGCGACTGTGAGGTTCTTCAGCGTTGATGCCCAGGTGAGGCTTGACAAGAGCTTCTACCTGCCAGGAGAGTTCATAACCATAATTGTTATTGATAACGATTCTGTGACCAACCCAAGCATAATCGAGACTGTGACTGTGACGGTGACCTCAACATCAGATCCACTAGGGATCCAGGTGATCCTGGAAGAGACAGCTCCAGGCTCAGGCGTATTCGTAGGAACTGTGCTGGTGTCCAACGCGAGCATTGACAGGGGCAAGCCTAGGACGATCTATGCAAACATAGGCGACACAATAACCGTGAGCTATGAAGACCCGTTCCCAGCAGACTACGCAGCTACAGGGAAATCCAAGACATTCACGGCAACAGCCCTCGTAGGGCAGCAGTTAGAGAAGCCTATATCGATATCGCCAACGCTAGTCATATCATTCCTCAACGGAACCCCAGCTACCACAATAATGGCTGGACAGCTATATCTAATCAGCGTTAATCTGACCAACAACAACCCGATACCTGTGAGCTTCACGGTGCTATTCCTAGTGCTAGATCCAAGGGGCACTCCAGTCCAGGTTCAGTTCCAGAGCACAACGTTAGCGCCCGGCCAGTCCATCTCAATAGGCTTCTCGGTGACATTCCCATCGGCGGGAGACTATACAGTGAGGATTATCGTTGTAAAGAGCCTGGCAGATCAGACAGCCCTATCAGATAAGTTCGAGCAGGTTGTGAGAGTGGTGAGCTAAAATGGTGTACAGCATCTCTAGAGCTGTGCTAGCTGTATTGCTAGCATTGGTCGCTATATCATCGATAGCCTATGTAGCATATGCCGCGCCCCTCAGCGTGTCTACCGATAAGGCTAGCTACATGGGAGGGGAGCTCGTAACAATTACGGTAAGCAATGCTGTTCCCGGCAGAGACGTTGTGGTGACGGTATACAACCCTAGGGGGGACATTGTGTATGTTGATCAGGGGCCTGCCAATGCAGCAGGGATCTTCACAACGAGCTTCAGGCTGCCACAAACGGCAACACAGACATTCCCCATAGGAACCTATACTGTGAGGGCACAACAGGGAAGCGATGTAGCGACAACAACATTCCAGTTCGCAACAGCAGCGGCATTCACAACAGTAGTAGGGAGGGTAGTTGATGAAGACACGGGAGAACCTATAGAGGGCGCTATAGTGAGGATCATAGGGAGCGGGGGACTAATAGTTGCTAGGGGAACCACAGATGCTAGCGGTGCCTTCAGCATAAACGTAGATCCTGGGAGCTACACGCTACAGGTTATAGCTGCGAACTACCTTAGAAACACCACAAGCATCACAGTAGTCCTCGGAACAAATAATGTTGGAGTAATAAGGCTTGTATCCATAGAGAGACTAGTAGGAGCGATACCCCAGCTACAGCAGCAGATAGCCAACCTAACCTCTCAGCAGGCCTCCCTAGCAGCACAGATATCAGCACTACAAACCCAAATAGCAGCTCTATCAACCCAGCTAAACGCCACAGCCACAGCTCTACAGCAGCAGATCTCAAGCCTATCAGCCCAGCAGGCCTCCCTAGCAGCACAGGTGGCAAATCTAGGCAGATCCCTGGATTCCCTAGCAGCAGAATTTAGAGCCGCCCAAGCAGCCTTAACAGCTGCCCTAGGCGATATATCGTCAAAGCTTGACACGCTATCAAGTGATCTCAGAAGCGGCATATCAACCCTTAACACCTCTATATCAGGTATAGCAACAGCTGTTAGCGATATAAGGGCTAGGATAGCAGTGCTAGACGATCTGAGAGCTACAGTATCAGGTTTGAGGACAGATATAACAGGGATGAGGACAGATATAAGCAATCTAGTATCTGGGCAGAGAGATCTGTCAAGCAAGCTCGACGCAATATCATCGAGGCTCGACACTGTATCCTCAGACCTGAGAGGATCAATATCATCTGCAAGAGACGCCCTATCATCTGCGATAGCTGGTGTTAGCTCTAAACTAGATAGTGTGAATAACGCCCTTAGCAGTAAGATAGACAGCGTTAACGCCAGCGTGGGCGGTCTATTGACACCCATAGTAGTTGCGATAATACTAGCACTTCTGGCATTCGTATTTGCACTGCTAACATTCCTTCAAGTAAGAAGGGCTGTAACAACTAAGTAAAGTCTCTCAAAACAAAAACTTTTTTATATAAATAATAATATTTTTATCTATGGTTTCCCTTGTAATACATGATGTTGTTTATAGTGGTTATTATTACATTAAGCTGTAGGCGAAAGGATCTGAAGGGATTCTTTTTAGCTGTTGGGGAGATAGGAGAAAATCGCTAGAAATAATAAATTAGTTATAATTCGGATTGTAGATTATATAATATAATGGGGCTTTGATGCCAAGAAGCTATAGATCCATCTTCTAAAGCCCCTTTTATCCCTCCATATCCTATAGATGCTCGGTATATCTGTTGATATATTTATAACACCCTCTATATCCCTCGGCATTGTTTCTGTAGCTAGCAATTTCCTCATAAGATCCTCAACATTGGTATTGCTTCTCCTTCTAACCCCTTCCAGCCTTCCGCTATCATCTACCCAGAATCCCCAGCCTCCTATTACCTGCTTCTCTATAAACTCTAAGGAGTTGTCCAGCCATGCTGGTGGTCCTTCAACCTGGATTGGCTCTGATGGGTTACATGATAGAAGCTCTAATGCTATTAATGCTTCTCCGCTCTCTTCATCCCAGTACTCGGATCTTCTGAGGACCGGGTATCTCTCGGATCTAAGCCTATTATATATTCTCTTTGAGAGACTCTTGATCTCACCCCATATGTTGTCGGGAGCGCTTCTCCTCAGCCTAAGGGTTAGTATGACAGCGCATGTGCCTCTCTTTCTAAGGGATTCAAACGATGATTCAACCATAGTATCATCGATCTCAGGGGGTTCGAAGAATCTGTGGGATGGCCTTGCCAGATAGAGCTTAGAAGCTACTATGAACTCCGAGATGGTTTTAAGGCTCACGGCAGCCCCTGCATTTCTTCTAGCATCCACCGGGTCTGGAAGTATAAATGGCGATCCCTTGAATAGCTTTTTAGCTTCGTTCTCAGAGATATCGCATCCAGGAGGTATAATTACCACAGGTGGTTTCCACCTAGAGGCTCTCTCGATAACCTCTAGGAAGCCTCCATAGGTTATAATTAATAGCTCTGCAACGTATCCCGAGAACCCGCTAACCCTTATCTCGGCCCCATATACCCCAACCCCCTTCATGAATTTCTTAAGAAGCCTCACATGATCCCTGCCCTCTTCGCTGAGCATCTTTCTAACATATTCTGTGTGGAAGGGGGTTCTATCTGCTGCAGTTACAGCCTCCGAGGCCCTCGATATCTTTAGAGCGGGGACTATATCAGCCTCTATCGAGCCCGGCTTAGCCCTTAGATATGGGTGCTCTGCATATCTCTCCTCATATGGTATATCTCCCAAGGCTTCTTTAGCTATTCTCAAGAAGTTTTCCCTGATCCACTCCCTCCCATATTCCCTGGGCACTAGGACAAATACATCTAGATCTAGATCGCCAGATATAGCTGTACCCTTAGCTATAGATCCGTAGAGCTCTATCGAGAAAAGATCTGGTGGGAAGAGCTTTAAAAGCCTCTCCCTTATAAAGCTATATGCTCTATATGCCTCTCTAAGTTCCTCCTCACGGGGCCTAATCCTATTTAAAACTTCCTCCGCTACCCTCCAAGCCTCCTCCCTTCGAGCCAAGGATAACCCTCCTAACATCGCTATATATAGGCCCTCTAGGCGTTAGAAAGCTCCTCTTAAGCACCACCCTGGTTACGCTCGAAAACCCCAGATCTAGATCCATGTTCTCCTCAACATACATGGATAGCTTATCAATATTAGCCCTGCCCCTAACCCTTGCAATTGTTATATGCGGTGTGAAGCCATGTTCGTCCTCATATATTTTAAGCCCTCTCAAACCCCTATCCAGAATACCCCTCATAGATCTGAGCATCTCGGATCCCTCGCCAACGCCGACCCAAACAACCCTCGGGCTTCTAAGATCTGGGAAAACCCCTACCCCCCTCACCCTCATCTTGAAAGGGGGTATAGATGCTAGGGGCTCCATAGCCCTCTCAATACTTGGGATGAGATTCTCCTCAACATCCCCGAGGAATCTTAGTGTGAGATGTATGTTCTCATCCTCAACAGGCTTAGCATCGATCCCAAGCCCCATGATCTGATTCCTAACCTCTATAATCCTAGATAAAACAGATCTATCCTCTATCTCCACAGCGATGAAAAGCCTTGCCAAGATCAGCCCTCCCCAGCCTCTGGGGGGCTAGCCCTCTCCTCAAGATCGATCATCTTGACCAGATAATAAGTATTCACACCCCAGACAATGAGCAGGGCAGCCATAATCAAGATCACATATAGAAGACTTATCTCCTTAATAAAAACAAAGATAACACCAAACAGAGCAGACATAACAAGTGTCGTTATGAGAAGCCCAGCCACATAAGCCCTGAGCCTCTTCACATCCATAGCATAGCCCAAAAACACTAGAGCTTGAAAGCCTTTTAGCTTTTACAACCAAAAGCCCCCTTTGGAAGTCAGAAAAGAAGCTAGCCTTCCAAGACGGAGAGTTATTTGGAGAAAAGACAGTTCAATAGCTTCTTCATGCAGGGTTATTAGGTGTCTCGGGAATAGTGTGGTGGTGGAGTATGCCCAGAAAGATATACCCTATAGCTTTTCTCATGGGCTTCTTCCTAGTCGGGATCCCGATCCTAGTTTGGGCATTGATAACCTTTGGCATTGACAGAGGATATATATCTGATTTCATAAGCTACTGCGCCTCCCTCCTAGGGATCAACAGATCTGGAGGTGCCACACTAGCATCAGAGCTGCTGCTCACAATAGCATATATAGGAGGTATAGCCACAGCTGTGCTCTATATATACGAGAGGATCTTTGGAGAGGGGTAGAAAAATATAAGAAAATATAAATAGATATGCATCACGATACACAGGCTTTTAAGGATAGACAGCCATCATATCGCTGGGAGATAGCCTCTTGAAGAGAGCCGCTATAGCGATTCTCGTAGTGATTATCATAGCAGCAGTGGCAGGAGGCACGATCCTCTGGAGCTACCTACAAACACCATCCATAGAGATCCACGATCCCAGATTCGTGATGACGCCAAAGGCTATAGCGGTTTACATGATGATCCACAACCACGGGTTTGGATCAGACTGCCTTGTAGGGGTAGATGTAGAGACGCCATTCAAGGCAAAGGCGGAGATACACCAAACAGTTGTTGAAGGCGGGGTAGCCTCTATGAAGCCCGTTGATAGGATATGCATAGCAGGAAGATCAGAGATCAGCCTAGAGCCCGGGGGATACCACATAATGATCATGGGTAACCTCACAGAAGATATAAAAGAGCTAACAATAGTACTACACTTCCAGAAAAGCGGAGATATAAGAGTGAGAGTACCTACATCATCACAACAGGAGACACATACACATTAGACCAGCTGCCAGATTTCTTAACATCTATAGTAGGGGATATAACATAGAATTTTTTAAATAGAAGATTTTATATTAAAGGCTATTTATATATGTATTTATATAGCTATGTATTCAGAGTTACAACCGAAAGCCTCGCTCTTTAGGGCGGGGTGTTTTAAGCTTTCTATGTAGATAGATATCTATGGCGTGATGAGGCTATTTCTTTGAGGGTTTGGGGGTTGATGCCTCGGATGGGCACCCCGTTAGCGTGCCCCCAACCCAATGATCTTGGGGATAGAAGCATTAATCCCCCACCAGGGGGCTAATACCCGAGACTCCAGCATAAATAAGATGATCTACTATAGAATTGAAAGGGGAGGGGTCATATCTGCTATAAAGGCTATTAAGAACCGATCAATTATTAGGCTGATTACAACTGAAAGCCTCGCCCTAAAAGGCAGGATTATATTTATAATCTCTGTATCCTCTAGTATTCTCTATGATGATTGTGATGTGCATGAGTCTTGGGGATCACCTTCTAGCGATGCTTGATATAATGCTAGGTATACGAGATAAACCTAAATCTCTGAGGTGATGATAAAATTAATAGCCATGAGTCCCTCTACGAGGGGGATAGGGGTAGCGGGCCGATGACCTCAGCAAAAAGATCTTCTACAGAATCAAAAGGGCTAGATAAGAGTGAAAGCATATCGGCTAAAGCTGATGGAGATACGATCTATAGAATACTTAAGGAGAGCCTAGAGGTTGATTGGAGGGAATATGTGGCCCTAGTAGCTAAGATCCGAGGCTCCGGCCCCTTCGCAGTATTGGTTGGCGTGATCCTTAGCCAAAATACTAGTGATAGGAACTCTATTGAGGCTTTTCTGAATCTTGAGAAAAGGGTTGGAACCAGCTTGGAGAAGATCCTGAGGTCCGATGTTAAGGAAATAGAGGATGCTATTAAGAAGGCAGGGCTCTGGAGGCAGAAGGCTAGGACTATTAAGAGGGCTGCCGAAGCCATAGCCAGGATGGGGGGTGAGGAATATCTGTTGAAAGAAGATCCCTCGAGGCTGAGGGAGTTTCTTACATCGATAGACGGTATAGGATATAAAACAGCCGATGTCTTCCTCTCAGTAGTCAGGAGAGCCCCCTACTTCGCAGTAGACACACATGCGATGAGGATAGCTATTAGATGGGGACTCGCTTCAAAGAGATCCTATGAAGAGGCCTCAAAAGCACTACTAGAGTTCTTCGGGTGTGAGAGAGCAGAGGAAGCCCATAGACTGCTGATAGCACTTGGAAGAAAATATTGCAGACCTCGAAACCCGAAATGCAGGGAATGTCCTGTAAACATGTACTGCCCAGCATATAGGAGATCAGACACTGATAAGGCTTCATAGCAGCATTTGATACATAGTTTATCTAAGAGCGCTTCCTGTACCTGGCTAGTTAATGGTGACTTCCAACCTTCTCGCCGCCCGCTTGTCCCTCGATGGTTATTGATTGTCATTGATTTTCTTTTGTTTTGTGTTGCTGTGTTTTTTGATCCATAGGGATGCTATAGCATCCCTGTGGTCATCGAGGGACTTCCACCTCCCCCAAAGAGATCTTGGGATCTCTATGGGCTCACCGGTGGCTGTTGAGCCCAGCGGAATGGGGCTCCCATCTAGGATTGAAACCTCGAAGCCCTTCTGGGCAGAGCCCTCATACAGGGCTTCGAGGGCTTTTAAATAGATATTTATCAATGCTACTACCTCTCTATGCCATCTCTCACCACCTTTGCTACAGATCCCTATCCTATCCTCCCCATATTCTATCGAGGTATTGTGTATTGGGCAGATCTTCGAGGTATTCCTGGGATCAACCATCAATATCGGCACACCGTACTCCCTAGCCTTATCTATTATTGCATTCAGCTCACCCTTCAATGCACTCTGATATATCCTATGCCTTAATTGCTTATTCCTATATCTAGCGATCATAATCCTTATATCTTCCCCCAAGATCCTCTCAACAACTATTACTCCCCTAGTCCTCAGGGCATCTCTCACTATCATGTTTGCTGTCTTCATCCTATAGTCCTTTTTCTTCTTCCCCTCCTTAAGCTTTTTCATAGCCTTTCTAGCCTCTCTGCTACTAGATCCATTTCTCCTCTGGATGCTTTTCTTCCTATAGCTATAGCCCAGTGTTGTCTTAGCAAGATCTGTTTCTAGGATTACTGCGAATGCCCCGTATAGAGTTGCTACAGAATTCTCATTAACATCGACAGGCTTAAAATTCTCTGGTCTATAGATCTCGACCTCTTTTTCTAGGGATAGGTGGAAAAGCACCCTCTTATTCCTCCTATCAAGTTTGATCTTAGCATGGGATGATGGCTTAAAACCCCTGGCCAAAAGCTTGTAGAACTCCTTAGAAGGCTCTAGATCTATGTACACCCAGCCCCTATGGGTGTTAATGGCAACTCTTGTGAAGAGAATATTCTCAACACCATTTATATTGATCTTGGTTGGGTTTACTGGTTTCCACACATGGTCATCAACTAGCCATAGGCTAACACTATTGATCCTAGGCGCTAGTATTCCTTCTATCATCTCAAGATCAACTTGGTGCCTAGCTATTTCCCAAGATCTCCTCCAGAGATATCTCACGAGCCTCTTACTCCTAAGATCTTTTTTCCCTAGGTTTAAGTACTTAACCAATTCATCAAAGATCTCTCTAGAGTATTGTCTAGCCCTGTTCCTCCTTAGAGAGGATATCCTTTCAATAGCATCTTGGCATAGGCCATGTATGTAGTGGGATGGGATATCTGGATAGATATTCCTTAGCTCATAGTACTTTTCATTCTTAAGCCTGTAGTAGCTCTCGATTATATTCCTGGATGCGTGGGGTAATACATCTCCAAGCATCCTGCTGTATATGTTGAGGATCTCTTCCAATGCCCTGAAATCTCTTTTAGATAGCTTCTTTGAGGGTATAGCAGCGGTTCTACTAACAACTATCTTATCTCCTGGCTTTGCAACCCACATCCACCTCTTATCCCTCTTTTTCATCCCAGCCATTATCTCTAGACTCTCTTTGTCCCTAAACCTCCACTCCAACCAATAATTAATAATGAAAGAATATAGAAGCATTCCCACTACCATGAAAAAGGATACAGCCCCTTATTAGCATGATTCTCTCCTCCCCAGTCTTAGGGGCGTTAGACTTTAGCAACCTCTCTGAAAACTCTGAAATAACCAACACCAACAATAATAAACAAAATCAAAACTTATAAATCTAACCCCTAGCCATCAATTACGAAACAGCCCTCATATGGTAATTAGAAGTGATTAAGAATATTCAAATATGTCGTTAAATTAGGAACTGCCCATGTAGTTCTCAACTTCGCTCAAAACTAATTCCATATTGTTATTTACACGTTTGATGTATATTAATATCTTATTGCTACTTTGTCAATATGGTTTTATTTTTATTTGTGTTAGTCAATATGAAGTGGTGGCATATATGGTGGGCTTTGACAGAGGTGTTAAGTCTATAGTATTGGCTTTAATAGTGCTGTTATCTGTGCAGCTATCTACACATCAATACCAGCTAGATCAGCTGTCTCATACGTGGTACTTGTAGACCTTGCCCATGGGGAGTCTGCTAAGGGCCTAGATATATTTGCTAAGACGCTATATGATGCTGAGATCTATGTGTTGCTTTCCTCTGAGAAGGATATAGCTAAGCTGGATCCCGTGTTGAGGAACCTGATATCGGGGTACCTAATAGGGACGCTTGATAGGATGACCACACCAGATGGGTGAGCTGTGACTCTTACATCACTCCTAACAGATCTTCTAATAGTACCCCAGCCAACTGTTGAGTTCACATCCGCAGAGATCCAGGCTATTAAGAGCTATTTAGCAACTAGGGATTGGAAGTAACCTAGCCCTGGACTATGTATCGGTAGAAGATCCTGTATCTAATGCAGCTGCACCATATAGAGTTGTAGCTATTGTGAAGTCCTCGGACAGGCTATCCTTCCTAGGCTTCGGCGCTGAGAGGGTATTGATGCACGGGCCTGGTGTTACAGCATATAGAGATCTAGCTACAGGCTCTTGGAAGCCTATAAAACCTGGCGATGTTCCAAGCGATGTAGATGTGATTGTATGGTCAACCCCAAATGCTAAGATCGTTGAGAACACAGCACCTCCCAGAGGGCTTCTTGGCCAGGCCTATAGTGCTGGTGATACGGAGTTTTTCCAATGGTGGCTATACAGATGCTTAGGAGCTTGAACAACTCGATAGTGATTTTATCATCCGAATCTCCTTTAGGAGCATATCAGCCAATGATAACAGCTGAGTATTATGGGGTTATGCTTGACGGCCCTAGGTTTGTGAGGAACATGGTACTCTGGGCCACAGGATATATGGGCGAGCTGAAATACATAGCATCCACTGAGAAGAAGTTGAGGGATGTTGAGGCTAACCTATCTGCTGTTCTAAGCAGTATAAGGGATCTCTCGTCTAGGGTAGGTGATCTGGGTAATCGCGTTTCTCAGATAAATAACCAGCTAGGCCAGATTGGATCTATGCTTAGTGATCATACATCTAGAATATCGAATATAGATAGGAGGATCAGCGATCTGGGTAGCTCTATAAACAATCTAGATGCAAGACTCTCAGGAACCTCGAACCTCGTATATATAGCGCTGGGCCTCGCTGTAGTCGGCATTGCAGCTGGAGTAGCATCTCTGCTGAGGAGAAGCTAAACAAGAGTTGAATTGCTAAGCAATAGGAGCTTTTTTACAACTGAAAGCCTCGCTTTTTAATGCTTATAAGCCTTCTAGGGTTTTGATTTTTTGGAGCCCAGGATGATGGGCTCCTGGGGGATCTCTGGCCACCCCGACTGCCCCCCCAAATGACAGATGTAAACCCGAATAGATGGGGGGAACCTATGATCCGCCTGAAAGAAATGACGATCAAGATGACGACCTGAAGGCGGGAGAGGAGGTCAGCTCCACACATCACGAATAGTAGGAGGATCCCATGTCGCCGGCCAGGAGAATCCTTGGATCACCGCTCAGGCTCCTAACAAGGAGGGAGATCCTCGAGAGCGTCCTAGCCTCAGATATAGTCTTCGAGATACTCGATGCCAGAGTATCTGAGTATCTGAGGAATAGATTTCTCGAGAACACGGCACTTAAAAATGGTAGGAGGCTCGTGTTAGTTTTAAATAAATCGGATCTCGTGCCCAGAGAGGTCATTGCAGAGTGGATCTCCTATTATATGGATAGAGGTTTTGAATGTATTGCGACAAGCGCCTCCAAAGGAGATGTAACCATGTTGAAGAAGATCTTGAGGAGCCTTGATAAGGGATCTATTGCATCGTTCTTCGGAGCTCCTAAGGTGGGTAAGTCGAGCTTGATAAACATGATCAAGGGTAGAAGCTCTGCAACGACAAGCAGATACCCGGGAACCCCAGGCTATACGAGGGGTGTCCAGCTCCACAGGATATACGATATCTATATACTCGACACACCCGGAGCCCTTCCAATAGATGCTGACCCCCTTGAAATGTCTCTGAGGCTAAGACCTCCAGAGAGGATCGAGAATCCTGTGAAGGTTGCAATAGATTTGATCAAGAGGGTTGAGGATAGAAACCCGGGATCAATAGGTGAGGCATATGGAATCTCAGGTGACCCTCTAGAGATCTTGAGGGTTCTAGCCATTAAAAGAGGGTGGATCGTGAGGGGAGGGGAGCCTAATGTGGAGGAGGCTGCGAGGGAGATTATAAGGGACTATCTAGATGGAAGGATAAGGTTCTATCTAAGACCCCAAATAACCTGAGATCAGCAAATAACCCTCAAGATCCATAAAAGCCCTCTTTTCAGCGAGATATTAGCTTGACAAAACGAATGGCAAGCCTCGCTCTTTAGGGCGGGTGTTTTAAGTTTTCTAGGTAGATATCTATGGCTGTGATGAGGCTTATGTATAATTCTTTGAGGGTTTGGGGGTTGATGCCTCGGATGGGCACCCCGTTTGCGTGCCCCAATGTCCCTAGGGGGGAGATCCCGAAGAGTACCCCCAACCCGATGATCATTGAGGTAGAGCCATTAATCCCTCTCCAGGGGGCTAACACCCGAGATCCCAGCATAGAAACCCCGCCCCTTTAGGGCGGGGAGGGGTCATATATATTTAGCTGCATCTAAAATCCTAGATGTTCTTGATATACCTCTTCACAGTCTCTATAAATGCTTCCACCTCTTCAATAGTGTTGTATACATGGGGCGAGACCCTTATAATACCCGGCCTTGGGGAAACCACTATCCCATCCCTTCTCAGCTTCTCAGCGAGAGCATACGGATCTCTATATTCGAACGTAATTATAGCAGCATATCTGTCTAGAGGCGTTGTTATCCTTAGCCCCAGCTCTTCAAGCCCTTCCACAAGTCTTTCCACAAGCTTCGAAGTATGGGTGGAGTATCTATGCGGCGCCTCAAACTTCTTCAAAAGCCTCATAGATGCTAGAACCCCCTCAAAAGCTATCACAGGCCACGTACCCCACTCAAGCTTTGTAGCGTCTCTAGCCGGCTTAAATTCCTCTATGTTAAATGGCCTTTCAAAAAGCCTCTCCCCCCTATGCTTTCTAGCAAGAACAGAATCCTCTATACCCATCCAACCCGAGAACCTCGGCTCTAGATCCTCTAGAAGCTGATTTGAAACATATACAAAGCCAGCTCCGTGGGGCCCCATCAACCACTTATAGGACCCACATAGAAGAGCATCGATACCCTCCCTCTCAACATCAACCTCTATAACCCCGACGCTGTGGAATGCATCTACTATCACAATAGCCCCCCTTCTATGGGCTATCTCAGAGATCTCCCTAACCCTCTCTCTATACCCAGTTATCCAGGATACATGATCTACTAAGACGATCGCTGTGCTATCATCTATAAGCCTCTCATACTCCTCAAGGGGGACATAGCCCCCTCTAGGCCTCACTAATCTTACCTCCCTGAGAAGCCCAGCTGATCTCATAGCCTGAAGAGATATAATCCCAGTTGGGAAGTTAAAAGGACTCGCAACGGCGTTAGAGCCCGGCCTGATCTTGAGTGAGGATAGAAGAGAGTTCAAACCATATGTCACACCTGGCACAGCTGCAACGTATCTATAATCAGCACCTACTAAAGATGCAAACTCTCTCCTAGCATCAACTATATGATCCAGGGCCTCATCCCAAGGCTCTCCCTCCCTACTCCAAAGCTCTAGAAAAGATCTTATAGATTCAATGACATCCCTTGAAAGGGGCCCTGCACCAGCATTATCGAAATAGATCTTCTTGGATGTGATCTCGATTCTAGATCTAAGATCTTCGAGCCATCCCATAGGCATCATCAGAATATATGATAGAGGCTTAAAAATATAGGGAATTAGATCTATGTTAAGATTTAGATAGGCAGCCATGCTATGCATAGGATATAACACTAAAAGGGCCTAGCCTTCTACAGTTGTGTGTATTTAAAATATTATTCTATTTTGAGAGGATCTTTATTAAGGCCTGATACCTATCTTCAGCTGCTCTCGCTATAGATGCTCTATATTTATCTATTAAACTCTGATCCTTGACTGACCTCCTCCCCGCCCTGAAGGGCGAGGGTTCCCCCTGCCCCTTTGTGGGCGGTTCATTGGTTCCCCCCATCTATTCGGGTTTACATCTGTCATTTGGGGGGCAGTGAGGGGGGCCAGAACTCCCCCGGATATCCCTAGTATTTTGAGGGCTCTCCTCCTAATGTTTAGCTTCCCAACGATGTCTCTATCTGCTTCGAAGCTGCATCTAGGGCATCTCAGCCTTCTATATCCGTTCTCCTCAAGCTTTGAATCGCATTTTGGGCATTCCGATGATGTCCCGCTTGGGTTTACTATTGCTAGTGGAACCCCTTGTTTCTCTGCCTGCCAGTCTATCCATCTCCCAAGCCTTGAATATCTCATTATTATGAGTTTTGTCCTGTGATCCTTGTTCCTGATCTTTCTCAGGGAGTTTATCAGCCCTGTTAGATCCTCTCTAGCAACTGCGTATCCAAGCCTCTTAGCAAATCTCACGATCTTAAGAGATGTTTTTCTAGCCCAGTCCTCAAGTATGTTTCTAGCCTTTCTATGATAGGATCTTATTCTATTTAGTATAGCTTTTCTCCTCCTCCAAGCTGGGTATCTTGGAGAGGAGTATTTCCTCTGTAGATTTTCCGCAAGGATCTTCCATCTATAGGCTCTATTAACAGCTGTGTCTATATCCTTGTTTATCTCGTCATCTCCATAGACTATCTTCCTCTCATTGATATCTACGGCTATAACATCTCTTGGCTTATACTGCTTTGGCCTTGGGATCCTCTTGGAGATCCACAGGATCATCCTCCCCTCTCGATAGACGAGCCTTGCCTCCCTATTCTCATACTGGTCATATCTTCTGTCCCAGCCGATGATCCTAAGCTTGATCCCTCCTATGATCTCGACATAGCCATCTTCGATTCTATATCCCGATCCATGGTGCAGTAGCATGCTGAGCTTTTTAACCCTAGGTCTCCTACCCCTATGTGGGTTCCTCCTCCAAGACTTTGCATTTGCAATTGCATCCCTATAGCAGTCCAGAGCAATTCTCGATGGTAGTCCGAACCACTCTCTAAGCTCTCTGTAGAGCTCCCTATGCACATCCTTGATGGTCTTTAGGTTCAGGCTCAGAATCCTGTTTATGGTATAGTTAAGGGCTGTGTTGTATCTTCTGAGGAGCTCTACAGCCCCTGGCTCGGGGCTAACCCTCATAGCTATTGAAAGGGTTAGCGCTCCCTCATAGCTAGAGGCCATAGAGCCCCTCCAAAAAGATCAAAGCCCTAGAAGGCTTATAAATCTCCATCCCCGCCCTAAAGGGCTAGGCTTTCAGTTGTAAACTCGCTTTGGGTGACTTCTACCCACAGCTCCACCTTCATTGGGGCCTTTGGTTCATAGCTGCGGGGGAACCCCCGCATCTTGGATTTCTCTCAGTATCTATGTGAGCTATTCTTGAGTCTCAACCCGCATTGCGGGGCTATAAAAATCGCTAACAAACCTTATAAACCAATATGAAACCTAAAACGGCTCATGCTAGGCGAATATGAAGGGGCCTCGCATTTATAGGGGTCTATGTAGAAGTAGCAGTGGTGGTCGCAATTTGTGTTGGATCCTAGAAGGATTAGAGAGGATTTCCCCGAGATCAAGTATTTAGAGGAAAGGGGATATATCTATCTTGATAACAATGCCACGACACCTAAGCCGAGGCCCGTCATAGAGGCTGTAAAGAACTTCTATGAAAGAAGCTATGCAACGGTTAGGAGGGGTGTGTATAGCCTTACAATAGATGCTACGAGACTCTTTGAGGAATCCCTCGAATCAATATCAAAGCTGATAAACTCCGATGCCGAGGAGGTGATACCAGCTTTCAACTCAACAGACGCTATGAATATACTGGCCTTGTCTCTGGCCCCTAAAATAGGGGAGGGGGACTATATAGCTCTCACAAGGGCTGAGCATCACAGCACTATAATGCCCTGGAGATATGTGTGCAAGCTGAGGGGCTGCAAGATCCTATGGATCGAGGTAGATAGATATGGAACTACAAGGCTAGAATCCCTCGAGGAGATCCTCTCAAATGCGAGAGGGAGAGTTAGGGCGGTGATCGCTGTTCATGTGAGCAATGTGAATGGCGTGATAAACCCTCTGAGGGATATATGCTCTATAGCCTCTCAAGAGGGGGCTATATGCATAGGGGATCTTGCTCAGAGTGTATCCCATATGAAGGTAGATGTAAGAGATCTAGGACTGGATGCTGGTGTATTCAGCGGTCACAAGATGTTCGGCCCCTCGGGAACTGGTGTGCTATATATTAGGAAAGATCTGGGGGAGGAGTTGGAGCCTGGCAAGGTTGGGAGTGGGATGATCACAAGGCTAGATCCAGAGACCCTAGAGGTAGAATTCGAGGGAATGCCCTGGAGATACGTTGCTGGAACACCAAATATAGAGGGTTTCATAGGGCTTGGAGAGGCTGCTAAATACCTCATGAGAATCGGTATGGACAATGTTTTAGAGTATCTGAGAAGCCTCCAGAGCTATGGTGAGAAGCTACTACAAGAAACCCTAGGAGAAGAGATAGAAGTCTATAGCCCCCCACCCGATAGAGGTACAGGGGTGCTGAGCTTCAATATAAAGGGCTTAGATCCGCATCAGCTTGCTTTCCAACTAGATCTCGAGGGCATAGCAGTTAGATCTGGGCATCACTGTGCCTATCCACTCCACAGAAGCCTGGGGATTGAGAAGAGCGTTAGAGCAAGCCCACATATATATAATACCTATGAGGAGATCGAGAGGCTGGCTGGCGCACTTGCAAGGATAAGGAGTAGATATATGAATGCAATGTCGATCATAACTACTGGCAAGCTATGCCCTTCCTGCTAGCTCTGAGATACTCTCTAGAAGAGCCTCTCTCATAATCTCCATCTCCTCCCCTCTAAGCCCTATATATGCTGATGCAAGCCTGTCTATCCTCTCCCTCACCCAATGCCTATCCAAGATCTGCTTCTCGAGAGGGGGTAGAACCTCCCTAGCTGCCTCATCTAAGAGAAAGGTGCTCTCACCAATAAGCTCTCTATTCTCTATCCTCTCCACATTAGGTACTGGGAGCTCTAGATAGTCCTGCTCATCATAGAAGATCCAGGATCCTGTGGAGGCTTTGCAAAGCATAGCTATGATCGATAGGAATGGTGTGCTGTTAAACCAAACTGCTAGGAGGTTATGGTAGTTCGTGGCCCTAGCCAATGTGTAGAGATCACCATCGGCGATCATCTCACCCCCGCTGCTTATCGCATAGAAGCTATTCCTCAGAATATTAACATCAACAGCTGCTGGGATAAAAACAACTCCATAGGGTCCCATAGATGTGATCCTCCTATATAGATAGCTATACCAGGAGGAGCCAAACTTTCTAATCGCAGCCGCGGCAGCCCCGCTCCTCATACCCCACTCAATATATCTCACAAGATCCTTTTGCAGTCGATCAATACCCTCATCAGGGATCGATAATATGTAGTGGCGTGCACGGAGGAACTTGATCCTCTCCTTGCGATAGTCGCTAAACGATACAAATGGCTTTACATATCGTTTGTTTATCTCCAGCTCTCTCCCATCTTCTATGTTTTTTATCACAATATATTCGCCATATTCATTCCATATGATCCAATATCTATTCGGTAACATGAAGAAGTCTGGGGAAACTATATCGATGCCCCTACTAATATTGCTCTCAAATATGATTTTCCTCAGGCTCACGATTCTACCAATGCTGGCTAGCCTTGATAGAATTTCCACCAGCTTTCGATCCATATGGCTTCTAGTAAATAGGAATAGCCAGTTTCTATTCATAAGGACGCTAATGGTTCTCAAGCTCACATGGTTGGTATGTGTCTCTAAACCTACTTGGAGATCTCCCCTTGCTATGCTTTGCAGAGCCCTAGTCTCTATCATATTGCTTGCATCTATGAACAGCGTTTCACGGGATCCAGAGCCCTTGTTAGCGGCGATGACAACCTCGATCCCCTGGCTCCCTCTCTTCTTATGATCCACATAAGATCTAATTATAGCTGGGATGCTATATCTAGTTCTCAGGAGACTCCTAGCCACAAAGCTTGTAAGCCTGTGAAGCATCGTCCCCTGGGTTATTGCCAATAGAATACCATGCTCTTTGAGGATTGAGTTCGCAACCAATATAGACGATGCCGAGGCGTCTATGAAGATCCTCGACGCAGCATCTACATAGCCAAGCAATACGAGGCTTGCTAGCATTACATCAGCATACTCCCTAGGAAGGCTCTCAACATCGTGTGGAGGGGCTGTGGTTACTATAACATCGTATAAGGGGATCTGAGAGCCTGTACTAGCAACTCTATAGATATATTTAAAAGAGTTATCACATCTAATATACACTCTATCCACGCCAGCTATAGCTATGAGTGAAGCATATGCAACAATACATGCAAGGGGGTTCTCCTCAAGCCCAAAGATCCTATATATCCTCTCAACACCTATAGCCTCTATAGTCTCTCTTAAGAGCTCCCCACCCCCCATAAATGGATCGGCTATCGATATCCCCCACCGCTTACCAACAAGCTCCGAAGCGAGGGATGATGCAATCTCCATCGAAGATCTGGAAGCCCTGAACGGAGTCAGCACGTATCTCTTAGCAACCAGATCTAGAACCGCTCTCTGATATCTATATAGATCTTCAAGAGAAGATCTACCAATATAGTTATCAACATCAGATGAAATCATCTCAACAAAATCCCGAGGAAGATCAAGCCCTAAACTCTCTAGAACTCGAGGAGCGTCTACAGAGCCCTTTTCAAGCCTCCACAGTATATATCCTAGAGAATTTAGCAAAATCTCATAAGCATCCTTCTCACTCCCCCTAGCCACGCCTAAATATTCAGCAATTCTATCCACAAACCCCATACTATTTCATCTCATAACTATACTGTGGGTCGAATATATTTTTCCGACTGCATTTCGCTCTAGAAGGATGGGACTTTAGTTCCGACACAGGGAAAGGTTTATCTATAACTTAGATTTTATGTCTACCCAAGAATAGATATTAGTTGTTCTATTTAAATTTTTATGTTTTAAGACGAACATATGTTCTGGGATGTATAATGATTTTCACAAATAGGCTTGGTGTAACAATTTTCTCGATATTAATTCTAATATCTTTCGTAATACCCTATATATTTATGAGGGAGTCGCCTCATATATCCTTTTATATTTTGGGCAATTGCATTGCTCATCTCTACAGTTTTGGCACACTTATCTCTACCTCCTAGGGGGTGAGTATATGGCTCTTGAGAGCGCATTAGCCATACCTCTTGTCACATTGTTTGCCCTATTTGTGGCTGCCTGTCTATATCTAGGAGAGCTTACTAGGAGGAGAGGCGCTATCCTCTGTTGATGAGTATTATTTAGGTAGCAGAGCTCTTGGCAAGCTTCACTTCTTCCTCACATATTTCGCAACAACCTATAGTGCTTTCATATTTGTTGGGCTTGTGGGTTATTCATAATCTATATGGTGTGGGAACCCCGGGGTTCGAACTGATCTATCTAATGGGGACTGCTGCTATATTGAGCATCTTAGGGCCTAGGATCTATGAGAGGGCTAAGAAACTAGGGGTCTCGACACCAACTCAACTAATCTATACAGGTAATGGTTCGAGAATAGCTAGATATTTGGCGAGTGTCTCATATCTAATATTCATGATAACTTATATGAGTGTCCAGGTTATAGGGCCTGCAGTGATTCTGAGCCGCTTTGGCATACCCAAAGATGTGGCGATAGTATTAACTCTTGCAACTGTATTTCTCTATATTCTTCGGTGAATCAAGGGGTGTGATTTATACGGATATTCTTCAAGGAGCTTTCTTTTTGGGCTGTATCCTTTTTCATGATAGTGGGGATGCTTTTATATTCATTTGTTGTCTGAACTTAGGCTTATAGACATCTAATCTATAATATCTATTAGTGCCTCCGAGCTCCCGAGACCCGTAGGGTGATGAGCCATCAGGCGACTGGTGGGGAGCTACTGCGGTGAGTGGGCTTGGGGAGACCATTGAGAGGCAGATGGTGGAGAGCCTTGAAATCATCAAACATGAAAGACTATGAATCACCACCCGCTGAGAAACAGCACACAGAAGAGACAATAATGATCCATGTGGGAGTACTCGCTCTTAAGGGTGGGGCTTTCAGCTGTAATTGTGCTTTTTGTTGGAGTATCGATTAGTTAATCTTATGGTTAAACATATAAGTTAAATATATGATTTAGTATTGGGTGTGGATTATGTATCGAGAAGTTATTAAGGTTCATAGGAAGGGTATCATTGTTCTGCCTAAGAGTGTTCGAGAGGCTCTGGGGATTGAGGAAGGATCTCTCTTGGTGTTAGAGGTTGAGGATAATAGGATCTTGATAAAACCACTCGATCTATGGGAGAGGGTTTGGAAGTGTTGTTCAGGTAATGCTGAGGAGGCGGAGAGAGAATTAGATTCTGAGGAGAGAGAGTATTGGGAGAGGAGGAAGATGTGAAAGAGGTTGTTATTGACACATACGCGATACTAGCCATGGCTTATGGAGAGCTTGGGGAAAGAGCTGAGGAGATAATGCTGAGGATCAGAAGGGGAGAAGTCATAGGCTATCTACCTGCAACAGCTGTATATGAATTATATGTCCACTGGCTAAGAGGCAGGATCCCGGCTATTAAGAGTAAGGAGGAGCTTAAGACATTTGCAACCAAATACTTCAAAGTAGTAGAATTAAGGCTAGACGACTACATCGAATCTGCTAAAATAAAGGTTGAGGGCGATAAAACCCTCAGAGAGGTTCCAGAGCTGGCAGGTAGATCCCTAAGTATCGTAGACACAACACTAATATGGCTAGCACAGAAACTCCGAATACCCATCGTAACAGGAGATAAGGATCTGGTACATGTTGCTAAAAAGAGAGGGATAACCACGATATGGTAACCAGTGCTACGATCAAAATGTTTAATACCGCAAAGAAACTCCTATGATTATTTGCCAGAGCATGACATTACAACCTGAAAGCCTCGCCTTTTAAGGCGGGAATGGTTTTAATAGCTCTCCAGGTGTTTGTTTTGGAAAGGCTCTATGGCCTCTGGCGATGATGGGTTGCTAACCATCTCGATCGGAATGAGGGCTAGTCCCGAGCCTGGGGCCATAGAGCTCCTCAGGAGATACAATGTTGCTCTCAACTATGCCATAAACAGGATTCTGAGCCTAGATCTGAGGAGCTTTGGGAGGGTTCACAATGCTCTATACAGAGAACTCAAAGAATGGTTCGACCTCCCATCAAGGATTGCTATAGAGATGCTTTAGCTAATGCAAAGGCTTGGAGGAACAATCCTAAGAAAGGGGGAGGCCTAGGGTTAGGAAGCTATCAATGCTCCTACATCCAGGATCGGGATACAGGGTTAAAGAAGGATATGTGGAGATCATAGGAGGGATAAAGCTTATATCATCGGCTGGGATAGGAGGTATGATGGCTATGAGAATGGAGAGGCAAGGCTAGTCTATAGAGGTGATAAAATGATGCTTTGGATATCCAAGAAGGTGCCTAAGTTAAAGCCTTACAAGTCTAGAGATGCTATAGCCGTAGATATTAATGAGAGGAAGATAGTCTATGGAGATGATAAGATAAAGAAGGAGAGGGACACCAAGATCGGTGAAGCCCATAGGTGGAAATTCCTTGCCGAGGATCTCCAGAAGAAATACTCATCAACTAGGTACCCAGCTTGGAGGAGGAGAAAAGCTATACTAAATAGAATAAGATCCTATCATAGGGAGGCTTGTTAGGGGCCGCTATAGTGTATTACCTTCATATACTCCCCTATAATAGGGTCTGGGCCTAGCTCCTCGAGCACTTTGCTTGCTGCATTTTCCCATGTATGGTTTTCTATAAGTACTAGGTTTAGGATCTTCTCTAGCGCTTTATCCATATAATCGAGGCTCACCACGCTTTCGAACCCTATATAATATGTTAGTCCCTTCATTGCGAGCACATCAGCAATATCCCTGGTGTAAAGTGAATAGCAGCTTGCAACTATAACGACAGATCCTCTGCAGAATAGCCCTTCAAGCTTTTCGTAGAAGAACTTCGGGAGCACGGCTAGATAGGCTTTGGTGGAGTTATATGGGAATGCCCTTGTGCCTGTGCCATTCACCTTGAATCCCATATACTCATCTCTCCACTCGAGGCCTGTGAAGAGCCCGTTGATCTTTATATCTCTTCCTCCAACGATTACATCGGCTTTCCCCCCATGCGTCCTTAGGATAACTATTGGATATTCGTTTAGCCTAGAATACAGTTCTAGAGTAACCTCCACACCCCTTTTAATATCAACAGAGTACCCAGCCCTTCTGAGAAGATCCGATAGCCTTTGGATAAGGGGCTCATTTGGATAATCTATAGACAGGCTATCAGCTATTAAAGCCCTCTTGGGAAGCGAGGAGCAATCAGGCCTAGATGCGAGGAGTCTAATATTATTCTCCCTAGCTATGAATTCAGACAGCGTTTGGAGGAATAGATACTGGGATAAAAATATAAGAAGGGATATAGATACTATTAAATAATATACGAACTTTCTACCCTTTCCACTACCCACAGCTATGCGCCCCACATACTTACATCAAAAATAAATATATAGATTGATCAAAATAGAATCTAGCCAGGATATCTAGGTTTAGCTGGGATATCGAAGATCCGGCTATTTTCTGTACTAAGCATGTTATACAGACTAGGAATATGTCCCCTAATAATATTTTATTAGCAGAGCCCCCACCTAGCCACAGAAACTTCTATACAACTGGAAGTCTCGCCCTTTAGGGCGGGGAGGAGGTCAGTAAGAGGGTTAAATAGGCATGAGGGTTAGCCCCAAGCCGGAGGCTACAGAACCCTCCAAAAAAGATCAAAAGCTTAAAAAGCCGGTAAATGT
>Ga0079996_112806_pt1 | contig 25278 bp, 33 predicted proteins | sample PerSpoAPS_AMetaG_FD_69199 | JGI IMG/M metagenome (GOLD analysis project Ga0079996, IMG submission 69199) | Thermal spring microbial communities from Yellowstone National Park, Wyoming, USA - Perpetual Spouter A (PS_A) MetaG (SPADES assembly)... | ecosystem: Environmental > Aquatic > Thermal... | reverse complement strand
CTATGTAAACCCTGTCTCGGAGGCCCAGCTCCTTTATGGCCCTGCCGAGGTACTCCTCGCTCCTCCCCCGCCCATACACAGCCGCGGTGTCGAAGAAGTTTATGCCCACATCCACGGCCTTGGCCACAACCGCCTTGGCCTGCTCGTAGCTTATGGCACCCCACGCGTCGCCGGAAAACTGCCACACGCCCATCCCAACACGGGAAACCCTCATATCTGTCCGACCCAACCTAACCACTTCCATGTCCATCCATCACACTGCACCTATATAAACGAGACGACCCAAAATTTAAAAAGAGAGACATCAATAGACACAGCGGCGGTAGTCTAGCCTGGTTTAGGATGGCGGCCTTCCACGCCACCACGAAGACAGCCGTTGATCCCGGGTTCGAATCCCGGCCGCCGCATTGACTCCCCCACGGCTCCTCTACCCAGCAGACTGCGTTATTAGACTCTGCAAAACCCGACGGCGTCGGTCGACATTCCGTCTCCTCTTACACCCCACAACGCGAAATCAGTCCACCACCTTGAACTCCCTCCACCGCCACAACCAGTTCCACCGCACACAGAGAAGCCCTTGAGCCGCCTGCAACACCTCTCAAACACGCAAAGAGCCCCTATATTTACGACAACGCCTGCAGTACGCCCTCAACCGCCGACTAAGGCCTACGTTAGACAAACCCCAAATCTAAACCCAACCTGTTACTATCGCGAAGGCTCCCACCGCGATTACTCCTAGCGAGACGTAGTAGTATTCTAAGATCGCTACCGGCGGCTTTTGACCAGCTCTATTAACAACTTCTGTATCTCCAAGAGGGTCGTCTGCACGGCATCTATCCTCTTGTTTGTTTCGTCTATTCTCCTATTCGTCTCAGCTATCTGCGCAGTTAGGCTTTTCGTCAAGTCGTCTATTCTCCTATTAGTATCGTCGATTCTTTTGCTCATCTCATCTATTCTTTTGTTTGTCTCGTCGATCCTCTTGTTTGTTTCGTCTATTCTGCTGTCTAGCCTGGCGATGTCGGCACGTATCTCTCTCAAGTCGCTTACGATTGTGCCGAGGTAGAGCACCAAGATGTCCTCAGTAGCCAGCTTCTTACCCTCCTTGATTTTATCCAACACATGTTCCACCGCCATTTTCAACGCGTCGTATGCGATGCTAGAAACATCAGCCACAAAAACTACGCCGCACCTCTATAAAAACATTACGCATAACAGCGTTTGTGAGGTCTTAGTTCCTCCCTCCAGATCTAAACCACCTGATGCGGCATCCGTCGGAGCACGCGCCAAGGTCCCCTTCACCTACTTCAGCGCCTTTTCCAGCTCGTTGATCCACTTGACGCCTCCTCTACCTCTACGCGTCTCGCCACCTCCGCGGCGAGCCGCCGCCTCCTCCCTATTTCTGGACTTCCACAGCGCCGTGTCTGGGTCTAGGCCGCGGCGCTGGTAGTCGTGGATGTCAGGTGCCGTGGAGTTCCACGCCGTGACAGCTCGTGACCCACCTTCTTAAGCCGAAGCGAAAGAACAAGCATCCAAGACGTGGGAGCCCTTAGAACGGCTGTAGACTCAAGCCGCCTCAGCTCCTCTTTGCTTTAGCCAAGACCTTCAGCATGTCCAGCTCAAGTCAGAGGAGTTGCCAAAAGCGCCCTCCACATCTGAGACGCCTTGCAACCGGCGTTGCGGGTCCTTCAAGAAGGAGAAGGCGAGTGGGGTGCCCGCAAGCTCCTCAAGAGGCTACCTCGTAGACGACGCCAGAAGGCTTGGCAAGGGCCTCTTCAAAACTTCAGCAGTAGCCGTAGGGCTGACCTCCTCCCCGCCCTAAAGGGCGAGACTTTCCACTATCTGTAATCGGATGTCGCTTAAAGTTATTGCCGTGACCAGATAATCGTTGCCCTGTGGTGCTTGCCCTGTCTGAGGTTTTGGTAGGCTTGGTTTATCTCTTCGGGCTTGTAGCGGTGGGAGACGAGGCGCCGCGGGTCTATCTTCCCAGCGGCGGCGAGGGACAGGAGCTCTGGTATGTCTGTTCTGGGCTTGTAGCCTAGGCTACCCACTACCTTTATGCCGTTCATGACTAGGTGGCTTGCCGGGATTTCTAGGTTGGATGTGCCGAGTCCCGTCGCCACTATCGTCCCGCCTCTCCTGACTGTCTCGAGGGCCAGCTTGAGGTCGGGGTTGGGCTTAGTCTCGTAGACCACGTCGGCGCCCTGCGGCAGGATCTCCCTCACCGTCGACAGGGGATCGCCGCGGGATGCGTCGACCGTATGCGTCGCGCCCAGCTCCTCCGCCTTCTTGAGGGCGGGTTCCCTCACGTCCACCGCCACTATGGGGCGCGCGCCTAGGGCGCCGGCGAGCTCCACAGCGGCGAGGCCTACGCCCCCGACGCCGATGACCACGAGGGATGTGCCTGGCCCGGTCCCGGCCTCTCTCAACGCCCTGTAGGCGGTGCCGTATGCGCATGATATGACTGCGGCTGTGTGTACGTCAACCCTCTTGGGTATGGGGAATACGGCGGTTTCGGGAACTGTCATGTATTCGGCGTGTCCCCCGTTTAGGCCTATGAGGCCGGGCATCCTCGCCGCGGCGTATGGGCAGTAGTTCTCCTGTCCCCTGGCGCACCAGTAGCACTTGCCGCAGGGAATTATCCAAGAAACGACGACGGGATCCCCGGGGGAGAGGCCGTGGGGGTTTTCGCAACGGGGGCCGAACTCCACGACCCAGCCAGACACCTCGTGCCCCAGTATGAAGCCCTCCGGCGGGGGGATCATCTCCCCGTCCAATATGTGGAGGTCTGAGTGGCAGACGCCCGTCGCGGCGACCTTCACAAGGACCTCCCCCTCGCCGGGGGTCGGGGCGGGGACTTCCGTTAGCTCCAGCGGCTGTCCAGGCGCCTTGTAGAGGGCGGCTTTCATCCGTATCGGGATTTTCATTGTGTGCCCACCTTCTGCGCCGCCTTGATCATGGCCAGCGCCGCGGAGGCGTATTGGGCGAGGGTAGCGAAGCTCCCCTTCTTCACTTTTATCTTTCCGAGGACCATGGCGGGTATGGGCTGGATTTTCCCGGCGATGACGTCTAGCCAGGTCTTGTAGTCTGCCTCGAGGATGTAGGGGGCGTCCGCCCGGGTTGCGGCGTCTCCGACGTACGCCTCCGCGCCGTGGCACTGGCCGTGTTTCAGGAGGAACTTCATAGCCGCCTTGTCGCCTTGCCCAACCTCGGGCGGTATATTCACCGCCAGGAAGATTATGTCGCCTTCCCACCTAGAGGCGGATGTTCTGTATTCGGTGGATTCGTTGAGGGCTTGGCAGAAGGCCTCGGCCCATTCTTTGCTTGGGAACTTGGGCATGTATAAATAGTGCCGAGTATTTTTATGTTGTGGTTTTCGACGTCGTAGTTATTGGGGGCGGCGTGGTGGGTCTCTTCGTGTCTTTTGAGCTGGCTAGGCGGGGGTATTCCGTGGCTGTTGTGGATAGGTATCCCGAGCCTGGGTGGGGCGTGTCTAAGCGGCATGCCGGCGTGCTTCACGTCATTCAGTTGCCGTTTAGTTCTTACAAAAGCCGCCTCGCGAGACGCGGCAACCCCAAGTACGTGGAGATCTGCAGATGGCTTGGCGTCGAGTGTAGAGAGGTGCCGGCGTTGCTTGCCGTCGATAGCTGGTGGAAGTTGCCCGTGGTGCTGGCCGCGTTTCTCTATCTGCGGGTTCACGGGATTGACGCCGCTCTGTGTCTGAGGTGCCGGGGGTACAGGCGGGATTTCAAATTCGCAACCGCCGTGTTGGTACGTGGCTACAAGGTGGTGGATTCCTTCGGCCTCTTATACCGTCTCTATGACGCGTTGAGGGAGGCTGGCGTGAGGTTCTTCTTCGGGTGCCGTGTGGATCACGTAGAGGAGGGGGCCGGCGATGTAGTGGTGCGTACCTCCTGTGGGGAGCTGTTGGCTAGGTATCTGGTTAACGCCGGGGGGCTGTACGCAGACGAAATAGCCAGGAAACTGGGCGTCAATGTGGATATCGCTCCGGGGAAGGGGGTTATGGCGGTTTTCCACGGCAGGGAGGTTGGGGCTATTCTGGCACCTCTCACGCTTAGGCCTCATCCGCGGACCAAGGGCGGCGCCGTCATTCCGACCGTCTACGGCACCGTTCTTTTCGGCCCCAACTTGACCGAGGCGAGAGACAAGGAGGACTTCTCCACAGGCAAAGAGGATTTCGAGCTTTTGGTGAAGAGGTTCGGGAAGTACTTCAGGGATTTCGAAAACCTCACGCCGGTGAAGATCTTTGCAGGGAACAGGCCTCTGTCGCCCACCGGCGACGTGGTGGTAAAATCGACAGGTAGGACGGTACATATCCTGGGCACTGAGTCTCCGGCTTTTACCGGGGCTCCGGCTCTCGCCGAAGACGTGGTTAAGGCCCTGGAAGGTCTCGGCTTGCCCAAGAGGGAGCCCGAGGAGCTTCCGCCGCCGAAGCCGTATCCCAAGTGTGGAAAAGTGGTGTGTTTCTGCAGGGGGGTCACGGAGTGCGAAATTAGGGAGGCCGTGAGGAGGGGGTCACGGACTCTCGACGGGGTTATGGCTAGGTTTGGGATGGGGATGGGGCCGTGCCAAGGCAGTAGGTGCATGGCGGAGGTACTCAAGGTAATGTCTGAAGAGCTGGGCGTCGAGCCCAGAAACATCACAAAATTCGGCGGGGGGTCATGGCTCGTGTTGTAATTATAGGGGCGGGGCTTGGGGGTCTCTACGCCGCGGAGAAGCTCCACGACGCGGGCCACGAGGTGGTGGTGTTGGAACGTCTCGAGAGGCCCGGCGGCGTGTGGATTCTACATGAGGACTACGCAGTTGGGGACTGGCCCTGGGTCCGCTTCGGCGTCACTGCCACCGCTATTGACGGGAAGTGCGTGGCGACGGACCGGGGCGGGTTCTGCGGCGACGTTGTAATAGAGGCTACTGGCTTCAGGGAAAAGACGCCGGCGGAGCTGGGGATCTTCGGCACCAGGCCCGCGGGGGTCTTCGCATTGTGGACCGCGATGAGGATGACGGAGCTGGGGTGGCGTATTGGGAGGCGAGCGGTCATCTACGGCTGCAACAAGTGGGCTGATGGGCTTGCGAGGCGGCTCTCAGACGGCGGCGTCGATGTGGAGATGTTTGGCCCCTCTTTCTGGTGCAGAGAGCGGGCCGTCATTAAGGAGTTGCGGGGTTCCGAGCGCCTGGCCCAAATCGTCACAGATAGGGGTGTTATCGACGTTGATACGCTGGTTATTGCCGAGGCTGTGCCGCATAGCTGGCTGGGTGCGGCGTATAGAGTTGGCAACTCCGCCATTGTTATCGACGACGTGAGCTACATGAGACTTGCCGTGGAGTTTTTTGTAAAGACGCTAGAAGGCGGCAGGTTCAGGGTATATGCAAGCGGGCTTGAGGTCTTCCCGAGCGTGACCGCGGGGGAGGTCGTCGTCAAGGTGCCGGCTCCCGGCGTTGTGGAGATATGCGGCGTCGAGGCGCAGGTTTCTACTCAATACGCAGTCTTTAAGGTGAGGGAGGGATGCGCGTTGAGGTATGTACGGCGTTCTTGACATCGGGACGACTAAGATAAAGATCTTTGTATACGACAAAGAGCTGTCTCTGCGGTATAGAGAGATTGTGGACAACGTCACTTCCCCCGACGGAACACAGGACCCAGGCCGCATCGCCGCCTCCATTAAACACTTCCTCAACGTGGCTAGGGAGCGGGGCGTCCGTAAATTCGGCGCGGCGACCTACAGAGCCTCCGTGGTCGCGTGGGACCGAGGGGGCAGGCCCCTGACGCCGGTCTACACCTGGCTCTTCGGCGAGGTGGACGACCTATACGGCAGGAGGTTTGCGGCGTTGCAACACCTGCCTAAACTCGGCATCCTCTTCAGGAAATATTCGCCACTCTTCAAGTTTCTAAGAGCCTATAGAGACGGCGGCCTTGGCGGCTGTCTGAAGGCGGGTACGTGCTTCCTCTGGACCTTGGACGGCTTCGTGGCGTATCTACTCGGGCGGCGGTACATAAGCGACGCCACCAACGCCACTTTAAGCGGCTTCATACACCCAAGGAGCTTCAAGCCTATCCCGCTTGTCAAGGAGCTAATCGGCGTGGAGCTTCCGTTGCCGGAGGTTGCGGACAACTACGGCGAGTTCGGCGACGTTGAGGGGATGGAGTTCCGCGTGTTGATAGCTGATCAACAGGCGGCGGCTGTGGCCGAAGGCGCGACGAACCGCGGCGTAGTTAAGGTAACCCTGGGCACCGGGCTTTTCGTAGATATGCCCACGGTCCAGTACGCAGAAAGAAGGGGCTTAGTCCCGCTGGTTCTCTATAGGGTGGGCAGAGATACGAGGTACGGCTTGGAGGCCTATCTGCCAGCCGCTGGGCATTTTATAGACGGCCTAGTCTCGCTGGGCCTGGCGACTTATGAGGAGCTAAGCGGTCTAGACCCCGGCGGTGAGTACCTCTACGTGCTTCCTGCCCCCGCTGGTCTTCAGTACCCTCCTGCCGCTTGGGTCAGAGGCGCGTTGATGGGTCTGAGGCTCTACACTAGGCGCAAGGAGTTGCTCTCCTCCGTTGTGGCGACGCTCAGCTTCTACGTGAAATACGTCCTGGAGGCCGGTGGGTACAAAGCCGAGCGCGTCAGAGTAGACGGCGGCGGCTCTAGGCTCGGTAGCTTCCTCCGCTGTTTAGCCTCGGTGGTTGACGCCCCAGTGGAGAGTCCGGAAGACTACGAAGGGACGGCGCGCGGCGTCTTGTCGCTTCTCGCCTACGGCGACGGCCTTGTGGAGCTGGGGAAGCCGCTCGGGAGATTTACGCAGATAAGCGGCAAGTCTTTATATTGTAAGAGGAACTTCGAGACGTGGCTGAGGAAAATGAAATTCTTAAAGAACTTGAAGCCCTTTTTCCAGGCCGTGTAGTTACCCCCGTCCGGTACGTCCAGGAGAGCTGGTGGCCTCTTGCCTGGATTAACCGTAGCTACCTCGGCTCTGCGGTGGCTGCGGTGGTTCCGGAGAGCGTGGAGGACGTGGTGAGGCTAGTCAGATTCGCCTACGAGAGGGGGGTCCCTCTAAATATTGTGGGCGGGGGGAGCTCGGTGACCGGCGCCAGCGCGCCGCGTGGCGGCGTCGTGGTTGATTTAAAAAGGCTCAACAAAATACGCGAAGTCGATAGCCGCCAGAAATATGCCATTGCGGAGGCCGGCGTTGTTTTGCAGGAGCTTGAACAAGTCTTGAACCAGGAGGGGCTTACCCTTGGGCAGTTTCCGCAGTCTATAGACGTTGCGACTCTGGGCGGCTTCATCTCGACGATGGGTAGCGGCCATTCGAGTAGCGGCTACGGAAACGTGGAAGACGTGGTGAGTAGGTTGGAGGTTGTGGCTCCCCCCGGAGAGGTCTACTGGACGAGCTTCAGAAGAGTGCCCAGGTCTTCCCTCGGGCCTGATTTGTCCAAGGTCTTCGTGGGGGCTGAGGGTGCCTTCGGCGTCATCACGGCGGCTGAGGTTAAGCTGTACGACTTGCCTAGGTTCATATGGGAGGACTCTACGCTTTTCCCCACATTCGAGGAAGGCGTCGAGGCCGTGGAGAAGCTGGCGTCGCTGGATCTGCCCCCTAAGATGGTTAGGTTATACGACGAGCTTGAGACCGCGTATTACACGGGGCTGGAAGGCGCCGTGTTGATCTTCCGCTTCGCAACCCAAAGCAAGGCCTTCTTGGAGGCGGCGAGGAGCGAGGTCTCTGACATTTTGAGGCAGGGCTTCAGAGGGCCGGAGTTGGTTCATAAACTGCTCCAGGAGCGGCAGAACTACCGAGAGCACATCACGAGGATCCTTCATAGGGGGTTGATTGTAGATACGGTGGAGATCGCCGCCAGCTGGGACAAAGTTGCGGATCTCCACCGCGCGGTGAAGGAGGCGCTGAGAGGAGTGGAGGGCGTCTACTTCGTCACTGCGCATCTCTCCCACATCTACCGCCACGGCGCTTGTCTCTACTTCACAATACTCTTTATGCCTAGCGAATCTCTCTATTTCAAGATATGGGATGCTGTTTATTCAGAAGCCGAGAGGTTCGGCGCCACCATCTCCCACCACCACGGCACGGGGGTTGTGAAGCAACGTTACCTAGAGCTTGAAAAACCAGCTGAGCTTTATAGGAGGCTTAAAGCCGCCCTTGACCCCAAAGGAATTTTGAACCCCGGCCGGCTTGTCCCCTAGCGCGTCTCCGAGTTCTTTCTCCGCGTAAGCAACATGTCGAGGGATTTCTTCTCAAGCGGCCCCAAGGCTTCTTTCAACGCCCTGCAACCGGCGGAGTCGCTGTCTCTACACCGGCTGTATCTCGCCAGGGCCTTCTCAGCCAGCTTCTCGTCCACGCTCTCGCTTCTCCTCGCCAAGGCCCTCAACACAGCCAGCGTCTCAGTGACGCAGTCTACATCGGGGCCTTGGGCCCTTTCTACAGAGCCGTCGCGCTTATGGGTGACCAAATACACGGTGCAGGTCTCGCGGTCGTACGACATCTCCACCTTCTCCGCCTGCTGACCCGCCACGGCCTTTATCCCGCCTATTAAAGCCTCTTCTATCCTGGAGACGTAGCGGAGTAGCTTCATGCCGAGTCTCAGCGATTTCCTGTCTAGCCTCCCCAGGAGCTTATACGCCACCCTCTTCACGTCGAGCAACTCCTCGAAGGTCAGCTGGGTGGGGTCTTTGTCGAGAATCTCGTCTACTCTGTCTAGGTCCTCCTCGGTGAGGGGCCCCGTGGCGGCCACGCTCTTTAAGGCGCTGGCCTCCGCAGCTGTGATGAGGCCCTTGGAGACCAGGAGGGATGTCAGGAACTCCACCAACACGTAGTCCCTCTCCCTCTTCCGCACCAGCTCTGCGTAGAGCGGTATCAGGTATAGCTCCAGCGACTTGATCAGCCTGTATGTTATAAAGCCCAGCGCCGCCACCGCCGCCGTGAGTATAGAAAGCAAAACCAGCGTCGCCTCCACGGGTCTGACTCTTAAACGGAATTTATAAATCTATGTACTGAAATGCCGCCTAGGCGGGTCAAGTTCTCATTAACCGCAACGTCTCTATTTAGATATGGATAATATTTATAAAGTGTGTAAATACTTCACTATATGTTAGAGTTGTCACAGATTAGGATCAGTTGGTTTATTGTCTTTATAGTTTTGGGCGCTCTTGCGTGTTCGCTTCTAGTCAACGCGCCTGGTATATTTATCGGCTTCGGCCTAGCTGACGTCGTCTTGTTGCTGGCGTCTTGGCTGTACCCGCCGCTTTGGGCCGCGACGGCTGTGTTCGGCTCCATGGCCTTGGCAGTGCCCATACTACTCGCCACTCAGTCCATGTTTCTTACAGTTGCTGTGTTGCACCTAGTTGTGAGACCTCTGTTTGCCTACGCCGCTTCTTGGATACGGCTGAGGAGGGGGCTTTTCGCCTCCTCTGTGTTTCTCTTCTCGGTGGAGTCTCTGGTGGCGGTGTTAATCGCAATCTTGTACTACGGGGGCGACGGCATTGAGACGGGGCTTGTGGTCTTCGGGCTTTTGCTGGCGCCTTATGCGTACCTCATCTACGTGTCTCTGCGGAGCAGACGCAAAGTGCTTGGGTTTATGGCCAGCGTCATGGCGCTGTTAGCCTACTACTTCGCCCTCTACGCCTTTCCCGCGGCGGCAACAGGGGTCTTAGCTGTGGTTGCCTTGGTGGTTATGTTGATGTGGACCCGGAGGGGGGATCTCTGGCCACCTGCGGCGGCTCTAGCGCTTTCGGTGATAGGTCTAGCTCTCGGAGGCGACGCCTTAAGCTACAACTTCAAAACCGCGCTTTACCCGTTCCAACCCGCTAGTTGGAGCGAAAGCCGGTGGGCACAAGTGGACCCAGGTTGCCCGCCCACGCACAACGTCTTTGAAAATACCTACTCGCCAGCTAGGCTCAGGATAGTCAAGACCTGCGCCGTTGCGGTCGGAGAGGTCACTGGCGAAATCTCTATATCTGGAGACGGGGATTTCACGTTTAACATAGTGCCACGTCCCGAAAACGCCAGCATGCTGAGCATTGGCAGTATCATCTTGCGGCACCGCACTCTCCACATAGAGGTGGTCCCCGCGGACCAGGAGAAGGTGCTCGGGCCTATAGGCGGCGTGTGCCCCGGCGACGTGGTCAAAATCACCGGCGTCTTCGTGATCGACACCGATCACGGGATGCATTCAGAGCTTCACCCCGCGTATAAGATCGAGATTTTGAGCAGGCGGCAGAACGCCACGTGGCCCCAATGTATCATTAACATACCTCCCGAGCTCAGGAGAGAGACAGGTTAACGCGGTCGGCGCGCGTTTGGTGTGAATTTAAATAGCTGGTTGAGGGCTTGCCTATGAGCTGGAACTTGGTCGTCGCCACGGGCTGGCGTCAAGAGAGACTCTGCATGGAGGAGCTGTATCGCATCGGCGACATCGTGGGGCGGAGGGTGGACGAGGTCTGGTTTACCGGCTTCGACGGCCTCCTCACGGCGAAGGTGGAGGGCGACCCCGTGGAGTTTGTAAAGATGCTCATAGACGTCGTCAACAGCGGCTACTACATCCCAAGGTTCGTGCTCAGAGCCACGCCTATAATGGCTGTGGTTAAGACCGACCTCGACGAGATACAGCGGGCAGTCGGCGAGCTAGCGGGGCGCCTCATAGCCCCGGAGGAGACGTTTAAGATAGAGCTGAAGAAACGCGGCGTGAAGTTCGACAGGGTGTCCGTCATTGAATACGTGGCGAAGGCCGTCAACAGAAAAGTGGATTTAACGAAGCCCGACAAGGTGGTGTGGATCGAGATGTTCCCCAGCAGAACCGGCGTTTCGGTGATACGGGAGTCCGAAAACTTCTCTCTCATGCGGGCGCGCTCGGCACATGAATGAGCAGTACATCACCGTCGCCGGCATGAAGGTTAGGCTTATAGCTGGCGGCTCCGGGAAGCCGCTTGTGCTTCTACACGGCTGGTCCTTCAACGCAGAGACCTGGGTGGAGTGCGGCGTCTTTGACGCGTTGGCTCGGCGGTACGCCGTATACTCCGTAGACATGCCATACGGCGTGAGGACAAAGAGTGACCGGTTCCACGCGCCTAGACCTGAATACGCCAGGTTCTTGCGGCATGTGCTCGACGCCTTGGGCCTGGCGGATCCGCCGCTGGTAGGGCCTAGCGCCTCGGGCGAGGTGGTGCTGTGGTATCTCGCCCAGAGGCTCCCCGCCAAGGCGGCCGTGGTTGTGGGCCCCGTGGGGCTCGTCGGCGAGTTGCTGAAGGCGCTTGAGGAGGTGGAGACCCCCATCCTCGCGGTGTGGGGCGAGCTAGACGAGATCTCGCCGCCTTCCAACGCCCAAGTGCTACGCGGCAGAAACGTGAAAACAGCGATGCTGAGGGGGGCTGGACACGCCGCGTATCTAGACAAGCCTAAAGAGTTCGTGGAGCTTTTGCTGGAGTTTTTAGGCTCTGTCTACTAGCCTCAGCGCCTCGCCCCCTCAACGCCTCCAACACGCGGTCGATGGGTTGCCGACCTTTCTTGGGCGTTTTTTCTCTTGCCATGAGCACGACGGAGGCTCCGTGGTCCGCGGCGACGCGGCACATATCTGGGTACAGCCAGCCCCCGGTCACGTCGTTTATTATCGACGCCCCCATCTTGAGCGCGTATTCCGCCACCTGCGGCCGGTAGGTGTCTACGCTTATTGGGATCTTTACGTTTTTCACGATATCCGGGAGGACGGACTTGAGCCTCTCCAGCTCTTTCTCGGGGGGGATCCACGTCTCTAGATACGGCGCTGTGGACATGGCCCCTACGTCTAGGAAGTCTGAATACTTCTCAAGCTCCAAGGCCCTCTCCACGGCGGCTCCCAGCGCCACGGAGCCCTTGTAGAAGGACTCAGGCGAGAGGTTTAGAACCGCCATTATCCTAGTGGGGTGGCCGTCGCCTATCTCCACCCCGCCTAGCTTCCCCCTTATTTTTTGCACGTCAACTTTTTTATTTCTGTCGTAAATAAAGTTGATGCAGAAAGTTATTAGAAGCAAGACGTACATATTTGAGGGGGAGTTGCCGGAGGAGATATCCAGCCTGCTGGAGAAGTGGGGGAGGCTTGTGAAGAGGGGGGAGGTCGCGACGTATTCCATAGAGTCGGGGGAGATGAGGATGCGTAAGGTGGCGGATGGGCCTACGTATTCAGTGAGGAGGATATATGTGGAGCCTGCCTGCGGCTGTCTTCTCGAGATAGACGAGAGACGCGACTTCGAGGAGAACAAAGTCTCCTATTCGATATACCGTAAAACCCTTTGCCCTCAGCATCAAGCTTAAATCTCAGTCTCGGGGACGTTTCCCGTGGGTAGGGCATACGTCGAGACGTACGGCTGCTGGCTTGCCAAGGCAGACGCAGAGGTGATCAGGCAGAGGCTAGGCTACGAGGAGGCCTCCACGGCCGAGGAGGCAGACCTCGTCTTGGTCTACACCTGCGCCGTGAGGGAAGATGGGGAGGTTAGACAGCTGGCGAGGATTAGGGAGCTAGCTACCTTAGGCAAGGAGATGGTCGTCGCCGGGTGCCTCGTCAGGCTTAGGCCTTACACGGTGAAGACCGCGGCGCCCCGCGCCAAGTTGCTCTACCCCGCGGAGGTGGAGGGCGGGCGGGAGAGGGAGATGAGGATCCTCCCTAGGTACGACGGCGGCGTCATCTACACCGTGCCCCTCCAGGTGGGTTGCCTGGGCAACTGCACCTTCTGCGCCACTAAGTACACAAGAGGCGGCGCGGGCTACGTGAAGAGCGCAGATCCAGATGACGTGATTCGCCATGTGAAGGAGGCCGTGGCCAAAGGCGCGCGGGAGATATACCTCACGGGTCAAGACGTCATCACCTACGGCTTTGATATGCGGTGGAGACCGGGCTGGAGTCTGCCTGACCTCCTGGAGAGGATTCTGCGCGAGGTAGATGGCGAGTATCGTGTGAGGATAGGCATGTCGGAGCCTTGGGTGTTTGAGAAATTCGCCGACCAGCTCTTGGACATCGCGAAGCGGGACCACAGGGTGTACAGGTACTTCCACCTCCCTGTGCAGTCTGGTAGCGACCGCGTGTTGAAGGCGATGGGCAGGAGATATACGGTGGACGAATATCGCGCCCTTTTGCGTAAAATCAGGCAGGTGCTGGGCGGCCACGTATTCATAGCCACAGACATCATCGTGGGGTTCCCGGGCGAGGACGAGGAGGACTTCGCCGCCAGCGTAAGGCTGGTGGAGGAGCTACAGTTCGACAAGGTCCACGTGGCGCGGTTCAGCCCAAGGCCCTTCACCGAGGCTGCGGTGATGCCCCGGCAGGTGCCAGACGCCGAAAAGAAGAGGAGGAGCAAGACACTGTCTCAAGTCGCCTTGAGAGTCGCCCACCTCCGGAACGGGCTCCGCGTCGGGCAGAGAGATGCGGTGCTTGTGGACGAGGTGGATCACGGGCTGGTGGTTGGGCGCGCCAGCGACTACAGACAGGTGGTGGTTAAGAGAGGATCCGGCGACGGGCTCATGGGGAGGTTTGTCGACGTGACCCTTGTGGCGGCGAGCCCCGTGTATCTATACGGCGAGGTCAGAGAATAACCTGCTCCCAGGGGTACTTCTTGGCGGCTTTCTGGCTCCTCAGCTCCTCCAGCTTTTGTAGAAGCGTCTTCACCTCCGCCTCAGTTATTTTCCTGAAGAGGGGCCTTACCTCGCCCAGCGCGGCGCCTGGCTTCGGCGGTTTATATGCCTCATCCCACCTCAGCTCCGCGGACTCGCCCATCATCCTCCACAGCTGGTAGGCGCCGTCTGGCGCCACAGGCGCGAGGCCGACCGCAAGCATCTTCAGGGACCAGTAGGCGCGGTGGAGCACCGCCTGCGCCGCCTCCACGTCGGTTTTAACCAGATCCCAGGGGGCCCGCGTGTTTAGGTAGCGGTTTCCCTCCCTCGCGATCTCCACCAGCGCGTGGAGCGCGTCTTTCAGCTCTATGGCGTCGTAGTGCCTCTCCGCCTTCTTAAACAGCTCGGTGACTCTTGCGATGAAGTTTTCGTCTTCGGGGGCTGGCCTGCCCGGCGGGGGCACGACGCCGCCCATCCGGCTCTTTATAAAGGAGAGGACGCGGTTGACGTAGTTGCCCACATCGTCGTTTATGACCTTGTTGATTATCTCCAGTGCGACGGACCAGGTGAAGCTCGTGTCTCTGTTCTCTGGGCGTATGTACACCAAAACGAACCTCCAGTAGTCCGGGGGGAGGAGCTAGGGGCATTTGCCGATTATGAAGCGGTCGGGTAGGTATATCTTGTCCCTGGGGCAGTACGGCACCTCCTCCTCTTTGGTGAAGATGTACCCGTTTTCATAAATCTTGAGGAAGAAGTCCTGGGCGAACTTTATGTGGGTCTCCGAGTGGGTGTGGGTGTAGAGGTCGAAGGAGATGTTCCACCGCCTAAACAACTCAGCCACGACTTGGTGCATTTTACTGGCGTACTCCGCCGGGTCGACGCCCAGCTGAATCGCCTCCACCTCAATAGGCGTGCCGTGCATGTCGCTTCCAGACACGAAAACTACCTCATGGCCCCTAAGTCTGAGGTACCTGGCGTAGACGTCGGCCGACAAGACGGAGCCTATCAAGTTGCCCAGGTGGGGCACCGTCTGGACGTAGGGCCACGCCGAGCCGATGACGAACTTCGCCACGCAGAGAGAAACGGCGGAATTTAAATCATTTCCCAACCATAGATCTAAACATCGCCCTGAGCGCTTCACGCACTCCGCCGGACTCGTAGGCTGCTAACACCCTAGACCATTTAATCCGCAAAACCAGAAAAGTCGCGACCAGGGTAACAACGGCGAGAATTAGGGAGGAGAGCCAGGCGTCCCCCACTACCTGGTCAAGTGCGGCGTATGCCACGTCTGCAAACACCACGAGGACCGTGGCGAGCACCAGCTTGCCAGCCAGCAGGGCCGCGAAGAACCGCCTTATGCTGTAGCCGGCGGCGCCGAGTGGGATGTACAATACGTCGTCTGCAAGCGGCGACATGGCAAATATAAATACGGCTACGTCGATCCCCCACTTGGAGATTTTGTCGAAGAACTTCTTGGCGTAGGTCAGCTCCTCGCCCATTACCGCCCTTCCTATGCCGTAGCCGTAGAGAAACACGGCGAGCTTCCCCAGCGCTGCGCCGAGCGCCGTCGCCAAAGCCGCCGAAGCCAAGCTAACTGGGTCGTTTCTAGAGGCGACGTAGCTTATTGTGGCCAGGTAGCCGGGGAGGGGGAGGAAGGGTATTAGATGCGATATCAACACCGCTATGAAGACAAACAGCGGGCCGAGGTCCATCAACGGCCGAATCTGCGCTGGCGGCGAGAGTACTCCTCAACGACGTATGCCAGATCCTCCTTCTCTATCTCCGGCCAGAGCTTATCTAGAAAGATGAGCTCCGAGTAGGCGGGCCACCTGGAAAACGCCGCCGCGGGGCGGCGACCACCAGCCGTTGTAGCTGGAGGAGTTCCCCACGTAGACCGCAGTTCCGTTGATGATTAGGTGAAGCCTGCCCGGCACGTCTCCAGGCTCCACCGCAATCCTCACGGGTAGCAACTCGCCGTACACCCCCCTGGTCGGTACGTCGAGCACCACCTTCACAACGGCGCTACTGACGAAGATGTTGAAGACGGCCTTGGCGCCCAGCAAGCCCGGGGCCTCCGCTATGGAGACTGTGCCGAGGTATGTGCCCGCGGGGAGTCCTTTCGCCCTCAAGACGCCTACTCCGTTCCGCACCTGGACCGTGTAGTTGAGGAGACGCGCCCGCCCGGCTAGTTCCACAGTCGCCGTGGCGTTTATGGGCCTGCCGTAGAGACTGACGCGGATCGGCACCACGAGCTCCTCCCCGTAGACGACGGAAAAGGTCTTGTTAACCTCCACCTCAGGAGTAGACGGCGTTACGTAGACCAGCGTGGAGACCCCTGCAGGTAGGAAGTTCCTGTTGGCCGGCGTAAACACCACCGTGAGGTTGTGGGGACCTGCGCCAATTCTCAAGGTGTCGATGAGGAACGGGGCTGGTCTGCCGTCTAGATACGTCTTCACCTCCCCCTGGGGCTTGACGAGAGAGGAGACGTCCGCAGAGACCAACAAAACCTTGCCGTACTCCACTACGTATGGGTTTGAGAAAGTGCCGTTGATCTTCACGTCTAGCCGAACCGGCGCCGGCAACACGCGGAAGACGCTGACGCCGGTTACAGAGGTCACGTTTCTGTCCCCCAAAACACTCGCCGTGATCTGGTATGTCCCCACGTCGAGCATAGGAAAGACCAGTGCGGAGGGAGCCCTCACCACCGCGGGGTACGTCTGGTTTACAGATATCTGCACAGTTGCGCGGTACTCCCGCCGCCCCACAAACACCCTCACGGTGGCGTTTATCCCCTCGCCGTAGATGTACTCGGCCTTGTGGAGCACCGCAAGCGTGGGCGTTGCCCGCGCAATAGACACGGGATACTGCACCGCGACGCCTTCCATGAGGAGGCGCAGGGTGTAGTTGCCGGCGCCCACGGCCCAGGTGTCCACCTCCGCCACCCCCTCCCTTAGAGACACTGCGAGGAGGTCGAGACTCGCCGACGCCCGCCTGGGAGGCGGCGTGAGCAGTATCCGCATGACCTCCCCGTAGACGTTGCCAGACACGGTGATGTTGGAGATTACAACCACGCGCGTCTTTTCGTAAAACACGCCGCTGGTAGCCAACACTTGATACACGCCGGAATACTGAGGTACATACACAAGGCCCTCGGTGGAAGGCTACCTCACCAGACGGTCCAGGCGCTTGTCAACGATGAGCGGCGGAAGATGAAGCTGGCGCGTAGGGAGAAGCACGAGGTGGTGCCTCCCATATACACGCTCCTCGACATGTATAAACAGCTACGCGACAGGGGGGTAGGGGTGTTTTTCGACGTCCACCAAGTGCAAGACGCCGTGGACGACGCCGTTTCCCGCCTCGAGGTGTCGCCGTTTGAAGACGCCGTTGAGGCTATAAAGCTGGCTAAGGCCGAGGGCTACAAGGTCGGCATAATCTCCAACGTCTTGTTCTGGCGGTCCCGTGCCACGAGGAGGCTACTGGAGAGCCTCGGCATATCGCAACTCGTGGATCTGCAACTATACGCCGACGACATAGGCTACGTTAAGCCCTCCGTCCAGGTTTTCGAAGCCGCCAAGATGCTTCTGCTGGGAGATGCTGAGCCCGACGTCTACCTCCACGTGGGGGACGACTTCTACGAGGACTTCCTAGGCGCCTTGATGGCTAGCTACGGCGCCGTCCTTGTCGACAGGAGGGGGCAGTACACTAAGAAGGAGGTTACGGAGTCGGTGCCCTGCAGAGCCTACATGGTGAGAAGCCTCAAAGCCCTTTCGCTGGTTCTCCACGAGGTGGAGCAGTGCGTCGGCGCTAGCCAACCGTAGCGGCGAGGTAGCGGGCGTACTCCACAAGGGCCTTCACCCCTGGGGACTCCCCAGGCCTTAGCTTCAGCACCTCTACTTCCAGGGCCTGCCTCGCCGCCTGCAGAAGCTTGTCAAAAGGTATAACGTGGGGCCGCTCGCCCAAGGTCTTCTCTATCACCAGCTCCCAGGGCATGCCGTGTACCGCGCTGATGGAGTACTCAGGTATGTACATGTTGAGGACCGGCCTAAGCCTCCTGCCGCCGACGAGATCCACGTAGCTCTTGGTGGCCTCAAGCGCCGAGACGTCGGGCGTAACCACAGGCACCACGTAGTCCACAAGCCCCGCCACGGGGCTCCCCGCCGAGAGCGGAGGCGCGTCAATGAATATTATCTTAGGCCTTAGCCGGGACTCCACCGTCTGTATCGCGTACTCCAGCTGTCTCTTCGTCAGCGGGACGTCTTGCGCCATGTAGGTAAAGACCAGCTGAAAGGCCCCCTTCTCGGTGTTCCACCTCCTTATGTAGAAGGCCCTCAAGGGGTCTGCGATCCTCCCCCCTGCGAAGTCCGACAGAGAAGGTCTGCCCCACGTCGCGAGGGGATCTCCCAGGAGTATAAGAGCCGCCGTCCCTACGTTCGGCGTTAGGTCTAGAAAGGCCACGGGGTAGTGGGCTGCGTCCCTCCAGAGATACGCCAGCAACACAGCGGAGTTCAAGGCTAGAGTGGTCTTCCCAGTGCCTCCCTTAGTCCCCGAGAGGAAGATCAGCTTCTTCATATCTCAGGTGCCGAGACGGGCCTCCTCTTAATCTCGTCGGGGGTGGGCTCCCGCCTAGTCTCCACCTGCCTCTTCTCCTCCCTCTTCTCCTTCCTCCCCCGTCTTCCAATGAAGATAAGCGCCAAGCTAACCAAATATACAGACGCGGCCACCAGCGTCTGGCCTAGCACACACAGCGCGAAGGAGGCTATGTTCAGCAAAACCCCCACGATTAGCCACACACAAACCTCCCCGCTCGTTTATTTATCTGTTTCAGTTAGAATGTATTAATGCGCTTTACTTAACCACCTTGGTGTAGTTAAACAACGCGCTTTCGATTATGTCGCAGAGCCCCTCCACATCGCCGGCCTGGGCCTTGACCCACAGCGGCGTGTCTCTCCGCAGGATGTATTTCTTCCCTATCTTCTCCAAGTAACCGGCGGCCAGCAGGGCCTCCGCCATGTTGGCAACCTTAAACACCACGGATCTGCTCGGCCTCATCTTTGTCTCGGCCCACCGCGCCACGTCGCCAACTACAAAGCTCACTATGTTGCCCCGCGCCCCGGCGACTATCTCCACAAGGTACTTCGCCAGTATTTCACACATCTTCACAGTTATAAGTCGCGTATCGTATATATATACGTTATACCGCCTCTCCGTGCGCGCCGTTGTCGTCGGAACCACCGGCGTCAACATGAGGGCCCTTGCGGCGTCTCTAGACAGCTTCCACAAGGAGCAGGGCCGCGGAGGGCTGGGGCTCTACTTTGTGGAAGATGAGTTGAGGAGGGAGGTTGACTGGGTCAATTTCCTAGACAGCGACGACTACTTCTGGCAGGAGCGCGTCTGGCGGGAGGCCGTGGCCAGGGCCATCGGCAGGGTGGAGGAGGAGGCGGCTGAGCACGCCCTCCTCTTCATGAACCTCCCCTACTTCCGGAAAAGCCGCTTCTTCCCCGCCGTCGATATCGCCGTCCTCCGGGCGTTTAAGCCGGACATGTTGCTGACGTTGATAGAGGAGGCGCACGTGATTTGGCGGAGGATACAGATAAGGGAGGAGCGGGAGAAGACGGGCGCTAGGCTTAGGCTGAAAGACGTCTTTGCCTGGCGTACAGCCTCCATCCTCATAGGGGACACCGTCGCGAAGGCTCTCGGCGTCCCCAACATGGTGGTTGCAGTGAAGCACCCGGTGAGGACCATCTACGGGATCGCCCTGCGGGGGGCCAGGCCCAGGCTCTACCTCTCCTTCCCCATTACCCTTGTCAGAGACGACCCCGAGGCTCGGCGTGAGATAGACAAGTTCCGCGCCGCCATGCACGGGAGGTTCTACGCCTTTGACCCCCTCACCATGGACGAAAGAGTGTTGAGAACGGCGAGGAGACGTGGGGAGGTGAGAGTTGTGGAGGCTGGGGACAGGTGGCTTCTGCCAGACGGCGTGAGGCCTGCTGTGGAGGACGAGCCCGAGCTCTACCCCATGGAGATCCCGGCGGATCAAGTGGAGGAGGTTCTGGCAGACATAGACAACTTGATTAAGTTCAAGGACTTCCGCTACATACTCCAGTCAGACGCCGTTGCGGTGTACCGCCCCTTCATGAGGAGGCTCTTCCACCGGGGGGTCTTCAGCGAAATCATGTATGCCACAAACACGGCACATAAAAGACTCGTCATCTACTGGCCCCCCGAAGACAAAGTGCCCGGGATGGACTCGCCCTTCGACCCCGGCGTGGGCACCGTGGAGGAATACCTGGACAGCTTCTTTCAGCAACTTGAGAAACTTACGTCCCGTTTCTCAGCCTTGCGATGAATTCCGTAATCCTGTCGCGGCCTCTGATCTCCATAAACCCTCTTTTCTCGTCGAAGATGTACAACACATCTTCGTCTGCAAACGGGATGTAGAGCACCTTAACGTCCCCGGGCCATCTAGAGGGCTCCCTAGTCACCAGGTAAGCTTTCACGTCTTCCTCAACGCAGATGGCTATAAGCCCTTTAGTTAAAATCAAGGCTGGCCAGGTGGTTCGAAGTTTCAGTGTCGTCTAGCCTCTTCACCGGTCGAGCCGACCGAGCCTCAACATTTAATTACCTGTTGAACAACTGCCATGGATTATAAATTTGTGGTGGGTCTCCTCATCGGAGTAGCCGTCGGCGCCTTGTTGATGGCTCTTTTCGCGCCCCAGCAACCCGCCGCCACGCAACAACAAACCACCACTACGCAACAAGCCTGTCCCACCTCCGTAGACGCCGTTAAGAAGAGGGGCAAGCTGGTGGTGGGAACGTCGGCTGATTGGCCCCCCTATGAGTATGTGGAAAATGGGAAGGTAGTAGGCATAGATATTGAAATCGCCAGGAGGATTGCCGAGAGGCTGGGCGTCAGCCTTGAGGTGCGCGATATGAAGTTTTCGGCGCTTATAGAGGCGGTTAAGAGAGGCGATGTAGACATCGTGATAGCTGACATGTCCATAACGCCCGATAGGGAGAGTCAAGTGCTCTTCTCCATACCCTACCAGGCGGACTCCTCCGTTGTTATCGCCAGGAGGGGCTCGCAGATCAAGAGCGTGGAGGACCTCAAGGGCAGGGCCGTAGGCGTGCAGGTGGGCACCGTGCAAGAGGACTGGGCTGAAAAAACTCTGGGCAATTACTCCAAGATTGTGAGATACGACAAGGTGTATCCCTACATGGTGGAGGCTCTGCGTAAGGGCGATCTAGACGCCATCGTGGTTGGCGGCGTGGTGGGGAAGGCAATAGTGAGCAAGTTCCCCGAGTTCGAGCCTGTATACAGCCTCGGCGTCCGCTACAGCGCGGTCGCCATGCCGCTGTGTGCCTACGACCTGAAAATAGAGGTTGATGCCGTTATATACGACATGTTGCAGACGGGCGAGATGGAGCGGCTGATAAGTAGCTGGATCGAGAAATGGCTCTACAGCTGATACTGCCCCCTCTTCTCCTCTTAATATCCCCTTTTTCCTCCGTCGCCACGGCCTCACTAGACGGCATGACCCACCCGGTGTATGTGGCCGACAACGAGGTCAGGTGGACGCTGGGCTACATGAACGTGTCCTCATACGACCCCAGAGGTGTCGGCTCAGTCGGCATGGTATTTTTCTTCCCCAGAAACGGGACGTACTGCTTCTGGATGAAAAACACAAAGATCCCTCTGACCATTGTGTGGATAAGCGGCGAAGCTGTGACGGGGTGGGCCCAAGGACAGCCGCTGAATGAAAGGCCTGTGTGCGGCTACGGCGACAAGGTCCTGGAGCTCAGGCCAGACGTCGCCGTGCCTAGGAGGGTGAGGATAATCGGCGAGCAACGACCTCGTCACTAATCGGTGGGGTTCCTCCTCGTCACTACTTATATACCACCTCCTGCGTTAATATGCATGACCCCGTATATATACGCCGCGTTGATCCTCCACGCCGCCTCTCTGGGGCTTAGCATCGCCGGGCAAGCGACGGCCTCCGCGGCGGCTGGCGTAGCCTCCGTAGCGCTTATTGGCGTCGTGCTTACGCGTACATACCGGGAGTTGGAAGATCTGAAAAACGCCTATTGGGACCGGCTTGCCGGCGTCTGGCTCGGCGCGGAGTACACAGCCGCCATCTGGCTCTTCGTGCTGTCGGGGGTAGGCACGCAGTTGCTCTCTGCGTTTCTCTGGCTCCAACTCACGTCTCTTTTTCCCGCAGTTATGCCTGGAGAGGTGCAGATTACAAGACCTGAGGAGGTGGGGAGGTTCTTGGGCGTCGGGGCTTTGGCTCTGGGGGTGTTTGCGCTGGCGCTGGTTTGGTTCGCGGCGTGGGTCTATCTCATCGACGTGTTCACCCGCGACCTCTATCTCGTGAGGGTCGCCACCGGGTCAGTTGGTTTTAGGCCTTTCAGCGTTACGTTTTACGTAATTATAAGTCTTGTTACAGTGGGATTTTTATACTTCTACTGGCTCTACTCTGTATGGAGGTGGATTTCTCAACTGAAGACCTCGACGAGGTTGCCTCACTCATCGCAAGGTCCAGCTGCACAGTAGCTTTGACCGGCGCTGGTGTGTCTACTCCAAGCGGAATCCCCGACTTCAGAGGCCCCCAGGGCGTTTGGAGAGTTGTAGATCCCGAGAAGTTCGACGTAGAGTACTTCTACAAGAACCCAGACGAGGTTTGGGACCTCTTCGTGCAGTATCTACTGCCTGCTTTTGACGTGAAGCCGAACCCCGCCCACCACGCCCTTGCCGAGCTTGAAAGGCTCGGCAAGCTCTGCGCAGTAATTACGCAGAATGTTGATATGTTGCACCAGGCGGCGGGTAGTAAAAACGTGATTGAGCTACACGGCGCGCTGAGAGACGCAGTGTGTATCAACTGCGGCGCGCGGTACCCCTTAGCCGAGGCGTTGAAGCGGCGGAGAGCCGGAGCGCCTAGGTGCCCCAAGTGCGGCGGCGTCTTGAAGCCCGACGTGGTTTTCTTCGGGGAGCCTCTCCCACAGCAAGCGCTGAAGGAGGCTTTCATGCTCGCCGAGATGGCCGAGGTCTTCCTCGCAGTGGGGACCTCCCTGGCTGTATACCCCGCCAACCAGCTACCGATTACTGCCAAGAAACGTGGGGCGAAGCTTGTCATTATAAACGCCGACGAGACCTTCTACGACTTCTTCGCAGACTATATATTTAGGGGAAAGGTGGAGGAGGTGTTGCCTGCGCTGGTAGCTAGGGTTAAGGACATTCTATTTTGAAAGGTCTTTTCTCCAGCAACGCCTTCTCCGCCTTTTCCAGGAGCCGCCCCATCTTTATACACCCTACATCTTCTTTCAACAGGTGGAGGGCCTCCTTCAACATCCTCTCGAACTTATCCGGCTGGCCCTCCTGTAGCTTCACAAACGCGGCGGCCAACATTATGAGACCTTGCAATGTGGTGTTTCTAGTCTTCCTCCAGAGACCCTCCAAGGCGTTGTGAGCCTCCCAAAACCTCTCTCTATTAAACAAGTCGACGTATCTCTCCACCCCGCCACCTACGTCTTCAAAGGTTATGTCGACCACCTCCAGGACCTTCCCCACGACCTTCTCCACCTCGGCCACAGCTTTTTGCAAGTCGTCAGTTTTGACGTCCACCTCCACGTGATCTGCGGCTATCCTCACGGCAATCACAGGTAGCACCGATCTTAACCTGCGTAGGAGGTCTGCCCGGTGTGAGACGGAAAAACTTGGGTTTTCCGCTATGATCAGGTATCTCATTTACCGAGGGACAGCAATACGGCGGTGAAGTCTATTATGTCTCTGAAGGAGACCATTCCGACTAGCTTACCTGAGGCGTCCACGACGGGTAGGTGCCTTATATTTAGTTCACGCATCTTCTCCATGGCCTCTGTAACTAGGGCGTTCTCATTTATCACAACGGGGTTTTCCGTCATCACCATCCACGCGGGGGTGTCGGGGGTAAGCGCCCTGGCCACCACGTAGACTAGGTCTCTTTCGGTGACTATCCCTATGGGCTTCCCCTCGTCGTCTATAATCACCACGCTACCGATCTTCTTCTCGTACATACGTATCGCTATATCTCTGATCTTGTCGTTTTCCTTGGCCGTCACCACATCCTTAACCATTATGTCGGAAACTCTCAACGGGAGCTCTCTACGTTTCACCAAAGGCATACAGCTAAACTTTCTCAGTTATTTAAATTTATATCTTTAAAACAGTTTTTCTTATGGATAGGTCCATGTCTACGATGACTTTGACATCTCCATAGGTCTCCTTTAGTTTCTTCACCGTGGCGATCATCCGGTCAAGTTTTTTCAAGAGCTCTACGTTGTCCGGCAACGGACCACCGGCGTAGAACTCAACGCCTTCAGCTGGCTTCAGCTCTATGCCGAAGGCGAAGGCGAGTTCCTGGAATTTAACCCACCTCTCCTCCAGGGCCTCCAGCGCCGGCCTGCTTGTTCTGTACTTCTCGGCGTATTCCCTTAGCGTTGTCAACAGCGACTCCAGCTCAGAAAGAGAGAGGAGTATCATCGTGATAGATAGTAGGCGATTTCTACGTCGCCGACGCAGAACTTAACCATGCCCAGCGTCAGGTTCGGGCAACCGAAAGTGTTGAGCTCAACAGACTGCTTGGGGAGCGGCGGGACCTCCCTAGGAGGCGGCAGGGGCGGTATCACCTCCGGCAATGGGGTTGTGGTTATGTAGCTCTCCTCGGGCCCCATCACGACTGTGTAGTCCTTGAGTCTGAGGTCGTTTGCCATCTTCCCCGCCTCGACCAGCGTTTCGAGCACCGAAGACAAAGCCGTGTAGAGGTATCCCAAGGTGCCTAGGCCTATGACGTAGTTGCCCACCTGCCGGCGGGCTAGAGTAATCGGCGTGGACTCCAGCTGCGGCAGTAGAGACCTCACGTGCCAGATGACCTTCTCCATGCTTGTCGACCTAACCACCATCATAGGATCACCCTAATCCTCCCGCCCACAACCTCCACATATACCTCCTCGTTGGGGCCCAGCACCTTGATCAACACGTCTTTTATCTGCTGGCTGACCGGGAGCTCCGCCACCCTTTTCTTCTGGAGTGTTCTCACGGCACAATTATCAGGTTGTTTTTCCCTCTAAATACCACGTACATGTCCGGCGGGAAGTACTTCAACAGGTTTATCGGGACGCCGGTGGGTTGCGGGGGCCAGTAGAAGTTTAGCCTCGCGCCTTTCACGGCGACAGGCTTCACCTTGTACTTCTCCAGCATGGACTCGACGTCTTCTATTAGGTGTATCTGTGACGTATATATAATCATGACCCCCCTCATGTACGTCGTTTATATATTTTGCTTTAGGGATCAAAGATATTTATAACGTGGTTTCCGTCACGGTTGATGCAGGCGGTTATTTTGGCTGGTGGGTTTGGTAAGCGGTTGGCGCCTTTGACTTCTGAGGTTCCTAAGCCTTTGCTTCCGGTGGGGGGTAGGCCGATTTTGGTGAGGCAGATTGAGTGGTTGAGGGGGTTTGGGGTTGCTGACGTGGTGCTTGCGGTGGGTTATCTCAAGCATAAGATCTTCGAGGCGTTGGGAGACGGGAGGAGGTTTGGGGTGAGGATTTTCTACAGCGTGGAGGAGGAGCCTTTGGGCACTGGGGGCGCCATTAAAAACGCCGAGCTCTTCATCACAGACGACGTCTTCGTAGTCCTCAACGGCGACGTCTTGAC
>Ga0079996_129477_pt1 | contig 25336 bp, 36 predicted proteins | sample PerSpoAPS_AMetaG_FD_69199 | JGI IMG/M metagenome (GOLD analysis project Ga0079996, IMG submission 69199) | Thermal spring microbial communities from Yellowstone National Park, Wyoming, USA - Perpetual Spouter A (PS_A) MetaG (SPADES assembly)... | ecosystem: Environmental > Aquatic > Thermal... | reverse complement strand
AATGTCAGAGCTTCCTTAAACATTTTAAAATTTTAAAGCAAAGTAATTCTGCCTTGTCTAATAATTCTCAAATCATTTATTTTTTTATGTAAATTTCCCACTTCAGCCCTTGAACTTTTCCCTTTTCAGCCCACAAACTTGAACGAAAAATATAGGGTTTGCTAATTCGTCAATTTGTGTAAATTATTGATAATCAAGGACTTAATAAGGGCTATTGAAACATACGAAAAACCATATTGAACAGAAGGGGGTATTTTGGCAAGGGCTTAATTAGTCAAATTATTGAAAATTAAATTTGTCAAATTAAGTCCGAAGAGTGCAAATTTGCACTTTCCGGACACCTTAACCTTTATATTTCAATTCTTCTCAAATCAATTTGCTCAAAATAAAATTCCTTTACATTTGTATTATTTTCATCTAATACTAATGCTTCAACAGGATAGGCAAGATTTCTACATTCATCAAGTGTTAATTCTATATATAATGATGGATAGTTTTTATTATAGATTATGAATAAGGAAGAAAATGGGCTTTCAAACTGAATTATATGACCTATTACATTATTAACTACAATTTCATTTGGAAGAATTGATACGAAAATAAGTCTTGAAAGGACGCCACTTCCACTTAAATCCATATATTCCACTTTCAAAATTCTAAACCAAAACTGATTATAATAGATATGGTTTTTATTATTCTTATCAAGTTTAAACAAATTACTTTTTGCCTTGAATTTGATGTTATGTAAATCAATTTTGCTTTTTCTTTCATAATCAACTTCAAGAATACAAGGCAAATTTTTAAAAATTGGAATTATTATTATTTTCTCTTCCTCCATTTCTTTAATAAATAACTTTTTAATAGCAAACAAATCTAAATAAATTTTTTCATTAAATATCATATAAGGTAGCATATTTTCGGAAGTTGAAAGTTGTGTAATCTCACCTTCAATAATCCACCTAATACCCCTTAAATTTCTTTTAGCTGTATTATTCAAAGTAATAATCTCTTCTTTTGAATAAGGAACAATTTCAGGATAAAACTTTATATTAAAGTATTGTGGAATATGTTTAAATCTATTGTTATAAAAACTTTTGAACCTTAAATAAAATTTAATCCATCTCATATGTATTTCACCTCTATTGCTCTGATTTCAGTTGTATTTGAAGGCAAGCTATAATCAATTTCAGTAATCATATAATGCTTTCCTTGAAAGAATATAAAACTTCCAACATTAAAATATCTTATATCAAATAGTTTCAACTCTATTCCAATTGCTCCCTCTGTATTATCGCTTACCTTGAACTTTTCAAGTCTATTTAGGAGTTCTTCAACCATCCATATTTCTGTTTCTATTTTGAGTAAAGTATCTTCTGCTCCTTTTGGTGGCTCATCTTGAATAGCAAATCCATGAAACCAAATTTGCTTAAAATTAGTAGCAGTAAAATAATTCACTGAAAATACATCATCATCTGTTAATATATATACTTCTTCATCAATATCACTATTTAATGGATACTTATAAACAACTTTTATATTTGAATTATTTATAACAATTGCTGTTCTTGAAGCATCTTCAATTTTCTTAATATGTCTTAGAAATGAATATCCTGTTTCTATATCATCCAAATGCCAAACATAAGGATGCTCTTTATTTAATAATAAAACAGAGCAACTCTTTTTATCTTCATCTTCCCAAACTCTTCTTTCAAGTTGATATGGAATTCCAATTCCAAATGGATTTAAAAATGGTTGTCTTGATGGAGCTAAAAGCTTTCCAAATAAGATAGTTATAGGATAATTATTTATTTTCTTTTTCCAAGCATATCCAATAGCTATATTATAATCTACCTTATTATAAACAATTTTAGAAGCTAATTTCACCTTTAAAGCGGGTAGAACATCAACTTTTCCACTTTGCCAGTTAAGTAATCTTAATAATGATACATCACAAATATATAAATTATTGCTTGATTGAACAAGTAAATATTTTTCATCTTCAGTAATGTATAACAACTCAAGCCTTACAGGGTCTTCATCTGTTAAATAATAATTCCACCTAACATCAATTTCTTCAGTAGATATATTATAATCTACTCTTACAATTCCAACTCCATTTTTTACACTCAACGCCACATAAATATAGCGAATATCAGGAAAGGGTGCTTCTATATGAATAATTCTTGCTGAATAATTATCTTGATATGATAGCGGTAATCTTTCAATTGCTTTTGTATTTATATGTGTTATTGCTCCTATAAGTGTGCTATTAGGAAAATCATCTCTATACAAAAATAAATCATATTTTCCTTCACCACTAATATCTACATAAGCTTCAATAAAATAACTCCATTCAGGAAATTGATGAACATCTCTTGTTTCAAATGAATTGGGTCTATCTTCTATTGATACATCTCCCCAAGTATAAGTATTACAATCATAATCTACCCTAAAATGCTTTGTAAATTTATGACCTTCATCTCTAATTCCAAACCAAGCTATAATATGTATAATAGGATTAGCATCTATGCCAGCATACTTTGATATATTTGAAACTGCTTGAACAAAACCAAATCTTGCTTTATTTACATTATTCCAAGTTTGGTCATAAATAATTTTTTCAGGGAAATATCCGAAACTATCACTAAGTGTGTTAAATCCTACTACTCCTATTTTAATTTTTGTTTTTTGATATGAACTTGCTATGCTATCTTCTGGATTATTTGGGTCATAATGAAAATCAAGTTCATAAATAGTATAATTTTCCATTTCAACAATAAAAAAGAATATTTTATGTTTATATTTGTAAGCGTGTAATCCTATAATTTCGCCAAGAGAAAGATATGGAAGTTCAAATTTTTGATAAGTTCCATTTACAAATTTTTTAACTGTTAAAATTATGTTAAAAGCATATCTTTTATTATGATTATCTTGCCATATATCTGGCCACTCTTCAACTACCTTTCCATGAATATAATACTCACAAATATAAAGAATACCCTCAACTTCAAAAACTGCTAATGTTCCTGCCATTTTATCTTTAAATCCTTCTTGATTAATAATTATTGGTTGTGCTTCATTTATTTTCTTTTCAAAGAATAACAAGCCCTGTGATTTAATTGGAAATCTTTGAGGAACTCTTATTGTAGTATTAAAAATAGGAAAGTCTTGAACATTTACATTTGGAATTGTTGGCATATGAACTTCAAATAGTTTTTCAAGGCAAAATTTTATATTATCTTGTGATAAATATCCATTTTCAAGTTTAAATTTTTCTTTTATATCTTGTGGGTCATCATCTTTTGGAAAATAAATAAAATCAATTAAAGCATTTTTAATGTGATGAGCATAAATTTCAATCTCCTCAACATATTTATCATCCTGCATTTTCTTATACTCCACATTCTTTGGATAAATGTAATAATACTCTTTATTTACACCATCAAAATCAACTTCCAAAATTCCACCATATTTTTTCAAATAATTATAAATTGTCTCATCATACATGATATTAAATGAGAAATTTCCACCATCAAGTTTTTTCTTAAAAGTCCCAGCATGCCTAACTTCATCAAAAAGCTCATTTAAAGGAAAAACATTTTTATTTGAATATAAAGTTAAATTCCTAATCATCCTTCCGCACCTCCACTACCTCCTCCGATATTTCTATTTATGGATGGAAATATAATTCTTCCTGCCAATCTTTCCCAATACTCTTTATCATTTATAATTGCTTCACCTATATTTATTGTAATGTTTATATTATTTTGGACATTTGCTTGAAATTCTGCTCCTGCTCTTCCACCACCAAATATAGCACTTAAAATTCCACCACCAAGTAAAACTAACGCTCCTAAAATTGGATTTGCTACACTTACAGCACTTGCTACGCTTTGAACAATTGTATTAAAAATCAAATTTCCAATTTGTCTTATATTTCCGCTTGCTCCATAAAATAATGCTTGACCAAGTTGTTGTCCAATACTAAATGCTTGTGATGTTAATGAGCTTTGAATGTTTTGTAATATATTTTCTGCTATATTAACTTCTACATTCATTTGAGCTTTTTGTGAATTTATGAAATTTACAAATTCAATAAATTTTGCTTGCTCATCACTGCTTAAAGCTTCAATTTGATTTTTTAATTGTTGTAATTTTTCAAGTCTAACCTCTTCGGGTATTGTTGTATCTTGAATAATTTCATTATATTTGACTGCTAATTGATAAATCTCTTCAAGTGTTCTTTTCTCTTCATACTTTATAGTTTTTAAAGCTTGTGAATAGTTGAAAATTTCAATTTCTACTGCTTGTCTATTTCTTACATTTTCAAGTTGTGAATAGATTTCTTTGTTTATAAGCTCTTGTCTAATTTTTTCATAGTCAATAATTGCTTGTTTTTCTTTTAATGCTTTAATTTCCTCTTCTCTCAAACCTATTCTTTTTAAAAGTTCTTCATTTGTGGCATTTTCAATTTCCGAGAGTTTTTGAGCAAGTTGTAATTTTTCAATAAATGATAAATCTTTTTCTTCTTTTCTTTCTAATTTTTCTGCTTTTACTTCAAAAGGCTTTGTTTCTGGAATTGATTGTAATTTTGAAATGTCAAATGTTTTTTCAGGCTCTTTTATTTCAGACTTTACTTCCGCTTTTACTTCTACTTTCTTTTGACCTGAAATAAAATCCACAAATTCTTGAACTTTTCTAATGATAAAAAGCAAAGCATTAACAAAGGCAGTTATTATATTTAGAATAATTTCAAATGCAGGTTTTAATTTGTCAATAACTATTAAAGCAATTTTACTTATAATTACTAAAACATTCCATAAAAGCTCAAAAATTTTACTTATAGCAATTTTCCACTTCTCAAAAATTGTTTCTAAATTACTAAATACTGATTTTGATAATGAAAATATACTTGCTAAATCGCTTTTAAATTTTCCTTGAACATTACTTATGCCATTTAAAACTTTTTCAACAAATTCAAGTGCTTTTATAATAGCATTCCATAATCCAAGCTTTTCTCCAAGTTTATAAATAATTAAGGCAATTTTTTGACTTATTACAGAAAGTTGCTCTGATAGTGTTTTTGGTGGCTCTGGTGGTTTTATTTCCATAAATGCTTTTGCTAATTCTTTTGCTGATATTTTTCCTTCTTCAATTTTTTGTCTTAATTCCGCTACACTTATTCCTAAACTTTGTGCTAATAGTCCTGCTACTTGTGGCGTTTGGCTTAAAACGAGATTAAATTCTCTTGCTCCAATTGTTGGGTCTGTAAATAGTCTAATAAATGCTCTTGTTAATGATTGAGTTTGTGCTTCATTTAATCCAAGACTATCCGAGATTTTTAATAATTGATTTGTAAATGCTGTTGCTATATCTTCACTAAATACACCTCTAAATGCTGTATATACACTTATAGCAGTTTCAATACTTTGTGAATTTTCTAATGCTGATTGTGAAAGCTCATCAAATTTTTGTCTTGCTTTTTCTATTGAGCCTTCAAGCCCTGCTAATTGCTTTTGAAATTCCCCAAATTCTGAAATTTTTTTAAATAATTCAAAGCCTGTAAATAATGCCGAAATTTGAACAAGAGGGGCTTTTAGAAATTCTATTATACCTTCTGATATGTTTTTAAAAGCCTTCTTAAAACCTGATGCGATATTAGTTGTTATATTTGATATTGTTGTTGCTATTTCTTTTGCTTCTCTAATGATGATGTCTATGAAAATTTTCATTTTTTATGCTCCGCTTCTAACATTTCTTTATAGTATTTAAGAGCCTTATATCTTAATTCAAGTTCTTTTAGTGTCATTGAATATATTTCTGTAAGTTTTAGTCCATTATTCAATAAACTTCCAATTAGAATTTCAAGTGCCTCATCTTCATCTTTAAAATCTATGTTAGAGCCTTCTATGTCAATTTTAAAAGCATTACTTATTTTTTCAAGCTCTGAAATGATTTTATTTTTATTAAATAGTGCTTCAATTGTAAGTTTTAAATAAATTTTGTCTTCATCTTTGTTTAGGAATTCTTCAATTTCCTCATCTGAAAGTTGCCAAAGGTATTTGTCTTTGAACTTTCTTAAACAATTTTTATGGTTTGTATAATAGAAAATTGCTAATAAGTCAAGTGCTTTTTCTTTTTTCTCTAAAAATTTTCTTGAAATGTATAATGTTAAAATTGTTGGAAGTCCAAGCTCTACATTGAAAAACTTCATATCCAATCTTTATAATTTGGCAGATTAGAGTGCAAATTTTCCAAATTTGGAATTTTTGCACCATAATTTGTCAGATTAGTTTCTATCTGTAAATACTTTTTAACAGACCTTTCATTCATTTATCCAACTGAAAATTTCACCGATATAAAAAGGTTTTCCAAGTTCATCTAATAGCACTTCAAATTCTAAATCAACATCTTGGAAAGGTTCTCCAAGTCCTTTAAAGCCAAGAGGTTTAGTTAGTTTAACTCTTGGAACATAAATAGATATTGCCTTATTTGTTTGGTCAAGTTGAGTATTTAATAAAACTTTAAGCTCTTTTTCTATCGTAGAATGTGCTACTAATTGAGCATTATCTTTTGAATATACAACATGAACTCTTGCCTTCTTATTAGCAAATGTAGTTTCTGTTATTGTTAAAGTATTGCCAGCTAATGCGAAGTTATTGCTTTTATACCATGAGAATTTATAAATATCATCTTCAATTAAAATTAAAACTGCTTCAATTTGTGAGCCATTAAATTCTGTTGTAGTTATTGTAGCAACACCTGTATTGTCAAAATTTACACTTTTTATCAAACCTTTATATTGCTTTCCTGAAAACTCATCATATCCCATTAGTTTAAACATAGCAGGAAGAATATAGTTTCTTGTATTAAATTTTAGTTTATATTCTTCCTTTGTTTTGATAGTCCTGTCTGGAATATAATCATAACTCCTTGTCGCTTTGGCATAATCAATAGAGCCTTCAATAGAGAAACTTCCAGCATAAGCAACCACTATCCAATTATTATCATCATCACTTATGAACAAACTTCCTTTACCTGAAAATAAAATTTCACTTCCTTGTCTTATAGCCATGTTTTAACCTCCTTGTGATAAGTTTTAATTTCTAAATTTATGCTATATATCATAGCGTTTGTATCTTCATTAAATTCCTCAAATGTAATTTCCGTTATTTTGCTGTCAATTATGTTTTTTGTTTTCATATTGTTAAATGCTACTAATAGTTTTTCAATTGTTTGATAAAATTTGTTTTTAACTGCTTCATTAGTTGCTAAATTTTGAGCTATTAAGTAAATTTTGTAATTTAGTGTTATTAAGTTGTCAATTGTATCTTGGATTTTTTCAAGTCTTGCTGTATTAAAGCTTGGCACAACTGCTACAATTTCATCCCTTCTTATTAAATCACTTGTTTTTAAAAAGATATTAGTTATCACATTTATTTGCTCGTTTTGTAAAATCTGAATTATCTCATTTTCAATTTGTAAGAATAGCATTATTGAAATTTTATTTTTTAAAATCTCTTTATTTTGTCCATTTTTGTCTAATTTTGTCTATTTAGAAATGGGTGGTTCGATTTTCCAAATTTGGACTTTCGAACCTTTGTAATTTCCTAAATTATTTTCTCAATTACTTTTAAAATCAATTCTTTATATTTTTGAGGAAGACCTTTATCAGGCAAATATGCTCTTCTTGGAATTTCAACCTTTTTTAAAAGCAAATATAATGGAATTATTGTTCTTCCCTTAACTCCAAATATAATGTTCTTTCTTATGAAGGTTTTATATCTGCTTCTAATTTCACTTGCTGACAAATATCTACTTTCTTTATTTATTGGAATAGTTAATGCTTTGGCAGTTTTAGGAGTAATAACAGAACCAAACTGATGAACACGAGCATAAATTAAATCTCCAACTACTCCAAGCCTAATAGTATTCTCTGAAATAACATTTGCTTTAATAGAGCTTCTTAATGTGCCTGTATCAATTAAAACTTTTGAAGAATTTTTTCGTTTTGTGTTTATTTTAATAGGTTTCCATTTTTGACCATAAGGGTCTTGTTGTAAGTTAAAAAGTCTTATTGTTTCAGCCTCTAATATGCTTGCTATTTTGTTAATAATTAGCTTTTTATTGTTTTTGATTTGGTTTATCCTGTTTTTTATTTCATTATCATCTATTTTGATTTGTATCATTTCTTTTCAAAAACTTCTTCAAATTTTTTCCTTAAAATTTTTCTTATCTTCATAACATCAGTTTCTTCGGGGTGAGGAAAAGGTTCTTGCCAGAAATTTTCATATACCTTTTTCCAATACTCAGGATTATCCCAATTTCTATGCATTTCTTCCTTTATTTTTGCCTCTTCTCTAATGGCTTTTAATTCCTCTTCAAGTGTATCATATAGCTTTATGCGGTAGATTTTTGGCTTTTTTTCTCTTTTTGCCATATTGAAATTTTAAAGCATAAATTAAACTTCTTCAACTTTTAAATAAATTATTTGACGATAGCCTATTCTTTTAATTTCTTTTCTTACTATTTTTAATTTATTCCAAAATGAATAGGGCAATAAAACTTCATTTTCATTTGGATACCTTGAATATCTTGCTATTTCTATTCCAGGTGTCTTTCTTTTGACAATTTCAAAGACTACATTATAATCTCCCCACGCAAAGTTTTGAGCAATTTCCTTATCATAGCTTGTATAAGCAAAAGTCCAATCAAACCCTTCTAATATACTGCCTTCTTTTAATTTTGACAATTCTCTAAATTTTCTCTCTGAAATATCCTTTACACCTCTATAAAGCGGTCTATTTAAATCTCCATTTTGCTTATATTTTAAAAATAATCCTTGTAAAAGCTCTATATTTTTCCTTTGTGCTTCTATATTAGTTTTTAATGCTTCTCTAATGTGTAAATAACCACTGCCTGTATATTCTTCAATAGCTTTCTTTTCCTCTTCATTTGGTCTAAATGCTTTTCTGTCTTTAAATTCATACTTTTCTCTAATAGCAATATCTTTTAATTCATAAGGCATTTTGTCTATGATTTTATTTTCAATTTCAACGATATTAAGTCTTTTATCTTTTTTGGCAAGCTTTTTAAATAATTCTTCTGCTTTTTCTCTATCATAGAAAAATTGGAATTCCCAATCAAATAATCTTGTTTGTGTAAATTTCTTTGTGATTTCTAATAAGTTTTTATTTTCTACATCTGAAAACTTCTTTTTAAAGAATTCTTCATAATCGTTTATATCTAAAAATTGCTCTTTAATGTTTTTATCTTCATAAACAGGCAAAATTGTGCATCTACAATTATAGTGAAGCGGTGGCTTAAAATGTCTCCAAAATAAATCATCCGCTTTTCTTATTGTGTTGTGAAGTTTTTTACATACAGGGCAAGTTCTTTCATCAATTGCTGTATGAAATTCTAAAAGCTCAAATTCTTCTTTATATTTTCTTAATTTTGCTGTGGTAAAGGCAGAAATAATGTTCGTTCTATAAACAGTTTCAAGCCAATATGGTCTTCCTGTTTGAAATCTTTTATTAACTTCATCGTAAAAATTTTTATATGTTTTACCTTCTTCAATAGTTTTTACAAGTAGATTTTTAATCTCTTCAATATGCTCTATTGCTGTAATGTATGAAAGCCAAAAATATCTTTCTCTGAAAAAATCTGAAAGTCTTTCAAGTTGCTCTTTCGTTATTGATATTTTACTTCTTAAAATTTCAATCTCTTCACTGAATTTTAGCTTTTTTCTAATTCTTTGATGTAAAGCATCCCTTTGTGCTATTTCAAAACCTTTTAAGTATGAATAAAGCACCAAATCAGCAAATTCTTTTGAAAATGCTTTTACATCTTCAAGTTTTACAGCATCTATAGCATCCATATCTTTTAATTTTGATTTGTTTCTGTTTATAACTTTGAAAATCATTTCTTTGAATTTTTCATCACATCTTTTAATAATTGTTTGAATTTCCCTTTCAAGCTCATTTTTTACTTTTTGATATTTAATACTTTTCCTTAAATCATCTTCACTGAAAAAATAATATGTTTTGTTTTTTGTTTTAAATGCGAAAATTTTCATTTTCAGAAAATTGAATGATTTCTAAAATATCATCTTCACTTGGCTCTGGTATTCCAAGTTGTTGATAAAGCCAAGATTTTTTAAGTGGCACTTGGGCATTGATTAGTTTAACGAGCTCTTCAACACCATAAACCTTTGAAAAATCAAACTCTAACTCTGGGTATTCATCTATTTCACTTTCACTAAAATTGAAATCTATTATTTTTGAAACTAACTGCGTATTTAATGTTTCTGCTAAATTTTTTGCGTCAAAATAAGCAATTTCATCTCTAACTTCGTAATGAACTTTTGAAGCACTATAACTTCCAACATCTGAAAGTTGTGCTGTTAGCGTTCCTCCAAGAAATACTTTTGATATGGCATTTTCACACCAAGTTATTACATTTAAAAAATCTTCTGTTTTTGATGTTTTTGTTTCAAGTGTGTCAATTTCTACATTCTTTGTAAATATACCTGCTCTAATGTCTTGTAAATTTACAAGCATATCAAGAATTTTTTGTTGCTCTTCAATACTTAAATTTCCTTCATAGCGAGCAAATGTTGTTGGCATTACGAAACTTTCAATATAAAGTAAAATTTGCTTTGGAATGTTCTTTTTAATAAAGTATGGAAACCAAGCTTTTATCAAAAGTGGAACTCCATTTGGAAAATAAGCATCTTGAAAATTCTTATGAATTATTACTTTTCCATCTATTACTTCAACTTCCTTTCCATAATCGTCTATAAAAAAAACTTTATTGTTTTCTATTTTATACCAATAAAATGGATTTGGCTCAAATCTAACTGGAATTATAACTTTCCTATTGTTAAAATCCACTTCATCCCAATATAGTTGAACTACTGAATATCCAGTAGCAACCGCATCTAATAAACTTGACAATGCACTAAAAAAACCATCTGAATAGTTTATTACAAATTTTATTAGTTCCTCTAATTCTTTGTTTTGTCCGCTGTATTTTATATTTAAATTTCTTTTTAAAACGGCACTTTTTCTTTGTTGTAAAACAGCATAAATGTGATAATCGTTTAGCATTTCAGAGAATATGAATTCAATTTTCTTTTTTTCAATTAGCTCTATTTGTTTTACTGAAATTCTTTTAAATGCTAAATCGTATATTCTGCTTAATGTTTGAATTTTTAAATCATTCATAAATGAAGTTCTTTGATTGTGAAAACTTTGTGCCTACTGCTTTAATTTTCCTCTTATCTAATTTTCCATTTCTAATATCTTCAAGTAGTTTTATAGCATTTTCATAATTTCTATAAATAGCAAGTTTTTCTCCTTCCTGCAATTCTAATTCAGAATATCTCTTTTTATATAGAAAATAAACGCATATATCAAGCGTGATTTCTTTTATGAAATCTTCATTAGAATTTTCATAATCAGTTCCTTTTAAATATGCTTTTACTAATGAAATTGATTTGTCTATCGCATCTTCAATTTTAGCAATATCAGGAGCATTAGCATTTAAATCATCTTGTGTAAGCTCAATAAGTCTTTTTTGCGAAATCCTATTCTCAACATCTGAAATTGTTATCATTATTCATTATTATGGTAAGACTTGGGCAGAAACTATTGCTTTTGCTTCAACTACAACAGGTAAAAATCTTGCTGTAATTCCAAGTTCAAGTCCTTGCGGGTCAAGTTCCTTATAACTTGTATAAGCATAAGCCTCAGTAGGTCCTGCTAAATCAAATGTTTCAGGTGGTCCATAAACTCTATAAAGAGCAGTTCTGCTTACTAAATAAACCTTCTTAGGGTCTATTATGCTTTTTACAACATTATCAGCATCTGTATAAGTTCCTCTAACTACTGCTATATCTACATCTGCTATTCTTGTAATTCTTCCATTTTCAAAAACCTTATCTCCAATTGTATGAGCAAGATAATTTTTTGTTTGCTCGTTATTTATAAGAGCATTCATTACTGATTGACTTACTATTAATACAAAATCTGAATGGTTTGTAGTGGAAGCAAGAATTTCAAGCATATTGTTTATATCATCAAGTGGCTTTCCTGATGGTGTATCCCAAGTGTTGGCAGGTGTGTAGTTTTGAATAGTGCCAAAATCAATTTGAATATCACCATTTCCCATTAACCTATGGATTATTGTTCCTGTTATTGCCTTGGCACAAAGAACTTCATATGTTTCTAAAAGTTGCTTTTTCAATAGGAATAAATAATTTGATATTGTAGCAGTTATGTCTTCACCTTGTAATTTTGATAAATTCCTTAGTTCAGAAGGTGGTAAGAACTTCTTAACTTTTATTATTGGAATTTCATAAGTCTTTACATTATAAAATTCATTATTGTATTCATTAGCAGGTGTAAATGGAGTGTTGAAAGGTAATGCTTTTCTTACAGCTTCCAAATCTGAAATTCTTATGAAATGGTCAGAGGAATTATAAGTGTTTTTGAAAACACCATTATATAATGTAAGTTCAGGTGTTTTTAGCTCATTTACCACATCATTTATTACATCTTGTGAGATTAAAGATAAGATGTTGTTATTCATTTCTTATCCTCCTTTTTCTTTTCTTCTTTCTTCTCCTCTTTTGCTTCTTTTAGTCCAAGCCTTTTTGCTATGTTATCTTCAATTTCAAATTCATTATCAGAAATTTGCTTTATAACTCCATCTCCAAACCACATTTGCTTTCCATCAATTTCTAAAAGCATAGCAGTTGTTGTTTTTGATATAAGTTTTGCTTTCACTTTCATTTTAGTTCTCCATTTTTATAATGTTTGGGAAAAGTCTTTGTGAATGTTCTTTATAGCTTCCAAAGATTGTGCTATACCAATATAGATTACCTTTTATTAATCCTCTTATAAGAACTGTTGCTTTGCCGTCTTTATAATCTAAAATTACTCCCATTGGAACATTTACAGCAGGTGGCGTAATATTTCCACTCAATACAGAAAAATTGTCAAAATTATAATTATAAATCACTATCGTTCCAGCAGGAACAGGTTCAAGAGGTGGGGTGGTAATATCAACATTTTCCAAAATTATCGTTGTGCTATCAAATATCACATTTGGATATTTTGCTTTTATTTGCTCATTTACATATGGCATATTTCCCATATTCTTAACCTCCTTTCTTTATTTTTTGTAAGCCTTTTTTCCAAAGCTCTTTTATGTTATCTTCATTATCATTCCTTTTATAGCTTTCACTCATTAAGATAGCTTTGCTTTTGCTTTGAACTTTTAATTTTTCAATTAGTTTGTTTCTATCATTTTCACTTAATTTTATTAGAATTTCCAAGTAATCTTTTTTATCCTTTTCAGATAAATTTAATTTTGAAAGCTCATTTTCAATTTTCATTCTTTCAATTTCTTCTTTTAATCTTTGGTTTTCTTCTTTTAATTTCTCAACTTCACTCATTTCTTCACTTTCAACTTCACTTATTCTATCTTCAAGCCATTTTAGAACTTTGCTCACTAATTCTTTTTCCTTTTCACTTTGTTTATTTCCCATAGCACCATTTAGAAATGCTTTTATACTTGCTACTGCTTTTTTGTTTATTACGATTTTATCTCCTTTAACTTGTGCAAATGGATATTTGTAATTTTGTAAGTTTTCAGGTAATTCTCCATCTTCCGTTATAACATAACAAACACACTTTGAAAGTGTTTCCCAATCATATTTGTCTCTAATTTCTTTCTTTGCTTTATCTCCATCCCATTCTTCATCTACTACATCTAATTCTGAAATGAATTTTTTCGTTGTAAATGTTTTTAATTGCTCTTTGAAGTTTATTATCTTTTGCTCTTTAAAGTATAAAGGAAGTCCTTTTACAGCAGGCAAATCTGTTCCTAAAAATGCTAATCCTATTAAATACCAACCTTTGCCCTCTTCATTTCTTATTTCAGCACTAACTGAAAGGACTTTTTTATCATTTAATAATTCTATTAAGTCAGAGCTTGGATTTATTTGGGCATACAAAACATCATTTATTAAAAATAAATCTTCTACATATCCAAGTGCTGTTTGATTATTGTCTTGATGACCAAGTTTAATTGGTGCTTTTAAATAGTTAGGGTCATAATTTTTAACAATCTCTTCAAGAATTTCCCTTGTGATTTCTACTCCGTTAAACTCTCCAACTTTCAAAATAGGTATAATCATAACAATAAAATTTTTTAGCTAATGATTTTTTCAATTTGTCCATTTTTGTCTATTTTTGTCTATTAAAAGCTAAAACTTTAAATAAAGTGCCTCAACTTTGCCTTTTATGTAAATTTCAAAATCTCTTGGGTCAATTACAATATCTTTAAAATTCTTATTTTCTGAACGCAAGATTATTTTACCTTTTTTAGTAAGTTCTTGTTTTTTCTTTTCATAATCAGATGGCAAAAACATTTCTCCTTCACCTTTTAATATCCATCTTGGATTTATACCAAATTCATATTCAAGAAGTTTGAGAAATTTCCGACTTGGAACAGCCTCTCCGTTTTCGTATCTTATTATTGAGTTCCTGCTCATTCCAAGCTTTTTAGCCATATCTTCCTGAGTTAAACCAAGCTCTTTTCTAACTTTCTTTATCCTTTCTCCTATTTCTTTTAAGTTTTCCATCCTTACAACCTCCCTTTAAAAAGTCCCTTATTCAACTTGTCAAATTGAAAGTGTGAAATTTTGTGCTTTAAAATTTTGAATATGCCCAAAATTGAGCAGGCAAAAAAAGGAAGGGGCAAAAATATGGCGGGTAAGAGCATACTAAATTTTAAAGTAATCCGTGTAAATTATGTAAAGTATCTTTGTTCTCTAAAAGGTATAAATGATATACAAGAATTAGCAAAAATGTTAAAAGTCTCTTATGACCATTTATATAAAGTAATAAGAGATGATAGACAAAGCAAAAAGTTAATAAGAGAAATATCACAAATTTTAGGTGTAGATTTAGATAAGGAGTTTCAAAAACTTGAAAGGAGGTTAAAGCCATGACAGAGAGGATGACGATTATAAAAGCAAGTGATATAAAAGAAAGACCAATAAGAATGCATATATATGGTGAGCCTGGAAGTGGAAAAACAACTCTACTTGCTACTGCTCCAAAACCTGTTCTTGTGATTGACTTTGAGGCTGGCAGTGATATAAGACTAAAAGGTGAAGATGATATTTATATATGCCAAATAAGAAGCAGAAAAGATATTGAAGAAGTGATAAAGCATATTCAAAATTCAAAGTCATACAAAACAATTGCCTTTGATGGTTTTTCTGTATTTACCCAAAAGGTTTTAAATGAAATTTTACAAGAAAGGCAAAAGACAACTCCTACATACTACGAATGGGGCATTCTAACGAAAACTCTTCATCAAATAATACTAAATCTTATGTATCCAAATTCACATTTAATTTTTACATCACTTTCTAAAAGAACTACTCTTTTTATTGACGAAAACAATAATAAAATTGAGAAGATAATTCCAGATTTAACAAGAGCTGTAAGAGATATATTGAAAGCTGTTATGGATTTTCAAGCATACTTATATGTTGAAGAAAAGGAAAAAAGATATTTATTCTTCAAGAGCGAAAAAGGAATAATTGAAGTGAAAGATAGAAGTGGTAAATTATCAAAAGAAGAGCCAAACATCTCAAAAATCATAAGCAAAGTTTTTGGAGGTGAAAAATGAAGGAAATGATTCTTAATTGGAACACGAAAACTTTTCACAATAAGAAGTTTTTAAGAGGAGATTGTAATATAGAAAATCAAAAATCAAATATCAATTTTGAAGTCTCTTATGAGCTATATAAAGTTATAAGAAATATCACATCAGACTATAAAGTATGCTCTAAATGTAATGATTTAATGAGCAAAGAAGACTTTGACGAATTAGAAGTTGAAGATTTACTTATGGACTTAATAAATCTTGATGATTTAATTTATAATCAAATTTATCCACGATTTGAAGTTAATAGTGAAGTAATAGAAGACTATTTTGAAGCAATTGTAAATAACAATCAGCTCCCGCCTGTTTTGGCGGGGGTTTATGAAACTGATGAAGAAACTAAACTTATTCTATTAGATGGCTTTCATAGATTTAGAGCTTATGAAAAGTTTTATAAAACATATTATGAAAATGAAATCATTTTAAAAACCATAAAAGCAAAAGTTATAAAAATAAATGATGAAAAGGATTTATTAAAATGGAGTGCTTATTATAATTCAAGGCACGGATTAAGACTTAAAAAAGAAGAGAAAATAAATTACATAAGGAAAATGTATCAAAAAGGTTTTGAGGTTGAAGAAATAGCAGAGATAATGAATTTAGGCAGAAGCACGATTTACAATTACATTTCGGATTTAGTAAAAGAAAAGAAGGAAAAAAAGATTGAAAGAATTATAGAACTAAGACAGCAGGGGAAAACCATAAAGGAAATTTCAGAAGAAACGGGAATTCCAAAAAGGTCTGTTATACACTATTTACAAACGGAAGCCGATAATCTGACAAATTATGGTGCAAAAATTCCAAATTTGGAAAATTTGCACTCTAATCTGCCAAATTATGAAAATTGGACTTGGAATGTTGAATTTCCCGAGGAGCAAATAAAGAAATTTTCAATTCAAGACATAGCTTGGAATGAGGAAAAGGAGCAGAGGATAAAAGCATATCTTTTAAAAATTTTTGAGCTTATAAAAGAAGCGGGATTATTATTTGATGAAATAAAGGAAAACAACAACAGACTTTTCACATTTAGCGAGCTATTAAGTTATTTCTTTAAAGTAAAACAAGATGAAGAAGTAATAACTGCATTATATAGAACCATAGCACTGCTTGATTATTTAAGAACAAGTGAGCCATTTAACAGGAGGCTAAGAATTAAATTCATAAATGTAAATGCAATTTTGGAAGCTGATAAGATAGACCTAAAAGGCATAATAAATAACGGACTTTAATGAGATTAGGTTTTAACAAAAAAGATATGATAATATATCAAGCATACAAACAAACCCAAAATGCTCGTTTAGTATCAAAAAAATTCAATTTGAGCTATAAAAAAACAATTGAAATAATAAATTACTTTTCAAATTTGGAAAGAATGAAAAGATTTAGGAATGAAGGAATGTTTCAATTTGATTTAAGCAGGTCTGAAAACCTAATAATAGATGGAAAAATAAAAGCAAATAAAGATAAAAAAGGATATTACAGGGATAAAGAAGGCAATTTAATAAGACTTTGGATTGGAGTAATAGTAGATGATTTAACATCAAATTTATATTTTCAATACTTTATTTTAAAAGGTGGAGAAAACTTTCTTAATCTTGTTAATGTCTTATTTACACTTTTGAAAAAAGAAGAAAACATATTAAAACCATTTGGAATACCCAAAATGCTTTTAATAGATAATGCCAGTGGCTTTAAAAAAGAAAATAAATTCAAAGAAATAATGGAAAAGAGATTAGGAGTAAAAGTTATTTATCAAAATCCTAATCATCCACAAACAAAAGGAAAAGTTGAAAGAGCAATAAGAACGATAAAACAAACATTTGAAAAAGATTTATTACTTTCAAGTTTTGAAGGAACACTTGAAGAATTAAATGAACTTGCCAAAAAGTTTTGTCATAACTTAAACATTCAAAAAGAAATGAGATTTCTGCCTTCTTATGTTTTAGATTTTGATTTTGAAGAAGTTATTAGTTTATTTTTTAACATTTCGCAAAGGAAAGTCAATAAAGGAATAGTAAATGTAAATAATCGCATATATTATCTTCAAAATGGCATTAGCACTAATTATTTAAAATGCTTTGAATATAATGGAAAAGTGTATGCTATTTTAAATAATTCAATAGTGGAGCTTAATGAAGAGTTTGAGACGATAAAACCAATAACATTTGAATTTAATAATGTAGAATCTGATAAAAAAACAATCACAGAAAAAGAATTTGAATTAACATCAAGAGTGATATTTCTAAATAACGCTAAAAAACTAAAACTTAAAAAGGAAAAAGAAGATGATTTTAAGCTTTGTTTTGAATAAAAAGGAGGTAAAAACATGCTAAAAGATAGACAAAACATAGAAAAGCTTGTGGAAACAGCAAAAGAGCTTGATATGAATGTGGTAATTGTAGGTGAAAGCGGATATGGAAAAACTACACAAGCAAAACTTCTCAAATACAAAACGCTAAATGAAATTCTCCTTTCAAACCATTCTAAAACCAACATCATATATAAAATAAAAAAAGCACTTGGAATTCCTTATGCCAGAAATTCCTTAAAAGGAATGTTTATTATTATTGACGACATAGAGCTTGCTTCAACAACTTGGAATGCTTTAAAAATGCTTTCAGACTATACAGGATTAAGATATATTGTCTTTACAAGTGATAAAAAGAAAGTTCCAAAATGGATTTTAGAAGAAGCAATTGAATACAATCTAAAAGGTATAACTTCACAGGAGGAACTTGATTTTTTCGTAAAAGTAATGCAGTATGAAATAAATCTAAAATATGAAGAGCAAATGAACTCTTTAAGATATTACAAACAAAAGCTTGTAAAGACATTATTTAGTCAAATCATAGAAGAAAAGAAAGAAAGGAGGGTAAAACATGCTTAAAGAGGAATATGGCAGAAAATATATCTTCACAGGAAGATATGGAAGCAGAGAAAGAAAAGCCTTTAAAGAATTTCTAATGAAACATTTAAAAGATAAGCTTCCTGTAATAAATGAAAAAATTGCAGAAATGACTTTTGAAGATGAAAACAATTTGAGAACTTCAAAAATTTTACAAAAAATTTTTGTTGAAGTTTATGAGTTTTACATAAAAGGTGATGAGGAGCTTGAAAAGGAGCTTTTCAAAATGCTAAAAATAACAAGATACAAAAGGAAAATCTCTGAAACGCTTTCAGATATTGTATCTAATTTAAAAGAAGCTTTAAAAGGAAAAGATAAAGTATGGAGGTAAAACCATGAAAGTATATGTAGCAAATGCGTTTTCTTTAAATATGTTAGATGAAAAGGAAGCCTTGATATATGTAAAGGAAATTACACTTGATGAAGTAAAGAACATTCTAAATGAAAATGATTTTGTATCAGCGATAGGGCATCAAAGCACATCGCAGGTTCTATCGCAAATTCTCGGAATAAACATAGAAATGAATAGAATACAAGTTAAACTTCAAGAGAACGATGAAATAATCATATTCCAATTACAAACTCGTTTGGAAGAAGGAAAAGTCTTATCTGAGAATGAGTTAAAACAATTACAATATAAGTTTTATTTAGTTAAAATGATAAGGAGAGCCTAAAATGAAATTTCTATGTAAGCTTTTTGGGATTGAAAAAAGCAATAATGTTATTGTGAAAATTGTAAATATGAAAGGTGAAAGTGAAATAAGGGAATTCATAAATATAAGTATAAAACGGGATGGAGTTTATGAAGGGAGCAGGAAAATTTTGGATTTTAGTTGTATATTGCTTATAAAATACGATGGAATTTTAACCATATATAAAAAGGAGTAAAAATATGAGTATTAGAAAGCAAATAAGAGCAGTCTTTGATAAATATCCATTACCTGTTGCTGTTGCCGTGCTAATTTGCTATATTTACGATAACAAAACAGAAAGAAAAAGAAAACTAAAAGAATTTTTAAGCGATACTCAAATAGCATCACTTCAAGCTTCAGGAATGCTTGATGAAAATTTAAGACAAAATGAAATAAAAAAAGAAAATAAAAAACTTGACATTAGGGCAGTTGAGGTTTATAATTTCTTTAAAGAGAAATATAAAGAAAAATTCCAAATACAATATATAACCTATAATGAAAAGAATGAAATATCACTCTTACAATCACTAATATGGACGCTTGCTCCAAAGTATGAAAATCCTGTTGAAGTTTTAAAATCTGCCATCTTGAAATATCTGAATGAAAATGACAATTTCTTAAAGAAAAATGCTTTCAATTTCAAACTTTTTATTTTTAAAATCAACAAATACTTAATGAAAGGTGAAAATACAATTGAATATAAAGAAAAGCCAAAAATAAGCATAAGGAGGATAGAAACATGAATAAGCTTGGTGATTTTTTAAATAACAACGATTGGGATAGCTACTATAATAGTGAAGAATATAAAAAAATAAAAGAAAAGCTTGAAGAAGAGAGAAAATTGAAAGTAAGAGAAATGATTTGTGATGCAGTCCATATTCCACCAACACACGCTCAAAAAATCATACATAGAAATTATGAAAAAACTGAAATAATAAAAGAAATACTAAAATATGATTTTAATAAAAAGAAGTGGCTTTTAATTATTGGAGATATAGGCGTTGGAAAATCATTTGCTTTATCACTTTTATTATTTACTCTTACTCCCAAGGCTGGTTTATATGTAAGATATGCTCATGCTTCGGAACTTGAAGATATAGACTATAAGTATTACAAAGTTCTTGGAATAGATGATATTGGACTTGAAAGTGATAAAAATTTACTAAGTAGGATTATTCATCATTATTACGATAACTTTAAAATTTTAGTTATGACAAGCAACTTAAACATAGAGAAAATAATAGAAAATTATGACGCAAGAATTGTAGATAGAATAATTGAGCTTTCGGAAATTATTGAAATAACAGGAAAAAGCAGGAGGAGTAGTGGTGCTTAAAGAAATAATGCTTGATGATAAAGAATTTTATACAATTGAAGAAACAGCAAAACTTTTAAGAGTTTCAAAGAAAACAATTTATAGATATATCAAAAACTTAAAACTTAAAGCAATTAAAACAGGAAAGTATTTAATTAAAAAATCAGATTTAGTGGAATTCATACAAGACAATTATTATGTGGAAATAAAGAAATATAGGAGTTTTAAAAACAAAAACTATTTGATATACGACGATTAGACAAAAATAGACAAAAAAGGACAATAAAAAACAAATTCTCAAAAATAAAATTTTAGTATGCTTGAAAGACTTTTAGATAAATTAGCAAGTAGAAAATTTTGGGTTCTTGTATTTGCTTCTATACTATTATTTTTCAAAGCGATTGATGAAAATACTTGGCTTAAAATTGCATTATTTTGGATGGGAATTGAAGGCATTTGCGACATATTAAGGGAAGGTATAAGGGCATGGAAAAGTCAGAGTTAGTAATAAAATATGTTTCAAAATACACATCAGAAACACCAAGCATAGAAGATATAGCAAATGCTTATAGAGATGCTGTTGTTTATGATGGTCATTTTGAGCTAACAATTGAAGATTTTTTAAACGAATTCAACTTAAATTACGATAAAGAATTTGTTCTTAAAAAAGCATATGAAAATGTAAAAATAGGAGATTTTGAATGAAAAATTTAGCAATAGGTTTTCTAATAGGACTTGTAATTGGACTATTAACAAAATGTAATAAAAAGACAATTGAAAAAGTTATAGAAGTTGAGAAAATAAAAGTTGAAACATTAAAAATTCTTATAAGAGATACAATATATTTGAAACAAAAGGCATTTTCAGAAATCAGATTTGTAAAATGCGATACAGCAATAGTAAAATTTGATTATAACTTTGATTTCAAAAGAGATATAAATTTAGAGCTTACTCATTCAAGGCAAGAAAAATTAAAGCAGGATAAAAGAAATGTAGAGCTTGGAATTGGTATTATGAACAACTTAAATCCTGCGTTTTTAGTCTCTTATAAGAATGTCCAACTTACACTTTCTTATGATATAAAAAGGCAAAATCTGAATTATGGAATTTTCTTAAAAAAGGAGTTTTAAGATGGAAAACTTGTTTTGGCAAATAGGATTAGCAGTGGGACAACTTCTTGGAGTAGCACTTATTTTAAAAATAATTATTTCAGAGATAAAAAATGAAATTAAAGATATTAGAAATGAAATTAAAGACATTTTAGAAAAGCATTATGAATTAAGAGAGGAAATAACAAAAGAGTATTTAAGAAAAGATGACTTCTTGGCTTTTAATAACAAACTTGAAGCAGAAATAAAAAAAAGGAGGATAAAAGATGATTGAAAAACAAGTAAGAGGTCTTATAATAAAATTTCTTGTTAAAGTTTATCCGACATCATTAACAATAAAGATGATAGAAGCTTTGCTTTATGACTGGGGTATATACACTACGGAAAATGATATAAAACTACTTTTAAAACACTTAATTGATAGAGAATATGTAGAACTTGAAGATGCCACAATACCAATTCTAAAATCAAATGTAAAAAAAGTAAAACTAACTCCAAAAGGATTATTACTATATAAAGGTGAAATTATTGATGAAAATGTAAGTTTTGAGGGAATTTAACAATGGCAAGAAGACATAAATTAGACAGATATGAAGAGGCAAAAAGAGAAGCAATAAAACTATATGAGAAAGGAAAGACATTAAAAGAAATTGCTAATGAAATATCAATTAAATATGTTGAAGTTTCAAAAGATAGCATTTACAGACTAATAAAAAAATATAGAGAATTATTAAAATTAAAAGAGCTTGGATTTTTAGATGATGAAGATATAGATTTAGCAATACATAGTCAAAATTTATCAACAATAGCAGTGGGTCTCATTTATGAGGCATTAGCAGAATTTCACGAAAAAGGAGAAATAAGCAAAGAAAAATTTGAAACCCTTTTAGATTTACTACTTGCTACAAACAATTTAGCAAAAACAACAGCAAACATAGAAAAAACAAAAACACAGCTTACACGATTTTATGAAAAGTTATTTGAAAAAATTACAAATATAATAAATAAAAATATAAAAGATGATGAAACAAAAGAAAAATTATTAAAGGAAATTCAAAATGAGCTACAAAATTAAAGCATTTGAAAGAGCAATTCAAAAAATAAAAAAAGAAGAAATAAAAATAAGTGAAAGGGTTGAAAAAGCAAGAAATGATTTCTTTTATTTCGCAAAAGAATACTTACCACACATTTTTACAAAACCATTTGCTGAATATCAAATTGAAATCATTAATTACTTAATGAATGATAAAATAAAAAGAATAGCAATAGCAGCGCCAAGACAACATGGAAAAACATCGCTTGTTTTTATTGGTTATGTTCTATATTCTATTTTATTTAAAAAGCACAATTACATCGTGGTCTTGTCTTCAAGTGAAGAGCAGGCAAAGGAGCAACTTGAAAATATAAAATTAGAACTTGAAAATAATGAAAAAATTTTAGAAGACTTTGAATTTAAAGAAAAGTATTTCAGCTCAAATAAAATTGTTATTGACGATGTTTATATTATTAGTAGAGGTGCAGGAAGCTCTTTAAGGGGATTATTAAAAAGAGGTAAAAGACCAGATTTAATAATTGTTGATGATATTGAAAAAGAAATTCATTCGGAAAGTCTCACGATGAGAAAAAAATTAAAAAACTTCTTTTATAGAGTAGTTATGAATTTAGGAAAAGATAGTAAAATCTTTGTAATTGGAACAATACTTCATTATGATAGTTTATTAAATGAGCTTATAAAGAAAGGTGAAGAACTTGGATGGTTTGTAAAGAAATACAAAGCGATAACTGATGATGGAAAACCATTAAACCCTTACTTGTGGAACTTGGAAGATCTGGAAATGAAAAAAAAAGAAATAGGCTCAATAGCATTTTCTTATGAATTTTTAAATGAACCTTTAAGTGAAGAAGATAGATTATTCAGAGAAGAATGGATTGTTTATTATGAAAAAGATGAACTTATAAATAAAAAATTAGAAATTATTATGGGAATTGACCCTGCTCTTGGAAGTGGGGATTATTCAGCAATTGTAGTAGTAGCAAAAGATGATTATCAAAATTATTATATCTTGGAAAGCATAGGTAAGAAAATTACACCTGATAAGTTTATTGATTTAATTTTAGAAACATATTTAAAATATAAGCCTTCTGTAATTGCTATTGAAACAAATGTCTTTCAAAAAGTCCTAAAAGATTATTTATATGAAAAAGCACTTCAAAGAAAAATTGTCTTGCCAATTAAAGAAGTTAAAAATACGATAAATAAAGAAAGCAGAATTGCTAAATTAAGTCCTCTGATTGAAAATCAAAAAATCAAGTTTAGAAAGGAAGATAGATTACTAATTGAGCAACTATTATTATTTCCAAAATGTGCTCATGATGATTTGCCTGATGCTCTTGAAATGGCAATTTCTGTTTCTTTTAATACCACGAAGTTTAATTTTAGTTTTATTAAAAGAGGAAGAATTGTATGAATAATATAAAATTCATAGTTATTCATCATTCAGCAACGCCAGATGGCAAAACTTTTGAATGGCAAGCAATTAGAAACTACCATATAAATACACTTGGATGGAAAGATATTGGTTATCATTTTGGAATTGAAAAAGTTAATGAACAATATGAAATTTTAATTGGAAGAAATATGTTAGAAGTAGGAGCGCATGCCTATGGAATTAATAGTATAAGCTTAGGCATATGTTTAGTTGGTAATTTTGATACAGATAAAGTTCCAAATCAACAATTATCTAAGGCTTTGGAATTAACAAGAACACTAATGAAAATATTCAATATACCAATAGAAAATGTAATAGGACATAGGGAAGTTTATGTATTATGTCAAGAAAAACTAATTAATTGCGACAAAAGGGTAATAGATGAGAACGCAAAAACTTGCCCTGGTTTAAATTTCTCTATGAATTATTTCAGAGAGTTATTGGCAAAAGATGAGAATTTAGCAATTGTAAATAGGAGACTTTATGATGAGCTTTCAAAATTTGACGACAAATTTATGAAGGAAAAAAGAATTTTTTGGTCATGAAGTTTAAAATAGATGAACTTCCACCAAGCACAAATCAATTAAAGTATTATAACTCATTAAAGCAAAATTGGATAAAAAGAAATCTCATAAAAACTAATAAAAAGTTTTCTAAACCAATTTCCCTAAAAATGAAAATTTATACATCAAATATAAGAAGAGATATTGATAATTTTTTAAAGGCGATTTTTGACTTGCTTGAAAAATCAAGTGTTATCAGAAACGATAACTTAATTTATAAACTTGAAGTTGAAAAAATAAAATCTCAAAATGAATGTATTGAACTTGAAATCCGCCCTTACCCTTTATTTACGAAATAGCTTATTTTATTATGCTTTCATAAACATTATTTAAGTGATTGATAATCAATAACTTATAAGACAATTTGAATGACTTTTTTTATCAAATCAATTTGGCAAATTATTTTTTCGCTTAATTTCTCTATATTTCGCTAAATTTCTCGTAATTTGTCAAAATCTCGTGGGCTGACAAGGGAAAAGTTCAAGGGCTGAAGTGGGAAATTTACACATGCTCGCC
>Ga0079996_114166_pt1 | contig 25690 bp, 21 predicted proteins | sample PerSpoAPS_AMetaG_FD_69199 | JGI IMG/M metagenome (GOLD analysis project Ga0079996, IMG submission 69199) | Thermal spring microbial communities from Yellowstone National Park, Wyoming, USA - Perpetual Spouter A (PS_A) MetaG (SPADES assembly)... | ecosystem: Environmental > Aquatic > Thermal... | reverse complement strand
TTCGCGCCGGGGGCGGGATTCGAACCCGCGCGGCCCCGGAGGAGCCACAGGCTCTCAAGGCCTGCCCCTTGGTCCACTCGGGCACCCCGGCCCTTCACAAGGATCAGCGCCCAACCGATATACCTCAAGCCGTTCATCGGACAGCACACCGTAAAGCGCCCTCCGCAATCACACTTAAAACCTTCGGGTTGAAGATGAGATCAATGGGATCGCTCAGCTCTGCGTCAATCGGCACCATCATTGTGTTATCGATGGCCTTCCTCGGAGTGATCTATCCTGTGCTGACCGCGACGACGGTCGTCGAGACCGTCACCGAGACCGTTGCCGAGCCAGGAAGGACCTTCGCCACCGTTACCGTCGTGGGAGGAGGGGAGGTCGTGATCAGGATCGAGATGCCGAAGGTCAAGATGGTGGTGAACTACGAGAGGCAGGACCAGGTCTGCGTGGTCCGTTTCTCCGCCCAAACACCGCCAGGACCCGGTGGCGTCATCGCGGTGCCCGGCACAACTGTTGCCGTGCCAGGTACGACGGCGACTTTCGTCCTGAACGCGCCTACCGAGGTCGTCAGGACGGAGAGCCTCAGGACCGCCTTCACGACCACCGGCTACACCGTTGTCACAGTCGGAACCACCTTCAGCGTGGGGCAGTACGTCACGACGTTAGCGATGCCCGTCTCGCTGTACGGTGTGATCGAGGAGGCCTGTAGGCTGGCCTACGAGGTGAACCGGGTGAGGATAGAGCCGGAGAGGGTGCCTGCGACCGTCGTCATAGGATACCCGGGCTTCACATTCGCGTTCCCGGGCTACACGCTCACGATGCCCGAGTTCACCGTTCCTCCCGAGTTCGCCAACTTCAAAACGACCGCGACCGAGACTAGGAGAGGGACCACCGAGTCGTTCGTGACGACCCTTGAGGGAACGACCGCGACTCTCAGGACGCGGGTCGAGGGATCGACCGTCACCACCACAGTTGTCGTCCCTGGCACCACTTACGTCAGGACCTATACCGTGACGAGGACGCTAACCGAACAGGTGACAACCGTCACCGCGACCGGAGCGACGCAAACGACCGCTCCTACCACTGCTGCCGTAACGGTGACTCCAGCACCTGGAGGGAGGGGAGAACAGCTCTTCGACCCGATGACGTTGGGGATCTTCGCGGCAATCGCCGTCGCAGTCGCGGTCGGGATCCTCTTCGCCTACAGAAGAGGCAGGACCTGAAGGTCAGGTTTTATTCGGGCATTCCTCGCTGAAAAGGAGGCGTCATGCCGGAGAGGGCCGAGAGGGCTCTGAGGGCCTGCACGGAGCTCCTCAGGAGGAGGGACGTCGATTCGGTGAGGGAGGTGCTTTCGAGCCTCGCTGAGATCGCGCCGCCCGGCGTCGAGTGGGGGGTCGAGGTGGTCTCGGTGGCAGGGACGAGGTACCTCGTCGGAGGAGGGACTGTGACCGTGGTCAGGGTCTCGAGGGACGAGTTCGGCCCCTTCATGAGGACCCAGGTGGCCGAGGTGAGGCCGGAGGACCTTCCTGAGGAGGTGATGAAGGTCGTCCTGAGGGACCCGGAGGGCTTCCTGAGATCGGTGGCCGATCAGCTGGAGGCCTGGCACTCTACAGGACACGGCGACAAGACGCTCAGGGCCGAGGTCGCCTCCTTTCTCGAGGGCCTCCGTTCCTTCCTCTCAGGGCAACGTGATGCCTAGGGACCTCAGGACCTCCTCAGCCTTCTGCCTGCCGTAGACCGTAAGGCGGTAGAGCTTGGGGCCCTCACCGGACTCGACCGAGGAGATCAGGCCCTCCATCTCCGTGTAGAGCTTCTTGTCCAGCCACTCCTTCGAGACCTCCTTGCCCAGCTCCCTGCTCCTCTGGTTTATCATCTCCTTGCTCATCTCTCCCTCGAAGTACAGCAAGGTCAGCACGATCTCCTTGTTGCTCATCTTCGGCAGCTTCTCGATAACGGACGGCGGTATGGTCTGCTGTCGCGGCTGCTGCTCCTGAGGCGGTGCGAGCTCCACGTAAATCGTGTCGAGGACCTCCTTCGCTGCCCGAACGACGCTCTGAGGGTTGCTGCCTGTCACGGTCACCTTCAGCCTTTGTCCTACTGTCAGCTCGAGGGTTATGGTGACCTCCTCGTCCATTTCCGGGAATCCGTAGTCAAGGAGGATTTTAGTCCTCACCCGCTCGAAGTTGGGGACCTCATCCGTCGGACGGGAGCGACCTTATGAGAAGGGCCCTCGATGGGGCAGGGAGAGGTCTTGGAGAAGATGGCGGACCGATGGATCAGGGACGTCGCTCTCTCGGCGGAGGGGATGAGGAGGATATCGTGGGCTGAGGCGAGGATGCCGGTCCTGATGAGAATCAGGGAGAGGTTCAGGAGAGAGAGGCCTTTGGAGGGCGTCAAGGTGTCGGCGTGCCTCCACGTGACTAAAGAGACGGCAGCGCTCGTCAGGACCTTGATGGCAGGCGGAGCTGAGGTAGCGCTCTGCGCCTCTAACCCCCTCAGCACACAGGACGACGTGGCGGCCGCCCTCGTCGAGGACGGCGTCTCGGTCTACGCCTTCAGGGGCATGAGGGAGGAGGAGTACTACGAGGCGATAGGGAGGGCGCTGGCGATAGGGCCGAACGTGACGGTCGACGACGGAGCAGACCTGACCGTGACCGTCCACAAGCTCGCACACGGCATCCCCTCGCCGGAGCTCGAGTGGGTGAGAAGAGGTCTGGGATCGGACAAGGTGGACGTGGGGAGGATAGCCGGTGGGACCGAGGAGACGACGACGGGCGTCATCAGGCTCAGGGCCCTCGAGAGGGAGGGGAAGTTGCTTTACCCGATAATTGCGGTCAACGACTCCCCTACGAAGTCGCTCTTCGACAACCCGATAGGTACCGGTCAGTCGACGATCGACGCGATCCTCAGGGCGACGGGGACGTTGCTGGCCGGGAAGAAGGTCGTCGTCTTTGGATACGGCCGCGTCGGCTCGGGGATCGCTGCAAGGGCAAGGGGCATGGGTGCCGAGGTGATCGTGGTCGAGGTCGATCCGGTGAAGGCTCTGAGCGCTGCGATGAACGGCTTCAGGGTCTGCAGCTCGCTGGAGGCCGCAAAGGTCGGGGACGTCTTCATCACGGCCACTGGGAACATCAACGTGATCAGGAGGGAACACATGGAGGTGATGAAGGACGGAGCGATGCTGGCGAACGCCGGGCACTACGACGTCGAGATCTCTCTGAAGGACCTGCGGGAGATATCGGTCGAGGTGGAGGAGGTGAACCAGTACGTGAAGCGCTACAAGACGAGGGACGGCCGGAACCTCTATCTCCTTGCCGAAGGGAGGCTGGTGAACCTGGTCGCCGCTGAGGGGCATCCGCCTGAGGTGATGGACCTGAGCTTCTCGCTCCAGGCCCTCTCGGTCGAGCACTTGGTGAGGAACAGGGGTCGGCTGGAGGTCAAGGTCCACGACGTCCCCACGGAGATAGACAGGGAGGTGGCCACGACGAAGCTCAGGACGATGGGTATAGAGATCGACAGGATGACCGAGGAACAGGTCCGCTACGTCTCCGACTGGAGGCTCGGCACCTGAGCGACCGAAACTAACGGATCCTCTCTCATCACTTCTTCTTCCTTCCAGTGCGCCTTGCTGCGATCAGACCGATCTTCTGTCCCGGAGGCGCCGTCCTCTTCACCGGCTCCGGCCTGCTGAGCTTGCCGCCCGCACCGCCCCCGAACGGGTGCTTCACAGGCTGCATCGCCACTCCCCTCACCCTCGGGTAGCGGCCGAGCCTGTGCTTCGACTTCATCCAGTGGAACTTCTTTCCGGCCTTGAGGAAGGGCTTGTCGGTCCTTCCGAGTCCAGCGACCACCCCCACTATCGCGAAGCACCTGCTGTCCAACTCCTTCAGCTTCTTGGAGGGGAGCCTGATGATGGTCCGGTCGCCGACGTGGGAGACGACCTCAGCGAAGGTCCCTGAGCCCCTGACGAGCTTCCCGCCGTCTCCTGGCCTCAACTCTATGCATGAGACCGATGCGCCCTCCGGCACCGATCCGATGGGGACGATGTTCCCGACCGATGGTGTGGCCTCAGGACCTGCCTCGATGGTCTGGCCGACGTAGAGGCCCATCACCGCCGGAACGTAGAAGGTCGTCCCGTCAACCTCCACCTCAGCGACCGGATAGCCACGTCCAGGGTCGTGGTGGAGCTCCACTACCCTACCCCTCACCGTCTGGCTTGAGAAGAGGTGGCTCGGATAGCCTAGGACGAACTTCCTCTGGATGCTGGCCCTGTAAACTGGGGAGCCGTGTCCGATCCTCTGGGCCATCGTCCTCTTGGGCATCTCCTATCCCCCGGTCATCCCGGACCCCTGTTTCAAAAACGTTCACACGATGACTCCCAGCTTGACGGCGAGCTCGGACGCCTTGTACTCGGGTTTCAGCTTGACGTAGGCCTTCTTCTCGCCCCGTGGCGTGATCAACGTGTTGACCTTCTCGACCTCGACGCCGTAGAGCTTCTCAACGGCCCGCTTGACGTCCTCCTTCGTCGCCTCGAGCCTCACGATGAACGTCAGCTTGTTCTCCTTCTCGATCAGGGAGACGGCCTTCTGCGTCCTGACCACCGCCAGTATGACCTCGTCCGGGTTCATGCGGCTCCGAACCTCCGCTCCAACTCCTTGAGGGCCGAGAGTGTGAAGACCGTGAGGCGGCCGGGGTGCCCTCCCGGTGCGAGGTGGAGGACGCTGAGGTCCTTAGCCAGCACGACGTCGATCCCTGGGACGTTGGAGGCGGCCTTGGATATCCCCTCGTCCCTCGCCACCACCAGCAGCGGCCCCTTCCTCCGCTTGTAGCGCCTCCCCCTCCTCTTCCCCTTTCCAGCCCTAATGCCGGTCTCCGAGGCCCTCTCGAGCTCCTCGCCTAGCCCTAAGGCCTTGAGGAAAGCGACCACGTCCTTCGCCCTCTTGACCGATTCCAATTGGTCCTCGACGACGATCGGTGTGCTGAGACCGTCAGGGATCCTGTGACCCCTCTTCCTGACGTGCTCCGGGGATGCGGTGAAGGCGAGCGCCACGACCGTTGCGGCCCTCCTCTCCTCCTCGTTCAGCTCCTTGTGTATCACCTTCTCAGGAACAGGTGGGTGGGTAGGCCTCCCTCCCACCGCCGACGGCACCCAGCCTCCAGCCCTCGACTTGCCTGTGCCCGATGCCATGATACGAGCTATCCTCGCGATCCCGAGGCCGACGCCGAGCGACCTGGCCGAGTACTTGGCAGCAGAACCCTTCCAAGCGCCCTTAGGCTGGAGCGTGTGGGTGGAGATGTGGACGAACGCCCTCCTCACCAGGTCCTCCCTCAGGTCGGCCGAGAAGAACCAGGGGAGTTGGACCTCACCTGTCTTCTCGCCGCTCAGCGAGTAGACGGGTACCCTGATGGCCCTTTCCGCGCTCCTCAACAGCGCCCTGTGGACGACCGTCACGTCGCAGCCACCTCCAGCACGTGATCGGAGTAGAGGACGCCCACGATCTTCGGGGCTCCCAGTTGGTACGACGGAGGCTTAGCCGGCTCCCTCAGTATCACCGGCCTCTTCGGAGGCCCCATCACGGATCCGAGCAGGACGACCGCCGGAGATCTGAGGACCGTGAAGTGCGGGAAGCCACCTGGAGGCGTGAGGGGCGAGGCGTCGTTCAGGACCATCATCAGCCTCTTGTTGAACTCGGTCCTCTTGTGGAACCCGTACTGACCTGCCCTCGGCACGAACCTCGTGACGTACGCGGGCTTCCTGCCTCCTATCGCACCTACTGCCCTCCTCGTCTTCCTCTGCTTCCTCGGAAGGATCTTGACGCCGTGCCTGGCTACGACGCCCGTGAAGCCGTGCCCCTTGGTCACGCCTATCACGTCGACGAAGGACCCGGGCTTGAAGACCTGGTCCACCGTGATCTGTGTCCCCAGGCGCTCCTTTAGGAAGGCGAAGGCGCTCTCAGGCGATCCAGATACGCCGACCTCCAGCAGGAAGGGCTTCTTCTGCGAAAGTCCGGCCTCGGCCGGTATCGAGGCCACGATCGCCCTCACCTCGGAAGCCCTGCCGATCTGGCGCTCCAGCGAAGCGAGGTCTCCTGCTCCTGGTCTTATGCCCCTCACCCTCTCAACCAGGTTCCTCGGCAGCTCCTTCGCGAAGACCCTCCCGACCTCCTTCGGCTCGCCGTAGACGTCAGGGACGAGGACGGTGATCCCGACGAGATAGTTGGGAGGCGTGGCGATGACCGTTCCATGCGCTGCGACCTCTGTGCCGTACGTCAGGGAGCCCGGGACGTCGTCGATGTACCTGACCATGACTGAGCCCGCCTTGTAACCTATGAATCCGAGGAGCTTCGGATCGCTGCTCCAGCTCGGCCAATACTTCACAGTAGGCAGCAGCGTCTTAGCCCTCCTCCTCGGAGCGAAGGCCAGCGAACCCCTCCTCGGCGCCGACCACTTCCTGTGACCCATCCGCTATCCCACGCACCCGCACCCAGCGAATTCTAAAGGATGATCCCGCTGAGGAGAGGCCCCTCTCTTCGGCTGTCAGGTTTTTCTCCAGGGGTTGGAGGATCCGGCCAGCATGGCAAGGGTCAGGGTGGTAGTGACGGCCCCCCTCGCGGTACACATGGGAGGGCAAAGGGAGGTGGAGGTTGAGGCAAAGGACGTTAGGGAGCTGGTGATGAAGCTGGTGGAGAGGTTCGGTGCCGAGCTGAGGAACAGACTCCTCGACGAGGAGATGAGGCTCCGCCGGTTCGTCAACCTCTACGTCAACGACACGCTCGTCAGCTGGGACGAGGACAGGCCCTTGAGGGACGGAGATGAGGTTTTAATACTTCCTGCTGTAAGCGGTGGGCGCCCATGAACCCCAGAACGTTCTTCGGCGCGGTCCTCGCTGTAGTCCTGTTGGTGAACGTAGCCATCGGCGAGATGCGAATGGCCTGGACCTTGTTGCCGCTCCACGTCAGCCTCGGAGCAGTAGCCTTCGCCGTCTCTGTGACATACGCCTACGTCGGCCGTAAATTTAGGCCCGCTCTCGCGCTGGGAGTCCTGCTCTTGGTCCTCACGGGCCTTCAGGGTGCGCTCGGGCTGGCAATGTTGCTTTACCACGTAGGGAACCCCGTCGCGACGGTCCACCGCTTCACCGGCTCGGCCACCTTCCTCATCGGCCTCGTGGGAGGGATCCTCGTGGGGAGGGCGGCGAGGAAGGCACAGGGCCGCTGAGGTCGGAGAGGACAGGCCCCTTAGGGATGGAGATGAGGTTTTTATACTTCCTGCTGTCAGTGGTAGGTGCACATGAAAACCAATACGGTCCTCGGAGCGGCCCTCGTTGTAGCATTGCTGGCGAGCTCGGCCCCGGTCATCTTGCCGCTGCTCCACGTCGGCCTCGGAGCATTAGCCTTCGTCCTCGCTGTGGCATACGCCTACACCGGCCGTAGATTCAGGCCCGCCCTTGCGCTGGGAATCCTGCTCGCGGTCCTCACGGGCCTTCAGGGTGCGCTCGGGCTGGCGTTGCTTGGCCAAGCAGAGCAAGCCGTAGCGGCGGTCCACCTCTACGGCGGCTATGCCACTTCTCTCATCGGCCTCGTGGGAGTGATCCTCGTAGGGAGGGCGGAGAGTAGGGCACAGGGCCGCTGAGGTCGGAGAAGAAAACTATAGGATGCCCTGAGGGGCCTTTTTTGAGGTCACAGGAGTGGGCACCGAAAGGGTAACGGTCCCTGAGGAGGAGAGGGGCCACATCGAGTTCAAGTCGAGGCTGATCCAGTCCCACCACCTAAGGCCTGAGAGGAGGCAGCAGCTCGTCGCCCAGATGAGGGCCAGGCTCGAGGAGGGGAGAGGGGTTGCGGTTTACGTGATAGGCGTCGACGACGACGGCGAGGTCGTAGGGCTCAACGAGGTCGAGCTGGAGGAGAGCATAGCTGTCGTGAGGGCGATAGCGGCCGAGTGCGGTGCGAGGGTGAAGAGGGTCGAGAGGTTCTCCTCAGAGAAGGGCGAGATAGCGAAGGTCGTGATCGAGGCCCTCACTAGGACCTTCGTCAACCACGTCACGCTCGGCGTGGCTGGACACGTGAACCACGGCAAGTCGACGCTGATCGCGTGCCTCCTAACCGGAGAGAGCGACGACGGCACCAAGTGGCTCTACATGGACACGCTCCCCCACGAGATCGCCCGGAACCTCTCGGCCGATCTGCACTTCGCGGTCCTCGGGTTCAAGGGAGGGAAGCCGATCCTCGTGAAGAACCCGCTCGACAAGAAAGAGAAGGCGAGGGTCGTCTCTGAGGCTGAGAAGCTGGTCAGCATCGTCGACACCGTGGGCCACGAGCCCTGGCTCAGGACTACGATCCGCGGCCTCCTCGGACAGGAGGTCGATTACGGGCTGGTGGTTGTAGCTGCGGACGACGGCCCCACGCACATAACGAGGGAGCACCTCGGCATCCTCTTCGCGGCCGGCATACCGGTCATCCTCTGCATAACCAAGGTCGACAAGGTCGGGTCGAGGAGGCTCGAGGAAGTGCGGGAGGAGGTGGCTCGGCTCGTGAAGAGGGTGGGCAGGGTTCCGGTCCACGTGAGGGAGCTCTCGGACCTCAACGTCGTTATCGACAAGCTGAACGTCGTCGTTCCAGTTCTCGAGGCGTCGTCCGTCACCAGGCAGGGCTTCGACCTCCTATACCAGCTGCTCTCGATGTTGCCTGCGCGTCCCAAGCCCAGCGAGAAACCGTTCCTGATGTACGTCGACCGCGTCTACGACGTGGAGGGCACTGGGACCGTCGTCTCGGGGACCATCCTCCAGGGCAGGCTGAGGAGCGGCGCTACGCTTCTGCTGGGACCGGACCAGAAGGGAGGGTTCGCGGAGGTGAGGGCGAGGAGCATCGAGATCCACAACGCCAGAGTTGAGGAGGCTGAGGCAGGGCAGATCGTCGGGATAGCGATCAGGGGCGTACCTCACGACTGGGTGAGGAGGGGGATGGTGCTGGCAGACAGGGATCTGGAGCCGGAGGCGGTATGGAGCTTCGAGGCCGAGGTCCTGATCCTCTCCCATCCAACGAGGGTAGCGAGCGGATACGAGCCGATAGTCCACTGCCACACGATCTCCCAATCGGCCCGGATGGAGGTCCTCGGGAAGGAGTACCTCAAGCCGGGAGAGCAGGGAAGGGCCCGCTTCTCATTCAAGTACAGGCCCGAGTTCCTCAGGCCCGGCGACGTCTTCGTCCTGAGGGAAGGAAGGGTGAAGGGGATAGGCAGGGTTACTTCTGTGGGGTAGAGGGTGGGCGCGGAGATGGGGGAGGAGCTCAAGGTGCTGGAAAAGGTCAGGTCGCTTCTCATCGATCACCCGCTCTGCCCGAGGTGCCTGGGCCGCTTCTTCGCGCTGCTGCATCCCGAGCTGCCGAGGAACGAGACCGGCCTGAAGCTGATGGACGCGGCGATGGAGGAGGCCGTCCGGTCTAACGACCTTGAGCTCCTGAGGGCCCTCGCTCGGTCAGGCCATGCGGGCTCTATCGAAGTCCTACGTGAGAGGGGAGTCGAGGTGGTCGTCGAGCAGTGCTCCCTCTGCAGAGGCAAAATCTCGTCCGAGAAGGTCGAGGCGTTGGTGAGGGGGGCCGCGGAGAAGGCTTCAGGCTACGAGTTCTCGACGTTCAGCATAGGGACCTTCGTCCCGCCCCACATCAGGAGCCTCGAGGACCACCTGATCAGCAGCTACGGCCTCGACTCGGCCGAGTCGATCAGGAGGGACGTCACGCGGGAGGCGAGGAGGATCTTCGCCCAGCTCACGGGCAAAACGTTCTCCCCCTCGAACCCCGAGCTGGAGGTGCTCCTGGACCCCTTCACCTCCACCTTCGAGGTTAAGCCAGCACCTGTCATGATACGGGGGAGGTACCTGAAGCACTCGAGGTCGACCCCTCAGACGCCTTGGCTCTGCAACGTCTGCTGGGGAAGGGGCTGCGATGCCTGCAGCTACACCGGAAGGAGTGAGGGGCCAGACGTCTCGGTCGCCGAGTACATAGGATTGCCTGCGCTGGAGCTGTGGAGGGCCATGGACTTCACCCTTCACGCGGCAGGTAGGGAGGACCTCGACGCGGCCGTCGAGGGGACAGGGAGGCCCTTCATCCTCGAGCTCTCAGAGCCCGCTAAGCGCACCGTTGACCTCGACGAGTTCGCGAGGAGGGTGAGGGAGTTCTCGGGAGGTAAGGTGGAGGTCCTCGACTTGGGACCGGCGACTAGGGCCGACATCAGGTTCCTCAAGACAGAGACCGAGCGGAAGAGGAAGGTCTACTCGGTCCGTGTCGTCTTCTCAGCTCCCGTGCCCTTCGAGGAGGTGATGAGGGCCTGTGAGCGCCTGCGCAACTCGGTGGTAGAGCAGAGGACTCCGACGAGGGTGCTGCGGAGAAGGGGTGACAGGTTGAGGAGGAGGAGAGTGCACGACGTATCGGCCGTGCAGATCGACGAGAGGACCTACGAGCTGTCGCTGGTGGTCGACGGAGGGCTCTACGTTAAGGAGCTCATCCACGGCGACAACGGCCGCACGACACCGTCCCTCAAAGAGCTGCTCGGCGTTGAGCCCGAGAGGATAGAGCTCACCGTCCTCGGAGTGGTGGAGCCCGCGTGGAAAGGTCAGATGCATAGAGGGGCTGAAACCGATTCCTCATGATCTGTAATCCTGTTGTAAAATCCACGTCGATGATGACCCCCTAACATAGAACTTCTAACGAATTCAGCCCTTAGACATCAGCGCTGCAAGCGAGGACCTCAGCTCGTTCAGGACCTCGAGATAGTTCGCCTTCCCCTCCTCGATCTCGTCCATCTTCGCCTCAAGCTGTCTCGTCAACTCCTCGGAGACGAGGTCGCCGAAGGTCGTGTGGAGGAAGTCGTAGACCTGTTTGCCGAGCTTCGTGGCTATCATCCTCCCAGCCCTCTGGATCACGTAGTTCCTGTCGTAGAGCGTCCTCACGATCTTGGCGTAGGTGCTCGGCCTTCCGATGCCCCTGCTCTTCATCATCGCGATTATCTCGCCCTCCGTCAGCAATCTGGCCGCCGGGACCTTTCTGTGGACGAGCTCTTTGACGGCCCTCCTCCCGGGGACGATCGGCATCTGGACCTGGACTAGGGGGTTGACCTTGAGGAAGCCCTCCTCGACGATCTCGACAGCCCTCTCGATCTGGACCGAGTTCCCCAGCAACCTCACAACGACCGTCTGGTACCTGACCCTCGCCTCGGGCATCTGGCTCGCGATGAAGCGACGGAAGATCATGCCGTACAGCGCCAGCTCCCTCCTCCCTATCCTCGCGGCGGTCGTCAGGGTCCCGGACTGGACGTAGTAGCTAAGCATCTTCTCGTCGATGGGCCTGGTCGGCCTGATGCACTCGTGGGCCCCCTCCTTCGCGTAGGTCCTCGGCCTGAAGGAGTCAGGGAACTTCTCCTCGATGTACGTCTTCGCCACGTTGAGGCCCGCCGAGGAGACCGTTGTCGAATCTGTCCTGTGGTAGGTGATGAGGCCCGACTCGAAAAGCGTCTGGGCTGCCTCCATCGCCTCCGTTGCGCCCATCCTGAAGAACTGCCAAGCGTCCCTCAGCATCGAGTCCGTGGTGTAGGGTGGGGGCGGCCTGACTTCCCTCACCTCTGAGGCTACCTCGACGACATCGCAGAAGAGCTCCCCCTTCTCGTGGAGCGCCTTGGCCTCCTCGACGTCAACGGGATTGAGGAACTCGACCCTCAGGCCGTCCTCCAGAACGACCGTCAGGGCCGGAATCTTCTTCGAGGCCATCAACGTCCTCTCGACGACCCATCCGAGCACGGGCGTCTGGACCCTTCCCGCCGAGAGGGTCTTGCGGCCGAACCTCTCCTGGAGCCTCCTGCTCAGCTCGAACCCGACCCATCTGTCCTCGATCCTCCTGAGCAGTTGGGCCTCGACGAGGCTCTCCTTGACGTTCCTCGGAGAGGCGAGTGCGGCGGCAAGGGCCTTCCTCGTCACCTCGTGGAACTCGAGCCTCCTGACGTTGTCGTTATAGGGCCTCACGGCGCAGTAGATGTCGTAGCCTATCTTCTCGCCCTCAGCGTCCGGGTCCGTCGCTATCAGGACCTCGTTGGCCTCCATCGCCAGCGACCTGAGCGCCTTCACCACCTCGACCTTGCTCCTGATCCTCTCCGAACCGCACCGAGGACATCTTTCGTAGTCGACGAACTGGTTGCCGCAGTCGAGGCACCTGAGGATGGGCGTGTAGATCGGCACGTACTTGGAGTCGACCTGGAGGACGCCGTGGTAACCGCCAACGGTCGTCAGGTCGAAGACGTGACCTCCTGAAGCGACAACGGTGAGGAGGGCCTGGCCGCTGACGGACTCGTAGGCTGTCAGCTCGCCGATCTCCCTCCTCGCAGGCCTTCCGAAGAAGGAAGCTATCGTCCTCGCCTTCGTCGGCGACTCGACTATCACCAGAGCGTTCCTCATCACGTCGAACTTCCCCGGCTCCACCTGTCCAGACCTGACTAGCGCAACCTTACGCCTGTCCTCGTCGACGAGCTTGAAGTCCTCGCTGACCTTCCTTTCGTCATAGGGCTCGAGTGTCTCGTCGTAGAGCGATTCGAGGCGCTTTGTGAAGCCGTGGAAGGCCTTCTCGTCGTCGACGAGAACGATGGCGACGCCCCTCGTTATCCCGCCCGCGTAGAGCCTCGAGCACCTGCCAGATGCCTGGATGAAGCCGTCGACATCCGGGATTATCAGGCTGTAACCCTCCTCCGTGACCTTCAGCTGTATGTCGGCCCTCGAGGAGAGCAGCGCCACCCTCTCGGGCGTCATGACCCTGCTCAGCAGGTCCCTCGCCCTCATCACCAGCTCCTGGACGTGGCCCTCGAACCCCTCGAGCTTGGTCCCAGACTGAATCGCAGCACCGACGCGCTCCACCACCTCGCTCACCGTCGGGACGACCCTCGAGAGGGCCCCTGTGACCCGAAGGGCCTCCTCAGCCAAAGGCCCGTCGAGAAGGGGTGCGACGTGCTTCAGAACCGAGAGGAGCATCTGGGGCCTGTACTCGTCCCTCCCTATCGCGATCTCCCTCCTCGGAACTCCTGCGAAGACCACGTAGCGTATCCTCTCTGGGAGGTCGATGCCCCTTGCGAGGGGGCTCCTGGTGCTCGCGACGCCCAGCAAGACCTCGTACTCGCCGCTTACGAACCGCTGGAGCATCCTCGGGCTGAACCTGTTGTAGGCGTAGCACGGGATCCCCTCCTCCTTCAGCGCCTTCGCAAGCTCCTCCGCGCCCTCGACCCCGGCCGTCTGAGGGACGAAGACCAGCGCTCCTCCTCCGTGCTTCTTCACCAGCTCCACCACTTCCTCCTTCACCGGTCGCCGCGGCCTCAGGTGGTACAGGCCGATGTTCCTCACGAGCTCGAAGGTGTGTCCCGGCTCGAAGCCGAAGAGCTCCCTGAAGACCCTGACCCGCATCGTCCTCCTGGCCCTCGCCGTCGCTCCCGAAACGATCAGGACCTTCCTCCTCTCGGTCCTCTTGTACCGCTCCAGCTCCTCACCGAGGGACTCGTACTCCCTGAAGTCCTCCTCCGTCGGCCTCCTCTTCCTGCTCAGTCTTATCATCTTCAGCACCGTCTCGACGACGCCCGGGTCGTAACCCATCAACTCGACGACCTTGTCGATGTTCCTCGGGCTCCTGAGGAAGGAGTCCACGTCGTCGACGAAGACGTAATCGAACTCCTTCCCCCTCAGCAGATCGAACCGGTTGTAGAGGAAACGGTCGGTTGTGATGAGGACGTCGAAGTCCCCGGAGCCTATCGATGACAGGACCTCTGCGGCCCTCGATTCGGAGAGGCCTGACCTGTACGAGACGACCCTGATCTCCCTTCCGAGCCTCCTGAGGTACTCCTCGAACTTATCGTGGACGTGCTGCACCAGAAGGCTGCTGGGGAGGATGAGGTAGCTCTTGATGCCAGAGTTGAGGTGTAGGTAGATCGCCGTGACTATCCCGAAAGTCGTCTTGCCGAGGCCTGTCGGTGCCACGATCGAGAAGCTCCTGCCGAGGAAGACCCTTCTCGCCCACGTCTCCTGGAGCGACCAGGGGGAGGAACCGACGAGGCGCCTGAAGAGGTCCCTGAACTCCTCCACCTTGATCGAGAGCTCCAGAGCCTCTTTGAAGTCCCTGAGCCTTCCAGTCCTGATGAGATAGGTGTGGACCTCCGTCCTGTTGGAGGCCCTGAATGGGACGCATTTGCCACAGACGCCGTTGGTCAGCAGCTCCTCGTCGCTGATGTCGCCGCCGCAGTTGGGGCACAGACCCCTGTAAACCGTCCTCATCCTCCCGCTACCCGATGAGGGACGTCCGACGTCATCAAAAGTGTTGAGGGTGCGGGAAAGATTTACCGCTGGAGGACAGTACGGCATACATATATTTGCCTGGTTAGGACAACGCGATGGAGGTGGATCGGAGTGGCAGCGCTCGGCATGGCAGGCGCATATGACAGGGCCATAACGGTGTTCTCTCCCCAAGGCAGGCTCTACCAGGTCGAGTACGCGCTGGAGACGGTGAAGTCCGGGTCCACTTCGGTCGGCATAAGGGTCGACGAGGGCGTCGTGCTCGCGGTCGAGGAGAGGGCCCACAGCAAGCTTCAGGCACCGACGTACTCGCAGAAGCTCTTCCAGATCGACCTCCACATCGGTGCAGCAGCATCGGGTCTCATTTCCGACGCGAGGGTCCTTGTGGACAGCGCCCGGGTTTACGCGCAGAGCTACAGGTTGACGTTCGACGAACCTCCCTCTATCGAGAGCGTCGCCAAGCGCATCGGCGACCTCATGCAGCTCTACACCCAGCACGGAGGGGTGAGGCCGTTCGGCGTGGCGCTCCTGATCGGGGGGTCTTCCGTCGACGGCACCAGGCTCTTCTACACCGAGCCGAGCGGCGTCGTCCTGGAGTACAAGGCTTGGAGCATCGGAAGGGGTGCTGAGAAGGTGAAGGAGATCCTCGAGGCGACGTACGACAGCAAGATGCCTCTGGAGGAGGCCAAAAGGCTCGCGATAAGCGCGCTCGTCAGGTCCGTCGACAAGATCGACCCGAACTGGATGGCCCGGATGGTCGTGATCCCGTCAGACACGAAGACCTACACGGTGGTCCCAGAGGAGGAAGTGAACGCGCTGGTCGAGGAGGCCCTCAAGTCCGGCAGGTGAGTTCCTCAGGGCTTTATCACGACCTTCACTCCCTCTCCCTTCTCGAAGACCTCCAAAGCCCTATCGAACTCGTCGATCCTGAACCTGTGCGTGATCAGCTCAGCACCCCGGATCTTGCCCCTCACGATCAGGTCCAATGCCTCAACCATCTCGTCCTCCGAGGCGGCGTTCGAGGAGATCAGGCTGACCTCCCTCACGAGGAGCTCGCTGAAGTCGTGGTCCAACCTCGATCCCGAAGGCGGGAGGCCGAAGAGGCAGACAACGCCTCCGTTGCGGGTGGAGGATATGGCGGAGGATACGGCGGCCACGTTGCCTGTAGCAACGATCGAGACGTCCGCTCCCCTCCCACCAGTCATCGCCCTTATCTCTTCAGCAACCCTCCCTGACCTCGCATCCACCGCACTGGCCCCCAACTTCTCCGCAAGGCCCAACCTCCTCGGGTTGACGTCGACGCCGAGGACCTCGACGCCCAATCCCCTCAGCAACGCCACGAAGAGGGCTCCGACGGCCCCAACGCCGAAGACCGCGACGGTCTGCCCCTCCCTGACCCCTGCCCTCTTCACGGCCCTCAGGGAGCACGCCAGCGGCTCTGTAAGGCACGCCTCCTCCGGGTCCTGAAGGCCCCTGACCTTGTAGACCGCACCGCGCCTCACGATGAACTCCGGAACCCTGAACCTCTCGGCGAAGCCTCCGGGGTCGAAGTGGTGGCGCCTGTACTCGGGACACATCGTCGGGCTCCCGTTCAGGCAGTAGTAGCACTCGCCGCAGTTGGTGTGGTGGTGAGGCACGACCACCTCCCCTTTCCTGAGCCAATCGACGCCCTCTCCTACCTCGATGACTTTGCCGACCGCCTCATGCCCCAGAACCGCCTTGCCGGCCGAGTAACCTCCCCTGATCCGCTCGACGTCGGTGCCGCATAGGCCGCACGCGATGAGCTCCACCACGATCTCTCCCTTCTGAGGGACTGGCTCCTGCACCTCCTCGACCTTTGCTCCAGACCCCGGCTTCAGCAGAACAGCCTTCACGACATCCCAACCGCTCGCCTGGCTTTACGGTTACCGTCACCTCGCAAGGCTTTTCCCTCGGGCAGCCCTTTGGCTCAAGCGATGGAGGACTGCGTCTTCTGCAGGATAGCGCAGGGTAAGGAGTGGGCGGCCGTCGTCTGGAGCGACGAGGAGCACATAGCGTTCATGGACAGGTACCCGGCCAGCAAGGGGCACACGCTGGTGGCTCCGAAGAGGCACTTCAGGGACCTGCTCGAGATGGACGAGGAGGGAGTGGGCAGGCTCTTCGCCTCAGTCGCAAGGGTCGCTAAGGCCGTTCACAGGGCCCTGGCTCCTGCTGGGATCAACGTCCTCCAGAACAACGGCTCAGCCGCGGGCCAGGTGATCTTCCACGCCCACGTCCACATCATACCGAGGTACGGCAACCCAGAGAGTCTCCACTTCAGGTCAGGTAGGATGAGGGTGACCGAAGAGGAGCTGATGGAGGTGGCCGCCCTGATCAGGAGGTACCTCTGATGAGGTCGGGCCAAAAGTCCCGCAATCTCCTCCTAAACTCAATCATTGTGTTGGGAAGCTTTAAATATTATTATTTAATAATAACTTTAGCGAGGGTTGTCCGAGAGGAAAGCCAAGGTCCTGGAAATGTTACGAAAATTGGAAAAACTTAGACAAGAAGGACTGCTTACAGAGGAGGAATATAGGACTAGGAGGGAAAAATTGATAGACGCACTCTTACAGGAGGAGGAGATCACTTATCATGAAAGTGGCATCAAAGAAAGGCCTTCTTCGAAGTCTAGAGTTTTCAGCATCGCCGTTATTGTTATCGCAATTGTGAGTGGTATATTAATCGCAGGCATTGTGGGTTACATCTTTTTATCCTCATTAACATCATCTAATAAGGGGGCACAGGTAATAACAAAAACAGGAGACTATGGTCGGAACTATTCATACAATGTAGGAAGTTATCCAACTATTAGGGTTTACCCAACAGTTAGGACCATTTACTCTGGCGCACTCACTTTGGAAGAAAACTGCCGCATGTATGGCTGGAGTATTCAAGCAAAGAGGGGCGACGTTATTAGTGTCTACTGGGAGTCTAACGATCGCAATACATATGTGGCGATTGCGACAGACGCCGATCGAGAAAGGAATAGACAATACTATTGTGAGGTTTTGATACCGTTCTGGAAGACCAGTTGGCCCATGGCTGATTATGGTTATTCAGGTAGATTAGAATTCAGCGTTCCTTCATCAGGGGTGTGGTACGTTATCGTTGCAAATGGGCACTGGGAATGCGTCTTCACTAAATGCCCAATAACGGTTACTAAGTTGGAGATTACACATACATCAAGCTAGGTACAAGGTAAACTACCGCGGAATTAAGTCTAGATTCAGGTCATCCCTAAGACAGATCGTGGTAACATTTAGGCTTTGTTCTCCCGCTTTCTAAACGGACGCGGAACAATTCGTTGAGCTTGGCTCAGCGCTCAAGATCCCTCTCATCCCCTCAAGGGATCGACCTGGCCAGACACATCATCGCAACAATATCATCCCCCTCCTCTCAAATAAGCTTCGTTCCCATTCGACCCAATTCGGATGAGCTAGGCGTTGAGAAGAGCGTTCCCGATGAGCCAGAGGAGGGCCACGGCCGAGGTCGGAAGGACCCCGACCAAGATGCCCGGCTTGATCCAATCCCTGAAGGTGATGTGGGCGAGCTTCTGGCGCTCCACCATGCCGACGGCCACGATGTTCGCAGTGCTGCCGATCAGCGTCAGGTTACCCATGTAGGTCCCTCCCTTCAGCATCGTCCACCAAAGGTACTTGGATCCGAGTCCGGCAGCCTCCATCTCCTGAACCACCGGTATCCAGAAGGCAACCGCCAGGACGTTGTCCATGAAGGCCGACATGAGGCCGGTGATTGTGTAGAACGCCGGGAGGGTCGTCAGGGGGTTGGTCCCGAAGACGTCGCCTACCGCATCGGCCAGGAACTTCGTGACGCCGGTGTAGTGGAGGGTTCCTACGGAAGCGAAGAAGAGCATGAAGAAGGTAAGCGTCCACCAGTCCACCCTCCTCTCCACCAGCTCCCTAGCCTTGTGCCCTTCAATCAGGAGGACCACGCCCGCACCTATCATCGCAGTTCCGATCAGCATGGTGTTCTTCTTCAGCCCCAACAGCGCCTCTATCTGAGTGTGGAGCACCAGTCCCCCCATCACGCCGAGGAAGACGATGAGCGCGGTCCTGTCGATCTTGACGCGCTCTGCACCGTCCTCAGCAACAGCGCTGACCAGCGCCTCTTTCTTCAGGCCCTCGTCGAGCCTCCTGAAGAAGTCCCTGAAGTAAACCGATGAGACGAGGACGACCACAAAAGTCGCTAGAACCGCAGCGGGTGCCGAGTACCTGAGGAAGTCCGAGAAGCCGTATCCGGAGTTGAGGGCTATCATGACGCCGATGGGGTTCCCGACGACCGTGGCGCTGCTCCCTATGTTGGTGGCGAAGACGGTCATCAACAGCAAAGGCACCAGCGGCAACCCGAACCTGGCCGCCAAGGAGATCCCGGTCGACATCATGAAGAGGATCGAGGTGACCTCGTCGACCAGAGCTGCGGAGAGGGCCGCCATCCCCAGGAAGACAGCCATCAGCCTAACGGCGCCTCCCCTGCCGAGGTACAGGACCCTGTCTACCACGACCTCGAAGAACCGCCGCTCCTCGAGGAAGCCGATGACGATCATCATGCAGATGAGGAAGACTATCACGTCCAGCGAAGAGAACTCTATGAATGTCGGAACGTCTATCAGCCTGGCAGCCATCAGGATCGAGACCCCGACCAGCGCGAAAGCGAGCCTGAACCTCCAGAAGAGGAGGGTCCCACCGATGATGCCTGTGAAGACTGAGACTGCTACAGACTGCTGTGGACTTAGGCCGGCTGCCATCGCTACCAGCAGCCCACCTATCGGGATTGCGGGGTAGAGCGCCGCCTTTCGGTCCATATCTGCTCCTAACAGACACGGGGCGGAACTATTAAAACGTCTGTCACCTCAACGACGCGGATCGTTAGCGCGTGTTATGTTATCAATAGCCACCATAGACGTAGGAGAGGATCAGCTCACGTGAAGAACTGCTCTAGGCTCCCAACGCCTATGATCGCATCGAAGTCGAGGTCGAGGCTGTCGAGGACCTGCTCGAAGGTCGAGCGCATGTATTCTATGTACTTGTCGACGTCGATCCTGTCCTTGCTGACCCTCACCTTCGGGTGGAGTGGCGCAACCCCTACCTTATCTGTCGTCTTGACGTACCTGATGATATCTCCGGAGGTCACCTGGACTCCGTGCTGCTTCAGGATCAGCGCGGCCTTGACGTGGGGCGGGGTGGTCTCCGTGTAGCTCTCGGGCTGCTTGGAGAGCATCACAGCAAAGGCCAGCTCCTCCAGCTCGAACTCCCTGCTCTTCAACCTCTTGTACCATCCCCTTATCACCTCGGTGATGTGCTTCTTCGCCCGCTCGAGGTCCTCTGGTGACCTCACCTTCTTCAGCTCCTCGAGCATCGAGTTGAACGCCTCCCTGATGAACTCGGGGATGTGCCTCTTCTTCCCGGTCAGGCCTTTAACGTCGATGACGCCCTTCGTCGTCAGGCCGAGGTAGTTCTTCTTTCGGGAAGAGAAGACCACGTAGACGTACTCCTTGTCGGGCTCGAGGTCGAGGCCCAGATCCGTTGCAGCCCACCTGATCAGCTCCGCAAGGACCCTCTCGTCGGCTCCCTTCAGGAAGAGCGAGTCGGTGTCTCCGTAGACGACTGTCGCACCGAGCTCCCTCACCTTCTCGATGGCGGCCTTGAAGACGTACCTCCCTATTGCTGCGGTGCTCTCGGCCAGGGGCGGACAGTAGAGCGGGAACTCCTCGAAGCCGAAGACGCCGTAGGAGGCGTTGAGGAAGACCTTGATGGCCTTCTGGACCACGTCGTACCACGTCCTCAGGTCCTCCGGCAGGGACCTGTCGGAGCTCTTCGGCTTGTACAGTCCAACCCTCACCGCCCTCAGCGCACCTATCACGGCGCTCTGGAGGCCCCTGTTCTTCTTGCAGACCCAGTGGGTCGTCTCAGGGACGACGTTGCTCCTGCACTCCTCGTGTGGGCATCGGATCGTCTCGTAGCTCAGGTTCCACCGGTCCAGAGCTGAGGGGTAGAGCGAGGCGAAGTCGACGACCTTCACGTCGAAGTGTATCCCGGGTATCGGGTCAACGACTATCGCTCCCCTGTACTTCTTGCCCTCGATGACGGCCTTCGTGACCGTCCCGCCCTTCACCTCGACGATCTCCTGTTGAGTCGGTATCAGCCATCCCCTCCTCCTGTGCTCGAAGTAGAGGAGGTTCTTGATCCATCCCGAGACGCCGTGCCTGCAGAGGTCCTCGAGAGGGAGCCTGCTGATCCTCGAGAGGACGATCATCAGCCTCAGCGTCAGCCTGTTGTTGAAGGTCAGGAGCTCGTAGGTCAACTCGGCGTCGTTCATGCAGTACTCAGCGAGCTTCTCCATGGAGAGGGAACCGATCGGCTCCTCGATCTGGACCTTTCCCCTGTTCAGGACCGCCTGGGCTATCCCGTCGAGGGTGAACTCCCTGTACCTGTTGTCGAAGGCGTAGACCTGGATCGACTTGTTGGAGAAGAACGAGTAGAGGTCGACGTGAGCTGCCCTCACGAACGTCGCCCCCTCCCTTCCCAGCACTATCGGGTTCCTCTCGTCAGGTATCCCGAGCCTCTTGGCGCGGTTGTGGAGGTAGGGGAGGTCGAAGTCGTCGCCGTTGAAGGTCGCAATTACGGCGTACTCGCTGTCGAGGACGCTGAAGACCTCCTCGAGCATCTCCTTCTCTGAGCCGTGGACTATCATCCTGTAGCCGTCCTTCTCCCTCTCGGTCCTCTCCACCTGCCCGTTCGTGGCCAACAGGTGTATGTCCCTCCTTCCGTCGGATCCCCTGATGGCTACCGCCACCACCTTGTCCTCCGCCTTGCTGGGGCTCGGGACCCTCGTCGCCACCGGAGCGAGGACCTCGATGTCGATCGCGCAGACAGGCAGATCGGGTTGCTCGGCCTCCAGCAACATTATCCAGTCGGCCACAAGCTCGATGTCCTCGCCCTTGACGCCCTTGAGCCCGGAAGCGATCCTGACCGCCTCCTCCCTGCTGAGCGCCCTGAGCACCAGCCTTCCGTCCTCGCCCTTGACGTACGGAGCGCCGGTGATGAGGCCCATGTCGATCAGGTAGTTCAGGTGATAGGGTATGTCGGCCTCCCAGCACCTGAACCTCTCCCTCACCGAGTTGGACCTGCCTCCTATGGTGAGGGGGTCCTTGGCGACGACCTTCGTGACCTCGACCTCCCTCTGCCTCAAAGCGTCGAACTTCCTTACCCTCTCTATGCCCGCAATCCTGTCCTGAACGTCCCTCAGCTGGTACCTCACCGTCTCCTCGTCGAGGTCGGTGAAGCAGTAGGGTAGGTGGCCGGTCTCGTCGTAGAGCAGCTCGACCTTCCTCGTCTTTGCGTTGTACAGCTTCAGGTAGGCCTTTCCCGCCTTTCCGTCGTAACCCGCAGAGAGCAGGTAATACACCTCCACCTCCGCACCGCGCCTGGAAAGCTCTGATCCGCCCGATCTCTGGGCAGCGTTCAATCCTAAGGCGTCGAAGAGCGTGAGCTGCATCCAATCATCTTCGGTACCCATGGTGTAAAGCTTTTGCGAGGGCCAAGCGATATGGAGCCGATCGCCGTAGGATCGCGGCTGTTCGGATTTATAGTTTGGAAAAGTGGTGGTCTTAGGATGTTTGATAAGCTCAAACTCGCACTGATCGCCCTCTCCGCGCTCGTTGTGAGACTCGCGGTTGCCCCCTTCACCGGACATCCTTGGGACGTCTACGTCTGGATCAAGTCGGCGGAGATGTTCAGCGCCGGCTTCTGGAACGTCTACCGGGTCTCCGAGATACCTTCGTTCCCCTGGGGCTTCTACAGCTACCCGCCCGTCTGGCTCTTCACGGTGACTGCCGCCTACGTCGCCGTCGGTGGACTCTCGGCCGGGCTCGGCGCGCTGGTGTTGGCGATCAAGGCCCCCATCGTCGTGGCAGACCTCCTAGTGGCCTACTGGATCTACCGGCTGGCAGGGCTTTTGGGGATAGCCGGCAGGAAGAGGGTGCTCGCCTTCGCGGCCTACGCCCTCAATCCTCTGCCTGCCTTCATCTCCGGCGTCTGGGGGATGTTCGACCCCATCGCAGTCCTCTTCTCGCTGGTCGGCCTGGAGCTACTCATCAGGCAAAGGCCCTTGGCCGCAGGTTTGGCGATCGGCGTCGGCACAGCGACCAAGATCTTCCCCGCGCTGCTGGTCCCTCTCGGCCTCCTCTGGATCAGGAGGACCAACCACTCGACGTGGAGGTCAAGAGCGGTCGGTTTCGTGAGCTGTGCGGTGGCCGTTCCCTTTGCTGTATCGGTGCCCTTCCTCCTCTCAGACCCCACCGCGTACCTCGTGAAGCTCTTCATGCACACGAAGAACGTCGGCCAGTTCACCTACTGGACTCTGCTCGCTCCACTCATTGGCACAATCGCCGCATCGGTTGCCTCATTCATAATCTTCGCTACAGCATACGTCTTCCTCTTGAGGAAGTTCTCTGCCGAGGAACCCGACCCCGATTCCTTGGTCTATTATTCGGCAGCTGTGATAGGAGTTTTCCTCGCTACGTCGGTGAAGGTGAACGTGCAGTATCTGCTGTGGTTCCTGCCGCTGGCCCTTCTCGTGGTCCTGCAGGGTGGGAGGAGGGCCTGGAGGGAGATAGCGACTGCCGTTGTGGTCCTCGAGGGAGCCGCCATACTGTTCCTCATCTACGCTAACTCGGTCACGCCCTTCTCCCTCGAGAGGCTAGGGGTTGTGATGCCCCTGACTGTCCGCGAGGAATCGGCGATGGGGTTGCTACTAGTCCTCTCGTCGCTGATCGCCGGCTGGCAGCTCCTCAGGATAGGGATAGCGGTGATACGGCCTGGATTGGACAGGGAGCTGATAAGCAGGTTCGGGATCTCCTCGATGCTGCTGCTCCTGGCCACCTCGCTCGTCCTTATGCCGTCGCCCGGAGGCGTCCACTTGACGTGCGACCGGGAGAGGATAGCGGTGCTCGAGGGGCCGGATGCGCTGTTCGACCCTGACGGAAGCGTGGACGGTGCGTTGCTCGATAGGCTCGGGTCGCCGACAGCGGTCGTCCTGCCCCTGGGACTGGACTACTTCCTCTTGAGGAGAGAAGGTCTGAGACCCGATCTCAACGAACACCTGCTCTTCAGGCTCGGCAGCAGGGTGTGGGGTTCAGGGGACCTGAGGCGTTTGGCCGAGTCGCTCAGAAGCCGAGGCGTAAAGCCCTTTGTCGGGGTCTTCGCCTACACCGGCGAGACGCTGATCTCCTACGGCATCCAGGGCTTCACGACACAGCTCCTCGAGTCCAGATACGGGGCCGCGGTGAGGGGGCGAGTGATCGACTTCGGCGCCGAGGTCTCCGATGGCTTGAAGCTGGCAGAAGTCGTGGCGGAGGGCGTTGCGAGGGTCGTGACCGAGGAAGGGTTCGAGGGCGTCTACGTGATGACGGAGCTTTACCGGGCCGACCGCAGGGCTTTCAGCAACCCGAGCGTGACGGTGCTCCTCAGAGCGATAAGGGAGCGGCTGGGCAACAAAACTGTCCTGGTCTTCGACGGAGTCGACGTCTTCGAGCCCGACGGATTGATGCTGGAGGAAGCCGTGCGGTACGCGGACATCGTGGTGGTCAGGGCCTCGCCTTGGTTCAGGAGCTTCAGGAGCCTCCGGGTCGAGACTGTCGGCCTCCAGGAGGTCGTTGAAAGGGTCAGGGCCGTCCGCGAGAGGTACGGCGAGGGGAGGCTGGCATACGCCGTCTACGTCGAGAGCTTCGCCGAGGGCTGGATCGTCCCTGCGATACAGGTGCAGGCCGAATCGGACGCGCTGGGCTCGGTCCTCGGGTCTTGCTCGATCGTCTTCGCCGGAAGGTACATCCCCTTCAGGCTCTCAGCGCCTGTCCAGCTCTCTCGCCCGTGAGCCTTCGACGCCTTTTCAGCTCCCTCTCTCGGGATCACGGGTCCGGAGGACAGTGCAGACGTCTACCTGATCGACGACTTTCAACTCCCTCTCTCGGGATCACATTAGGGGTAGCCCAGATCCTGGTGGGGCTACTTCTAGCCTTCTTTCAACTCCCTCTCTCGGGATCACGTGAAGCACATAGCAGGGCTACGAGGTAGCAGGACCAGATATCTTTCAACTCCCTCTCTCGGGATCACTCCTCGGCCTCTTCGTGACCATGATCTCTTTTATCAACTTTCAACTCCCTCTCTCGGGATCACTGATCGCGGAGCGCGATGGGCTGACGACTACGGCCGTGCTCGGGCTTTCAACTCCCTCTCTCGGGATCACACTCGGTGGACCCGCCGAGTCAGGCGAGGGGAGGCCAGGCAGCTTTCAACTCCCTCTCTCGGGATCACTCGGGATCACCCCTCGGCCGCGAGACGGTGCAGGATCGCTTATAAATCTTTCAACTCCCTCTCTCGGGATCACATGCTGGGCTGGTCTGAGGCGTCGGCAGTGCGTTCACAAGCTTTCAACTCCCTCTCTCGGGATCACCTCGTCTCCTCAAAGTATTCGTACGCGAAGAACTGGAGGAAGCTTTCAACTCCCTCTCTCGGGATCACTCCTGATCCCAATCCCAGTCGAAAAGACACTTGACGCCTTCCTTTCAACTCCCTCTCTCGGGATCACAAGCGGCGGCGAGCACTCAAGTTTGAGATACCGCGAAGAGCTTTCAACTCCCTCTCTCGGGATCACTTTGATTCCTCGAAGAACTCATAGAGGAAGAACTGCAAGAAACTTTCAACTCCCTCTCTCGGGATCACAAATACCGACGTCGATCCACGCGTCATCGACTGGATCGGGATATCTTTCAACTCCCTCTCTCGGGATCACGAGGTTCAGGTACAAAATGCCATACCGGTACACGAGGATGGGCTTTCAACTCCCTCTCTCGGGATCACCAGCGCTTTCAGATGCTCAGCGAGTTCTCTTCCCCTCTTGCGCTTTCAACTCCCTCTCTCGGGATCACTACAGGCCCCTTGTCGAGTCGCTGGACATCTGGCGTGATGTCCTTTCAACTCCCTCTCTCGGGATCACTGGGTCGGGCTGATCTTTGCCGGCGACTCGAGCAATAAGATCTTTCAACTCCCTCTCTCGGGATCACGCTTTAATTGGTAAGAGTGTTACTGTTTTTGGTCCCGATGGGCTTTCAACTCCCTCTCTCGGGATCACCGAGCCCGATTCCGGGATTTTCCGGCTCTCCGCGGCTTTCTGCCGCGGCACCCCTTCGCACAAATGATTCCTAAGACCACTATTTGGATATATCGTTTCGCCCCTTTATAAGGGCTTTATAAGGCAGATCTCGCTGTACTTTTGTCACCTGGTGCACTTGGTTCGTTTCCGCAAAATTTGAGGTGCAAAAATTGCGAAAACCACAATTTTTGAAGATGGCAC
>Ga0079996_125314_pt1 | contig 25789 bp, 26 predicted proteins | sample PerSpoAPS_AMetaG_FD_69199 | JGI IMG/M metagenome (GOLD analysis project Ga0079996, IMG submission 69199) | Thermal spring microbial communities from Yellowstone National Park, Wyoming, USA - Perpetual Spouter A (PS_A) MetaG (SPADES assembly)... | ecosystem: Environmental > Aquatic > Thermal... | reverse complement strand
TCAGTAAGATCATTCATATCCTATATAGATATCTATCCTTAATGAAGTATAATAGCAGCAGGAAAGCAGGAAAAAATAGCTAGTTCCCAACTATTTATTCTAACCTCTTCCCCGCCCTAAAGGGCGAGGCTTGCCCTGTTGTCAGATGCCAGCCCTCTTATGTCTCCTCTCAGCGAGGCTATAAATGCGATCTCCACCACTAGCCATGATGGTGTCTGATACTGCTCTAGATCTCTTCTTGGGTTTCTGAAGCTAGGTATTCTCTCTATGATCAGCTCTAGATCTCTTTTTCTTAGTCTCATAGCCTCATAGCTCTCCATTACATCCTCCCTATCCTAGGAGGCTGATTTCCTATTGCTGGATCTCGCGTGCTATCTCCAGCGGGCTATTGTTTCTATCTTCATGTTCATCGGGCTAGGAGTATTCTTTGGGTCTCTCTAGGGATGTCGGGATGCTCTGATGGGGTGCCCGGTCGAGGTATTAATCTCCAAGTTCTCAAAACACTCCCATATGTTCATTATATCTATATATCCACGATAGCTTATAAAGGTACACTGTTTGGAGGACGAGATCTTCTTTTTGCCCCCATCATGTCCCTAGATCTTCCGTCCATCTCGCTTCATGAGCCCTTATAACCCTGGCAACGTTTTCCCACCCAAGTTTTCTGAGATCATTTTCCCCATGCCCATGCTAGCCAGCTTCTCAAAGAGCTTAGGGATTTTAGATATAGCTGTTCTGATAACAGCATCTACTCAGTGACAGCATAGGGATTATCCTTCATAAGCTCTTCTCTAAGCCTTTTCTTAAAAGCCCTATCCTTCGGAATATTGGGATCCTCACCTTCGAATCTCTGATCACGGCCAGCTTTTTACCTTTTCTAACAAGCTCTTGGAATCAATATCTCCACTCGATACTATCCCAGATTATATCTATAGCTTTCCGTAGAGCCTTAACATACCATGTTATCAGCTCCCTAACCCTATCATCCCTGAGGTACAGAATATGACCTCACAAGCTCAAGGATCTTCAGCAAAACCGCTCCATAAAATGATATATCAACCCTTATAAACTTTTATGAAACCCAAAACAGTTTCTTGAGGCGGAAGCTTTGTATGTTAAATAATGCTCTAATGATCTCGGTATGTTGTGCCTTCAGAATCTCTAAAACCAAGATCCCATGTGTCGGCTTGCCTATAGGATAGATGATCTACTTATGGTTGATAGTTAGATGGCTTCTTCCGATATCTATTTCTCTGAATGCTGGGTGTATTGATACCGATAGATCCCTCTTACCTATGGGGGCTGCTATGATCCATAGGTATTTGCACCCAGCTAGGGAGGTGCATACGTTGGGGTGGTAGCCTTTTGGTATTAGCACCACATCATAGTCCCTCACTACATATGCTATTTCTTTCTCTTCATCCATCAAGATCTGGATGCCGAAGCCCGCCCCCATGCCAAAGAATATATATGCCTCTGGCTTCTCATCATGCCTATGGGGAGGATAGCTAGTCCACGCCCCTGCCTCTCCCTCTACGTATCCAGCTATAAAGCTATCCCCAGGATCTTTATTGTCGATCGTTACATAGACCCTCCTCCTATAGCTATCCCTACCAACATCATACCGAACGCTATCTGAGAATTTCTTAATATAGAAGGGATGTCTATTGACAGCCCTAGCCTCTGCTATATATAGAATACCTCCCTTCCTAACCTCTATTAGAGCCTCTGTGCCAATAGGGATATAAGCTATATCTCTCTCCCCCATAGCCACACCATTAACCAAGGCCTCGCCCCTCAAACTGACTACAAGCCTTTCAACATCCTTCCCCGTCTCCAGCTTTATAAGTGACTCTTCGGAAGCTTTATAGTTATAAAGCGAGAACCCCTGATAATTAAATACATTCCACAACTTGTTATAAACCTGTAGATCCTTGAAGAGCATGGAATCACCATATAAATAGAGGCCCAAAGAAAATATATACCTTAAGAGAGGAGATAGTGAAGAAGATAGAGATGACTAACCCCCTACTAAAGGATGGAGCTTATAGCTTATAGATATGTAGTTAAGAATGCTGCATTAATTACGATAATAGGGTATTCATATATAAATTAGTGATTGAAGCCCGTTCTTACATTTGTGAGGAGATCTTATAGGAGTCTATTTTTCCAGTGCTATAGAGGAAAGAATTAATAAAATTTATTTTGGTAGCACACTATTTGGTAAGAGAGGCTGACTGCTCTAATAACAGGTGGAGGCTTTATAGCTTCTCACTTAGCTAGAAGATTGGTTAGTGATGGTGAGAATGTAGTTATATTAAGTAGGAGTAGGTCTAAACTTGTAGGCGATATATCTAGGTGGGACGTTGTTGCACATATGACCCCTCCCCGCCCTAAAGGGGCAGGGTTTCTATGCTGGGGTCTCGGGTGTTAGCCCCCTAGAGAGGGATTAATGGCTTAACACCGCTATGTGTTACCAAGTAGCTTTCGATCTTCCTCGATACTCTTACCCTGTGTCCTAGCTTTCTCGCTATGTTCAGCGCAGCATTTACATTTGCATTGATCTTCTTCCCGGTCTTCTGCATATATACAGACCTCTATATATCCTCCCGTTCTTATGTTTGTTTCCACATATTGAGCATTTCTTGCTCGTGTAATCTTCAGGGACTATCTCGACCTCTATGCCGTACTCTCTGAATATATCCACGATCCAGAGCCTATCTTCCTATACCACCATATATTCGTGTTATACTCGTTTCCATTATCCTGTGAGAGTATTATGGATATCCTATGTATAGCTTTCTAACACCTCTTCTATACAGATCATCGGCTAGGAATCTAATCGCTGTTATGTAAAGATGCCTGAGCCTCTCATTCTTCTTATACATAGCATCTAGGTATTTCTCGTGGTAGTAGATCCACGTTGATATGCCTAGCCTTTTGAGTACATCCCCTATAGACTGGTATGTGGCTATCTCCCCCTTCCACCAGTAATACTCAGACTTGATAGATCCGCCTTTGATAAGCATCACCGATCCATTAGAGATCACCGCGGCGAATAGGTTGTTAAGACCCATATCCATAAAAGCCTCCTTATCCCCTATGGGATCTCTCTGCTTGATAGATCTAGGATTTATGATCCTGCCCTTCTTATCTCTGTAGTTGGGTTTGACATAGCCTCTCTTATTGAATTTTGGTGGCTCTCTTCCAACCTCTATTGGCACTAGTGCGAACCACCTGTCATTAACATATATTATTTCAAGTCTTCCCTGCTTACCCTCCCATCTGATCCTGCCGGCATATCTTATCCTCAACTAGAACAAGGTAGCCTTCACCCTCGTTTATAGGCTCTAGATAGTATCTAACACTTCTAACGAATATATGTATCTCCTTCTCACCTGTTTCCCTGTCCTTCCAATAGCCTGGTGGAGAGACCTTCTTGATATGCTGAGGTAAAACCCACCCTGTTTCTTTAGATCCAGTTGCTTGAAGAACGCTTTCCAAGCCTCATCATTCTTCTGTATAACTGCTTGAGCATTAACGCCTAATGTCTCATTATACTTATAATAGTATTTTCTGTTTATCTCACGGTTCCTCCTTTTTGTTAGCCCTCCATTGAAGAATGCCTGCCTCTTCTCATAGTTAAGCTCATTGAATAGCCTAGCACATGTCAATTCAATACCCATTAAGTCCCTATGCCCACTCTCAGATAGCAGCAGCCTCAGCCTAACAGTTCTACAGTTTTTCTTCAGCCTCTCCTCGATCTCCTCTCTCAGGGCTTGGAGGGGGTTGGGATGCCCATCCGTGGGTAATGATCGGGGAGTCGCCCCCCTTGGGTCATCCTTCCAGCACATTCACCCACAGATGGACACCCCAACCCCACAACAAACTACAGCCAGAGGTTTAAAAATACAACAACCTGAAGCTCCACCCCGCCTTAAAAGACGAGGTTTGCTAAGCTTTAATATCAGAGTATGAGTATCTCTCATTACTATTGACCGTGTTTTCTTCTCAGCATGTTCTTAATATGTTCATGGTATTGCTTTACGAGATCTTGGGGAAATGGATTTATTACTGCTATATCTTTAACCTTCTCAAGCTCTTTATCCAAAGTATATACTATGTTATTGCCGATCGACCTTGCTAGCTTAACTAGATACCCATCCCACGACTCTATTCTATAGTAAGTAGCATAGTCAATAGCATCAATAGCCTCCTCCAAATTTATATATGGGTAGAAGGCTTGTGACCTTGTTTCAAGCATCTTCACCAATGCTTTCTTCACCTCAACCATAGGTAATCTTAAGTATCTCGTTGCTATGTGAAAAGCCCCTAGAACAGCTGACACCGGTATGGATATTCGCCTTCTCTGAATAAGAACATCTGACAAAAACTCCACAGCCCTTTCCTGTAGGGGGTTTTTAAAGAGCGAGACAACGATTATCCCTACATCAATAACTCCCTCAGGATAGTAGCCCGAGTTTCTTCTCAGCATATTCTCTACTCACCCATTTCCACGATTCCTCGATCTCCTCTTGAGAAGGCTTTATATTCATATTAAGAACCTCCTCCACCCACTCCTTTACCCTCGCCTCAATATCCTTCGAGATAGGCTCTATAATTATTCTCCTCCCCTCAACTCTAATCTGAACCTCTGTCTCTCCCTCAATACCTACTAGCTTCCTAATACGTGATGGTATAGCCACCCTACCCTGTTTATCAATTTTGGAATATTCCATATATTTCACCATATAGATATGGTATGCCCAAGAACATATATAAATAGTACTAAATTTTCCCATCTAATAATCCTCAATCCACCAAATAAGCGATCACCTATATAGTGAAGAGGCAAAACTTTGCTATCATATGGAGGGGGCTGCTAGGAAGATACTAGCTAGATGAAGATGAAGAGGATAAAGCTGGGATTTGTAGACGATATAGAAGTTAAGTTCATAGATAGAGAGCAAGCTTTGAAAGGGGGTTGGGGAGAGGGCTGAAAAAGGCATAGTAAATATCCAATATATAGTCTTAAAGGCCGTGGAAAGACAGCCGGCTTAGGCAGAGTGTAGAACTATGAAAGAACTCGGATTCGATGCGATCTATCTGACCTCCTCCCCGCCCTAAAGGACGAGGGTTCCCTTTGGGCGGTTCATTGGTTCCCCCCATCTATTCGGGTTTACATCTGTCATTTGGAGGACAGTGGGGGTGGTCAGAGATCCCCCTGATATCCCTAGGGTTTTCAAAGCCCTCTTCCTAATGTTTAGCTTCCCTATGATGTCTCTATCTGCTTCGAATCCGCATCTGGGGCATCTAAGCCTTCTATATCCAGTCTCCTCCAGCTTTGAATCGTATTTTGGGCATTCCGATGATGTCCCGTTTGGGTTTACTATGACAAGTGGAACCCCTTGTTTCTCTGCCTGCCAGTCTATCCACTTCCCAAGCCTTGAATACCCTATTATGATCAGCTTTGTTCTGTGATCCTTGTTCTTTATCTTTCTCAGAGAATTTATCAGCCCCCTGAGATCCTCTCTAGCTACTGCGTATCCAAGCTTCTTAGCAACCCCACGATCTCAAGAGATGTTTTCCTAGCCCAGTTCTCCAATATGTTCCTAGCCTTCCTATGATAGGATCTTATTCTATTTAGGATCCCCCTTCTCCTCCTCCAAGCTGGGTACCTAGCTGATGAGTATTTCTTCTGGAGATCCTCGGCAAGCTTCTTCCATCTATGGACTTCATCGATCTCGGTGTCCCTCTCCTTGTTTATCCTATCATCTCCATATACTATCTTCCTCTCATTGATATCCACAGCTACAACATCTCTAGGCTGGTGGGGCTGTGGCTTGGGTATCTTCTTTGATATCCACAGAATCATCTTATCACCTCTATAGACTAGCCTTGTCTCCCCATTCTCATAGCCATCATATTTCCTATCCCAGCTGATGATCCTAAGCTTTATCCCTCCTATGATCTCCACATAGCCTTCTTTAACCCTATACCCTGATCCTGGATGTAGGAGCATTGATAGCTTCTTTACCTTCGGTTTCCTACCCCTCTTAGGATTGTTCCTCCAGGCATTGGCATTTGCAAGGGCTTCTCTATAGCAGCCAATAATAACCCTAGATGGAAGCCCAAACCATTCTTTAAGTTCTCTATATAGAGCGTTGTGAACCCTCCCAATGCTCCTCAGATCCAGCCTCAGGATCTTGTTTATAGCATAGTTTAGGGCTGTGTTGTATCTTCTGAGGAGCTCTATGCCAGCAGGCTCGGGACTAACCATCATCCCGATCGAGATGGTTAGCAAACCCTCACCGCCAGAGGCCATAGAGCCCCTCCAAAAACAAAAACCTGGAAGCTATTAAAACCATCCCCGCCCTGAAGGGCGGGGCTTTCAGTTGTAAATCCTGTTGAGAGGATCTTCCAAGCAGAGATCGGTGTTAAAAATGTTAAGAATAAATCACCTGAGATAGTTAGAGGGGCTACTGAGGAGGACTAGGGGGTTGTATAGAGATTCGGATTTTATTGGGCTTGATATCTTTGATCAGGCCCTCATCCCTTAGCTTCAAAGCCCTCGGGATCCCTTTTCATCGGGATCCATATCGCTGGGCTCCTCTTGATCGGGAGACCCCTACCCACAGCTCCTCCATCACAGAAGCCTCCGGTTTACTGCTGTGGGGATACCCCCGCATCCTGGCTCTCCTCTTCCCTCTCCTCTTGCCTTCTAGGTGTCTCCTCCTAATGTTTATAGATGCAACCCTATGCCTATTCATCTTTAATCCACATCTTGGGCATTCGAAGACATGCCCCTCTTGGGTCTCTACGGCATATCAGCATTTGGGGCATTCTCTAGATGTGTTCCTAGGATCCACAGAAGCTGTTAATGCCACTCTGACACTCTTCTATGTATGCTTTTCCAGGGTGTTCTAGCATTCCTCCTATTCTTCTTAACCCTTTTCCTATTAACGAGATCCCCCCTTATCTAGATCCTCGAAAACGTGGATAGTGCTGGGAATAACATCCTCAAGCCGGCTACCAGCTTGTTAACAGAATCCCTCTCCCTACTCCTCTCCCTGGCCACATACTTCTCATAGAGATCCCTCTTACCCATACTCTGTGCAATAGCCTTCTCCTCATACACGATTTTTATGCTCTGATGAGGCCTTAGATCGACATGTATGAAATCTATCGATGGCTCGTAGCCATCCAATGAAAGCTCATTACCACCCCAATCGATAACCCTCTTAACCACGATCTCCTCAGAGCTCTTAAACAGTATTGTTAACCCTGTTATCCTTGATTATAGCCTTGCCAACAGCCCAGCCTCTAACCCTTTTCTCAAACCACGTCGATCTCCACGATACATAGAGATATTCCCCTAGCCTAAGAGTTATCATAATGGTTTTTGATTGATAATCTATCTTCATAAGTGCTGTCTTGCACCTAGCGAACCTCCTCCCAACCCTAGGCTTAACCTTCCTAGCCCTTCCCCCTTAGATACCTCTTCCTCCAACTCTTCATAATCGAGTAAGCTTTCCTAATAACAGCATCTACCCAGTGCGCTGCGTAGAGATTACCCTTCATAAGCTCTTCTCTAAGCCTTTTCTTGAAAGCCCTATCCTTCGGAATATTGGGATCCTCATCTTCAAACCTCTGATCACGGCCAGCTTTTTACCTTTTCTAACAAGCTCTTGGAAGCAATATCTCTACTCAATATTATCCCATATTATATCTATAGCCTTCTGGAGAGCCTTAACATGCCATGTCACAGCTCCGAGGCCCTCTTATCACTAATAGGCATGCTATATACTCTCACAGGCTCAAGGTTCTTCAATGAGTCTCCTTACACCCTCAACTATCCCTTTATGCTTATGGCTTCTTATGCTGTAGAGTTTCTCTGCGATGTGGGGGTTATTGTTATGAGGTCTTCTACCAGCTCCTCCCTCTGTTCCCTATCCTCATGACTTAAAGCTGTTATTTCAAAGCTAAAGGCTCTTAGAGGTTCTTCGAGTGTTTTGAAGCCTAATCTTGTAAGTCTGTTCTGATATTCCACAGCGATCTTCGATATCCCCCTCTCCATAGCTAGTTTCGGTGGCTTCTTGAAATCCCTCCTATCCTCGTTAAGATCACTACCAATATCTGTTATAACATCGTAACCCGGGATGTTGCTCCTCCTAGCCCACTCCTCTAGCGCTTAACCTGCCCCTCTAACTCACCCCTCCTGCTAGAAACCCTAGCGTGTAGCACAACCATCCAACCCCGACAAAGCCCACCAGCCTATCAACATCCTCCTCCCTAAATCTCCACCCCCCGGCCAGCACAGTTTTTATATAACCCCTCTTAACATAATCCCTCAGGGTGATATAGCTTATACCAAGTATCTCACAAACCTCCTTAGACCTCAGCATCTCCACTCAAATAAAAGAGTCAATAAACCTTTAAACATATATGAAACAAAAAACAGTTTCACTACGGCATTAAATAAATAAACAGGTCTCGCTCTTAAGAGACGATCTACGACACCCTCTCCGCCCTAGAGGGCGAGGCTTGCCCTGTTGTCACAAAACATGCTGAGCGTTGTCTTTATTCTCTACATCCGCATTCTATGTGTTTGAGGCTAGGCATCTCTCGATCCTGGCTTTGATTCTTTTTTGGGTGGGTTCTCTGTCTGTGTATGCTCTAATGATTTTATCTCCTTTTCTGGCTATGATTTCGTAGTACTCCCCTGAGAAGGTTGTGCTGATTACTTCTATATCAAGTGGCCCCTCGCCCAGTGTTATATCTCTGGGTGAGAAGTATATGTATGCTTCTCCTCCTTCTCTTAGTGTTTTATTCGCTGCGCATGTGATCCTCATGCCTTCTATATCTAGTTCTGCGGATCCTTCGTAGATCTTTAGTACCTTGCCCCTCACCATGTTGTATCTAAGCAGGCTTGCCAGTACAGGGTCGTCCACAGATCTATAGATCTCCTCGGGAGCACCAACCTTTCTAAATATCCCATCAGAGATTAGGGCTATTCTATCCCCCAGCGCGAAGGCTTCTCTTATGTCGTGTGTGACATATATCGATGTGATCCCGAGACTCTTTATAGTCTCTCTAAGCCAGATCCTGGCCTCATCCCTTAGAGCAGCATCTAGATTCGATATAGGCTCGTCTAGTAGAAGTAGAGAGGGTTCCAGCACCAAGGCCCTTGCAAGGGCGACCCTCTGCTGCTGACCCCCGCTTAGTTGCCATGGGTATCTATTAAGTAGGTGATCGATTTTCAAGGACTCAGCAACAGAAGAAACCCTCTTCCTAGTCTCCTCTCTAGATAGCTTCTTAATCTTTAGACCAAAGGCTATGTTATCCCATACCTTCATATGGGGCCATAGACCCCATGTCTGGGGGACATAGCCTATGCCCCTCTTCTCCGGCGGGAGATTGATGCCTTTGGAGGAGCTGAAGACCTCTGACCCCCCTATAACGATCTCACCCTTATCTGGAGTCTCTAGCCCTGCTATGCATCTAAGGAAAGTTGTTTTACCGCTTCCTGAGGGCCCGATTACGACGAAGATCTCTCCCTTCTCAACCCTCAAGGATCTCCCCTCGAGATTGAGTGCGATCACAGAGCCGAATCTCTTGACAAGATCTGATACATATAGTACATCCATGCCCATCACCCATAGGGCTTCCAACCTAGCTTAAATATAACGGTTGTAATAGCTAGTATGATCATCACGAGTAGTGAGGAAAGGGCTGTAACAATCCCTATCTCTCCTGAGCCATATGACATTATTAGGAAGGCACCCACTATCATTGTTTGTGGCAAAACTAATAGCGTAGCTATAGAGTAATCCCTGATCGAGTATATGAACATAACGAGCCATGATATGAGTATAGCCCTCTTAACAAGGGGAAGGACAACCCTTCTAAGAGTTATAGAGACACTGGCGCCATGAACCCTAGCAACCTCCTCCAGCTCTGGAGATATCTGCCCAATACTGGATGCGAGAACCCTTGTGCCCATGATTGACCACGCAGTGATATGGGCAAGAGCAATCCCCAGGGGAGTATATAGAATAGGCCTCAAGGGTGTGAAGAGATATAGCCATAGAAATGCCAAACCCATCACAATGCCCGGCATAGCTCTGGGGAGTGTGGAAGCTATGTCGAAAAGCCTGCTCTCAAGGACATTCCCACTCCTCATGATCGATAGCGAGAAGCCTATGCATGCCAGCGTGCCCAGAGAGGCAGCTATGAACGCTATCTCGAGAGTATTCATAATTATTCCTCTATGGTATTCGGAGGATAGGATTGTAACATAGTAGTCCAGAGAATATCCTCCCCTCCCACCGTATAGGGGGTTTAGAGACCTTATTATCAGGGATAACAGGGGTATGATTATTGTGAACACCACGAAAACTAGGATCGCAGCTGTAGCCACACCCCTCCAAAGCGGTGAGACAGCTATTCTGCCTATGCTCCTAACCCTGGATCCAATGACAGCGTATCTCCTCGAAAGCCTCATGGCTAGATATCTCTGGAGGATCAGGAGGGATATAGCGGTATAGATGAGTATCGATGCTGCCACGGCCTCTTTGGGATAGTTAGGCGCTATGCTAAGAACTTGCTGCTGATATATATAGGTGGTTAGCACAAGTCCTCCTACAGAGGAGTAGAGTAGGAGGGGTATGCCGAACTGCTCCATCCCAAGTATAAATAGAAGGATCGCTGAGAAGACTATGGAGGGCCTGATCATGGGCAGAACGACTCTAGCAATAACTAGAAGGGCCCTCGCACCGTGGGATCTAGCTACTTCCTCGTAGGAGGAGTCTATCCCGAGAATCGATGTTGATAAGATTACATAGGCATTGGGTACGTGAACCAAAGCCGAGATTATACCGGTAGGGATCAGACCGTAGATATCTCCCCACAAACTCGGAAACATGCCGGCGGGCCCGTAGGAGTATAGCCATGCAAAGCCCCATATTATGGGCGATATGAACATAGGTATGATCAATATAGGCTCTATCACTCTGGCACCATATATCCCTATCTTATGAACAGCTATCGCGGCAAACAGGGCTATTGGAAGTGCTAGCAGTGTTAACAAGCCTATTACAAGCGACCCTGTGAAAGCCCTGTAGAAATCACTATCCCTGAAGGTCGAGACATAGCTACTTATAGTAAATACAAGGCCCTTCTCATAGAATGGACCTCCCAAAAAAGATTGATACACTATAATACCTATAGCCATCACGGCCAGTACGCTAAAAAAAGCACCCACGATCTTGAAAACCCAGCTTATCAACCTATCCTATCCCCAACCACTTCTTCCACATAGCTATGAAGCTGCTCCTAGTCTCGGGCTTCATAAGCTCGTCTATAACCCCGTCGCCAAATCTCACGATCATGAGCTTCCTAACATTTGCCTGTAGATATTTAAGGGATAGCTGCGGGTAATATGGATTATCTCCCATCACAATCACGTTATTGGTTTGTGCTAGGGCTCTCTGACCCTCATCGGAGAAGAGGAACTCTATGAATAGCTTAGCAGCATTGGGATTTCTAGCCTCCTTAGTTATGAAGATAGTGATGGGCATGAGAACGGCTAGATCTGAGGGAACAAATACCCCCACCCTCGAATCGTTAGTAGCCTCTCTAAAGGCGTAGTTGGCGAATAGGCCTGTGGATATCAATGCCTGACCTGTTTTAATCATCTCAATCTGGGGGCCTGTGGCTGTCTGCATAACAACCCCTATGGAGCCTGCTGCTGTATATATCTTCTGAATCAGATCTGGATCACCTTTATATAGGTAATATGTAAATGTTAAAGCAAAAGCGCTCCCCTCGATATTGAAAGTTGCCACACTTCTTGGTGGAAACAGATCTTTTCTTTCTGTCAGAAGCTTAAGCATATCTGAATATGATTTAGGAGCCAGATCCTTCGGTATCTTTTCAGTACTATATATAGGGGCTACCAACCCGTAGAATGGTATATAGGCTAGATCTCTGTACTTAGCTACATCCGGTATAGCATCATACTTTGTAACTCTATAGGGCTGGGCGCTCCCATTCTGAATAAGCAGGTACTGGAGATCAGCTCCTGAGGACCACAGGATATCAGCTGTCGCAGCACCTGCAGCCCTCTCGCTAACATATCTATTATATAGCTGCACAGAGTTTAGTTCGACATATTGGAGATCTATGAAGGGGTATTTAGCCTTGAAGGCTTCTAGGAGGGGCTGGGCGCTAGGCCTGTCAACAGTGCTATATATAATCAGCTTACCTTCTCTCCTCGCAGCATCTATTATAGGCGCTAGCAACTCCTCAGGAGACGGTGTCCTTGTAGTTGTTTCACCAGGTTTCTGGGCTGTTACTATATAAGTCTGTGTTACAGCATGAGTAACAGTTCTCCATATAGTTAGAGTCTGGGTCTGTGTTGCTCCAGTTGTTGCTGACTGCCCCGCTAGGAAGCCTGCGATAGCTGCTACAGCAATTACAACTATCATAACGATGTATATTCCTTTATTAGGTCTTGTGGAGGTCATATGGGTGATACCGTCAACCATAGTTAAGATTAAGAGCCTTATATTTATTTATTATTATATTATTTGTGAGAATTGCTCCAGGGCTGGACTAGCAACTGGATTAAAACAAGTTAATGATTAGTAAAGTAGGTTGGTTAGGTATCTAATATCTTGTCCTTCTAATTTTTTAACTGCATCTATTATTTCTTTACCTGATGGATAGAACCTTGTATTGTATATATTATTATAGAATTTTCTCTCCTCATCGCTCCATCTAAACGGATTTCTAGGAGATCCTCTGTGATTTATGACTTCTTCCTCATAGATCTTTCCATCGACTGTCACAAGCTTAGCCCTAGACGGTATTATTGCGTCTTGTGCATAAGCATCATATGAGGGTTCATGCTCACACTTAACCTTAGATGTGTGTCTTAGAACCTCATGATCCTTAAGAGCATCCCATGTGAAGTCCCGTAGCCCGACCCACCCCCTTTTAATCGCAGCAATAGCTAGATATGGCACACTGAACTTAGCTTCATATGGAGACCTAGGTTTGATCCTTTGATCGTAGGGCTCACAGACAAGCTCCTTAGCCGTTATTGGTAGATAGAATATGAGCTCCCTAATATCGTCTAATGCCACACCGTACTTCTCTCTCAGAAGTATTGCCGCATCTATTGGCGCGACTGCCGCGTGACCTACTGGGTATGGCTTTATAGATATATTGAGGATCTCCCACCTCTCTCCCAGATCTTCTGTGATACTGCTTAAATAGGGATCCTCCCCCCATAGATATGCCTTGAAAAAGCCCCAGCTACCCTCGAGAACGGCCCTAGGTCCCTCAATCCCTTCCTTCGCCAATAGAGATGCTAACACCGCGTTGTGAGAAGCTATTGCTGGATGCAGGGGCTTCAGCCAGATACCCTCTCTATGCCCCTGCATTATACCTGAAGCCATGCTACCCGCTATTCCTAGCGAATTCATGATACCATCAATGCCAAGACCCAGCAATTTTGAAGATGCCGTGGCAGCCCCGAAAACACCTATCACAGATGTTGGGTGGAAGCCCCTCTCGTGGAGTCTTCTGAGGGCTGCTAGGCTTATTCTTATGCCGATCTCGTAACCGGCTATACATGCTTCTAGGAATTCCTTTCCACCGGCTCCCAGCGCCTCACCAACTGCTAGGGCTGCTGGGACTACTGTGCTGCTGGGATGTATTATTGAGGCTAGGTGGGTATCGTCGTAGTCCGCGCTATGGGCCATAGCGGAGTTCGCGAATGCAGCGTTTATAGATGGCACTCTAGATCTATATCCAACTATGGTGCTTTCCGGGGTGCCCCCTATCCTCTTGATGATCTCTACTATTTTTCTTACACCTTCATCGCTGTTATGCATAGCGATCATCACTCCTATAGTATCTAATATGTGGATCTTAGCCTTATCAACCACCTCTTGGGGTATTGCCTCTAGCTTCAGGGAGGAGGCGAACTCAGCCAGTATCTGAGTGATTGATTTCGGGCTCATGCTTTCCACGATAGAGTATTGGCTTAGTATAGCTAATAAATATATTATGATCAGGCTTAAACCTGTTTTTAACCTCGGAGTGTTCTATATAGTGGGAATTACTTTGCCTCTTAGAGGTATTCCATGTGCTATAATGAGGGGAGGAACTAGCAAAGGTGTCTTCTTCAAGAAAGAGGATCTTCCTGCAGATAGGAGACTGTGGGACGAGATCATATTGAGGATCTTCGGCAGCGGCGATCCGATGCAACTAGACGGCTTAGGAGGATCCCATACACACACAAGCAAGGTCATGATAGTATGGAGATCTGAGAGGCCGGGTATCGATGTGGACTATCTATTCGGCCAAGTAGGTATTGAGAGGAGATATATCGATTGGAGCGGTAACTGCGGTAATCTAACCTCGGCTGTAGGACCATTCGCAATAGACGTTGGGATTGTGAAGGCGGTTGAGCCAAGGACTACTATCAGGATGTATAATGTTAATACAGGTAAGAGGGTGGATGCGATCGTTCCTGTAAAAGATGGTATGACCTTATATGAGGGAGACTATATGATCGACGGGGTTCCGAACCCAGGATCTAGGATAGATCTTGTATGGTATGATCCAGGGGGATCTCATAGTGGGAAGTTACTTCCCACTGGAAACCCTTTAGATAGGATCGAGATCGGGGGGAAGATCTATGAGATATCCATAGTGGATGCAGCTAACCCAGCAGTATTTGTGAGGGCTAAGGACCTAGGTTTAACGGGCACCGAAACACCTGGAGAAATAGATAGCGAGACCCTGGCCAAGCTCGAGGCCATAAGATCTAAAGCCGCAGAGCTAATGGGGCTAGTTGAAAGGGCGGAAGAAGCAACCACCAAAAGCCCACACTTCCCCTTCATAGCCATAATAGGCAAGAAAAGAGACTATAGAACTGTCAATGGAAAAATGATAAGAGAGGAACAATACACAGTGCTAGCAAGGCTCTTCTCCATGCAGAAGATGCATCACGCATATCCAGTCACAGGGTCTATATGTACTGCTGCAGCATCAAAGATCCCTGGAACAATAGTTAATCAACTCTCGGAAGATATAGGCGATACGGTAATTATAGGTCACCCAAAGGGGATTATAGATCTGAAGGTGCGTATTAGACCATCCGGCGAGAATGTACACATAGACAGCGTAACAATTGGAAGAACCGCCAGAAGACTGATGATGGGCATAGCATATTATATCGACTAAGCTATATGGATAACAGATCGTTAGACTATAAACTTGAGAGCCCACCTTCAAAACATATTATTACGACCTAAGGGTGATTATCAATGTTATCTGGTGATCTAAGCTTATATTCCATATAATATTACTACTGGTGAATAGGTAAATAGGTGTTCTGCGATGGATCTTGGTGGTGCTAGAATAGCTGATTTAAAAGTTGATATCTATACATATAGAGCTGATCTAGCTGATTTTGGAAAAGGAAGAGATCTTGCAGTGATAAGGGTTATAACGGATAGGGGGATAGAGGGGATCAGCTATGTACCGGGGCTCTCCCATATACCGATCCCGCTTTCACAGGCTTTTAAAGAGATTCTCAGTGTTATCAGGGAAAATGTGGTTGGGCTAGATCCCATGTCTATTGAGGCTATATGGAATAAACTATATCAAAGGCTCACCAGGTGGGGTAGGAGGGGGCTGGTCCTACAAGCGGTATCTGGCGTTGACATGGCTCTCTGGGATATTCTTGGGAAGGTCTCAGGCCTCCCCCTATGGAGGCTCTTGGGGGGCTATAGGGAGGAGGTTCCTGCATATGCCAATACTGCCCATCACCTACCGCCTAAAGATCTTGTTAAAAAAGCCCTGGAATACTATGAGGAAGGTTTCAGGGCTTTTAAGATTAGGGGTGCTAGGACGGAGGTCTCGTTTGAGGAGGCTACGGAGAGGATCAAGGCTATCAGGGACACGCTTGGATATGATGTAAAGCTGATGGTCGATATGAATGGAACGCTAGACACACACCAAGCCATAGAATATCTCAGAAGATGGGAGAGATACGAGCTATACTGGATTGAGGAGCCAGTCCACCCAGACAACCTAGAAGGATATAAGAGAATCAGAAAATACACAAACACATTGATAGCGGCTGGAGAACAACACGCAACAATAACAGACTTCAAAAACCTCATAGAAAACGAGCTAGTAGACATAGTACAGCCAGACGCAGCAATATGCGGAGGTATAAGTGAGTGGCTAAAAATCTGGTCACTAGCAACAGCATACGGAGTCCCAGTATCACCCCACGCCCTACACCCAATACACGCACAACTAGTAGCAGCGAAGCCAAACACAATGTGGGTAGAATACTTCTACCCAGATAACCCTCTATACGCACTAGTATATCAAGTCTTTGAGGAGCCCAGAGAAGCCCTATACGCTGAAAAAGGAGTTCTAAGGGCTCCCAAGAAACCCGGGCTAGGTCTAGCGGTTAGAAAGGACACATGATCATATGCTGGACTTATTAAGCCTTGATAGACTCAGCCTCTCCAGTATATGGATTTGAGTATGAAATCAAGCCTAATATTAATAGTTAATATTATTTTCTTCAATATTGACTCGATATTGGTCAAATCTCATTTAACTTATTATAAAGAACGTTTCCAGGATTAGATATAGTTATCTAGCCATAGATAAAAAGTCTGGGAATGTGCAATCGCTTCTAGAAGCTTTCCTAACGATCTAGATTAACCTATCCCTAGCCATCTCTTCCACATAGCTATGAAATTACTCCTCACATCAGGATTTAATATTTCATCCAGGATATCATCACCTAGCCTCACGATCATGAGCTTCCTAACATTTGCCTGTAGATATTTAAGGGATAGCTGTGGATAAATAGGGTTGTCCATTGTTACTATCACTTCTGACGATGATCCCAGGATCCTCTGACCCTCGTCGGAGAAGACGAACTCCATGAAGAGTTTTGCAGCATTAGGATTTCTTGCTTCTTTTGTTATGAACATTACCCTGGGTACTAGAACGGCTAGATCTGATGGTATGTAGACTCCGATTCTGCTATCGTTCTTAGCTTCACGAAAGGCGTAGTTGGCTATTAGGCTGAGGGATATTATGGCTTGTCCGTTCCTGATCATCTCGATCTGCGGTCCTGTCGAGGCTTGGAGCACTACTCCCATTGATCCTGCTGCGCTTAATATGTTCTGAACCAGCTCCGGATTTGCCTTATATTGATAATAAGTAAATATTAGGCCGAGAGCGCTTTGCTCTATGTTGAATGCTACAATGCTTCTGGGAGGAAATAGGCTCTTGTTTTCTATGAGGAGCTTCAGTATATCTGAAAATGAGCGTGGATATAGGTTCTTAGGGATCTTCTCAGCATTGTATATAGGAGCTATCAGAGTATAGGAGGATACATATGCGAGATCTTTATATTTAGCATCAGCAGGGATCCTATCATAGCTAGTTAGTCTATAGGGCTGGGCGCTCCCATTCTGAATAAGCAGGTACTGGAGATCAGGGGCTGCTGACCAGAGTATATCTGCTGTAGGTGCTCCTGCAGCCCTCTCGCTAACATATCTATTATAGAGCTGGATGGTGTTGAGCTCCACGTACTGTATATTTATAAATGAGTATTTAGATCTAAAAGCATTTAGAAGAGGTTCTGCGCTAGGCCTATCAAGAGTGCTGTATATCACCAGTTTACCCTCTTTCCTTGCCTCTTCTACGATAGGAGCTAATAGTTGCTCTCGGCTAGGCACTTGAGTATATGTCTGAATCATCGTGGGTGTCACCATTATTTGCTGTGTAACCATAGATGTATATGTTGTTGTATAGAGCCTTGTTATAGTTACCTCGCCATATCGTGGTGATGCTAACTGCCCAGCATAGAATCCTAGACTAGATGCTACTATAGCGCTAATGATAACTACTACGAAAAATAGAGCTCTGTTTATAGGCATGTGATCACCTTCCTAATAATAATAAAGCTGTTCCTTAATAAGCTTTTAATAGCTAGCCATAATCATCAGAACTAGATCAACCACCTATCTGGGATAGCTTTTGATATATCAGAGGAAGAGTAAAAGAATAGCTAGTAGATAGGGTTTTTGTCTTTATTTTAAGGTATAGCTTCCTGTTCTAGATTTTTGACTTTATTATATTCTTGATCCTATCTACTCCTTTTGCTACAGCTTCTTCCGGTTTTTCTTTGTTAAGGGCTTCTATTTCTAGTACCATGTATCCGCTGAATCTGTATTTATCTAGTAGTTCGAGTACCTTCTTGAAATCTATGATTCCTTCCCCTATATTTACGAAGTCTCTTTTGAACCTTATTTTGTTCTTTGGAAGGTTTTCTCTGAGATCTTTTAGGTGGATCATTGCTATTCTATCGCTGAATAGCTTTAGAACGGTTTCTATCTCTAGCCTCACCGCTTGGGCGTGGGCAGTATCTAGGCAGAGCTTGAGTTCTCTTGATTTTGTGAGAACCCTCGTAAGATCGTCTAGATCCTCGTAGCATGTTCTTATGTGATTGTGGAGAGCAGCTGTGATGCCCTCCCTATCGGCTATTCTGGCAAATTCTATCAGCTCCTCATCAGCCCTCCCACAGTCCCTCTCTCTGCTGACTATCCAGAGGAGCTTTGTTCCAGATCTCTTCACCCAGTCTAGAGGGGGATTCTCTATAGTGGAGTATGACCCAGCGTTCTCCAAGCCAACATCTTCTAGTATATCTCTCAACCTCTCAGGCCTTTCCCTAAGCTCTCTAGGAAGCATTCTATATTCTATCCCAAGCCCCTGGACCCCGAGCTCCTTCACATATCTCGCTATGTCGATGAAATCCCGGGTCCTTTTAAGAGGCCCCCAGGCTATTGTTGCCACAGCTATCTTATAGCTGTGGAATGCTCTTCCCATATATGGCCCTAAAACATTATAGTAATATTGGTATAAATAGAGGTGGGTGGGCTGATTGAAGATCGGCTTGGTAGTGGCGGGAGCTGGTAGGATGGGTTCTATACATGCCAACAATATCAGGAAGATCTCTGGGGCAGAGCTCCTGGCAATTGTGGACCCCGATCTTGATAGGGCTAGGGCACTGGCCGAGAAGCATAGAGTCCCCTACTACCCTGATCTAGGGGCTGCCCTCAAAGCTCTTGGAGAAAGGGTTGGAGGGGTTGTCATAGCCTCACCCCTCACAGCCCATCCAGAGAATATCCTGGTGGCTAGTGAATATGGATTAGACGTCTTTGTCGAGAAGCCCCTGGCACCGAGCCTCCCAGAATGCAGGGAGATCGTTGGGGTTGTGAGGAAGAAAGGCATTAAGCTCCAAGTGGGGTACCAGAGAAGGTTTGACAAGAACTACCAAGAGGTTAAGAAGACCCTTTCAAAAGGGGTTCTCGGAAAACCCCTCATAGCCAAGTTCATAGCAAGGGACCCAATGCCCGAGCCCGGCATAGGATTGGGAAAGATATATAGGGGAGCCATTTTCGATGACATGGTTACACATGAATTCGACCTCATAAACTGGCTTTTCAACTTCCCACCGAGAACCCTCACAGCCCTCGGAGCAACACTATACTTCAACATTGAGGACTACGATAATGCTCTAATCAACATCGAATACAGCGGGGGACCTCTAATAAATATAGAGGCCACCAGGTGCTCTGCATATGGACACGACCTGAGACTAGAGATCCTAGGGACAGAAGGGCTCGTAAAAATGGAGAACACCCCGGAGACACATGTGTATCTCTACGGAAAACAGGGATCCTCAGTAATGCCAAAACTACCGTGGTTCGCGGAGAAATTCTCCGAAGCATATTACATAGAGATGGAGAGCTTCGTAGAGGCAATAGCCAGAGACGGCAAGCCATCACCAAATGAGGAGGACGGGCTCAGAGCATGTATATTGTCTGAAGCCGCAAAGCGATCTGCTATGGAGAGGAGGCCTATAGACATTGCAGAACTCCTTTAAAAGATCCCAACGAGATCCTGACAGCTAGATCTATAATTAATGATTCTGTCGCTTAATAGCATACCTCTTACCTGATTAACAGAAGACTTTTGAAGTAGACCATTATATACAATCACAACAGCTTCAAAGATCCATTAGATTGATGGGACACGCAGATATAGTGTATATAAATAGCTAGTACCCACTCGATATGATCTCTTTACCCTAAAAGAAGGTTTGATCTCGCTATATTGAAAGAAAAGCACTTTCCTTAGCAAGTGGGAATACCCTAAGAGCTTTATGGCGGCTGCATAGTGTAACATTCCAACACATCCATTAATATCGAGCCCCAGCCCAGGAACTTAAATAATTTGTAAATAATGTGATGATTTTTAAGCTATATAAGTAATGCCTAATATGACATATCAAGAGAATTTTAGGTAATATATATATATCCCTTACATATACTATATACGGGGAGACGAAATGTCATTGGGTGGTCTAAAAGGTATTTCAACAACTGTTTGGGTTGCGATTGCAGTAGTTCTCTTAGTAATTGGAATTGGTGCCGGATACGCCATTGGCGTTGGAACCGCCCCTACTAAATTTGTTACTGAGTATAGAACTGTTACCGCTACTCCCGGAGTTCCTGCAAGGGTTGAAACTGTCACTGTAGCTGTAACGATCACACCTGCTGTGGCTCCCCAATATACGTTCTACTATATATCACACGGCGGTCCAGGAGATCCCTGGTGGGCCCCGGTTATAAAGGGTGCAGAGCTAGCTGGTAGATTGCTTGGTGTGAAGGTCGTGTATCTGGGTCCAGAGAAGTTCTCGGTTAAGTGGTTAGTAGACACGCTTCAATCAGCGGTTGCCGCGAAACCCGATGGGATTATAATAACCATAACTGATTACAGGGCTCTTGATGATCCTCTGAGGAGGGTTATAGCCCAAGGGATCCCTGTTCTCGCCGTTAATGTCTATGATCCTCGACCAGAGGATCAGAGAATCCCCTATTTAGGGTATATAGGTCAGGACGAGTATCAGGCAGGCTATCAACTGGCTAAGTTCACAATATCATGGTTCCAGAAGAACATGGGTAGGCTTCCAACCGGCGGTGTCGTAGGTATACATGAGGTAGGGCATGTTGGACTTGAGCTGAGGGCCAAGGGGATCCAGGATGCATTTAAAGAGGCAGGACTGCCTGTACCTGAGAAGCTTGATATAACTACAGATATTACTAAGGCTTATGAGATCTTGAAGTCCTATGTCACAACGAGAAGAGGTATTGAGGTAATATTCACTCTAGGCCCTCTAGGGGCTCACCCTGCGATGCAGCTCGTAAGAGATCTAAATATGGTTGGAAAGCTCTTCGTATCAACAGTTGATCTCGACGACAAGATCATTGCAGGAATTAGAGATGGTGTAACAATAGCAGCTGTATCGCAGCAGCCCTTTGCACAGGGCTTCCTACCAGTAGTCTACATGTACCTCTATGTTAAGTTCGGTGTAAAGCCTCCAAGCCAGATTCCAACTGGCCCAACTATAATTGATAAATCCCTAATAGATCTCGTTCTCAAACAGATCAAGGAAACTGGAGGAGCTTAGCTTTTAAATTAAGTTTTTAATGCTAAACTCGGGTGTTTTTTATGAACCTCCGAACTATGTATTACCCACGGAAGGTTCTTGGTATTAGAGAGTTATATGTGGTTCTCTCAGCGATTGCCATGATTATTCTCTTTGGATATATAAACCCTAGGTTCTTCTCAGGAGAGGCTCTCTATAGCATATTAACCCTAGCGACTGAGCTAGGTATAATAACTCTTGGGGTCTCGTTTCTCATGATTGCTGGGGAATTCGATCTATCTGTTGGATCTGTATATGCCTTCTCAGGACTCATAACTATATGGGCTCTTAACAATGGATTGAGCTACCCAGCATCATTATCATTATCCCTAGCATTTGCATTAACAATTGGAGTTATTAATGGTGTTATAACCACATATGGTAGGATCCCCTCTTTCATAACTACGCTAGGGATGATGTGGCTATTAAGAGGTCTTCTACTCGCTATAACGGGTGGATTCCCTATTGGTTTAGAGAGGTTGCCGCCTGAGATGGTGATCTATACATACCAGGTCATAGGAGATCTGAGGGCGAGTAGTGTCTGGTTCCTCGCGCTAATACTGATCCTCCAGATAGTACTGAGCAACACCCCCTATGGAAATAGAGCACAAGCTGTAGGGGGATCGCCAGGCGTGGCTAGAGCTCTTGGCGTCAGGGTCGAGAGGGTGAAGGTGTTAGCTTTCATAATAAGCTCCCTATGCGCGGCTATCTCAGGTCAAGTAGCTGTCGCCAGGTTCAAGATCGTGGAGCCGACAGCGGGCACTGGGTTGGAGCTGGAGGCTATAGCAGCCTCTGTTCTCGGAGGTACTTCTCTGACCGGTGGTATCGGATCTATAGCGGGTGCAGCATTGGGCGCTCTGCTGGTTGGCATCATCAGGGTCGGGCTAATATTTGCCGGAGCCCCTGCCTACTGGTATATAGGATTTATTGGTTTCCTGCTAATAGCTGTTGGGGTGATAAGTCTTAGGAGGGGGAGGACAGCATGAACGATGATCTTCTAGTGCTGGAAAAGATTACAAAGAAGTTCGGAGGTATAGTGGCTCTAAAGGATATAAGTCTCAGAGTAGCTAGGGGTGAGATCATAGGGCTTGTCGGTGATAACGGGGCTGGGAAATCCACCCTAGCTAAGATTATAGTAGGATATTACAAGCCAGATAGTGGGAAGATCTTCTTCGAGGGCAGAGAGGTTAGGTTCTCGTCTCCCCAAGAGGCGAGGAGAGCTGGGATAGAGATAGTGTACCAGGACATGGCGCTCGTGGATTATATGAGCATCTATAGAAACATATTCCTTGGAAGGGAAATAGGCAGAGGCTTCGGACCAATAAAGCTCCTAGATAAGAAGTCCATGAGAAGGGCGGCGCTAAATCTGATAAGAGAGATCGGGATATCAGATAAGAACCCCGACACACCTGTGTCGAAGCTAAGTGGTGGAGAGAGACAGGCTATAGCGATTGCAAGGGCAGTATATTTTGGGGCTAAGCTTGTGATCTTTGATGAGCCTACATCAGCTCTCTCTGTTAGAGAAACACAGAACGTGCTGAGGCTAATAAGAAATCTGAAGGAGAGGGGAATAGCATCGATAGTGATATCGCACAATATTCATCAAGTATATTCGATCTCAGACAGGATAGTGGTACTTGAGAAGGGGAATAAGATCCTGGATATGCCTAGGGAGAGCACCACACCTGAGGAGATCGAGAAGGTCATAGCATATGGAAGAGTGATCTAGATCACTAGTCGATCGTCCAGTGTTGGCAGCGCGTTTCATAGAATCGAATATTAGTAAAGATACTCTATAGCATAGATTTTTATAGAGATCAGCAGTGATATCGCCATCTCTGCATATAGATAACGCAATTAACTAATGTGTTAAGGTGCTCTAATCGCTAAGACTGATCATATGTCTCTGGGTGACATCTCTCTCTTAAATAGGTTTTCGGAGAAGATGCTTATTTTCTCTAACTAGATTATAAAGTGGTGATTTTCGATGCCAATATACACTGGAGCCGATATTGTTGCACAGCTTGCGAAGAGGGCTGGAATCAGATATGTCTTTGGAATACCTGGCCATGGTAATGTAAATATCTTCGACGCCTTCAGAGATCTGCACCCAGATGTGGAGATCATAGCTGTTAAGCATGAGCAGTGGGGGGGCCACATGGCGGACGGCTATTTCAGGGCTAACAGGAGGATCCCGGCTATTGTGACGACTTCCGTGGGTCCGGGTGCTACTAATCTTGCTACGGCTCTTGCGACAGCTTATGTGGATTCCTCTACATTTATAGCTATTACGGGGCAGATCCAGACATATCTATTCGGTATGGGGATCTTCCAGGAGATCGAGAGGAAAAACTGGGTTGACTATGTAAATGCGATGAATCATCTTGTTAAGAGGTCTTGGCTTGTAACTAGTGTTAAGCAGCTTCAGAGGGTCTTTCTAAACGCTCTTAGGGAGGCTGTTAGTGGGAGGCCGGGGCCTGTTCTAATAGATCTGCCCATGGATGTGCAAGTAGACAGGGTTGAGACAGAGCTTGAGGATCCTTCTAAATACCTGCCAACAGGCAGGGTGTACCCTGATCCCATAGCGGTTAAAAGGGCGGCGGAGCTCCTCTTGATGGCTGAGAAACCATTGATCCTCATTGGAGGTGGTGTTGTGATGTCTGGAGCGACCGAGGAACTTGTCAGGGTTGCTGAGTTTCTCGGAGCCCCGGTGATATGTTCCTTTAGGGGTGATGCTAAGGGAGGCTTTCCTGAGGATCACGAGCTCTATGCCTTCCACCCAGGGAATATTGGGAGCCTCGTTGGGAATGAGCTTGCTAAGGAGGCGGATGTAATACTAGCTGTTGGGGTTACTTTTAGTGATGAGACCACGAGCTCATATGTGAGGGGTGTAACCTTTAACATACCCCCCACGAAGCTTATACATATAGATATAGATCCCCATGAGATAGGTAAGAACTATCCTGTTGAGATAGGCATTGTGGGGGATGCCAAGGCTTCTCTAGAGATGCTCTATAGGGCTCTTATCGAGCTGGGGGTTAAGAGGGACTGGAGATCCTCGCAGTGGTATAGGAGATTTAAGGAGCTTAAGGATAGGTGGTTTGCGGAGATCGAGGAGCTTAGATCTAAAGCCCCTATGGGGATACCAAACATAGTTAAGATCCTTAGGGAGGAGCTGCCTAGGGACACGATCATAACGTTGTCAGCAGGCCTCCCACAGGAGATATTCTCTCAACAGTGGATCTCATACTACCCAGGTACATTCATAAGCTCGGGAGGCTTCTCCACAATGGGCTTCGCGCTACCAGCCGCTATGGGTGCTAAGCTCGCTAAGCCCGAGAGGAAAGTTGTAGCTATAGAGGGCGATGGATCCTTCTTAATGAATAGCGTAGAGCTATCAACAGCAAAGCAGTACGAGATCCCTGTTTTAGTGGTTGTGCTTAATAACTATGGCTGGGTATCGATCAGAGACCTCCAGATAAGGAGCTTCAAGGAAAGAATAATAGCCACAGAGTTCAGGGACAGGAGAGGGAATCTATATACTATAGATTTTGAGAAGATCGTGAGGGCATATGGTGTGGAGTATATGAGGGCAGCCAGTGTTGAGGAGGTTAGGAGAGGTGTTAGAAAGCTCCTAGGTCTTGAGGCCCCATCCGTTCTGGAGATCCCTGTTGAGACAAGGTTCCCCTATAGCGGTACAAAGGCATATGGGTACTGGGATATACCATCTAAGCATCTTGCTGGATAGGTGTTTAGAGTGGGCAGGAGATATGATGTGATAGCTATTGGGAGGGCCGGCATAGATCTATATTCCCTAGACTTCTACGAGCCCCTTGAGGAGGTCAGGAGATTCGCACGGTACGTTGGTGGGAGTGCTGCCAATATAGCTGTAGGAGCTGCTAGGCTAGGGCTCTCATCAGCCCTCATAACGAGGGTAAGCGATGACGAGCTGGGAGAGTTCATTATAAGGAATCTATCTAGGATGGGTGTTGATACTAGGTATATAAAGAAGGATCCTGAGGGAAAATCGGGGATAGTGTTCGCAGAGATAATACCTGGGAGAGATGGGAGATTCATTTTCTATAGGGAGAAAGCCAGCGATCTATTGCTGAGGGAAGAGGACATACCCGAGGAAGCTATAAAAGACACCAGGTTCCTCGTGATAACCGGTACAGGGCTCAGCGC
>Ga0079996_112194_pt1 | contig 25792 bp, 20 predicted proteins | sample PerSpoAPS_AMetaG_FD_69199 | JGI IMG/M metagenome (GOLD analysis project Ga0079996, IMG submission 69199) | Thermal spring microbial communities from Yellowstone National Park, Wyoming, USA - Perpetual Spouter A (PS_A) MetaG (SPADES assembly)... | ecosystem: Environmental > Aquatic > Thermal... | reverse complement strand
ACTATCAATATGAAAATTTAAAATAATAAAAAGTTCTAAAAATAAGTGCTAAAATAATGGTAAAATAAATTATGTTCTCAAACCTTAAAATTTTAAACTATATGAATGTTTATGATTATGAAGCATTAAAGGATGGTCTAAATTTAAATGAAAATTATGTCTGGATAAATGAATTGGAAAAACACTATTTAAATAACATTATAAAAACACTTAATTTAAAATGTGTGTTAGATGCTGGTTGTGGTAGGGGCTTTAAGTTTGATGTCTTAAAGAAAAATAATATCAATTTCATAGGAATAGACTATTCATTTTATGCTCTAAAAATAGCTAAGATAAGACATGAAAAACTTGTAAGAGGAAGTATCTTAAAACTTCCATTTAAAGATAATTTCTTTGATCTCGTATTTTCAATCCAAACTATCTCTTTCATGAACAGCTTTGAGAATTGTTATAATGCTTTTAGAGAAATTGTAAGGGTTTCAAAAAAATATATTATTATTAGTGAATATAAACTTGGTGGCATTATAAAAGAAAGATATAAGCCTGTAATTAAAGAAAATGAAATTGTTTTACATAGATTCTCATTTAAAGAGGATGACTATATAACCTGGGCTAACCAGTTAAATTTAAAAATTATAAAAATTGGAACAATTTTAAATATAAAACCAAAGGGTATAGGTAAATTTCATTTTTTAAAAAGCCTTTATTTAAACTTAGATTACTTAATGTTTAAACTTAATTATAAAAGTGGTAAATATCTTTTGGGTATTTTTGAAAAGCCTTAAAATTTTAATTATGATATATTTATTTATATTTCTTATTCTTTTAGGTTATAAGATGGTGTTTTTTTCAATTTTTTACGGGTGGTCCCATGGTGACACTTATGAATATTTTAGAATAGCAAAACATATATTATATTTGGATTTTGATGAATATATGTTAAAAAGAACACTTGGTTTTCCATTATTCATAGCTCTTGGTGGTTTAAATTCAAAAATTATAGTAATATATCAAATGCTTTTAGGAATAGCAATTGCTTTAATAGTTTTTTATCTAATATATGATATAACAAAATCAAGATATATATCATTATTTGCTTCTATTTTATTGGGAACATATATTCAATCTACTCATTTGGAATTTGGAATGCTTACAGAAACACTCTGTTATTTTTTATTGACACTTTATATTCTTTTAATTTACAAGTTTTTTAAAACAGATAAAACATTATATATTATTTTAGCTTCTTTTGTTTGTGGATATTTAATTATAGTTAAATTAAATTTTATTCCCACAATCATCTCTCTTATAATTTCTATTGTTTATAAAAGAAAATTCTCAAAATCTCTTATTTTAACTACCACACTAATATCACTTATGCCTCTTACTATTAACTTATTCATAAACTATATAAATGCTAAGAAATTTAAAGTGTATGGATATACAGGCTATTCACTTCTTACACATATTGCTAATTTTCCACAGTGCATAGGTGATTATGAAATTAGGGAAAAGATAAGAAACAGAAACTTTTCCGTTTTTTGGGTTTGGGATATAAATTGGGGCAAAAGCGAAGAAGAAATGAGAAAAATAGCCATTGAAGCCATAACTAAATGCCCATATTATTATTTTTTGAGTAGTTTTGGTAGTTTTTTAAAGTTCTTCTTTCCAAGAAAAACAATTGAAACATTTTCAATAGAAAGACATAAGATAAACTTTAGAAAGGGATATTATAGATTTAAAACACTAATAGATAAAGTTTGGGAATATCAAATATACTTGAATTGGTTTTTAAACTTTTTATTTTTTCTTATTCTTATATTTCATAGGAAGTCTGATTTGTTTTCAAATGTTTTATCAATTAATATATTATCAAATGCTATATTTCAGGCATTTTTTATTTTTGGAGATAACTGGCGTTATGGCTATCCATTTTTAAGCTCCATAGTCATTTATGTAGTCAAGAATGGCTATGAGTTTTTTAAGAGAGTATAAAACCTATATATTAACAATTTTCTTCATTTCTTTGTTTTTTAAAATACTGTTTCTTATATCTTTTCATATTTGGTCTAGTGGAGATACTTATAACTATTTTAAACTTGCCAAGCATATCCTGAATTTTGACTTAACAGGTTATAATGGTCAAAGAACACCAGGTTATCCCCTATTTATAATTTTAGGGTTCTTTAATCACAAAATTATAGTTATGTATCAAATTATTCTTGGAATGATTTTAAACTTGCTTATTTTCTTTCTATCACTTGAAATAACAAAAGATAAAGCAAAATCTTTTATCATAACCTTAATTCATATATTTAATTTAAACATTACAAACTTTGAAATTGCCTTACTTACAGAATTTCTATCTTTATTCTTTTTAGTTCTTCTCATATTCTTAATAAAGAGAAAATCCAATATAATGATTATTTCAATATGTGCTACATATCTTTTTATGATAAGACCAAATATGTTATCAGTTATTATTTTTTATTTTCTTTTCTTTATTTTTAAAAGAGAATTTAAAAAGGCTATTTTATTTATAAGCTTACCAACAATTTCTGCCTTTTTATGGTCATACATAAACCTGAAATATGTAGGGGTTTTTACTATAAGCACCATAGGTCCTCAAGGCTTGAATCATCATACCTTAAATTTTGTATATTGTGCTCCTGAAAACAACAAATACTATAAATTTATGAAAGAATTAGGTATAAATCTTTTAAGAGAATATGGTAAAGATTGGGTAAAAGCAAATATTTTTATTACTGAAACCTCTCAATTTATTAAAGATTATAAAAGTTTTTTAAAAATTCAAGAAAGTTTTGCTATTGAAACTATAAAAAATTGTCCATATCTTTATATTTATAGTGTTTTAGAAGCAGTTTTAAAGTTTTATTATACTTTGCCCTTAAAATACGAAATTTACTATGGACCTTTTAATAAAAGAACGTATTATAATTATACAAAATTCATTATTGAGCCTATATGGACTATTATGAATGTTATTATATTTTTGATTTATATTGTATTTCTTTTGCTACCAATTATAAATTTAAAGCATATAGATGAAATATGGCTTTTGGTTTTCTTCTCTTCTATATTCCAAGCTTTGTTTGTTTATTCAGACAATTGGAGATTTTCCATACCTTTCATGCCCCTTATTATAATATATGTAATAAATAAAGTTATAAAATGAGATTTTTAATTTTACTAATTTTAAGCTTTTTACAAGTTTTGATAGCTTCTTTAAATGGATTTAGCACATTTGAAGACAGTGCTAATTATATATTTATGGCAAGACATATATTTAAATTTTTGGCTATTGATACAATTAGCGGAGAGATTACAAAAGCAGGACATTTTCCACCCTTATATTCATTTTTAATATGGTTGTTTAACGAGCATTACCTCATACTTCATTCTCTTCTTCTTTTCATATCCTCTCTCTCCATTTACTTAATACTTAGAAATTTCACTTTCTCAGTAATTTTTATTTTCCAAAGTTCTATTATTTATAACTATAATTCCATAATGTCAGAAAGTTTGTTTATGACAGAAGTTTGTATTTTACTTTTAAGTCTTCTTCTTTTTGAAAAAACAAATAATTTTATTTATTTTCTGATAATGCTTTTATCTCTTTCACTAATGCCTCTTACAAGGCATATAGGTATAGTTTTTATTGCTTCTGTTTTCTTATATTTTTTAATAGTGAGAAAGTACAAAATATCATTCATTATATTACTTTCCTTTGCTCCTTATATCATATTCCTAAGCTTTGCTAATATAACAAGAGAAATCAGTCTTCATCCTACAATTTTACAAGATATAAAGAATTTTATAAAAGATTTTAGTATTTATCTATATTATAAGCCTGTTTTTCCACAAATAACAGGCTTGCTAATACTTTTTATATTCTTATATAGTCTTTTTAAACTCTATAAATTAGAAAGAAGGATATTTTTGGCAATTTCTATTATATTCTCATTTTACATGCTCTTTATTTTAATAACATCAACATTTCTTGCAGCTGGTGTAAAAAATCAATTTTCAAGATTCTTGTTAGTTCTCTTTCCATTATTTTATGTTTCTGTGATTTTATCAAAAGATAAAATTCTTAAATTTTTTATAATTTTCTCCTTAATTTTCGGATTCCTTACACTTAAAAATTTAAGTAATGAGCCATTAAGATATAGCTCAAGAATTTGGAAGAACGCTCCTTCTATAAAATTTATAAAATCCTTAAAGAAAAATTATAAAATATATTCAAATCATCCTTTTGCTATTTATCTTCTAACAAATAAACATTCATATAATCTTCCTGTAAAAATTAACTACATAACGTTCTCTGAAAATAAAAGTTATTATTTAGAATTACAAAATATGGTAAATGAAGTAAGAAATGGTACATCACTTGTTCATTTTGTAAAACGATATAACTACAAAGAGCTACCTTCAAAGGATACTTTAATTTTACTATTAAAAGACTATATGTTAGATTTTGAAGATGCTATTATATTTGTAAATTTAAAGTAATAAACCTTAAAATTTTAAGACCTGTGAAAGTCCTACATGTAGTAAATAAATTTAGAGGAGGATATGGAACTATTTTAAAGCATTTAAGAAGTATAGGAGAAGAAGTATTAGAAAGAAAAACAGAAGGGGATGTAGATTATAATAAGTACGATTTCGTAATTTTACATTCTTATTTAAAAGATTTTCCATTTAAAGAAGTAAAGACAAAAAAGATATTTTTTGCACATGGTATGGGAGGGGTATCAAAAAGATATATTCTTGGTAAGTTTGAATACAACCCTATAAGATGGTTTAAAAGGTCTCAAATAATAAGATATTTTAAACAATTTGATTATTACATTTCCGTTACGCAGTCTATGTCTAAAATGTTCAAAAAATTATATGGAATTGATAGTATTACTATATATGGAGGTATAAACTTTGAATTGTTACCAGAAATAAATAATAATAAAAGGGAAAAAGTAATAGCTTTCATAGGCAAGAGTGATTGGTTTAAAGGTAGTGATAGATTCTTCAAATTGATGAAAATGATACCAGATTTTGAAGGATATTTCATAGGTCCTTATGAAGGGAAAGTCAAGGATATTCCTAAAAATGTAAAAATGCTTGGTTTTTTAGAAAATCCTTATGAAGTGCTTTCAAAAGCTAAATTTTTAGTGGTACTCTCATATTTTGAGCCATTTTCTATTGCAACATTAGAAGCATTATATTATAATGTTCCTACTTTATGTTTAAAATCAACAGGTGGAACATGGGAAATTTTACAAATGTTAGGAATTCCATTAGGTTTTAATAATTTAAATGAAATAGCAAACTTTATAAGAAATCATGAAAACTTATATAAAGAATTTCATTTTGATAGGAAAAGATTTTTAGAATTCTTTGATATAAAAAGATTTAATAGAGACTTAAAATTTTATCTAAACCTTCTTAAAAACTCCCACTAAATATAAACCCTTTTTATAATTAAATTTAAACATAATATAATCCAAATATGCCAAAACAGGTTTTAAAGATGGAAATCTTCCAATTAAACGAGGTTTAAAATTTAAAATTGTTCCATATCTTATAAGTTTTAGTGAGTTTTTCTTTGCTAACATTTCATAATCTTCCTTCGTGAATGCCCATCTATGAAGAACAACTTTTTCATTTTCTTTTATAGGATAATACCTTTCTTTTAATCTACCTCCTAAGCGATAGTTTATAGTAATAAAAACTCCATTTCTTTTTAAAACTCTTGAAATTTCAAAAAACAAAATCAAAAACATTATCTTTAAATGGTATCTTATGAATGCTTGATTGGACTAATGGAAATTTTAACTCTTTGGCAACTTTTAAACCTTCAAATGAATAATCAAATCCAATAACTTTATAATGTTTTAAATGCTCCATTTTTAAACCTACTCCACATCCCGCATCTAAAACAAGACCCTTTATATTATAACTTTTAATAAATTTCTTCAAATACAAACTTTCAACTACATTTGGCCAATGCTAAATTTCAGGTAAATTTCTCTTCCTTTCTTTATAAAGCTTATCAAATACATTTTTCACCTCTTCCATATTTTGAAATTTTAAAGCAGTGATATTATTTTTTTAAACAAATTTTTTTGATAATACTCGTACCTATATAACTTATAAAATGTTTGTGTCCAATAGGTTTTATATTCACTTTCACCTTTCATAAAATTAAATTCTTTAAAACCTTGATTTAAATAATGTTTTAACGCAAACCATATAGAAATTCTTGTAGGCATGTAATAATGGTATTTTTCATTATAACCTGTAATCCACCAAAATGCTATTTTTTCATTTTTTATTATTACATTCAAAGAAGCAATTTCATCATTTATTTTCAAGACAAATATATCTAACATATTATTTTTTTCAAATACTTTTAATGCTTTTAGGATTGAATCCTGAAAAGCCTTATCATTATATAATGTCCAAGTATGCTTGTTTATAATAAATGCTGTTAAAGTTTGAAAAATTTCCTCAATTTTGTTTATCAAAACAAATTCCCAGCTCACTTTTTTTAATCTATTTTGAGCATTGCTTATATTTCTACGATTCCTATAACCTAAACTTCGTAATAACTTCTCTTCACTATTCAACTCTTCAAGGTTAATATAATAAACCTTTGAAAATGAAACATAATCAGGTTTTATACTTAATTGGTCTAATGTTTTTTTAATTTTTGAAAATTCTAATATATTCTTAAAAATTGCTTTTGTATAAATTTCCTTTTTTAATAATTCTTCCAATTCAAAAGCAGAAATATCTTCATCCCACCAATCCACTACATCATCAATTATATAATTTAGCCTTCTTATTCTTCCAACTTTCCTAATTACAAAATTCCCAATTTCATTAACATTAGAATATCTATTCTTTACATAATTTTTAAAAATTTCAAAAATTTCATTATTATTAAATAAATTATAACCGCTCATTTTGAAATTTTAAAGTAAAAAATAAACCTCATAATAGAAAGTACTACAATTCCAAAAAGATAACCTAATGCTGTTCCTTCCTTTGAATATAAATTCGTAAATAAGGCTATAAAGTATATCGTTGAAATGTTATAAATAATATAACTAATTAAATTTAAATCACTTCTACCTTTGGCATCTATATAAACTTCAAATCCTCCACTTATTGCCCCAATTAAAGAGCATAATGACAAAATAATCAGAACATTATATCCATCTATATACTCCTTACCTAATAAGTATAATAATTGCTTTCCAAAAATGATAAACATCAATAAAAAAATAAAATTCACTAATATATTCAAAAACATAAATTTATACATTAGTCTTTTTGATTCAGTTATTTTATTTTGGGCTATTAAATGAACTAATCGCGGATTTAAAACACTACTAAATGAAAGATTTATAGACCATAACATATTAGATAAAAAATTTGCCCCTCTGTATATACCTGCTTCTAAGGAATTCTTTGAACTTCCAAGAATTACAACACCTATATTATCTGCTATATATGAAAACACATATCTTAAAAATGTAGGAAAAGAATATCTAAACCATTCCTTAAATTCATATTTTTTCTCAAACTTTAAAAATTCTTTTAATTTTTTAAGTGAATAAAAACTTAATTGAAAAAAGGAAACAATAGATTTAAAGACTAATGAAAGTGTAATACCAACTTCTTTAAATGGCAAAAATAACCACCAAATAAAAAGAAACAAAATTCTTGAAATGTTAGGACTGATGTTATTTGAAATGGAAATCTCTTTAAATTTTTCAAGACCTGTTAAAAATGAAGAAAGATAATTAGAAAAAATTATAAATGGTATAGAAAAACTATAAAAAAACAAAAATTTTGAATATTCTAATGAATTAAGAAAAATTTGACTTATGAATTTTGAAAAGAATAAAAAAGGTAAAGTGAGAATAATAGAAAGTGAAAAAGCATAAACAATACAAATTTTAATAATGCCTGATAAAAAACTATATTCATTTCTTGAAATATAATAAGCGGTATATCTTCTTAAACCTGCTGTTAAAAATCCTGAAAGTGGAATAACTATTAGATTTATAAAATTTGTAGCAACTGAATACCTTCCAAAATCCTCAGGACTTACCATCTTAATAACCATTATTCCTGAAACAAAATTTAGAATTTGAGATATTAAATAACTTGAAAATACAATAAAAACATTCCCTAACAAAAGTTTGAAATTTTAATGCTTATTAAATTCTCCTCTACTTCCTTCTTTCAAATACAAAGCAGAGTGGAACTCCGTCCCTCTTTACTTCATAAATTAAGGAATAATTGCTGTCTTTTAAAAACCTATCTGCTATGCCCCATCTCTTTATAGCTATTACGTAATCTACATCGTCATTTGAAAAGTAAAATTTATATTTATGGCTATAATATATCGGGTCTCCAACACCATGAGCAAATACAACATAAAGCTTCTTATTTGTTAAATCCCTATTTTTTATAAGATAATTAAAAGCTTCTTTTTGACAAGCACCCCAATAATCCGTTTCAAATTTATTAGAAGCACCTTTTAATCCTCCTACAAGCTCATTAAAGTAAATATATTCATAAGGATGTAACTTCTTTAAGTCATATATTAACTTTAAACCGAAAATTCCAAAAATCAATATAATTACAAATTTTGCTATTTTATTTTTAGAATTTCTTAAAAACTCAATAAAGCCAAAAGCTGACAAACAACTTAAAAGTACTTGATAAAATAAAATCTGCCTTAATTCATCGTATAAATGAGGTCTGATAATTAAAAATAACATTGTTATAAAAAGAACAATTAGCCACATAAAAGCATTTATTAAATTCCATCTCTTAAAATACAATAAATTAAGAATTAAACCTAAAAATATAGGGATAGGTGTAATGGCAAAGTACCAAGCGAATATATAGAAAGCAACTGAGTGACCAGGATATACATCTTTACCTGCTGTAAGAAATGGAGCATGAAATGGATACTTTGAGCTAATTTTTATCAATTCTGACATACCTTGAAAATAGTTCTTTCCAAGATAAGGCCAGGTAATAAGTGTTAAAAAGCTTGAAGACATAAAAATAATAATAACTTCAAAAATTCTATAAGTTATAAATGTTTTAAAAGATTCTTGTGGTTTGTTGTAAATATAGATAGGAGATAAATGGGATATATCGTATAGCCTATGAATCGTGAGCTTTGAGTTAGGAAAAAAAAGGGAATAAGAATAAGGATTTTCATTATTGAAGGTTTATTAAAAGTAAATATAATCATACAAATTGTAGTAAAATAGAAAGTGGCAAAAGGAATGTCTTTTAGATTTGTTGGCATGTGTCCAATTATTCTTGGAGTAAGCAGTATAAAAATAACTCCTAATATCGCATATAATGGAATTTTGTATATTCTATAAAACAAAGTATATGAAATTGCTATAAGCAAAAAACCATTAAATAATAAGTTAAGCAGATGAATATTTTCAAAATCAATTTGGGGAAATTGTTTTGAAGAAAGGAAATTTAAAAACACATTACCTATTCCTAAAATTGCAGGATATAAATGATTATAAGCAAATGTTAGTCCTCCTTTTATAGTGTTAAAGTAAGTATCTTCAGAAACTCTACCTAATAAATATCCTACTAAATAACGCCCTCTGTGTATTTCTATTTCTTCATCCCAAGTAATTCCATAATGTTTATAAGTGAATATAGAAAACAAAGTAAATAAGGATAATAAGAGTAATAACCATCTCATAATTTGTATGCTCTAAAATTTTAAAGTCTTAAATGGTGTTAAGTAATTAAAAATCAAGCATTTATAAGATTTTAATTAAACTGTTGAATTTAGGCAAAAAAATGCGGAAAGCTTGACTTTAAAATGCAATTTAAATATGCTTTGCCCAATAAATAGTGTTAAGTGATTGATAATCAATAACTTGTGAAAATTTTAGGAAATTACTGAGTTTATCGGGGGTTCATTTAAGGGGGCGAAAGCCCCCTGCCGAAAAATGGGTATTTATAAGCCGAAGGCTTAAATATAGGGTGGGCGGGAAAATGAAGAAAAATAAATAGTTTCAGAATTATTGGACAATGCAATTTAAATGTGCTTTAAAATTTAAAGACTTTATTTTGCCGGGGTGGCGGAATTGGCAGACGCGGCGGATTCAAAATCCGCTTCCCTTCGTGGGAGTGAGGGTTCAAGTCCCTCCCTCGGCATATTATGTGTGGAATTTTCGGATATGTTGGAAAAGGTCAAAAAGATGTAGAATCTACAATTATTGTAGGTCTTGAAAGATTAGAATATAGAGGATATGATTCAGCAGGAATTGCCATTATTGATGATAAGAATAACTTTTTTATCTTAAAGAAAAAAGGTAGAATTTCTGATTTAAAAAAAGAGCTTGAAAAAATTAATTTGCCACCTTCAAGAATAGGTATTGGTCATACAAGATGGGCAACGCATGGAAAAGTTTCTGATGAAAATGCTCATCCTCATTTAGATTCAAATGGTAAAATAGCTGTTGTTCATAATGGTATAATTGAAAATTACTTAGAGTTAAAAGAAGAATTAATAAATAAAGGACACATTTTCTTATCTGAAACAGATACAGAAGTAATATCACACCTAATTGAAGAATATCAAAAATATGAGAAGGATTATATAAAAGCAGTTTTAAAATCAGTAAGTCGTCTTGTTGGAACATTTGCTCTTGCTATATTGAATATAGATTATCCTGATATTCTTATTGGTGTTAGAAAAGATTCTCCTTTAATTGTTGGTATTGGAAAGGATGAAATGTTTCTTTCATCTGATATTCCTGCCATATTACCTCATACGAAAAAAATTATTGTTCTTGATAATGAAGAAATAGCAATTTTAAGAGCAGATAGTTATAAAATTATAGATTTTAATGGAAATGTTAAGGAAAAACAAATCAGAGAAATTGAATGGGATGCTCAAATGGCTGAAAAAGGCGCTTATCCACATTTCATGTTAAAGGAAATCTATGAGCAACCTGATGTAATTGAAAGAAATATAAATAAATACATTAGGGAAGGTGAATTTTTACTTCTTAAAGATCACAATTTAAGAAAAATTCTTTTAAATAAAAATAGAATCATTATTCAAGCAGCAGGGACATCATTACATGCTGGGCTTGTTGGAAGATATTTAATTGAAAATTTTGCTAAAATACCTGTTGATGCTGATTATTCTTCTGAATTTTCTCATAGAATTGTAGATGATAAAACACTTGTAATGGCTATCAGCCAATCAGGTGAAACGATGGATACCTTAGAAGGTTTAAGACTTGCCAAGAAATTAGGACTTGAAGTTTTATCAATTGTAAATGTTGTAGATAGTTCAATTGCAAGGGAAAGTGATTATGTAATTTATATTAATGCTGGTCCTGAAATTGGCGTTGCTTCAACAAAAGCTTATACTGCTCAAATTACAATTCTATTATTTTTAGCATTGGAGCTTGGATATTTAAAAGGTTATGTTGATAAAAAGACGATTGACTATTATATTAATGAAATTAGAAAATTACCTTACATTTTAAGTGCTATTTTATATAAAGATGCTCAAATTCAATATATTGCTCAAAAATTTCATAAATCAAATCACTTTATGTTTTTAGGAAGGGGGATTAATTATCCTACCGCTCTTGAAGGTGCATTAAAATTAAAAGAAATTTCATATATTCATGCAACAGGTTATGCAGCAGGTGAAATGAAGCACGGACCACTTGCCTTAATTGATGAAAATTGGCCTGTTGTAATAATAAATCCTAAAACAAGTGTATATGAAAAAACATTTTCAAATGCAAATGAAGTATTTACAAGAGGGGGGAAAATTATATCAGTTATAAATGAAAATGATGAAAAAATGAGAGAAATTTCAGAAGAAATTATAGAAATTCCTATTATTGATGAGTTTTTAACACCTATTATATCTATTGTTCCACTTCAATTACTTGCTTATCATATTGCTAATTTAAGGGGTTGTGATGTTGATAAACCAAGAAATATAGCAAAAGTAATAACAGTTCTTTAATTGATAGGATTTTATATTCACATTCCATTTTGTAAAGTAAAATGTCCTTATTGCTCATTTTATAAAATCATTCCTAAAAATAAAAAAATTGTTGAAGTTTTTTTAAATGTTTTGGAATATGAAATTGAAGAAAATAGTGGATTTTATAATACAATTTTCATAGGGGGTGGAACACCTAATTTTTTAGAAAATAATGAGCTTATTAAACTCTTTGAAATTATTCATAAAAATATAAAACTTGATAATAATTACGAATGGACAATAGAGCTAAATCCTGAACTTGTAAATTTAGATAAACTTTTAATTTTTAAGGATTATGGAATAAATAGATTAAGTCTTGGCATTCAAAGTTTAAATGATAATGAGCTTAAATTTTACGCAAGATTGCATAGGAAAAAGGATATTTATAAAAAAATTGATTTAATAGAAAAAATTGGGTTTGATAATGTAAATGTTGATATAATTTTTGGGCTATATTCTCAAACTATTGAAGAGTTTAAAGAAACACTTGAAGAAATTGCTAAATTTCCAATAAGTCATATCTCAACATATTTATTAACAATTGAAGAGGGAACACCATTTGAAAAATTGAATGTCAAAATTTTAGATGATGAAAAACTTGAAAAGATGTTTTTAATAAGGGATGAAATTTTGGAAAAGTTTGGATTTTATAGATATGAAATTTCAAATTATGCTAAAAAAGGATTTGAATGTAAGCATAATTTAATTTATTGGAAAAGGGAAAATTATATTGGTGTTGGACCTTCTGCAAGCTCATTTATAAAGCCTAATATAAGATATAAAAATGTTGAAAATTTAAACTTATATATTGAGGATTATAAAAAGTATAGGGAATTTGAAATTTTAAATGAGGAGCAAATAAAACTTGAAGAAATTTATTTATCTTTAAGACTTAGTGAAGGTTATTATGTGGAAAATTTTGAGCTAAATGAATTATTGGAGCCATATTTAGAATATAAAAACAATAGAATTAAACTAAAACCAAAAGGAATAATGTTAGTAGATAAATTAGCTATTGAGTTAGCTTTCAAAATATTCTCTAAGCGCTAAAATAATTTTCCTTATTCTCTCCTCATCTAAATAATTTATTTCAAATAAAATTCTTGCTCCAAATGGCTGAATTAAAATTTGATAACTTGAATAACTATAAAATATATTCAAATGTTTTGAAAGAATTTTAGCAAGTTTTTCTCCATATCTATCCATTTCATAAAATTTAATAATTTCACTTTCAGAAAATTTAAAAAATAATAAAACATCACTATTAAATTCAATAGCTTTTTTAATAGCATTTAATTCATTTTCATATCTTAAAATTTCAACCTCTGCTCCAAAGAACCAAAGCCTTGAAGAAATTTCATAACAATTTTCAATCTCATCATATAAAATAAGAATTCTCTTATCATGAAATACGCCATCATATAATTTCAAAGGTTTGTAAAAATTTTGCTTTGATAAATCAACTTCAAAGGGCTGAAAACCTCTTGCTATAATTTTTAATTTTGGAACATTAGAAAATATATAACCATTGAAAATTTTGTAAATTTTATAATTGCTTATTCCATATCCATCTTTAACATCTTCAAATTTTCCCCAATACATAAATCCATCTTTCAATTCAATAAATTCCTTAAATACATTATTTAAAACTTTTATTTCAATTTCATAAACTTCCGCTTCTTTGAAAACAAAAGAAATTTTCCCATTTTTTGTTTTAGCATTAAATGAAAACCCATTTATTTTTATTTCAACTTCAAATCCATCAGAAATTTTCTCAAAGAAAATATCATAAAAGTTTATATTTATTAAATTGGGCATATTTTTAAACCCTGGAAAAACATCAACTGAATAACTACTGAATATATTATTAATTTTCATTTCTAACATTTTTGAAGGAAATCCATTATAATTTCTTAATATAACTTTTAAATTTCCACTTTTTGTAATATAAATATAAGCTTTATTTTCTCGTTTTTCAATTAAAACTCTCTCATTATCTATTTTTGCTAAACTTTTTTCAGCATCCCATCTTCCCTCAACATCTAAAATTAAAAAATTATTGTTTATTTGAAAATTTTTAATTTTTGGATAATCCCATTTAAAGAATTCTTTTATTGCTTCATAAATAGCAATAGCAGTCAATTCAGGTAAATCTTCATTATAAAATTTTAAATAATAAGGCTCTAAAAGAACACTAATATCTACATTATTTCTCAAAACTGTATAAAAAGCAGGCATAGGCTTTTTTGAAGGAATTTTTAAAAATTTTTTCAAAGAATTATTAACAATTTGAGCAAATTTATAAGATGGTCCATCTTCTTCCCATCTATAATAGACTTCAATTCTATTTTCAACATCCTCATAACTACTATTGTGATGAATTGATATAAACATATCAGGCATAATTTTATTTGCTAAATCAACTCTATCTTTTAATGTTAATTCTCTATCTTCATACCTTGTTAAGAAAACTTCAAAATTTTCATCTTTTTCAAGAAACAATTTTAATTTTTGTGCTGTTTTTAAATTAACATCCTTTTCAAAAATATCTTTATAAACTGCTCCAAATTCACTTCCACCATGTCCTGGATCTATTAAAATTTTCTTTATTCTATCCATTTTCTTGCTATATTCACAAGCCAAGGCTCATTTAAATTTTTATATATTTCATAAGCTTTTTGCTTATCATTTAAAACTTTTGAATATATGTAAATTGAAAATAACATTGCCTTATTCTTTAATTTCTCATCGTTGCTTTCATTTATAATTTTTTCTAAAACATTTAGTGCCAAATCAGGTTTATTTAGATCTAAATAAAATGTTTCTGCAAGTCTATAAAGTTTTTTGTAATTTTTTTCATCTTTCATTGACTTTAACTTAATAATAATTTCCTTTCTATTTTGAGCCAATTTAACACCTCCACTAATTGCCTTTTCATAAAAATCCAAAGCCTTATCAAAATCTTCCTTATTCTCATATATAATTCCAAGATAATAATAACTTAAAAATTTTGTGCTATCATAGGCTAAATTAGATAAGTATTCAAGAATTCCTAAGGCTTTATTGGTGTCTCCTTTCATAAGTAAAATTTTAGAAATTTTTAATTTTACAAAGAATTCGGAGCTTGTGCTATCTTTATAATTAATTTTGTTTATTGTTTTTAGGGCATTTTCAAAATTTTGATTTTCCAAGTAAGCATCAGACAAATCTACTAACAAATTATTTTTTATTGTGTCATTTATGTTTGATATTTTCGTTATTTCTTCAATTAAGTTTTCAGCAAAATTTAAATTATTCGTTTTTAGATAGATATTAGCAAGTGAAATTTTAAAGTCTAAATTATTTTCAAAAAATTTATCATTTTTAATTTCATTAGCAATTTCTAATGCTTTTTGATAATTTCCTAATTTATAATAAGCTTTCATAAGATAAAATTTTGCTCTTTTATCGTTGATTTCTGAAAGAAAAATAACTGATTCATCTAATCTATTACTATTAAAGAGCATAATTCCATATTCAATCTTTGCTTTATTTATAAGCTTGCTATTTGGAAATAATGTCCATAATTCTTTAAATTTTTGCTCTGCTTTTGTAAATTCACCTAATCTTGAATAACTAACTGCAAGCATATATAAAGCATCATCTACAAATTTTGAATTGTTATGTAATTTTATAATTTTTGATGCCTTTTCCTCAATTTTTCTATAATTTTCCATAGCAGAATTAATGTTTCCTTGATTATATAATTTTTCTGCTAAATTGAAAGTTCTTTTGAGATTATAATAGTTGTTAAAATATGCTTTTAAGTTAATTATTGTTTCTGAAATTGAAAAATTTATTAAAAAAATCATAATTTATCTTCAATTTCAAGAACTAAAAGTGTTGTTTTAAGGACAACATCAGGATTTAAAGATATACTATCTATACCATTTCTTACGAGAAATTCAACAATTTCAGGATAATCACTTGGTGCTTGACCGCATATTCCAACTTTTTTATTATATTTTTTTGCTGTTTTTATGAGTTTTTCAATCATATATAAAACTGCTTTATTTCTTTCATCAAAAACATTAGCAACTAATGAAGAATCCCTATCTACACCAAGTGTTAATTGCGTCAAGTCATTTGAGCCTATTGAAAATCCATCAAAAATTTGAGCAAATTCATCAGCAAGAATTATATTTGAAGGAATTTCAGCCATTACATAAACTTCAAGTCCATTTTTATGCTGACCATAACCCACATCTTCCATAATTTTAAGAACTTTCAACCCCTCCTCTGGTGTTCTACAAAAAGGAATCATAACTTTTACATTTTTAAATCCCATTTCTTCTCTTACAATTTTAATTGCTTCAACCTCCATCATAAATGCTTCTTTAAATAAATCTGAATAATATCTACTTGCTCCTCTAAAACCAAGCATGGGATTTTCTTCCTTTGGCTCAAATAAATATCCACCAATTAACTTGGCATATTCATTAGATTTAAAATCAGAAAATCTAACAATTACATCATTTGGATAAAAAGCACCCGCAATTGAGCCAATACCTTCTGCTAATTTATAAATGAAAAAATCTCTTAATGAATTATAACCAATAGCAATATCCAAAATTTTTCTTTTTATTTCTTCATTTTCAAGTTTATCAAAATTCAATAGTGCTAATGGATGAATTTGTATCCAATTAGCATAGATAAATTCCATTCTTGCAAGACCTACTCCATCGTTAGGTATTAAGGCATGTCTGAATGCTTCTGTTGGATTTCCTACATTCATCATAATTTTTGTTTTTGGTCTTCTTAAATTCTCCCAATTAATTTCTTCAACTTCATATTTTAAATAACCTTCATATATATATCCTTCTTCTCCATCAGCACAATTTATTGTAATTTCCATTCCATCCTTTAATATATCTAATGCATTTTTAACTCCCACAATTGCAGGTATTCCAAGTTCTCTACTAACAATTGCTGCATGAGATGTTCTTCCACCTTTTTCAGTAATTATAGCACTTGCTAATTTCATAATTGGCTCCCAATCAGGATTAGTAATTTCTGTAACTAATATCTCACCTTTTTTAAATTCACTCATTTGCTCAGGACTATATAAAACTTTAACTTTTCCACTTGCTATTTTATTTCCAATTGCTATGCCTTTTAAAATTGGTTCTTTTTTTTCTTTTAATTTATAAATCTCAATAGTTCTTTTTTTGACGCCTTTATGAATGGTTTCAGGTCTTGCTTGAACAATATAAATTTCATTCTCAATTCCATCCTTTGCCCACTCTATATCCATAGGTCTTGAATAATGCTCCTCTATAAGCATAGCCCACTTTGATAATTTTAAAATCTCTTCATCACTTAATGAAAATTTGTTTCTTTCATTAGCCCTTACTAAAATGGATTTTGTGCCACCATGAATTTCATTATAAACTTGCTTATGCTTTTTTAAACCCATTTTTCTCATTAAAATTGGTTTATAACCATCTTTTAATGTCCTTTTATGGACAATAAACTCATCAGGAATTTCCTCACCTCTTACAATTGCCTCACCAAGCCCATATATTGATTCAATTACAATAACATCTTCAAAACCCGAATCCGTATGAATTGTAAATAAAACGCCACTGCTTGCTAAATCCGAGCGAACCATTTTTTGAATACCAACACTAATTTTTACTTCAAAATGATCAAATCCATTATCTTCCCTATAAGCAATTGCTCTATCCGTAAATAATGAAGCAAAACATCTTTTTACATAATAATATATGTTTTCAATTCCTCTTACATTTAAATAAGTGTCTTGTTGTCCAGCAAATGAATAACTTGGTAAATCTTCTGCTGTTGCTGAACTTCTAACTGCTACATCAACATTACCTTGATTATAAAATTCACAAAGCTTTCTATAAGCAATTTCAATATTTTCTCTTAAATCTAATGGGTAATCACCTGATATTATTAAACTTCTTATAATTTCTCCCTTTCTTCTTAAATCATTTATGTCATCTCTATTGAGGCTTTCAATAATTTTTTTAATTCTTTCTTTTAGTTTATTATATTCAAGGAAATAATCATAAGCAATTGTAGTAATAGCAAATCCATAAGGAACTTTTATCCCTTTTGATGTTAAAGCATTGTACATTTCACCAATACTGGCATTTTTACCTCCTACAAGTTTTAAATTTTTTTGAGAAATCTGATCAAACCAAAGAATATAGTTTTGTTTTGACATTTTGAAATTTTAAAGGTTTTTTAGAGAGGGGGAGAACCCCCCTTTGAATTATTGAGAAATGCTTGGGTTTTCTTGACAATTATTCCATTCAATCGTGATTATTTTGTTAAATGATGAGCTATCAGTTATTGTTTTTATAATTTTGCCTGAATAAATTTTCAAGCTACCATCAGGTCTTCTACATGAGCCTTTAACAATTAAATTTGGGTCAGTTTTAATATAAACATAGAATTTCTTTCCATTACATGCTATAAATGTTCCTGATTTATTAAATGAAATAGAAAGTTCTTGATTATCTAATAATTTAATGCCAGGGTGCCAAGAAGGAGCATTTGAAAAATCAATAGAACCTTGTCCGCTTACAGTCCAATTTCTTTGACATTCATTAAATTCATTTATCGTGTTTATTGTTCTTGACATAACAAAATTCATGATGTTATTATTATTATGAGATGTAGAAAGTTCAAAGTGAGAGTAATGAGTTTTATTTGAAACAAGAGCATTATTTAAATAAAGTTTTATATTTGTTTGAAATGGATTTGGTGTTCCTCTTATTACATTAAAGACATAAGGATCATTATCGTTTGGATCAGATCTAACAATCTGACCATTTAAGTTCCATTCTATTTTAGCAGTATCACCAGCAAACCAGGTCCTTGAGCCCGAGCAATTATTGAAGACTAAGGTATCTACGATATAAACTCTATCAGAATCGCTATCCGTTCCATAAGTCTTCCTTGTAAGGCAGTTTCCTAAGCTATCAAGAATGGTATAGTTTCCATTTGGCTTGTTAGAATATAAGAAAAATCCACCTGTATAATAACTTGTAACTGGAAAACCAGCATCAGAAATATCATTAACTGTGCTATTAGCATCTTCAATAGCAGATGTATTTGAGAATGAAATTTCCCTTTCATTTGACATTTTCTCACTTCTTTTACAAGCTATGATGGTTATTATGATAAGGAACGGTATCGCTTTTCTCATGGCATATTATTAGACAATAAATTTGAGCTTTTGGTTGCATTTACGCTCTTAATTCCTTCTTTTATCATCTCAACTCCTGCTCCACCCCTATAAGCAGTAGTTAAATATGAAGTTAGTTTTCCATTTCTTTGAATCCCTTTTAATGCTTTATAGCTTCTTCTTTTGTTTTTAGGAATTATTCTTATAGTTTGAAAATTTTAAAGCCCATTTTTGTAAAATTCTTGCGTTGTACAATATTTTTGCTTTGGGAGGCTTCGCCTCCCTTCAATTCTCCCCATAGTTTTAGAAAATTTTTTATAACTTATTGATTGGCAGGAACTTAACACTATTTATTGGAAAAAGCTTAAAATTTTTGCATTGACCAAAAAAACAAGATCTCACCTTCTATAAAATCTATAAGTTTATTAAAAATTTTATAAGTTCTTTCTAAAATTAAACCTAAATCTTTAAAAGATTTTTTTAGCAGGGGCAATAGCCCCTTTAATTTTACTACCTAACTGCCTTTATTAACCAATTTTCGCCTTTTATTATATAAACTCCACTTCTTGGAATTTTCACATAGTTATTTCCATTTCTCAAATTAAGCCTTCTAATAAGAGAGCCATTAAGATTGTAAATTGAAACTTCAATCTCATATTTCCCATCGTAATATATATTAAGTCCATCTACTGTCTTATAAACTTTAACTCTGTAATTGCCAATTCTTATTTCATCATAATTTATTGGTGTAGGATTTATTGGTGAGCCTATGAAATGACTTCTTACTATGCTATCGCCTGGATTTATTAATACAGGATTAAAGAAATAATTAAAAGCATTATCATAGCCTGTTGAAAGACTTATATCTTCTCCATCAACACCTTGATCCCAGGTATTATTATGAGCATCAACCCATCTTATATGCTGAACAAAATCAGGAATTGTTATAGGCAAACTTGCTCCACCATCTCCATAAACTAAAAATAAATGATACCTTGTAGGTGGATCAGTATCACTTTCTCTTAAAAAGTCAAATGTATTGGGAACAGGATTAACAGTTTGCTCATTTGTAATTTGAGCAGAGCAGTTTAAACTTAACGATGGATAATAATCACATCTAAAATGAGCAGGATTATCATAACTTCCCACATGTGTATCGTATTGCCATCTTATTCCAACACTTGTTGGAGTAGCACTATTATTCTTAACTATGGTTTTGTGCCATAGTCTTGAGCTATTAGCATCTGTGCCTTCTATCCAAAATATCTCCTTTACAGTTAAATTGTCAGGAGCATTATTGATATTATAAATAAATGTTACCCTTGGAGGTGAATTTTCGCAAATTATAGTGCTAGCGTAATTTTTAAGATTTAATTGTGTCCATCCAGGCAGTGGTGTAGCAGAACCATTTTTAGATATGTAATCCCTCTGTGAGCTTGCCACATGTATAGTAGTCCAACTTGACCATGCAGAGACGGGACTAAATTGAGCCCCAAATAAAATTGATATAGTTCCAAATGGATGAGAAGGACCTGTTCTTGCTGTGTATGTTCCTAAATCATTTGAGGGTAAAATATCAAAATACCATTCCAAATAATTATTAGAAATCATATAAGGGTCTGAAAATGATAAATTTTGAGTAGCAGTCCATCCACCATCATTAGCATTAAAATCATAAGAAGCCAACTGAATAGAAGGTGATAAATTTAGTCCAATTATACTTACGCTATCAATATACCATCCTGGATAATTAATGCTCCCATCACTCTTAAATCTAAATCTAAACCTAATGGAGCTTCCTGAATATGGTGTAAGATCAAGTTGGACAGCTGACCAAGTAGTATTTGAGCCTTTATAAGTAGGAGAAAACTTAAACCATCCGGCACCTGTATTTAGCTCAACCCATCCGCTATCATAACCTGTTTCTGTTTGATACCAATGATAAAATCTCATGTAATAAGCATTACAACTCGCACAATTTAAAGAAATTGCAGTTTGTTTTTCAATAGCCTCATCAGCATTATTATTATAATTTCCACTTAAATTTGTAGCCCAAACATTAGAGCCATGATAAGCACTTAAAGGACCACTTGTAGGAACACCTCTTTGCCAGGGTGCAGTTCCACCAATTGTCACTATATTTAAATCTCCATTATCAGCACCTTCAAATGAAGATGCATATAAAATTGTTGCTCCTAAAATATTTTGACCTTCTACAATTACATCATCTATATACCATCCATAATATTGAACACTTCCATCGCTTTTAAAACGAAAAGCAATTCTTAATTGAGATGTATTAGCACAAGGAAGTGTTAATGCTGTATTTATCCATCCACCAGAATTTCCTTGATATGGACCTGCTACAACTTGCCAAGTAGCTCCACCATCAGAAGAGCATAAAACAAAACCTTGGTCATAACCACTTTCAGTATAATACCATTGTTTAAATTTTAAAACGACATTTGAATATCCAGAAGCATCAATAATAGGTGAATATAGTGTGTCTTCCATATTAGGAACATAATTTCCATTTAAAATTGTCCCCCAACATCTATTAGCACCCGTACAAGCAGGACCTCCATTATCATTACCCCATTGCCATCTTTGACTAACAGAACCACAACCTACATAACTAACATTTATCTTAGGATTATTATCTTTGTTTTTGTTTGGCTTATTATTTGAAACATCGTCTTTTATCAATTCAGCATAGTGATAGGCTTCTTTTTGATGAGATATATTGAAAAATTCTTGGACATAAGATGAAATTACTTCCACTTTACCATCTCTTATGAAATTTACAACTTCATCGTAAGAAACATTATAAGTTTTTATATATTTATAAATAAACTTTTCAGTTAGGTCAGTATATAAAAATAACCATATCGTCATAGTTTCCCTCCTTCTTAGATTTAATAAAATTTTAAAGCATGAAGTTCAAATCCCTTATAGGGACGATAAAAACCTGTGCCTCATCTCTTACTCTTTAACCACCTTACGATAATGTATATAACAAATTATCCAACACCAAAATTTTAAAGCATAAATTTTCAATTTTTCAACCTTCTTGTGTGGGCAGGCAAAATAAAGAAAAATAAATAATTTTAGATTGGACAATCTACAATTTTTAATTGCTTAAACTTTAAAATTTTCAATAAATTGCTGTTTTTTTTATTTTTAGAGGTAGATACTACAAAAACGATATTTAAAGGGAAATTTTTAATATACATTGCGGATAGTAATAAAGTTTTATTGTTTGATAGTGCTTATGTGAAAAGAGGTAATATTCAGCTTTATTCTGATACAATTGAATACTTTATAGAAAAGAAAATTGTAAAAGCAAGACCAAAATTTAAACTTGTAATTGATACATCAACAATAATAGGTGATAGTTTAACTTATTTATTAGATAGTCAAGAGGGTTTAGCTTTTAACACAAAAAATTATATTCAAAAAGGATGGTTAAACTCAAATGAACTTTATAAGCTTAAAGGAGATACAATATATGTTAAAAGTGGTTATTTTACGACTTGTAATTTAGATACACCACATTCTGCATTTTATGGAACAGAAATGCTTGCTATCAGAAATGACATGGCTTTTATTAAGAATATCGTTTTAAAAGTAAGAGGAATACCTGTTTTATATGCGCCATTTTGGATGTTTCCTCTCAAAGAGAATAGAAGCAGTGGTTTTTTAGCTCCAAATTTTGGATTTAATAGTATAGATGGGAGATATATTAGAAATTTGGCATTTTATTGGGTTATAAATAATTATATGGATATTACATTTTATTTTGATATTGTTGAAAGACAAGGCATGCGTTTTGGAATAAATTATGTTTATAATGTTTATAAAAAATTCAACGGTAGTATAAATGCTAATTTTTCAAATGATTTTATATTTCAAGGTGTTAGAAGAAGATATGCTGTTGAAGGAAATCATAATCAAGAATTTTATAAATTCAGACTTTCAAGTAGGTTTTCTATTGTTTCTGATCAAAGTTATTTTCAAGATTATGCGGAAAATAAAAATCAATGGTTAAAAACTGAAACTTATTCCTATTTACAAATTAGCAGAAATTTCTTTTTTGGTGGCTTTTCTTCAAACTTTGATTGGACAAAAAATCTCATTACAAATCAAAGCAATTCAAACTTACCAAATTTAGTAATAACATTTAATAGCATCAATTTATATAGCTTCTTAATATCTCAAAACTTATCTTTTAATCAAAATATATTTGTAGATAGCTTATCAAATCAATATAGGAATTTATCTTTTAGTTATAACTCTTCAATTTCAAGACCTATTAGCTTATTAAATGTTTTTAAATTATCAAATGGCGTTAGTCTTCCATTCTCAATAAAGAAGACTTATAATGATAGTCTTTGGAGGGGAAATTTAATTATGAATTATTCAAGTGGATTATCAACAACAATATATGGCAGAAGTTTATTTAAAATATGGAAAATTGAAAAATTTTATCATGATATAACACCTTCAATTGGAATTAGTTATTCTAAATCGCTTTTAAATATAAATACAGATACAATTCCTTCAAGTTTTGGCTATACCTATTCTATAATAAATCAATTTTCTATAAAATTCAACAACAAAAAATATCCTATTGGGACACTTTCCTTAGCTGGAAGTTATAATCCTAAATCAATGTTTCCGTTTTCTCCATTAGCAATTAGTTTGGTTTTGCCAAAATTTTTAAATATATCAGCAAGTTTTTCTACAACTTACGATTATTATACAAAAAGTTTTTCTCAAATAAATGGTAATTTTAATTATAGTCAATCAATTTTTGGATATAATTTATCTGCTTCTATGTCAATTCCACAAAATATATTAAATTTCTCAATTTCAGGAAAATTAACAAATAAATGGAGTTTTAGTTATTCAACAAGTAGAGATTTTAATTTAGGAATTTTTCAAGGTCAAAGTTTATCACTAAAAAGAGATTTACATGAATGGACTGCTGAAATATCTTACTCATCTGTTGGTATTTTTTCTGCTTATGATTTTAGAATTTATTTAATAGCAATTCCTGAAATTAAACTTACAAAAGGTTTATTAAATCTTTTCTTCCCCACTCAATAAACTTCTATAAAATGGAAATTGCTGGCAAAGTTCTTTTACTAATCCTTTTGCCCAAATTTTCGTTTTATCATCAGGATTTTTTAAAACTTTTGCTATTATTTTACCTACAATTTTTAATTCTTGCTCTTTCATTCCTCTTGTTGTTAAAATTGGTGTTCCAATTCTTATTCCACTTGTTATTGTTGGTTTTTGAGGGTCAAATGGAATTGTATTTTTATTAACTGTTATGCCTATTTCTTCAAGTAGTTTTTCAGCATCCTTACCTGTTATATTTAAATTCCTTAAATCAACAAGAACTAAATGATTATCTGTTCCATTTGTCACTAATTTTAATCCTTCTTCCATAAGGCTTTGAGCTAATGCTTTACTATTTTTAACGATTTGTTCTCCATATTTTTTAAAATCAGGTTTTAAAGCTTCTCCAAATGCCACTGCCTTGGCAGCAATAATATGCATAAAAGGACCACCCTGAATTCCAGGAAATACAATTTTATCTATCTTTTCAGAAATTTCTTTATCATCTGTTAATATCATTCCTCCTCTTGGACCTCTTAATGTTTTATGAGTAGTTGTTGTTATAACATGAGCATAACCTTTTGGTGATGGATGAACATTAGAAACAATAAGTCCAGCAATATGTGCTATATCAGCCATTAAATAAGCATTAACCTTATCTGCTATTTCTCTAAATTTTTCCCATTCAACAATTCTTGGATAAGAAGAATATCCCGCAACAATCATTTTAGGTTTATATTCAATAGCAAGTTTATAAACAAGGTCAAAATCTATTCTTTCAGTCTCTTTATTTACACCATAATGAATAACATTATAAAATTTTCCAGAAAAACTTACTTTTGCTCCATGGCTTAAATGCCCCCCATGAGAAAGCTCCATAGATAAAATGGTATCGCCAGGTTCAAGCAAAGCAAAATAAACAGCCATATTAGCTTGGCTTCCAGAATGGGGTTGAACATTAACATAATTTATATTAAATAATTTTTTTGCTCTTTCCTGAGCTATTATTTCTGCTTTATCTACAAATTCACACCCTCCATAATATCTTTTATTTGGATAACCTTCCGCATACTTGTTATTTAATGGTGTAGCCATTGTCAATAGGACAGGTAAAGATGGGTAGTTTTCAGAAGCTATCATTTCTAAGGTCCATTCTTGTCTTTTTATTTCATTTATGATAACCTCATAAATTTCTATATCCGTTTGTTTTATAATTTCGTACATAAGTTTTTAAAGTTTAAAGCTTAAATTAACTTTAAAATTTTAGCAATAACTGATGAATAAAAATGTTCTTGTTATAGGCTGTGGGACGATGGGAAGAGGTATAATTGCCTTATTTTTAAAGAATAATTATTTTGTTCAGATTTATGATG
>Ga0079996_101717_pt1 | contig 25837 bp, 52 predicted proteins | sample PerSpoAPS_AMetaG_FD_69199 | JGI IMG/M metagenome (GOLD analysis project Ga0079996, IMG submission 69199) | Thermal spring microbial communities from Yellowstone National Park, Wyoming, USA - Perpetual Spouter A (PS_A) MetaG (SPADES assembly)... | ecosystem: Environmental > Aquatic > Thermal... | reverse complement strand
CATCAGTATTTGAATAAGTATGTTTTGGGGGGGTATTGTTAAATAGATTAAAGGAGTGCAAAGATGAAAAGGGATTGACGTTTTGCAGTTGTAAAGAGAATTAGTTTAATTAGTTTAATTGGTTAATTGTTTTAATTGGGGATGAGGGGATACAAGGGGAGAAGGGGTTGATGGGAGGGTGATAATGTGAGCAGGAAAAGGTGATAGAAAATAGGCTTAAGTAGTTTATTTCAGCAATCGGATTAAATACAACTGCTGTTACGCAACGTTTTTATCTTACCATTTTGTTTGTAGAAGTGCTTTGAGCACGATGGGTATGGACGGAAATGAGCAGTTCTGCTACGTAAAGGAATACCGGTATACCCGAATGGGAGGTCGGACGCACCCAATCGCGGTATGCCAGACATGTCGACAAATAATAGAACCCGTGTACGTGCGGCTTACCAAAATGGAGACGCATGGAGAAGTCTTTTATGCCCATCAGCATAAGTTGGCGTTTCTGACACTGGTCAGCAGCCACTCGGGGCGTCGCTGGTATTACATAAGCAGCGACACTCCTGAGGACTTGAAGGCGATCTTGAAGGATGCGGGAGAGTTGTGGGCGTTCTACCATTACGTCGATTACGACGACATCGTAGACTTTATAAGCAAGAAGCTGGGTGCGCAAGAGTCCGGATCGTCCGCCGGGTCACGTCCGGCGACGGAGACAAAAGCCGAAGCCACGCAGACGACAAAAGTCGTCAGGCCAGAGTTCGACCCTGCCGGAGAGGCGGAGATGCTTGAAGACTTCGCTGTAGAGTGCCTTTTCGAGAACTTCGCCGCTGAGTTAGAGTTCGTTGCCAGGAAGTATGCGCCTAAGGTCCGACAACTTTACCGCGCCGTTAATGATCTGCAGGGACTTGATGAGTTGATAGACTTTGTTATCGCGAGGTTAATAAAAGTGCTTGAACAGGATGCGAAATATGCATTCGACTTAGGGTCGGTCTACAATATTAAGGAGTGGCTTGATAAATTGCCGGAGGTGGAGGAGTGGTGAAGGCCGTAACGGTTCACCTGCCGGAGGCATACATTGAGGCGATAGACGAGCTGGTCAGGAGGAAGAGGTATCCGAACAGGGCAGAGGCGATACGGATGGCGGTCAGGGACTTCATACGCATGGAGGCTAAGCTAATTGACTACCAGAATAGTTGAGACTTAAATCATAAATGCCGTTACACAACGTTTAAATCTTTTCAATCTTTTGTTTTGTTGCCATGGTCGGGGTCGTAAATTGTCAAAGATTCGTCAAATGGCTTGAAGCTGTAGGGCAATTCGTTGACGAGGTACTGATCGTGCCAGAAGACGAGTGGCTAACGGTAAAGTTCATGGACCCGGCGCATATTGTGGCAATCTATACGAAATTGAATGTTGGCGAGCCGTTATATGACCCATTCGCTTTGAATGTGAATGACGTGGTAAAGCTGTTGAAGCACGTCAGGGATGATGTAGCAATAGTTTATGATAAGGAGCGGAGCAGGCTATTCGTTAAGGGCACGAATTTCGTTTTGGGCATAAATACGTTAGACGCGAGCCAGTTCAGCCAGCTCAAAGAGTTGAACCTTGACTTTGACGCAAAGACGGAGGTTTATGTTGAAGAGTTTTACAAGTTTATCAGAGACCTAAGACGGAGTTGGGTAGGTTCAATCAAAATAATTGCCGATCAGAACGGAGTAAGGATTGAGGGTAGAACGGAGGTTTCAACTTTTTCGAGGTCATTCGGAGGTCCTTCAACAGTTGAGTTCTATAACGGAGTGACGGAAGTAAAGGCGAGTTTCAGCACGATCTACCTTGAAAAGATAGCAAACTCATTAAAGTTGCTGTCGAGACTACCAAATGCAACGTATGCTGTGTTGGAACTGAAAACTGATAGACCAGCTAAGTTCGCATTGGAGGACACTGATGTAGAGTTTATTGTGTACATCGCTCCGCGAATGGATTAAATACAACTGCTGTTACACAACGTTTTTATATTTTCTTTTGTTATTCGTAAGTGCAATGCCAACGGTGACATTTGAGCTTCGGAAAAAACCGGATATCCAGAAGATAGTGGAGAACCTCGACCACTACATATCTCTGATATTTGGCGACGGGTTTTCTACAGAAGTTTCGGATATAACAACGGATTTTCCGGTAGTGTGGTACAGGAAAGAATCGCTTGCGTGCTGGTGTGGGCTGATCAAAACGCGTAAGCGTAAGCGTCTGGAGGCTATCCAGTATGTCGACAAGCAGTTTCCGGGATTCAGCATCAGTTTCTCAATTACGTATGATGCTGGTGTCGTTAAAGCAAAAGATGAGGATGAAGTTGCAAGAGTAGTTTCTAATGTTTTTGGTAATGCAATTGGTTTCATAAACCGCATTGAGGATGATTTGGCCAAGTTGCCTGCGCTTTCATCTGAAAAAGAATACCAGGCATGGATGGTTTTGAGAGACTCTGGTATGGCGGTGAACATACCAATACCGGCACGTTTGTGGCTCCGCATAACGTATGACATTCAAGTTAACAGCGTGACGTATTCAATTGAGTCAAGGTACGGCATCGATCCCCTGATACCGTTTTTAGAATCTGTAACTGAGCATTAAATAGGACTGCCGTTACGCAAATTTTTTATCTCATTTTTCGTTTGTAAAGTTGCCATGACGTCCCTGGAGGAAAAGTTGCAGAAGCTTCGTGAACTTGATTCTATACACAGGGAACAGCACCTTCAGTTGGTTCAGCAGATTCAGCAGTTAACCGATGAGATATTTGGTAGTTTTTTGGCCGAGCTGAAAGGTTTGATTACCAGGTATGCCCCAGCTCTTGAGTATCTTAGGAGTTCACAGGTTTACGTGGGCTATCAGGCAAGGGTTGAAAACGTCGCCACAGAGCTGCTTCTGGAGCTGATCAAAAGGGGCTACTGGTTTGATCCTAAGAATTTCGTGATAATGTTGTGCAATGCAATCCGGCGTGAATTGCAGTCCACTGATGATGAGTACCTGGAAAGCCTGTTGCGGAAGCTTGAAAGTGTGCCGAGTATGAGTCAAAGCCAGTATGAGGAGGTGGCAATGCGATGTCTGGCAGAGCTTAAGTCGCGCCTTTCCGAGGCTGAAAAGGTCGCTTTACAGCATAGGTCAGAAGTTGAACCAAGTGTTTTCAACCTGGCTTTAGAGGTTATTGACAAAGCTGTTGACGAGTTGAGACAAAAGACTGGGAAAACAGAAGAATTAATCATGTGGGATCTAAAAAGGGAGTTCAACATTATCAGGAAAGTAGCGGAATCGCTCCTGATTACCGTTACTATCCTCTTACCGTCACCTGGTGAAAAGCATGCCGATTGAACTCTATCGTGACGATCGCGATTTGCTTTACTGTCTCGACTGCTGGGTTAAATAGGACTGCCGTTACGCAACCTTTTTATCCCTTTATCATATTCTACTTTTGCCATGAGGTCTTGCGAGTCCTGTGGTCGGGTGATTGACGAAGAGCTGGTGTTTGAGCTTCACATGCTCCGTCATGCCGTTGAAAAGCTGGTGGAAAAGTTAGACGAATTAGCGTGGGAAATTGCCAATGCTGTTGCCAACAGGTGATGGGTATGTACATATTGCTCAGAATGTCCGGTAGCAGGATCGAGTGCGTGGTGATACCGGAGAACCAGATGAGGCACGTGAAGAAGCTGATGAAAAACAGGCGGAAGTTTGCCGATTTTGTTGAGATAGCCAACTGGAAGCCTTTAGAGGCGCTACCAAATGCGAAAACAGTCGTAGAATGCTCGTTCAACGACGAGTACTACGTGCTGGTGAGGGAGGAATGACGCTCGTCGTGATCTGCGGTGACAGGGTTCTGGAGGTGCCACCGCACCTGATGCAGCTGTTGCTGAGTGCTGTCGATAAGGGAGAGAAGGACGATTTCCTGGAGCTTGTGAAGCGGTTGCCGGAGTCTTCCGAGAAGCCTGAGATGATAGTCGTGCTGGGCAAGCTGGCAGGGTATGAAATTGCAGCATCGTCGTTGCGGACGTTGCTTGAGATCATGATAAGTGATGCGAAAGCTGTTGCAGAGCTGGTCGATCCTCTCCCTTACCAGCGATCGCTTCCGCTGATGATGGCTGTTTTCGAGAAAATCAGACCAAATTACATCTCATCGACTTCTAAAATTGCCCGGAAGCTTGCTAACATGATACCCGATAAGGATGTTGCAGTGAAGCTGCTGGAGTATTTCGGGTGGGTGCTGGATGAGGAGGGTTAGCTACACCATGAACCCAGCAGTCCAGCGGATGTGGTGCGGTCACCCGCGCACTCACGAGCACTACACCGAGTACCGTGACGACGGTAGCATCTGGTCGGTATGCCCTGTGACGCAGCAGCAGAGGCTGGTGCGGTCGGTATGGAAGGTTTTGCCTCATCTGCACTACGAAAGGTGCGACATTTGTGGTTACAGGAACGAGTACGAATGTATAGAGGATTGCGACAAGCCATACGTTGCAGTTGGTGCGTTGCATCCAGTATGCGTGGAGAAACTGGTAAAAAGTATAAAAACAAGCCAAGACATGTAGTGTTGAGGCATGTCAAGCCTGAGTGTGTCAGGTCTGGATGCGCTAAGGCAGCTGATAAAAAGGCTTGACGCCGAGACGAAAAAAGCCCTGTTGATGGAGCTGCAGATGGAGCTGGGAAAAAGGAGGAGGCCGATACCGGAGGAGGCAAAACCTCTGCTTGAGGAGTACGCAAACCTAATGGTACGGATTAACCAGATAAGACGTGAACTAAGAATGCGGTTTGGCATAACGCCACGGGGGAGGCCAATACGTGACGACGATTACAGGAAAATACCGGCATTTCAGGCTGTCCTGGACGTTTTCAGGTCAAGGAATCCAATAACTGTTGAGGAGTTTGAGAAGGAGATCCAGAAGCGGGGTTACAAGGGTTTGACGGGAACGGTTCAGAAGTGCCTGAGTTTGCTGAAGAGGGACGGCCTGCTGGTGAAGGAGGGAAACGTCTTCCACTACAGGGGTGAGTGAGATGGACGGCAAAAAGGTTGTCTATATAAGGCTCGACGAGGACGTCCTGAAGAAGATCGATGAGCTGAGGAAGACCGAGTATGGTGAAATCGATAGATCTGATTTCATCGGTCGTCTGCTGAAGAAGGCTCTGGAGCTGGAGGTGAAGCCGTGATGGCGTGGGTGAAGGAACAATTTAAGGTTGCATTTAAGATTGACGAGTTCACCGAGCCGAAGAGGGAGTTCAGGGGACGGATCGTCAGGGCAGAGTGGGGCACCGCCAACCCAGATGACCCACATTACAACCCGTGGGTCTTCCCGGAGAATGCACCGGAGGACATAAGGGAGAGGCAGAAGGAGCGTGGGGCAATGGCCATAAGGATAGAAATCATGCCACTCGACCAGTCGTGGGACAACATTTACGAGTGGTACACCGTCACCAACGTCCGTCTGAGCAAATGGTACTACTTCATCGACGCCTTGACGAGGCTGAACATTCCGTTCGACACCAGCGGTGACACGACGCCGGAAAAGCTCACCAACTTCTGCAGAAGTCTGGTCGGTGTCGAGGCTAAATGGGTTGACCACGAGGATCTACCGACTATCGGTAAGAAGACGATCAAGCGACTCCTGTTGCCGGTCGAGTACTACGGCAAATTTGAAGCTGGTGGCATGGAAAGGGTGGTGATATGAGCGAGCAGAAGGTCCTTTTGCCCGACATTCAGTACCACATAGAGAAGATTATTGAAGAGGTGGCAGGAAAGGGCATCGTCGATCTTGAGCTGCATATCGAAGCCCCTGTGGGCAACGGTCGTTACGGGCTGTGGCTGAAGGTGAAGCAGACGTGACGGAATACATGGAGAAGCTGAGGAAGAGGATGATGGAAGTCTCAAACGGCGAGTGGAAGATACTGGACGAGAAGGTGACCGATTCAAGGCGCGAGGTCAGAGTGGAGTACGTGCCGAAGGTCCTGGCAGCACCAGTCAAGGTAAGGGCACACTACGTTTACACCGGCAACTGGGTGGAGTGGGATAAGAAGTACTACTGCGACGTCCAGATTGGTGGCACAAAAGTTCAGTTGTGGGCATACAGCCTTGAGATGCTTTTCGAGAAGCTCCGGCAGCTCTTTGAGGTCGTGGAGCATGCGGAGGTGATCAGATGAAGAGCTGGACATGCCCTTCATGCGGAAAGGAGGTTACAGCACCTGACTACTATGGCCTTTCCCTTGAGGTCAGGAAGCATCTCCGTAAACACCTCCGTAAACACAAGAAGGTGATCACATGACGTTCAGGGAGCCCTGCCCGTTCTGCGGTGTCAGGATGATACCGGTCAAGGAAGGTCCGTTCAAGCGTTGCCCGATATGCGGTGGCAGGTGGTACGAGTCAGGTGGCGGTGGTGCCCGCTCGTCGCTGGATTTCGGAGGTGGTGCCGGTGCCGTTGTTGGTTGAGGTCATTGGAGAGCCTGGAGTCGGCAAGACCCACTTTTCGCTGACGTTTCCAAAGCCGTTCCTTTTCGATACCACACCGAAGCGTGAGGCTGAAGTGATTGTTTACAAGCTGCACGGTGCGGAAGCGAAGAAGCGTTATGCGTGGGCAACGAAGTATGAGCAACTGTTAACAGGGATCAAAGAAGTGGTGAAAAGGGATGACGTCAGGACAGTGATCATCGACACCGGTGCCGATCTGCAATCGATGGCTGTGGAGTACGAGCTACAGAAGAAAGACAGGGAGCGCCTGATGCCTTTTGAGTACGGCAGGATCAGGGAGATGATAGACGAGGACATCATCGAGCTGGTCACAATGTCAGGGAAACATCTGGTGATGACTGCGCAGATGGATGATGAGTACGTGGGTGGCCAGAAGACGGGAAGGCGGGTGCCGAAAGGTTACAAGAGGATGGCTTTTCAGGCTGACATACGGGTGTTCATCACGATCGGCAGTGCAGAGCTGACCTTCATGCCCGGTGGCCTTTCGTTTGAGGCTACCTACAACAAAACTTTGCAGCCGAAGCGCACAGCTGTTGTTGTGAAGAACAGGTTTGTTGACATCACCACCACGGGCTACCAGAAGCTCGAAGGAAACTTCACGTTTGCCGACCTCGTGAACCTCATCCCGCAGGAGTTCTGGGAGCTGCTGTTCCGTCCTGAGGACCTGGAGGTGGTCAAAGTTGCTCCACGTGTACAGAGATAAGCGTACTGGCGAGATCTACCTCAGCAGGGAGAAGGTTGATGACCCTGAGCTTGAGTACTTAGGCATGGTAGAGGAGAGGGCCTTTGGCGGAGGAAGAGCCATTAGCGCAGCTTATCCTGGAGGTTCTGAGGCGAAGAAGGAGGGCGACGCTGCGGGAGATAGTCGAGGAGCTGTTTCTGGAGGTTAGGCCCGCTTATATTGAGAGGGTTTTGAGGATGCTCAGGCGTCTGGAGATAGCAGGATTGGTCGTCAGGCACGAAGAGAGGGTCAGGGGTCCAGTCTTCAGGTACGTTTACTATGACCTTCGTCCCTTGAGGCGTCTGCTCCGCCCTGGAAGGCGCTTCACTTCAAGGGATCTTGCCCAGCTGCTTGGGATCCCTCTCGTCGAGATCAGGGAGAGGGTCATCCCTTTTGCCCTTCAGCGCCGTTATTTCGTTCAGATTGCTGCCGACACATACGAGGTCCCGAGACCTTACCGCGTCCAGAAGTTCAGGGTTTACTCTACAGGGAAGAACCCCCATTACTATCAGGTCAAGTTTCACGAGCGAATACCCCTTCCGACCCAGCTCGTCCTTGAGAACTATGCGAGGAGGGAGGAAACAGATGAGCTTGTTGAAGGTACTGTCGGTGCTGTCAGGGTCGTCGTTTACACCTTCAATCCCGAGCTTTGGCCGGAGGAGAGGCTGATGAGCATAATGCGTGCTCTCTTTGCCCAGGAGCGCATCACTTTCGAGATCTATGAGAAGAACATCTACAGGTACCAGGCCTACGAGGTCAGGGAGATAGAGCCTGACGAGATACCCTCCGATGCCGACATCGATGAACCACAGGTCTTTTTATGGGTCTCAAAAAGGGGAGGCTTCACCTACGTTTACGAGTACACGAGGAAGCCGTGGGGTTGGGAATACAGGAGGTCGATAGTGAGATGAGGCTCACGCTTGACATTGACGGAAGGGAAAGGGGCTGGTGGGCTTATGCAGCGTTCTACTCCTTGCGCGATTCAGGGCTTTTCTGGAGGGTTGAGCTGTGGAGGACGCGAAAGGGGTACCACGTCGTCGCGTTTGGGGGTTTGGACGACTTCACAGTTGACATATGGAGGAGGATCTATGGCGACGACCCGATCAGGGTCTGGCTCGACAATACCAAACACCCGTCCATGCCGAGGAACGTCCTTTTCAACAGGAAGAACGGATATGAGGTTGAGTTGATTGAGAGGTGGGAAGATGGTGTGGACCGCACGCTATGAGGTCCCTGAAATTACTGAGAAGATCAAGCAGATCCTGCTTGAGCGTATCGAGGAGAAGGAGCCACCGACACGGTTGTGGCTCACCGACACGGTTTACTGCGGGAGGAAAAAGCTCTTCAGGATGCTCGGTTTCGGGAAGCAGAGGTTTTCGGAGACAGCTCTCAACAAAATCTGGTTAGGCCTGATCGTTGAAGCCGAGCTGGAGAAGCTCGGAATTGCGGGGCAGGTGCCCGTCGAGTACAGAGGAATCCGCGGGAAGATAGACGTCCTCCTCGACACCGATGAACCGCTTGAGGTTAAGACCTCGACAAGCCTTTACGTGACCGCAAGCGATTACGCCAGGACGCACGTGGAGCAGCTGAGCAGGTACTGCCTCGCGAAAGGCGTCAGCACTGGAATCCTCATTTACTACGTGCCAGGGATTGCCATTACTTCACTTCCCGTCACCCGTTACCACTTCGACCTCGATGAGGTCAAGCGCGTGACCGACGAGAGGATAGACCTGCTCGAAGAGGCCGTGAGGCAGAGGGACCCCTTCCTGCTGCCTGCGACCTGGCACTCCAGAACCATGGACAACTGGGAGTGCCGTGATTGTGTCTTCTACTACCTGTGTAAGCAGGGCAGCATGGAGGGGGTTCTCCGTGTATAGGGCATTTGGGATCGGTTTCTTCAAGAAGGCGGTCAGGAACAGGAGTACGCTGAAGCTCGTTCTGCCTGCCAGGATGAGGTTCCTTGCAGGAAAGTATGCGACAAGGTGCGTGAGAAACGGCAAACTTGTGATAGCCGTCAGCAATTGTTTTGGTGAAGTGAAGATCTGTCCGGTTTCAAGGAAAGTCCATGCTGTCGTGATGAACGTCGGTCGCTACAGCAGGTTCTTCAGGCCTGGTCCGGCATACTTCGAGTACGACAGGGGTGTTCTTGTGGTATGGCAGAAATAGGTGAAGGAGGGTTTGGGGGGCTTTGCCACCCAATAGAGGAGTTCTTCCCGATGCCGTCCTACCGACCTAAGCAGAGGGAGACGCTTCTCAAGTGCTATGAGCTTTTCGAGAAGGGAAAGCGCCTGATACTCCTCCAGGCTCCCGTCGGCTTCGGCAAATCTGCTGTTAACACTTCACTCTGCAGGTATTACGCTCCCTCAATCTACTCCACACCGCAACTCAGCCTCATCGACCAGATCAAGAACGACCCTTTTCTCGGCAAATACTTCGTCGAGATAAAGGGGATGGACCACTACGCCTGCGCAAAGGACCACTTCCTCATTCCCGTCAAGTACGGCCTCTGCAAGAGGAAAGGGAAGGTCATTCCCAATGAGTGTATCCCTGCCCTCATGTGCCCCTACTACAGCCAGAAGATCAGGGCTATAGAGGCACCTATTGCCCTGATGAGCACGGCCTACTTCATAGTTGACGCGTTTCTCCAGCCTCCCTGCTTCAGGGACAGGAATCTGGTCGTCATCGACGAGGGCCATTTTCTGGCGGAATACCTGGCTGAGCAGGTGAAGCTTGAGGTCTCTCCAAGGTCCTTACCGAAAAGCGTCTGGGAGGAGCACAGGGATAACCCGAAAGACGTTGAATCTATCGCAAAAAGTGTTGAAGCCTACCTGGACCAGTTGGAGCTGTCCCTTGAGGGCGGTACCGTCCTGTCGGAAAGTGAGGTAGTGGAAAAGGTCAGGGCTGAGGAGTGGCTTGTGAGGGCTAAGAACTACCTTGAGGACGTCGTGACCGAGTGGGTCTGGACAGAGCTTCCGGGCGGGGGTGCTGTCGCAAAGCCGTTGAAGGTAAGGTGGATGGTGGAGAAGATGGTCTGGTCCCGTGCCGAGAGGTTCATCGTGAGCAGCGCGACGATTTTGGACCCGAAGCTCTGGGTCCACGAGAATGGTGCTGACCTCGTTTTCGACGAGAGCGAGATGGCTTTCATAGACGTGGGGATGATATTCCCTGCTGAAAACCGGAAGGTCATTGACATGTCGGCAGGTGGCATGAGGCATGACGAGCAGGAAGAGAACCTGCCGAGGGTTGCGAAGATGCTGGAGCTGATACTGATGACGAAGAGGGGGCAGAACATAGCGGTCCACGTCCCGAGCTATGAGCTGGCGAGGAAGCTGTATTCGTTCATTGAACCGGACGGGTACAGGATCTACCTGCCTGGCCCGAAAAACCGTGATGCTGTTCTTGAGATGTGGAAGAAGCATGGCGGTGTGCTCTTCGCCGTTGCCTTTCATGAAGGCCAGGACTGGAAGTACGACATGTGCAGGGTTCAGGTCCTCGCGAAGACGCTCTACCCTGACACGACTGATCCGGTCGTCAGGAAGCGCCTCGAAAGGGGAGATTTCAAGTGGTTGATGTGGACGGCGCTTGTCAGGTGCCTTCAGGCCTACGGCAGAGCAGTACGCGCAGAGGACGACTACATGGAGTTCTACGTTCTGGACGAGAGGTTCTGGGACCTGATTCGAATCATGTGGAAGTATGTCCCATCGTGGTTTCGTGAAGTCGTGCCGAAGAACAGGATGCCTATGCGAGCAGTCTGCTGAACCGGCTGTAAACCGCATATTTGTCGTACCTCTCTGCAGCTTCCGTGTTCTTTGCCCCAAGCTCCTCCCTCAAGCTTCTGTCGTAGATCACCGCGTCGATCTTTTCCGCGTAGTCCTTCAGGTCAGGTATGTTGAGCCTGAACGTGGCAAAATTTCTGTAGTTGTAGACCGCCTGCCTCTCGACCTTCACAAGCGCTCTTTTGTCTTTCACGTGCTCGTTCATCGGTCCTGCGTCCATGCATATGACGGGTTTCCCCGCTGCCATAGCCTCAACAACCGGTATACCGAACCCCTCGCATAGCGCACCGTGAACGTAAACGTCAGCTGCTTTGTAGAGGCTGTAGAGGTTTCCCCTGTCGAGCTTCAGAACGTTGTCGGTGACGACGATGTTACCGTCTTCAGGTATCATGTAACCGTTCTCGCTCGCGTCGGGCTTCCTGCTCGTGTGGAGGACCAGCAGTACGTTTGGGTCCCTGCTCGCTTTTGTCATCCTCCACGCCTCAATGAGTTCGCGAAAGCCTTTCCTCACGTGGCGGTGTGCGACGTAAAGCACGACAGTTTTGTCACCAAAGACTTTCCTCCAGACCTTTGGATCAGCAGAGCGGATAGCTTTGGCGTCAATGCCGTGCGGTACCACTTCAGCCACCGGAATTCCCGCCTGCTCAAGCTCCCATTTGACGTACTGCGATGGGACGACAACAGTCATGTTTCTGGCAGCAGCATAGTTGAAGTGGCTCAAAATGGGTGGCCCTTCGGTGACACCATAGTAAACATGCCTGCCCGTCCACCAGATGTAGCGGTAGTACCGTGCAACATCAATATTCATGAAACTGCCGATATAGAATACGCCATCGTACGGCCTGTAGGGCTGGTGGAGGACGGCATCGCCTATTTCCCAGCTGACGGTCTTAACCACGTCCATCACGTCCTCGGCAACGTTGGTGAAGCTGACGCGAACGAGGAAGTACGTCTGCATCAGCCAGACCATTCCTCTTCCTCAACTCCTCTATTCTTCATGTAGCGCCTGATGGCCCTGTCAAGCTCAGGACTGAAAGGACCACGTATGTAGATCGGGAAGTCGTCCTTGGAGAACGGCTCAACGCCAAGGTAGTGGAGCAGGTATGCTGCCTTGTGAACCCGCAGCCTGTTCTCAAGCTTCTTCAGGTCTTCCGGTTTGAGGTCAAGCACCTTCAGCAGGAATTCGAGTGGGGTCATATCAGATCGTGCCAAGCCCAATGCTTCTGTTGGGCGCTCCGTTGTAATAGACCCGTACCGAAACGAAGTCACCAGTCGAAGGATAACTTTTTATCATCACTCTTCCGGTTGCTAAAGGAAGGTAAACAGGTGGATTAAAGGCAAGCGTTAAGAAGCTGTTTGGGCTACCTCTCGTACCTAAAGCAAAAGCAGCAAATGTGTAGGCATAGTTCGTTTCATCAAAAATATTCACGACGGCTGATGACGACGTTCCGTAATTTATCGCAGATATACTGTAAAGCCGAAAGTAGTTTGGAGGGTCGAGGAACACTTGAGAAACGCTGCTATTATTCCATATGAACAGTTTATTCATCACAGGGTAGTCAACCTCGTACATGAACGCATCGTCGAAGAAGACGTCGACGTTTGTGGTGCCCGTGTTGTTGACCCATATTCCGAAGTTGGCATAGGCAGCCTCGGGCGGTGGCGTCGAGCTGAACTGGACCAGCTGGTAGGTCGCCGTGTTCAGGGTAACTTCAGTGTAATGGGTCTCAAGAAAAGCCCATCCTGTGGAGAGGTACCTGACCCCAAGCCTCAATATGGTGTTGGTGCTGCCACCCTTTGCATAGATGCCGAGATGGTAGTCCTTTCCCGCGTTGACGGGGGCATAAACCTCGTTCCTGAGCCTGAAAGGAGAGTTGGGCACCAGCGTGACCTTGAGGGCACGGGCCGAACCACCTGCCTCCCTGCCAAATGGTACCCTTGCGTTGGCAGGGTCCCATGTGTACGGTCCGCTTATCTGGACGAGATTCCAGCCTTCGAAAGAACCTGAGTCAAAGCTGGGGTTTGCCAGCAGGTTTCCTTTCACGCTCAACCCTCTCCACCTCCTTCCCTTTTCTGACCTTTCTCGCTATTACCTTCTCTTCGGTGATGACCTCTTCGTCGTAGCTGTCCTCACCGTACCAGACCTGCCTAATAGTAACCATAGACTATGCACCTGACAGCTATGGGTGTCGCGCCGAAGTTGCTGACGACCACCTGAATGTTGCTGCCGTCGGGAACCCTGATCGCGCGCAAAAGCGTGAAAGTTTCAGACATCTTCTCTCCTGTTATGGTGACGGATCCCAACCTGACTCCATCGACGATCAGCTCAGCAATGAGCTTTCCAATGAAAACATGAGTGTCGAATGCTGGTCTGCCCATGACTGTGAACCCTTCTATCATCACTATCTCGCCGGTCGTGTTATTCGTATTTATGACGGTCCTGTTCTGGGCACCAGCAGGGACGTCGGGCAGTATCTCCCCTACTAATGTGAAGTCTCTTCCAAAGAGGTTTGAGAAAGTGCCTGACAGCGCAACTCCAACGTTCTGCCCCGTTATGATTACATTCGCGTCACCGGTTATCGTGACGTTCAGCGTCGTCGTCTGGCTCGCGATGTTGACATTCAGCGTCACCTGGCTTGCCCTGATCTCGATCGGCACGATTGCCGTGCTGGCGCTTATGTCGATTGGTATTATGCTGGTCGCGGACTCGACTTTCACATTCACTGTAGTGGAGCTGAGCGTCTGGCCGAGGGCCTGCTGGAAGAGCGGAAGCAACTGCGGTATAATCATCAGGGGTATGAAGCTTTGGAGGAGACCGCTGAAGGTGTCAGGTGCCTGTGGTGCCTCCTCTTCCCTCTTCTCCCCCTCCTTCCCCTCCTCCATGCCGACCAGTATGTCGAGGCCGTCCATTAATGCTGCCAGCAATTCCCTCCTCTTCTTCTCCTCAGTCACTTCCTGATCACCTTCGGGTCAAGCTCGACCCTGATGGCACCGCTGTCCGAGTTGAAGCTCCAGCAATCATCACATAAGATTTTCGGCAGGTCGAGCTGGACGTTTCCCGACCTGATCTGCCTCCTGACCTCATCGACGATCTTCTTCGCGCACTCCTCACAGACCTGCACCTTGTCCCAATTCACGACGATCTTGATGGGAAGGCTCACAGGCTCCTCACCTTCACCCACCTGACAGTAGCTCCTGAAGGCGCAGCGGTGCCGAAGCTGATCCTGAAACCACCGCTTGCCTTGTTGGTGACCCAGACAGTTGTGTTCCACGAGACCTCGACGAGCACGGTGTAGTTGTTGTCAACGTCAGCGTCGGGCACGTCAACATAAGTCGCACCGGAAGGCGGATTTACTGTCCCCATGCTCTTGATGTAGCGTGGTACGCTTATCCTGTTGACGGCGCTCCGCACGGTGGTGATGCCGTCAACTATCGCATCGACCAGCTTCTGCCTGCTGATGCTGATCGGCATCACCTCATCACCTCCTCAAGGACGTCCTTTAGCACGGCCATTATGCTCGCCATCGTAAGACCGGTCGTCACTATGCCCGTCATGCTCTCCGTCAGCGGAATCCCCTGTCCCCACTCGTCCTGGATGAAGAACTCGAATTCCCCTACGTCAGTCAACGACCTTCACCAGCCCCATCACGGTAATAGTGCGCCTTCCCCTATAAACGTCAGCAACCCTGTCCTCCCACTCAACGAGAACGTCACCGATCTGTTCACTGTCGATGTAAACGAAATCTGTTGCAGCATTCCTCTGGACCTGAATGGGCAGCCTGTCCTGAACGAAATCGGTGTAGGGTATCGAGTGGAGGCCTATTATTTCGATCTCGTCGATCGTCACGTCGCCAAACATGCTCAGAGTCCTTGTTGCTTCCTCTACACCAGTACCTGTATCAAAGACATGGATCGTAACTGTGATGCCTATGGCGTCGAACCCTGTACCGGAATCGAAAACAGACGTGCTCACTATTGCAGTCGGTAGCTCGACTGCTGTGCCAATGTCCATCACTTCCCTGCTGACGAACAGAATCGCATCAATGCCAGCACCTGTATCGAGAACTTCTTTGGTCATGTTAACCACATCAACGCCAGCACCGACATCGGACTGTGGTACAGCTATTACAGGTATCTCAACCCCGGCACCGGAATCGCTCAGCTGCTGGAACACTGGTGATTCTATGGTCTCGACACCCGTACCTGAATCCAGTGCCTCCTTCGTCATGTCAACCAGCTCAACCACAGCACCGGTATCCAGAACTTCCTTCGCCACCATCGTCACAGCATCTGTTCCACTACCGATATCGTCAACAAATTGGAAAATCCCAGCAGTGGCGAACTCAGAGCCAGTACCTGCGTCGTCCGTAAATACCGTTGCGCTCAAATCTGCTACTTCTGTACCAGAACCGGCATCATCCACAGGAATTGACCCCACCATGTCAACAACTTCTGCACCTGCTGCCGAGTCGGTTGTGGAGGCGGTTGCAGTGACAGTAGCCTCTTCGACACCGGTACCCGAATCGGTGACGGTGACCGTGACGATCACGCCTAAGCTGAACGCCAGTATCTTCGCCTGACCATTTATCCCCGACCAGCCTGCCCGCATCTTCACCTGATAGCTCGGATTAACCGTATTGGTGTCCATGCGTGCCAGGAAATACATCTGGGCCCTCATCCACCTGTTCGGGTGCTCAAGATACTGCGCAACACCGTTAGCTACCTGAGTAGTGTTGTTATTATCCTTCTGCAAAACTATGCCACCTGCTGGCAGACCTGCACCAGAAGTTGCGACAGTGCTTTCTCCAGAGGCAACAGCCAGAACTACCACGTCGGCTGAAAGCGTCGTAGTCATATCCCCAACAGTCGTCAATGCAGTAGTTGAGAGGGCTACAGAGGCTGAGTCCAAGAACGCAAGGTCGGAAACCGTGAACGTGACTATTTCTCCGAAGAAGTTGTAAGGGACTGCCGGCGTGCTGTTGTTATAGACCTCTATGCTCCACGTCTGTGGAGCAGACGTAACAACCCCTCCCCATACGAGAATCCACCAGCCAGTTTGGTCGGCACTGTGTGAGCCCAGACCGTACGGTGAGCTAGTCAGAACTGTCGTGCCGAGCTTTAACCTGACGCTTCCCGCACCTATGTATGTCTGACCAGATCCACCATCTGACCTGTAACCGTCAAGTATCATTATAGCCACGACTTTTGAGTTAGCGGGATATGTCGTTGTAGACGAAACAACCGTCGCCGTTGAACCGGCAGCTATATTTACGGCGGTCGTGTTGAATGCCCATACGGCATCGTCTGTCTTTATGACTATCCCCTGGACGTGGACTGCACTGGTGCCCGGGGCGGCGGTTGTGATGTTTATTGTGACCGTGTAGCTGTCGTTACCTACGGGGTTGTTATCAACAGCGATATATGCATAGCTACGTGCATAGTTCAAACGAAAAGTGTGAAGGTCGCCATACAATATCGTCGCTCCTTTCTTAATCCTGAGTGTGCCCAATCCACCAGCCAGCGCACTTCCATTAGCACCAACAAAAACAATAATCACGTTCTTCCCGCCAGCCGGTAGCGTCGTGTTCATCGTCAGAAGAGTCTTCTCGCCAGTGCTGTTGAAGCCCGGATCGACTGTAACAGGCCCGAACACCTGCGCAGCTGTTGCTGGCATGGCTCAGCTGATCGTTATCGTCAGTTGTGCTATCCAGGTGGTGCCCGCTGCTTTTGTGCCAAGGTCCTGGACCTTCCTGTTCAGGTTTGCAGCAGCGTCGGAAGGGCCGTTGGCAACAGTGATTTCCTGCCAGGAGAAGTTAGCCTCAGTGCCGGTGAAAGTTGACTGCCACCTGCACTGGTTAGCAGAAGGCCTCGAAGGATATCCTGCATCCATTGCCTTGTATGCCTTGTTGGTGCCCTGCAATCCGGTTTGTGTGGCAGCTTCTGCTGTCGTTCCATCACCGACACCGATGTACGCGTTAGCAGCGTTGAACGGTGCTGGAGAAGCTGTACCGGCAGCAAGGTGCCAGAGGACGTCGATGCCCTCATTCAGCAACACGTTTCCAGGTACCCAGAGGACGCTCGGCCTCTCGAAGATCCCAAGCTCCTGTACCCTCTCGACGCTCCAACCGAGCATGTGGTGCAAGTAGTGGAGCAGCTTCTGCGCTTCGCTCTCCATCTTCGGATACTTGTAAATGACCCACTCACTCTGCACTTTTCCGTGATCTTCGACTGACTTCGCAACAGCAACTGAGTCCAGACCTTTCCCAGCGTCCCTACTCCTTGCGGACAACCTCCTCACCCCTGTACTCCACGTAAACGGGTTCTCCCCGTGCCTTCTTCTCCTCGATCATCTCCTTGTGCTCCAGCTCGACTATTGCCATCAGGGCAGCAGAAAGCTCTGCGACCTCCTCCCTTGTCACGTTATCGAGAGTAAACCTTCCTACCCGTACCGTGTACCTGTCGTTCTTCCTGGCTATGCTTGCCTTCCCCACCTGAACTTGTTTGTCAGGCTTCGGCATCTCAACACCTAAATACAGACAGTCCTAAATAAGGATTTCACCAGCAGCACCGTGACAAGCGCAACCGCAAACCCTGCCGACCACTCCCTCAATTCGTGGTACATTTCATCCTTCACTTTCGTCTCCTCGACGTACTCATACGCAAAGAACTGGAGAAAGAGGAAGAGCGAAACCTTCCAGTCAACAAACCAGAGGAAACCAGCTGTCAGCCCGTGCAGCACATGCACTACCTGGCTTATTCTGACCATTTCTTCATGGCATAACCAGCTGCCACGCCAAAGACGAATCCGGCAACGTGGGCAACCCATGCAATCATCGTATTCTGGAATGCAAGGGCAAACTGCGACAGGAACCACAGCGCAAGGAACGCCTGAGCCGGTACCTCCCTGCCCATGAAGATCAACTTTGCACGCGGGAAGAAGACCGCATAAGCTCCCATCACTCCGCTTATTGCGCCTGAAGCACCGACAGCAGGCACGTACAGCAGGTCAGGGTACATCAGAGCATAACCCACCCATCCGAGAGCAGCGACGATTCCAGATGCCAGGTAGAACAGCAAGTACCGCAGATATCCAAGTTTCTCTTCCACGTTGTCGCCAAACACGTACAAGAACAGCATATTGCCTATGTAGTGCTCCCAGCCCGCATGCAGCCACATATGCGTGATCAGCCTGTGCCATTCGGTGAATAGCAGAGCGGGAATCAGGCCGTAGAGCGCCACGTAATCGCTCAGGCTGGCTATAGTGTACGTGAGTATAGTGAACATCACTCCGATCAGGGTCTTAGTGATAACGGGATCGATCTTTACCGGTTCTTCGTCTCTTAAGACACTCCTTAATAGATTTTTGAGAGCGTCCCAGGGAGACTCTGGAAGCTCAGGAATCGCTTCAGGAGGCTTCTCTGGGGGCTTGGGCTTTTCTGGCTCCGGAGGCTTTGGAGGAGCTTCAAACTTCTTCCACGTTACCGTCACGAAACCCGCGCCTATGGAAACAGTGCTGATGCTGATCTCAAACGTGCCAGTGGTGCCTTTCGGAATCTCGACTTTGGCAGTCTCATCAGGGCCGACTTTCACCCTGGTCCCATAGACGTGAACCGGACCGGCTCTTAATGCACTTACGACGACATCGACTGTCGTGCCAGTTGGAGTACGGTTCGTGATCGTTATCTCACCGCCTTCAGGGAATTCAAGCCAGCCGATGACGGCAGGCGGTACAGGGAACTGCTTTCTTTCGTCATAGCCTATCACAAAACCTTCCAAATCGAACTCGGCATACTCGACAATGTAGTAGATGCCTGCAGGGACGTCACGAGTAGCCGGGTTGTTCAAAGTGAGAACCCAGTCCTCAACGTCGTTGAACGGCCAGCCGACCAGGTAGTGCACGGTTTCACCGTCCTTCGGCACAACGCTGTCCTCGTGCCAGAAGATGCCACCCTCAACCGGTCCGAGGTAGGAGAGGACTCGACCGTTCAGGTACTTGACGTGCCTGTAGGTGATCCTGAAGACCCGTCCCTTTCCCTTCGGGATTCTGATTGGAATCTGCACAACCCTGCCAACGACGTCACCGTCACGTACTTCCCACAATTCACCTTCTTCACCTTCGTCGAGCTTGACCCACATTCCCTTCAGCATTACATGGCAAAGGTTACAAATAAAGCTTCAGAAAACGAGCGCCACAATGAGGTTGTTTGCAACGATGTAGATGAAGAGGTACAGCAATGCCGTGGCGACCCTCCTGAAGACCGGCTGCTCAGCACCGTAAACAATGAAGAAGAAGAGGACAGCCCATGGAAGGACGACCTTGTAGATGTAAGCCCAGAGCCAACCTCCGTTTGACAACAACGCCCGAAAGATCGGGTTCAGCTCTACATTCCCTTTGACGTGGGCAGCATAGTAAGTCGTCAGGAGGTCAACCGTATTGAGAACCATCAGGGCTATTAGTAGAAGCCAGCTCCTCATCTTATCCGAGCAACCGCATCAGGATCTGAAGGACAACAAGGATCAGGACACCGCTGACCAGCTCCCATCTGAGCTTACCGATTTCTTTTGTGAGCCTGTTGATCTCTTTGACCACCCACTGCATGTTCGTCTCCTGTACCGCAAGCCTCTCCAGTATCTTCTCAAACTCGGGATCATCCATAGACGTAACCACCCTCCACCTTCCTCAGCTTGCCCTGCTCGACAAGCCTGTCGAGCGTTTGCTTCACCAGCTCTTCCGTCCGCTTTCCTTCAGCACTGTTCCACCAGAAGTCAACAGCCCTTCTCAGCAGTGCTGGAGAGAAGTCAAAGACCACATCGGCCCAGCTGGCAGGAGCACTATATTCTACGTTGTACTTCCTGACGCTCTCAAGCACCTTCTCCTCCGTCACGGGTTCAGCTCTGAAAAACTGGGAAAGCTGAGAAGGATCTCTGAAAAGCTGGTAAAGCTGGGAAGGCTCCATGATAATGTGCATCAGATCATTGAACACAAGCTTCATAACTATCTGTAACATCAGCAACTGCGGTAAAGTCGCAACCAGCTGGTTTAGAGCCTGGCCGAGGCTCATATTCTCAGCCTCCTCGGCAGAACAACTGCGGACGACCTCAGCTCTACCGCGATGTTAGCCACAGCGTTCTCAGCTGCTGCCAGCTGTTCAAGCGTAAGGATTGAGCGCGTCAGGATGTTGCGGAGAACCATACGCATCCTGAGAAGCCTCTGGAGGAACTGCTCCTCCCTTGCCCTCTCGGCACGGAGTTGCTGAAGCCTCTGCTGAAGGTTCATTATCCTCGGTATGACCTCGCGCTCCAAGTACTCCAGACCAGGGAGGACCACAGCACGCTCCGCTTCAGGACCAGGCGGGAAGAGCTGCCTGTAAGTGACGCGGTAAGCAGCACCTATCCTTGCAAGCTCCTCAAACGTTGGAGGCCTTTCAGGTGCAACTGGTGGGAAAACTCCTGGAGGCACTTCAACCCTTTCTGTTCTCCTGAGCGCCGTCTGCCTCTCCTGCTCAAGCCTTCGAAGTTCTTGAATCGTCCTTCTTTCCTCGTCCATCATATACTGGATCCTGTCCTGGGCACCCGCTATCTGGTCCTCGACGACTGCCAAAAGTTGCTGGGCAACCCGCCTCAGCCTGAAGACCCGTTGCCTGAAAGCCTCAGGGCTTGACATTTTCAATCGCCCTCTTTAGAGCTATCATGAAGTTCACCATTACAGGACGGTAGAGCCTGTAATAAATCTCTTCCCTAACTTCATATGGCAACTCAGGAGCCACCGCATCAAGCTCATTCCTCAGCCTCTTCTCTATCGCCAGCTTCACCAGCTTCCTCGTCAGCTGCTCAAGCTCACTCACACACCACCACCAAGCATGAACAGCCGTTGCCTGACCTGCTCGAACTCAGAGAGGAGTCTGTTGAGTTCGTCCTGTAACTCTTTAAGCCTCTGGTTGCATCGTACTCTTTCATTAGCCAGTGCGTACTGACGGCCTATATATCTGAGCATCAACCTTCTCCTTTGATCCTCGATTTGTACTGCCTCCTCAGGCGAAGCTGCGACGATACCCTGGAGACGGACAAGCTCGTCCTCTATGGTTCTCATTTCGTTTACAATCCTATTTATGCTGCGTTCACACGACTCCCTTTCCGTAGCAATTGCCATCCTCAAATAGGCTATCTGGTTCTGCAAAACCATAAGCCGTTGGACCAGCTGCTGCCGTTCAAACTCAGTTGCACTCATCCCCACTACACCTCATACCCAAGGTCTCTTAAACGTTTTCTCGCCATCTCCTTTTGCTCAGGAGTTGTGTAGGGGCTTTGGAGGACCCTGAAAAGCGCCTCGACCTCACCGGGCTTTGGTGCAAAGACCCCAGCCCTCTGCAAGGCCATCTGGGTTATCCTCGCCTGAAGGGCATGAATCTGGTTGGCAAGTGCAGTCAGCTCTGCCCGCTCCTGCTCGATCTCAGCAATCAGCACCTGCCTCCTCCTGAGAAGGGCATCAATGGCCTCCGTGAACTGCTGTGCACCACGAATGCCGAAAGACCCAGCAGCAGCAGCGCTGATGTATGCACCAGCTGTAAAACCAGGCCATCCAAGCTGCTGCAAACGGTACTCTATGCTGATCAGCTCGCTCCTCTTGGCGTTCAGCTTATCAACTAATGCCCAGTAGAGGTTTCTCAGCTCTGCTAACGCTTCCTTCATTGCATCGATGTCGCGAGAGCTCATACAAATGCACCACCAAACGCGCCAACCATTCCCTGTATCATCCCGACCATCATCTGCATCACCATGTTGAACATCATCATTGGCAGCATAATTTCCAGCATCGCTCCCATAACATCGGCCATAACAGCACCTATGTCACCGGGTATGATGCCACCTCCGCCAGGTGTTGCAATTGGTGAACCACCAGGTGCTATGACACCTGTGCTGATGACCCTCGTGGCACCGTTCTTATCAACCTCGAATGCGATGTAAACGTACTGCTTTGGATCAAGGGCACCAAATGTCCTGTCAACGGTCACGCCAAGACCTCTGAGCCTGAGACGCACGGAGTTGACGGTCAAAAAGCCAGGGATCTCCACACCCAGTATGACGTAGTGCTGACCCGTACCGACATTGACGGTAACTGTTGTGGGTCCAAACTCACCGAAGATGAGTGTACCGACGATAGGAAATCCTATAAGCCCCCTGGCAAACGGCGTCCCGCTAATCTTGTCAGGCAGCGGTGTGTCAACAGAAAAGCCAACAACGGCAGAACCCCATGAAACGAGGCTTATCGCTCCAACTTTTGCATAAATTTCAAACGTCAGCACCACCATCAGAATCCACCTGCAAACGCAGACATCATCCCCTGCATCATGCTGACCATCATGTTCATCACCATCATCATACCCATCATCCGCACCATTGGTGGCAACATATTCTCCATCATCTGCTGGATAATCTGCGACGGGTCAAAAGGTGTTGTGCCTGATGTAACTCCACCACCAGCAACATTGGGTACGATTATCGTGTATTTGTTGACAAAAGGATAGTGGTAGTCGACAATATCAGCAAATACTTGTCCAGTCGAGACGACCTTTGCACGTATCCTGAAGATCCAGGTTCCAATGACGTTGCTGACCCCTACCCAGATGTTATTGGGACCAGGTGGTAAGTCAACCCGCCTGCTGTAGAAGGGACCTATGGTGCCCCTACGGAGTAGTACCTTATTAGGCCATAAATTCCAGTCATTAGTTATTCCAAACGTCTCTATCGTGAAATAGCAGTCAATAACGTCCGGGGAAATGGATTCAGCCGACAGCTCAACCAGCACCACCGTTCATCACCGTCAATAGAGACCACCAATTCCACCAGCAGCACCCGAGAACGACCTCGACATTGCTGAGATCATTCCTATCATCATCCGCATGAACATCATCATCATCATCATGGGCAGCATTGCAGTCGTGAAGAACTTCATGAATGTCTCCATGAACTGGTTCATTATCTGGTTCCAATCGATGCTCATGCCCTCTGCCTCACCTCCTGCATAATCTTACCAAGCTCCTGGAATATAATGCTTAGCACGGACGCCACCACAACAACCGACGAAATCGTTGTCACAGCTCTGTTGAGTATGTTTTGAATGCTTGCCACCAGCAGCTCGATCTCGACTATCGACGCGAAGGTCACAGTCATCACAACGGAGTTGCGGGCAGCGTTGAAGAAGAAGGGCACGGATTCACCAGTAACTTTTCTGACGTCGAAGACCGAGACACCAGGTGGCAGTATGATCTCGATCGTGTCGGTGCCTGTGCCGTCGAGTATCAGGGTCAGCTTGGGTGCCGTGAACCTGACGAACGCTATCAGAGCCTGAACGTCAGCAACTGAAAGCCCTGCATCAGCAATCGCCTTCGGAAGGTCAACAAGAAGCCCCTCGATGTTGGTTTCCTCGAATTTTACCCTGTCCCAGCTCTCAAGCGTTATCGTCAGGCCCCACGGAGAGTCGGGATCCTCTGGAATTACGCCAAGCCATTCAGGTGCGTTATCCGGCCCGTAAGAAACGGAGACCGGAAACCGCACCATCTCCCATCACCTACAGGCCGAAAGTGGCGGTCGGCACCATAGGTCTTGTCAGCGCAGCAAACGGTGTCATGATTGCATTCATCATCGACATCATCATGTTCATCACCATCATCACCGGCATCAGGGTAACTATCATCGGCACAAGGGTCTGGACCATCGTCGAAGTTGCCTGCGCCATGGGATTCTGCCCTGTAATCGAGCCAATGACGTTCGAAAGAGCATTCAGGCCCATGACTCCAAGGAAGCCTAAGCCAAACCATTTCAGGACTTCAGCTAACGCAATACCGCCAGCCGCCGCCACCGACCGCCACCCCGGCCATCGTCAGCGTTAGACCGTCGCTCCGCCAGCCAGACCTCCTACGAGCCCGCTTATCATCGAGAAGACAAGCCTGAAGATCTGTATCGTTATCACCAGCGTTATCAGCGTCGGAAGCAGGCTTGTAATCGTGCCAATGATCGGCGTTATGTCAATGAACGGCGTCGACATCTACCTCACCACCCCTCCGAGCGTGCCGATCGTGCCCGTCAGCAGGTTCAACACCATCCTGAATATCTGAATCGTCAGGACCAGCGAAATCAGCGGACCGAGCAGCCCGATTATCGTGTTCAGGACCGGCGACAGGTCAATGAGCGGAGTCGCCATGCTTCGTCACCCCATCAGACTGCCGGAGGAGCCACCAGCGGAACAGCACCGGCTATCGCAGCACCACGACCCCTGTACTGAGCAACCACCTGCCTTGTCGTGTTCCAGCTCAGCTGGACGTTCCTGAGCCTGTCAGCATCGGTCTGAAGGAGGGCAAGGTATGGCGCAGCCTGGTGGGCAGCAAGGAAGGCGGACGCATATTGCTGCAGCTTCGGCACTCCGTAGCGGATGGCGTTCTCTACGTAGCGGTTGGCGTTCGCCCTGACGCCTTCGCTGTATTTGGTAACCCACTCCTGGACCGTAGTTCGGACCATTTCTTCTCGCCCACAATTGTATAATCTGTTGTATTTAGCTTTTCCTCCAGAATCTCCAGCAGTATGCTTGACATCACCATCAGGTTGTAGATGAGAAGAATCACCAGCTGCGTCAGCTGCTCATTGGTTAATGACATACTGCTTCACCAGCCGTGCAGCGATTTCACGCTGCACTTTACCAGCCATCTGCAACAGCTCCAGCACAATCTCATTCACCAACCTTTTCACTTCAGGATCGTCACCACTGTCAAGCAGATAGATCAAGTCATCCGGTAACGCTTTCATCAGCTTGATCAATGTCCTGATCCTTTCAACTCTATCCTGGATTTCGCTCACTCTATCACCTCCACATCAACACCAGCAGACTGCTGCTGTTGCTGCTCACCAGTCTGTGGTAGCTGCACCTGCTGACCAACGACTTTGCTGAGCGTAGCAGTTATCATTGGCAGCATTGCATTCATCAACGTCGATGCCAACTTTGCCTGCGTCATCCTCATCTGGTACTCAATGTCTTTCTTCTTTGCCTCCTCAATCATCTGCTGCACCACCTGTTCCTGCTGCATCCTTATACCCATCACCATCTCACCAACCTGCTGCAACAGCATTCCAAACATCTGCGACGCTGCAAGAACCACTTTGTTGAACAGCATCTTCTCCAGCCTGTCCTTCAAGTCCCACGCTGCCAGCAACTGCTCCATCGTCAGACCTTTCGCAACCACTTCACGCTCAATAATTGCACGCGCAACCATATCTGCCAGCACTTCATGCTTTTTCCGGCCAGTAAGGTATGACTCCCTTTCAATGAACGTCCACAGCTCAGGCTCTGACCTTGCTATAGATCCGAATATCCTTCCCATCTCCAGCAGCTCTTCTCTCTCCTTCTCGTCAAACTCAGCCTGTCTTTTCCTCTTCCTCTCCTCTGACATCTACACTCTCACCCGCATGCGCAACAGTACCGCCAAACTGCATAACGATCTGGTCCAGAATGTGGGTAGGCCCTTCAAACACAATTCCCCACGCCAGCTTCCCCCGATTCCTCAGATATATCACCTTATTAACCTTCACCGTCACACCCAGTTTTCCAAAGAACTCCATCATGAAATCCTCAAGGGGCTTCCACGCCTGCTGGAGCATCTGAAGCTGCGGTGCCATACTTGCCATCAGCTGCTGGAACTTCTGGACATCCTCTTCTGAAACTGTCATCATTTAGCAAACAGAAACTGTTGTATTTAGACTTTTTACCAGAACTCCAGCACGCAATCCTACCACCAGCGAATAAGTTTCTCCACCATCAACCGCTGCACGTATCACAGTTGTGTGCTCACATTATCA
>Ga0079996_134525_pt1 | contig 26267 bp, 20 predicted proteins | sample PerSpoAPS_AMetaG_FD_69199 | JGI IMG/M metagenome (GOLD analysis project Ga0079996, IMG submission 69199) | Thermal spring microbial communities from Yellowstone National Park, Wyoming, USA - Perpetual Spouter A (PS_A) MetaG (SPADES assembly)... | ecosystem: Environmental > Aquatic > Thermal... | reverse complement strand
TCTTCAGGAGGAGCTGGCCCGGGCCCTGGAGGAAGATCCCCGCTGGGAGAAGGAGTTCGAAGGGGCGCGGGCCCAGGTGTGGCGGATCCGACAGGGGCGACCCGGCGGGTCATCCCAACCTTCACGTCAAGGAAGCCACGTTCGAGGACCACGCAGGCCCAGATAAAGCAAATGAAATCACAAACCCGGAATATCTTAACGACATTCGAGCTCCACAAAGACAATCTCGCCCAAGAACTCTCAACCTTTATTCCAGAAGATAGACATTCCCAATCCTTTTATTCCTGCAATTATGATAAAGAGAACGGTCAGCGGTGAAGAATACACCGTTAACTCGATTTGCCAATGCGATGTAAATAGCATCATATATCGTTTTCTGATTTAATTCTTTTGCAATTTTATACGCCGAAAGATAGAGATTATAATCCTCATCAGCGATCTCCACAGGCAAATCAAAAGCGGCTTGAAGGATCTTTTGCTCCTCAGGCAACCGAGTAAGGGTAGCAATCTTGCGAATTCCGCTTCCCACTTCACAAAGCCATAAGTGAGGAACATAAATGACAATCCCTTCTTCCACCAGACGCCGCAATAGCGAGATAGCAACCTGATGAAAAGGACTAGGAAGCACTGCATAGATTGCGATGTTCGCATCAATAACTGCTGTCGAGGTCATTGAATCATTCCTCCCTAATCTCACGGATCAAAGCACTGATATCCTCTTCGATCGGAAGACCGCCTCGCTCATGCAGGACACGCGTGGCGATCCTGTGAGCTTGCTCGATGCGTTCCAGCCGATCTTGCACGTCGCGTGCAACGGGCTTGTGAACGGCCAGCGCCTGGTCCAGGAGCTCTCGCACCAGATCGGAAAGACTGCGCCGCTGCTGGTCCGCCAGCATCCGGAGGCGTCGATGCTGCTCTGGGGTAAGTCGGATCTGCACCCGATGCATCCGATCTCGCATCGCTTTCCCCCTCTCATTCCATACAGATGGGCCGATCGCTGTATCCATTCTCACAACCCGACGAAGGGGTCCAGATGGAAATTGTAACCCGGTTGCCCATGGACTCCAGGACGAGGCCGGGCGGCTGAACCTTCGAATCACGAGCCGCACTGGCCTGCGTCCACCTCCTGCCTTACGCCCAGCGACCTTGCGCGATGGCGATGAGGTCGGCCAGGATGCCGAAGGCCGTCTGGGCCGGCTCAGGCTCGTGCTCGATGAGGGTGAGCTGCTTCAGGGTGTCCGTGCGCAGGGTGATCACGGAGGAGGTCCCCCGCACGTGGGCCAGCAGGTCCTCCAGGGGGACGGCCTCCGGGGCCACCCGGGCCCGCACCGCCCCGTCCGCCGAACGCTCCGCCGTGCACACCAGCTTGATCCGCCGCCCCTCCCGCCGCGCCGCCGCCAGGTCCTCCGGCCCGATCCCCCGGATGCCGGTCCGCTCCACCGCATCCGGCCGCAAGTCCGCGTCCATCCACACGTTGGCCAGCACGCAGGTCTTGACCGCCGCGTCCCATCCATCGATATCATTCGATGGATCGGCCTCGGCGATGCCGATGGCCTGGGCCTGCCGCACGGCCTCCTCGAAGGAGAGCCCTTCCTCCATGCGGGTGAGGATGAAATTGGTGGTGCTGTTGAGGATGGCGCGGAAGCCCAAGATGTGGGTGGCCGGCAGCCCCTCCTGCACCATGCGGAAGAGCGGGGCGCCGTCCATCACGGTGGATTCATAGAGAAAGGCCCGGCCGCGGGAGCGGGCGAGGTCCCGCAGCTCCCGGTAGGCGAAGGCCAGGGGGCCCTTGTTGGCGGTGACCACGTGGCGGCCGGCGCGCAGGGCGGCCCGCACGTGATCGGTGGCCGGCTGCCCGGCGCGGGGATCCAGGACGGTGATCTCCACCACCACGTCGGCGGGGCACTTCTCGATGAAGTCCAGGGCCTCCCGGGGCGCCGGGCTCCGGCTCAGGGCGCTCAGATCCCCGCCCCCTTCGGTCACTTCCAGGGCCGCGGCCAGATCCAGCCCCTCGGGATCCCAGGCCGCCCCCCGGCGGGCAGTGATGATCCCGGTGACCCGCATGTCCACCGCGTAGCGCTGGAGGATCTCCTCGCGCTTGCGCAGGAGCAGCCGGGCGAAGGCGCGCCCCACCGCCCCGAACCCGATCAACGCCACCCGCTGAACCAGGGCCATCGTCGAAGACCTCCTCAGGAAAGGGGTTGTGGAAACGAGTGTAACATGACCGCCGAGGGCGCGGCTTCGAGGATCCGGCCTGCCGACCGGTGGGAACGACCCGGCAGGTCCTCTTTGCGGAACCGGTGCGAGCCGTGATCAGGAGGGCAGGAATGACGGAAGAGGAGTTGCTGGCGCGGATCGCTGTGGATCCACGGGTGATGACGGGGAAGCCGGTGATCCGGGGGACCCGGCTCACGGTGGAGCACATCCTAAGTCTGCTGGCCAGCGGGGCGACCGTGGAGGAGATCCTTCGGGAATATCCGGGGCTGACCCGGGAGGATATCCGGGCGTGCCTGCTGTTCGCAGCGAAGGCCCTGGCGGACATCTCGTTCGTGCCCCTCACGGAGCGCCCGGCGTAGGCCTGGATGGCGCGCCCCTTTCGTCGGCCTCGCGCAGGGCCTGGGTGTAGCGGCGGACCGCCTCGTAGGTCGGCCGGGGTCGGAAGTCCAGGTCCAGGAAGGCGTAGCCCTCCAGGATGGGGTCCTCCCGCCAGGGATAGCGCAGCGCCCACATGGCCACCACCGGGCACCACGGCCAGTTCCGGCGCGCGTATTCATAGGCGCGCACCGTGTAATCCGCCCGCACCTCCGGCGGGAGGCCGTGATCGTATTCGGGCGCTTCGTTCCAGCCGGCCTCCGTGATGTAAATCGGCCGATCGTCCCCGTAGGCCCGCATGAGGGCCCGCATCAGCTCCACACGACGGAAGTTCAGGCGCCCGGGGTCCGGCGGCTCCTCCGGCGGGTTCCCGAACCCGTAGGGATGCATCGCCCAGCCGTCGAGATACGCCGCGATGCCCTGCGCGTAGACCTCCCGCAGGAACCGCAGGTCGTTCATTGCGCGCGGGGAGTCCTCCAGGGTGGGCGCCGGCCCGCCGGCCAGCACCGGCACCTCCGGCGCGGCCGCCTTCACCTCCCGGTAGACGGCCCGCATCACCGCCACGAAGAAGGCGGGATCCGGCGGCCGATCGCCCCACTCGATGTAGAGATTGGGCTCGTTCCAGATCACCAGGGCGGCCACCTGATTCCGATAGCGGGCGGCGAAGGCGGCGGCGAACCGGGCGAAGGGGAGAACCGCCTCCGGCCCCAGGTAGGTGGCCGGGGCGCGCCAGGGGCGGGCCCAGGCCGGCACCATCCCCAGCCGGGCGATGACCCGCAACCCCTCCCGCCGGGCCAGGGAGATCCGCAGGTCGCTGTGGGACCAATCGAAGCGGCCGGGGGCCGGCTCCAGATAGGGCCACGGGAAGAACTCCACCACCCAGTCCGCGCCCATAGCCCGGGCCATCTGAAACGTGCGGTAGATGCGCGCGGGATCCGCCTCATCGGTCACCCGCGTGTGGACCCCCACGACGGAAGGCCGGGGGGCCGGCGCGTGAGGCGGATCCAGGCGGAGCCGGGGCGGCCCGCTCGATGCGGGGATGCTCCCCAGCGTCATCAGGAAAGCCGCCCAGAGCGCGGCCCGCCCCCCGATCCGGGATCTCCGGCCCGCGCTTTTCCCGCGTGCCCTCATCCGGGGACCGCTCCGATGTCCGGCGGGCGCAAGGGCAAGCGGATGGCGAAGGTGGTGCCCCGGGCGTCGCTCTCGACCTCGATGCGCCCGCCGTGGGCTTCCACCGCCAGCCGGGCGAAGGCCAGCCCCAGGCCGTGGCCCCGACGGCCCAGCAGCGTCTCGAACCGGCTGAAGATCCGCTCCCGCTGCTCCGGCGGGATGTAGGAGCCGCTGTTGAAGACGGCGAGGACCACCGCGTCCGCCTGAACTTCCATGCGGATGCGGATCTCCCCGCCGACGGGGGTGAACTTCTCCGCGTTGGAGAGCAAGTTCCACAGCGTCCGCGCCATCAGCTGTCGGTCCGCCCACACCGGGGGCCGCTCCGGGGGGAGCTCCAGGGTCACCCGGAGCCGCCGATGTCGGAAGGCCGGGCTCCATTCCTCCACGGCCTCCCGGGCCAGCTCCCCCAGATCCAGCGGCTGGCGCTCCAGGGGCATGCGCCCCGCCTCCAGGCGGGCGAGGTCCAGCAGGCTGTCGATCAGGCCATGCAACCGTCCCAGCCCCCGCAGCGCGACCTGGACCAGGGGCCGGGCCTCGGGGTTCAACTCGGGGAGGGAGCGCAGCTCCTCCAGGGCCAGGCGGATCGGCCCCAGGGGGTTCTGCAGATCGTGCATGAGCATCCGGATCATCTCCTCCCGCAACGCATCCCGTTCCCGCTCCGCCGTGATGTCCCGGAACAGCAACAGCCATCCGCTCCCCGTCCCCGGGAGCTCCTCCCGGACCGGGGCGCAGAGGACGGCGAAGGCCCGGGAGCCCTGGGCCCCGGGCCAGGAGATCTCGATGCGGAAGCCCTCCCGACCCTGGCGGAGCTGCCGGATGCCCTGAAGGAGGGCCCGGGCGGCCCCGGGGGCCCGCCGCCCCAGCGCGCGCAGGAGATCCGGCAACGTCCTCCCGGGCGGAAAACCCACCGCCTCCGCGAGCAGACGCTGCGCCGCCGCGTTCCATTGGAGGATCTGCCCCCGGGCGTCCAGGAGGAGCACGGCGTCCTCCATCGTGGAGAGGATGGCCTCCAGGCGACGGTTCGCCTGCTGGAGCCGGGCGCGCAGCTGCGCGCGCTGCAGCGCCAGGGCCGCGTGCTGGGCGATGGCCTGGGCGATGGCGCGCTCCCCCGCGTCGAAGGCCCGGCGTCGCCGGCTGTCCCACACCTCCACCACGCCCAGGGGCTCCTCTTCCGCAAACAGCGGGATCATCAGGACCGACCAGCCCCCGTAGCGACGGAGGAGGACCCGCTCTTCCTCGAACGGATCCGGCGGGTCGTCTGCGTAGAGCACGCGGGGCTGCCGCGCCTCTAAGGCCGCCCACTCGGCAGGGATCTCCTCCCGGCGATAGATCACCCCCAGGTCGGAGACCCGCTCCAGAGGGTTGGCCGTCGGCGCGTAATACTCGGCAGCCACCTGCATGATCCTCCGCTCCAGATCCACGGTGAGGAAGTAAGCGCTGGTCCCCTCCAGGGCTTCGCAGAGGGCGGCGGCGATCTCGGTGAGGATGGGGCCGGGCTCGTCGGAGCGCAGCAGGGCGCTCACCGCCCGGTAGAGCATCGTTTGTTCTCGAAGGTTGCGGGCGTAGCGCCGGAGCAGACGGCCGCGATCGAAGGCGATGCGCAGCAGCGTCGCCAGCGGCTCCGTCGGCCGCCGGAGCGCCTCCCCCAGGGCCTGCGCCTCCGCCGGGGCCTCCAGCTCCATTAGGGCCATCAGGGCGCCGGAGGCGTCCCGAAGGGGCAGGACCGCGCGGCCGGCGGAAGGGGCTCCCTCCGCCGGGAAGAGATAGAGCCAGTCACCCTGCCGGTATCGCTCCAGATGAGGATCGTTACGCAACCACGGCTCGAGATCCAGATGGCGCAGCGACGCTGCGCCGCGGCTCTCCCCCTGCGCCAGCACGTTCCCGGACTCATCGAAGGCCCAGCAGCGCGCCGCGCGCCATCCCAGCCGGACGAAGGCCTCCGCCACTTCCTGAAGGGCCTCCTCCGGCTCCGGGTGTTGCTGAATGGCGAGATAAGCCTCGTAGAGGGCGATCAGGCGGGCCCGCTCCTGACGGACCCTCTCGTAGGTCTGCGCCGCTTCCAGGCCCAGGCCGATGGTCCCCGCCACCGCCAGCATCAGGGTCTCGTCGTCCGGCGTGAAGGCATACGGTTCGGGGCTCTGGGCGTCCAGAACCCCCCATGGCCTCTCCCCTTCGATTTCGAAGATGGGGACGGCCAGCTCGGAGCGGGTGGTCGGATCGCCCACCACGTAATCCGGATCGCGGGAGACGTCCGGCACCCGCTGGGGCTCTCCGGTCCGGAACGCCCGCCCGGTGATGCCGCGGTCGATGGGGAGGACCCAGGGATAGTGCTCCGACTCCGGGCTGTGCCCCTCTCGGGCCCAGGCCCGCAGCTGCCCGGCGGCCGGCTCGTGGACGAAGATGGCCACCCGCGGCCATCCGGTCTCCTCGCGGATGATGCGGACCACCTCGGGGAGGGTGCGGGAGAGATCGGGGCTGGCGGCCATGGCCCGGGCGACCCGGAAGAGGATCAACACGGTGCGGCTCAGGTAGCGCTGCTGCTCCAGGGCGTGGAGGTGATGGAACCGCGAGGCGAGGGGCTCGGCGGCGAGGCGGGCCAGCTCCCGCTCCTCCTCGGAGAACCTCTCCCCCGATTCCCGCCAGAGGATCAGCCCGCTGGCCCCGCCCCACGGATCCGGAAGGGGAAGGACCAGCGCCTCGCGGATGACCCGCTTGCCCTCCGGATCCAGGGGGATGGGCTCCGCGAACCGCAACGCCTGCGGCAGGCGCTCCGCCGCCCCGAGGATCCCGATCGGGACGGCAGGGAGCAGTCTGGGGAGGAGATCCGAGGGAGGCTTGCCCGGGGGAGCCTCGTGCCAGCGTATCGGCTGCCCCTGGGAATCCAGGCGGACCCAGAGGGCGCCGTCTGCTCCCCACGCGCGGCGGCAGATCTCCAGGGCATGGGCGAGGGGAGCCTCTGCGGTCCAGGCCTGATCCAGGGGGTGGAGCAGCTCCTGGAGCCGTTGCAGCCGCCGGAGCCGGTCTTCCAGCTCCTCCAGACGCCGCAGGAGTTCCCCATGAAGCTGATCAGGTGCCGCATCCATGGGGAGGACCTCCGCCATCGCGATGGCCGGAACCCACGAAGGGAACCTTCTCCCTCCTCAACGGCCGCCCGACGTCCTGAAGCCGCCCCCGCCGATGGGGGTCGTTTCCCGCGGGCACACCTTCCTGTGGAAAAGCCGGCGCGCCGACGGCGCGTTCCCCAGGCGATGGGCGACGCATGGTTTGTCCTCCAGTATGGAGCGGAATCCCCCCTGCCGCAACATCCGGGGCTTTCGAAGGCCCTCGCGCCGATTGAAATCGGCCTCTAAGGCGCTGGCGCGCCGAGCGTCGGCCTCCGCCGACGCAAAAGATACCTCCCGGTCGGCGCAGGCCGACCGCCGGCCGAAGGCCCTGCGCCGATTGAAATCGGCCTCTAAGGCGCTTGCGCGCCGAGCGTCGGCCTTCGCCGACGCAAAGAGGGATTCTTCGGTCGGCGCAGGCCGACCATCGGCCGAAGGCCCCTGCGCCGATTGAAATCGGCCTTCCAAGGCGCTGGCGCACCGGGCGTCGGCCTTCGCCGACGCAAAAGACACCTCCCGGTCGGCGCAGGCCGACCGTCGGCCGAAGGCCTTCACGCCGATTGAAATCGGCCCTCTTAGGCGCTCCGCGCCCTGCGTCGGCCTCCGCCGACGCAGGGAATGTTTTTCGGTCGGCGCAGGCCGACCGTCGGCCGAAGGCCCCTGGAGGCCGAATTCATTCGGCGCACACGCCGACCGCCGGCCGAAGGCCTTCGCGCCGATTGAAATCGGCCTTCCAAGGCGCTGGCGCGCTGGGCTTAGCCGACGCAAAAGATACCTCCCGGTCGGCGCAGGCCGACCGCCGGCCGAAGGCTCTGCGCCGATTGAAATCGGCCTCTAAGGCGCTTGCGCGCCGAGCGTCGGCCTTCGCCGACGCAAAGAGGGATTCTTCGGTCGGCGCAGGCCGACCGCCGGCCGAAGGCCCCTGGAGGCCGAATTCATTCGGCGCACAAGCCAACCATCGGCCAAAGGCCTTCGCGCCGATTGAAATCGGCCCTCTTAGGCGCTCCGCGCCCCGCGTCGGCCCCCGCCGACGCAAAAGATACCTCCCGGTCGGCGCAGGCCGACCGTCGGCCGAAGGCCTCTCGAGGCCGAATTCATTCGGCGCACAAGCCGACCGTCGGCCGAAGGCCCCCGGAGGCCGAATTCATTCGGCGTGCAGGCCGGCGATGCCCTCCTGGGCGGCGCGCAGGAGGTGTCCTTCCGCCACCAGCCGGCAGGCCCGTTCCATCCACGGCGCCATCACCGTGTCCGCCTCCAGGAAGGGCACGTGCTGGCGGAGGAGGGCGTAGGCCGCCGCCGTCCCCTTCCCCATCCGCAGCGGACGACCGGCCTGCCGCCGGCGCAGGTCGATGGCCTGGCCCGCCGCGAACAGCTCCGCAGCCACCACCCGCTGGGCGTTGCGCAACACCATCTCCGCGTGGCGCACGGCCGTGGCGCCCATGCTCACGTGATCCTCCGTGTTCGCCGAGGAGGGGATCGTGTCCACGCTGGCCGGGTGGGCCAGCACTTTGTTCTCCGAGGCCAGGGCCGCCGCCGTATACTGCACCAGCATGAAGCCGGAATGCAGCCCCGGCTCCAGGGCCAGGAAGGGAGGATACCGCCCTTCGTTCTCCGCCGGATCCAGCAGCCGGTTGAGGCGCCGCTCCGAGATGTTGGCCAGCTCCGCCAACCCGATGGCCAGGTAATCCATGGCCAGGGCGATCAGCTCGCCGTGGAAATTCCCCCCCGACAGGACCGCGGGCTCCGCTTCCCCTTCCTCCCAGAAGATGAGCGGGTTGTCCGTGGCGCTGTTCAGCTCGATCTCTAAAGCCCAGCGGGCGTAGGCCACCACGTCCCGCACTGCGCCGTGCACCTGGGGCATGCAGCGCAGGGAGTAAGCATCCTGCACCCGGGAGGGGCGCTGGGGATCGCTCAGCAGCTCGCTGCCCTCTAACAGCGCCCGCAGGAACGCCGCGCAGTCCATCTGCCGGGGATGGGGCCGCACCCGGTGGAGGCGCTCGTCGAAGGGGACGGCGGATCCCTCCAGGGCCTCCAGGGTCATCGCCCCCACCACGTCCGCGGTCTGCACCAGGATCTCGGCGTCGTAAGTGACCAGGGCGCCGATCCCGGCCATGAAGGCCGTCCCGTTGATCAGGGCCAGGCCCTCCTTGGCCTCCAGCCGAAGCGGCCGCAGCCCCGCCGCCTCCAGGGCGGCCGCTCCGGGCAGCCGCCGGCCCTCCACGATGGCCTCCCCCAGGCCGATCATCGGCAACGCCATATGGGCCAGCGGCGCCAGGTCCCCGCTGGCCCCCAGGGAGCCCTGGGCCGGGACCACGGGATGGACCCCCCGGTTGAGCATCTCGATGAGTAGCTGGAGGACCTCCGGGCGGACCCCGGAGTGGCCCCGGGCCAGGGAGTTCAGCCGGGCCACCATCATCGCCCGCACCTGCTCCTCCGAGAGCTCCGGTCCCACCCCCACCGCGTGGCTCTGCAACAGGTTGTGCTGCAGAAGCGACGCCTGCTCCGGGGAGATGCGGATGTTCCGCAGATGTCCGAACCCGGTGGTCACCCCGTAGATCACCGCCCCCCGGGCAAGCAATCGCTCCACCGCCTCCCGGCTTCGTCGGACCCGAGCCCAGGCCTCGGGGGCCAGGGCCACCGGGCGCCGTCCCCGGGCTACCGCCACCACATCCTCCAGGGTGAGATGTTCGCCGTCCAGCTCCAGCGCCGTCATCGACACGGCCTCCTGTCCTTCGGGGATCCCTGCCCCTCTATGGTAGCCCGGCTTTCCCTTCAGAGAGAGGGAACGGGATCTCGACCGTCGGGGCGCGGCCCCGCGGCGTTCCCTTCCCTCCTTGACCCTGGTGGTATAATCGAGTTAAGAACCCTGAACGAGATGGCGTCGGCGGAACGAGCCGGGGGAGGCTGCGATGATTGAGGTGGTGATCGACAGCATCCGCGCCAGCCTGATGTCCCAGCACCGGGTGATCATCCTGCGGGAGCGGGAGAGCGACCGTTACCTTCCGATCTGGATCGGCCCCTATGAGGCGGAGGCCATCAACATCGAGCTGCAACAGATCGAGGTGGCCCGCCCCCTCACCCACGATCTCCTCAAGAACGTGATCACCGAGATGGGGGGGACGGTCCTCTACGTGGTGGTCAACGATCTCCGCAACGACACCTTCTACGCCCGCATCGTGATCCAGATGGACTCCCGGCGCCTGGAGATCGACTCCCGTCCCAGCGACGCCATCGCCCTCGCGGTCCGGGCCCGCGTGCCCATCTATGTGGATGAGGACGTGATGGAGCGGGCGGGGGTCAACCCGCGGGAGGAGGAGATCGAGAGCGAGAGCCTGGAGAGCCCCGAGGCGAAGCTCGAGGAATCTCCCTTCCGCGATCTGATCGAATCCCTCGATCTGGACGACCTGGGCGAGGGCGGGGAGGAGTGAGGGCCCCGCCGGAGATCGCCCGGGCCGCTCCCCCGGGGACCAGGCCGCCGCCTCTTTCCCCGCACCCGAAGGCCGGACCGCGCGGAACCGCAACCCCCGGCTTTCCCGAGCGTCCGCAGACCCTCAGGGTCCCAGACACCCGGATTCGGGGGGGAGAGCGGGCGGCCGGTTCGCGTCTCGACCGCCGGCGTCCCGTGTCGTGCGCGCGCCCGGCCTCCCCGCCCGGAGCACCGCAACGGGAGACCCCCGGGCCGCGCCGACGAGCCCGATGAAAGGGTGCTGGGGGGAGCTGAAAATCCCCCCATGCGCCATTGCCACCCGGCAGGAGGAAGGGATGACCACACCGGAGCTGGCCGAGCGGGTACCCCTGGCTCCCCACAACCTGGAGGCCGAGGAGGCCGTCCTGGGGGCGGTCCTCCTGGACCCCGAGCTCATCCACACGCTGGCGACCATGCTGCGGCCGGAGGATTTCTTCCTGGAGAAGCACCGCTGGATCTGGGAGGCCTATCTGGCCCTCCACGACCGGCGGGAGGCCATCGATCCGGTCACGGTGGCCGACGAGCTGGAACGCCAGGGACGCCTCCAGGAGGTGGGCGGACGGGGCTTCCTCATCGGGCTGGCCGCCCGCGTCCCCACCACGGTGCACGCCCTGGATTACGCCCGCCTGGTGGAGCGGGACGCCATCCGGCGGCGCCTGCTGGAGGCCGCCACCCAGATCGCCCGCATGGCCTACGAGGAGCCGTCCGGCGAGGTCGACGAGCTGCTGGACCGGGCGGAGGCGGCCCTCTTCGCCGTGGCCCAGCGCCGCCTGATCCGCGACGTTCAATCGATCCGCGACCTCCTGCGGGCCTATTACGAGCACATCGAGTATCTCTACGAGCACCGGGGGGAGCCCCTGGGCATCCCCACCGGCTTCCGGGACCTGGACCGACTGCTGGGGGGGCTGCAGCGCTCCGACCTGGTGATCGTGGCCGCCCGGCCCGGGGTGGGGAAGACGTCGCTGCTGCTCTCCTTTGCCCTCAACGCCGCCAAGCGTTACCGCCAGCGGGTGGCCATCTTCTCCCTGGAGATGTCGGCGGAGCAGGTGGTGCACCGGCTGGTGACCCAGGAGACGGGGATCGAGGGCCAGCGCCTGCGGCTGGGGGAGCTGCGAGAGGACGAGTGGCCGCGCTTCGTGCACGCGGTGAGCACCCTCTCGGAGCTCCCCATCTGGATCGACGACACCCCGGCCATCTCCGCCCTGCAGCTGCGGGCCAAGGCCCGGCGCCTCTACGCCGAGCACGGGCTCGATCTCCTGATCGTGGATTACCTGCAGCTGATGACGGCGGACATCCGGGCGGAGAACCGGGTGCAGGAGATCTCCTACATCTCCCGCGCCCTCAAGAGCCTGGCCCGGGAGCTCAACATCCCCGTGGTCGCCGCCTCCCAGCTCTCCCGGGCCGTGGAGCAACGCCACGACAAACGGCCGATCCTGGCCGATCTACGCGAGAGCGGCTGTCTGGCCGGAGACACCTTAATTCCCATCGCAGACACAGGGGAGCGCGTCCCGATTCGAGAGCTGGTAGGCCGGGAGCCTTTCACGGTATGGGCGTTGAACCTGGAGACCTGGCGCCTCGAGCGCGCATGGGTGAGCCGGGTTTTCCCTACAGGGAGGAAGCCGATTTATCGCCTGACCACCCGCTTGGGGCGTGCGATCCGGGCGACCGCCAATCACCGCTTCCTGACTCCTGCCGGATGGAAGAGGCTGGATGAGCTGCAGCCTGGCATGTTCATTGCGCTCCCTCGGCAGATCCCGGCCCCTTATCCGCAAACGATGAGCGATGAGGAGCTGGCCCTCCTCGGCCATCTCATCGGGGATGGCTGTGCGCTCCCTCGCCATGCCGTGCCATACACGACACGAGAGAAAGAGCTGGCTTCCCGTGTAGTCGACCCGGATCTATCTGCTTACGTCGGCATGACGATCTTCAAGCAAAACGTGAGCCGGAATCGGGCTTTGCGGCTCGCCCGAGCTGTCCAATCTGAGAAATTAGCACGGTTAGCTCAGAGCGATGTTTACTGGGATTCGGTAGCATCCATCGAGCCGGAGGGGATCGAGGATGTGTTTGATATGACCGTCCCCGGCCTGCACAACTTCGTGGCGAACGATGTGATCGTCCACAACAGCATCGAGCAGGACTCGGACGTGGTGATCTTCATCTACCGGGATGAGATCTACAATCAGGACACGGATCGCAAGAACATCGCGGAGATCATTGTGGCCAAGCACCGCAACGGGCCGATCGGGACTGTCGAGCTGTATTTCCGACCGCAGCAAGCCCAGTTCGTCGATCTGCACAAGCAGGAGATCCGGCTGTGACGAGGGGGAATGAGGCGAGGCCTTTCGCCGGCTTCCCGGGCGGCAAAACCCGCACGGTGCCCATCCCGGAGGCTTTCTTCACCGAGCTGCTCCCTCGCATCGATCACCCGGGGGAGCTGCGGGTGACCCTGGTCTGCTTCTATCATATGGCCCGCCGCAGCGGCCCCCTGCGCTACGCCCGGCGCTCGGAGCTGGAGGCCGACCCCGCCCTGACCGCCGCCCTCCCCGCCCACGAGATCCGCGAGGGCCTGAACCGGGCGGTCGCCCGGGGCACCCTGCTGCATGTGCGGATCGAGGAGGATGGGCGGACGGATGACCTCTACTTCCTGAACACGCCACGAGGGCGTCTGGCCTACGAGGCCATCCGACGGGGCGAGCGCCCGGCCTCCCTCGAGCTCGGCGAGTCCGCCGTCCTGGTCGCCGACCGGCCGAACCTTTTCGCCCTTTACGAACAGAACATCGGACCCCTCACCCCATTGATCGCCCAGGAGCTGGAGGAGGCCGCCCGGACCTATCCGGCGGAGTGGATCGAGGAGGCCCTCCGCATCGCCGTCTCCCGCAACGTCCGCCGCTGGTCCTACGTCCGCCGCATCCTGGAGCGCTGGGCAACCGAAGGCCGGGAGACCGGAGGCCTGGATGAAGCATATTGGCGACGTGCTGCCGAAACCTGGAAAAAGCGCCGGCGATGAGACCCGGGATGAGCTCCCGGGCGCTCCATCGCTGGAGCGCTCAGAGGCCTGCCCGATCTGCGGCGGGCTGGGTTACATCTCTTACGACGTGCCACCCGGCCATCCTTTGTTCGGCCGGGCGATCCCCTGCGCCTGCCAGACGGAGCGCCAGGCCGCAGAGTTCCGCCAGCGGATCCAGGCGGCCGGCCCCCTGCGGGCCCTCCAGGACAAGCGCTTCGAAAACTTCCTCCCGGACGGGCTGGGCCTCCCCCCGGACCAGGCCCGGAGCCTGCGGCGCGCGTATGAGCGGGCGAGGGCCTTCGCCGAGGACCCGCAGGGCTGGCTGGTGCTGCGGGGCGGGACCGGGTGCGGCAAGACGCATCTGGCCGCCGCCATCGCCCATCGCCTGCTGGAGCGGGGGGTCGCCGCCCTCTTCATCCCCGTCCCCGACTTGCTGGACGAGCTGCGGGCGGCCTTCCATCCGGAGGCCGGGGTCTCCTATGAGGAACGGTTCTGGCAGCTGCGGGAAGCCCCCGTCCTGATCCTGGACGACCTGGGGGCGCAGCAAAGCACGCCATGGGCTCAGGAGAAGCTGTTCCAGCTCCTGGACTGGCGATACAACGCCCGCCTGCCCACGGTGATCACCACCAATCTCTCCCTGGAGGCCTTCGAGCCCCGCCTGCGTTCCCGCCTCCAGGACGCCCGGCTGGTGGAGATCGTGCACATCCTGGCCCCCGATTTCCGGCGGGGCGGTCCCACCGCGGGGCCCGATCTGAACCTCCTCCCCCTGCTCCAGGAGATGACCTTCGAGACCTTCCGGGAGCGGCCGGAGCTCTCGCCTCGCGAGCGCGACAACCTGCGGGAGGCGATCCGCATCGCCCGGGCCTACGCGGAGCACCCCCACGGCTGGCTGGTGCTGTTCGGCCGCTACGGCGCCGGCAAAACGCACCTGGCGGCGGCCATCGCCAACGCCGTAGCCGCCCGCGGGACCCCCGTCCTCTTCGTGGCGGTCCCCGACCTCCTGGACTGGCTGCGCGCCGCCTTCCACCCCCGGAGCGACGCGCCCTACGACCGACGCTTCGACGAGGCCAAGCTCGTCCCCTTCCTGGTCCTGGACGACCTGGGGCTGGAGAGCGCCACCCCGTGGGCTCGGGAGAAGCTGTATCAGCTGCTCAACTTCCGCTACCTGGCGAAGCTGCCCACGGTGATCACCACGGCCATCCCCCTGGATCAGCTGGAGAAGCTGGATCCGCGCATCGCCTCCCGACTGAGCGATGAGACCCGGGTGACGGTGATCACCCTGGAGATCCCTCCCTACCGCACTCCTCTCCCCCGCCCCGAGTCCCGCCGCAGGATCTGAGCGAGCGGCGAGAAGTTGCAGCGAGGGCTCCGCTTTGTATAATTCCCCTTCAAAATCCGGCAGGGCGGATGGACGCCATCGCCCTGCCGGGCCTCGGCGGTTCCGGATGACCCCGGCGATGCGCGAGCTGTGCCAGCGCCTGAAGGCGGCGGGGGAGCGTCTGGCCGGCCTCCCCCCTGAAACGCCGCTCCCCGAATGCATGCGCCGCATCGGGGAGGAGGCCCTCCGCCTGCTGGAGGGGCGGGAGGCGCCCGCCGCCATCCTGTTCTGCTACGATCCGGAACAGGGCAGCCTGGATCCAGCCTCCCGCGTGGCCGTGGGGAAGACCGGGGAGCTCACCGGGCCGGACTGGCCCCGGCCGGATGGGATGGCCGCCCATGCGCTTCTCCATCGACGGCGCGTCCTCTCCTGGGAGGCGCCGGACATCCCCATCCATCCCGCGAAACAGGCGGCGGGCGCCCGCAGCGTGGGGTGCTGGCCCCTGCTGACCGCCGAGGGGCCGGTGGGGGTGCTCTACCTCTCATGCCGGGAGGAGCGCCCCTTCACCGAAGAGGAGATCGAAGCCATCGAGGCCTTCACCGGCCTGGCCGCCCTCGCCCTGCAGCGGGCACGGGCCATGGAACGCCTCCGGCAGGCGCTGGGTCGGGCCACCCGCGAACTGGAGGAGCTGCGGCGCATGGACCACCTCCTCAGCGCCCGGGCCGACCCCCAGGAGGTGCTGGAGGCCATCCTGCGGATCGCCCTGGAGCTGACCGGCGCCCGTTTCGGCACGCTGCGCCTGGTGGACCGCGGGCGCCGGCGTCTGGTGCTGGGCGCGGTGATCGGCCGCCCTCTGCTCCCCAATGTAGCGCCCGAGCTGGACCTGGACGAGACCAGCATCGTCGGATGGGTGGCCGTCCACGGTCGCTCGCTGCGTATCGATGACCTGCACACCTCGCCCTGGGCCTCGATCTACCGGCCCTGGCTGGCCGGCCAGGAGATCCGCGCCGAGCTGGCCGTGCCGCTGATCGGGGCCGGCGGGGAGGCGGAGGGCGTGCTGAACCTGGAAAGCCCGGAGCCCGGAGCCTTCACGGAGGCCGACCAGCGATTGCTGGAGATGCTGGCCGCCCGGGCGGTGATCGCCCTCCAGGAGATGCGGCTGCTGCGAGGCATGCAGGAGATCACCGGGCAGCTCCTTCATGCCGGCCGCGAGGCCCTCTTCGCCCGCGCCGTCGCCCTGGCCTGTGAGCTGCTCCAGGCCTCCGACGGCGCCATCTGGCTGATCCACCCCGAGGGCCCGCCGGCCCTCGCCTTCGCCACCCACCCCACTATGGCCGGGACCGCCGGGCTGGCCGAGGCGGTGTGCCGGGCCCGCCGCCCCCTCTCCTTCGAGACCGGGGGATGGGCCCTGGCCGTGCCGATGCTGGACCCCACCGGCGCCGTCCGGGGGGTGTTTGTGGTCCATTCCTCCCGCCCGCGCACCTTCACCGAGCGCGACCAGCGCCTGCTGATCATCCTGGCCAACCACGCCGCCCTGGCCGTCCAGCTGGCCGAACACGTCCGGGCCCTTCAGGAGGCCCGGGAGCGTCAGGCGATCATGGAGGCCTTCGCCGCCGTCGGCGACATCGCCGCCAATCTCCTCCACCGCCTGAACAACTACATCGGCCTGATCCCGGTGCGCCTGGAGGGGCTGCGGGAGAAGCGGCCGGCCCTCCTCGAAGATGCTTATCTCCACGCGATCCTGCAGGAGATCGAAAGCCGGGCCCGGGCGGCGATGGACGCGGTGCGGGAGGCGATGGTCTACCTGCGGCCGATGGCCCCCCGCCCCATCCCGGTCCTCCCCTGCCTGGAGATGGCCCTGCGAGATCTGCGGATCCCGGAGGGGATCCGGCTGGAGGTCGTCGGGCTGGAGGATCTGCCACCGGTGATGGCCGGGGAGCCCCAGCTGGCCCTGGTCTTCTTCAACCTGATCGAGAACGCGGTGGAGGCCCTGGGGGAGAGCGGCTGGATCCGCATCGAGGGAGCGGCCGGCCCCCAGGACGTGATCCTCACCGTCCGGGACAACGGGCCGGGGATCCCCCCGGAGATCCAGGAGCGGATCTTCGAGCTGGATTTCTCCACCAAGCGCGCGCCGAAGAAGCTGGGCTTCGGCCTGTGGTGGGTGAAGTTGCTCATCCAGCGGTTCGGCGGGGAGATCCGGGTGGAAAGCGCCCCGGGCCAGGGCACCGCCTTCCACATCCGCCTGCCCCGCGCCCCGATGGATCCGGGCGGGATGCCTTCACGCCTTGAGGGAAAGGAGGGAACGAGCCGATGATCCCGGAGCGCACGCCGATGCGCGCGCTGATCGTGGAGGATGACCCGGCCTGGCGGCAGCTGCTCGCCGAGGAGCTCGAGGAGCTGGGGCTGCAGGTCGATGCCGCCCCGGACGTCCCCACCGCCCTGGCCTGGTTACAGGAGCGTCCCTACACGCTGGCCGTGGTGGACATCTCCCTCGACCCCGGGGATCACCGGGATCGGGGTGGGTTCCGCGTCCTGGACGCCCTGGCCGAGCGAAGCCCGTCGGTCCCGGCCATCGCCCTGACCGGCTACGCCACCGTCGAGATGGCCGTGGAGGCTCTGACCCGTCATCGGGCGGCCGATTTCCTTCGGAAGGAGACCTTCCGACGTCGAGCCTTTCGGGAGGTCGCCGCTCGTCTCCTTCAGCGGGAGCTCCTCCCCTCCGCGCCTTCGCCTTCCCCGTCTGCTCCCGCTGGGGCCCCGTCGGCATCGCACCCGGGCCCCCGAGCCCTGGTGGTGGAGGACGACCCGGGCTGGCAGGATCTTTACCGGGAGTTGCTGGGGGAGATCGGCCTGGCGGTGGAGACGGCCTCCTCCTACGGCGAGGCCCTGGCCTGGCTGGAGCAGGGATCCTTCGCCCTGCTCATCGTCGACCTCCAGCTGGCCAGCTCGATGGATCCCTTCGGCAATCGGGACGGCCTGCGGCTGCTGCGGGTGGCCCGGCGACGAGGATTGCCCACCATCGCCGTCAGCGCCACCGCCTCCGCCGATGAGGTGGAGATGGCCTACCAGAGCCTGGGGGTCATGGCCTTCCTGGACAAAGCCGCCTTCAACCGGCAGAACTTCCTGCAGTTTGTCCGGCAGGCCTTCGCCGGGCGCCCCCGGCCGGCCCCCGCTCGCCCCGCCGGGGCGCTCTCGCCGGAGGACCAGGCCGCCCTGGCCTCCCTCACCCCCCGGGAGCGGGAGGTCCTGCGCTGGATGGCCCACGGGCTGACCAACAAGGAGATCGCCGAACGGCTCGTGGTCTCCCCCAACACGGTCAAGAAACAGGTCGACAGCATCCTGAGCAAGCTGGGCGTTCACACCCGCGCCGCCGCGGTGCGCAAGGCCATCCTGGGCGGGCTGCTGGAGGATCCCCCAGGCGATCCCCCCGCCCGGCCCCGGTGACGGATCCTCTGAGGCGGAGCGCACGTGTGATAAAATCCAGTTGAGGATTCACCGCGAGGGCTCGATGGCGTTCACCATCACGGATTTCCATGATCTGGTTCGACTGCTGGAGCAACACGAGGAGTGGCGGAAGGAGCTGCGCCGCTTGCTCCTGACGGATGAGCTGTTGAATCTTCCGAACGCATTCCGGGAGCTCCACAAGCTGGTCGACCGGCGTTTCGCTGAACTCGCCGAGGCCCAGCGCCGCACCGAGGAAGCCCTGGCCGCCCACCGGGCCGAAACCGACCGCCGCTTCGCCGAGCTCGCCGAGGCCCTTCGCAACCTGAGCGAGACTTTCACGGCCCACCGCCAGGAGTTCCTGGAATACCGTGCCGAGACCGAGCGCCGCTTCGCCGAACTCGCCGAGGCCCAGCGCCGCACAGAGGAGACCCTGCGGCAGGTCCTTCTGCGCCAGGAACAGTTCCAGCGCACCCTGGACCGGTTCGGCCAGACCGTCGGCGTGACCGTGGAAGGCCAGATGGTGGAAGCCGTGCAGCGCTATCTGGCGGAGCGCGGTTACGTCCTCCTGGAGCCGATCGCCACCCTGGCCATTGACCGGATTGGGGAGCTGGACGGGATCGCCCGGGTGCGCGGGCCCGACGGCGAAGAGGCCTGGCTTCTCATCTCCGTAAAGGCCCGTCTCGGGCCCCGCGCGGTCCACGATTTCGCGGACCTGCTGCGCAACGCCGCTGTGCAGGAAGCTCTGCGCGCATATGGCGTGCGAGGCCCTGTGCTGCCCCTGATCTTCGGGGTGGTTCTGGATCGTCGGGCGTTGGAGCTCGCGCGAGAGGCCCGCATCGGCCTTCTGCTACAAGCCCAGGGAGAGCTGGTCGCCCCCCAACCCTGGACCCTGGAAGCGTCTGGGGGCTCCGAAGATCCGTGAATAGCCTGATCTTTTTTCCGAACGGCGAAGAAGGGGAGGAGTAGGCCGGGACGGCGCCGCCAGAGCGGCGGGGCCGCGGCTGAGAGCCCCGCTCGGCGACCGCCGGCTGAAGTTCGCCCCGGAGCCGGAACGGCGAACCGGAGAGGCCTCCGGAAGCCCTCTCCCCAGTAGCCGTTCCCGGAGGGCCCACCGTTATCCGGGCCGCCGGAGACCCTTGCCTCCGGCGAAGAGCGGGCCTGCGCGCCGCAGGCCAAGCAGGGTGGTACCGCGGGGGAGCCCACGCCCTCGTCCCTGGCCGGGATGAGGGCGTGGTTATTTCCCGGGATTCTCATCGACCCCTATTAGGAGGCACGCCGGCATGGTCACCGTGGACGAGCTGGAACGATTGCGTGAGGAGGCGTTACGGGAGCTGGAAGGGCTGGACACCGAGGAGGCCCTCCAGGCCTGGTATGCCGGCTATCTGGGCCGGCGCAGCCGACTGATGGAGGCCTTCGCCGCCCTGGGGAATCTCCCCCGGGAGCTGCGGCCGGCCATCGGGCGCAAGGCCAACGAGGTCAAAGAGGCCCTCGAGGCAGCCTACGCCGCGCGGCGGGAGGCCCTGCGCCAGGCCGCCCTGCGCCGCGAGCTGGAGGCGCCGCCCCTGGACGTCACCTTGCCCGGCCGCCCGGTCCGCGCCGGCCGGCTTCACCCGGCCACCCGCACCCTCCGGGAGATCGTCGCCATCTTCGCCGAGATGGGCTTCCAGGTCTTCACCAGCCGGGACGTGGAGACCGATGAATACAACTTCCAGCTGCTCAACATCCCACCCCATCACCCTGCCCGGGATATGTGGAGCACGTTCTACACCGACCGGGAGGGAGTGATCCTGCGCACTCACACCTCCCCGGGACAGATCCATGCCATGCGGGCCTTCTGCCCGGAGCCCATCCGGGTGATCCTGCCCGGGATGTGTTATCGTTATGAGCAGATCACCGCCCGCTCCGAGATCATGTTCCACCAGGTGGAGGGACTGGCCGTGGGCCCCGGGGTGACCATGAGCGACCTTAAGGGCACCCTGGCGGACTTCGCCCGCCGGATGTTCGGACCCGAGCGCAAGGTCCGCTTCCGCGCCTCGTATTTCCCCTTCACCGAGCCCAGCGTGGAGGTGGATATCGACTGCATCCTCTGCGAGGGGCGAGGCTGCCGGGTCTGCAAGCACACCGGCTGGCTCGAGATCGCCGGCGCCGGGATGGTGCACCCCGTGGTCCTGCAAAACGGCGGCTACGATCCCCGCCGCTTCACCGGCTTCGCCTTCGGCATGGGGCCGCAACGGATCACTATGCTCAAACATCGCATCGACGATATTCGATATTTCTGGGCCAACGACCTGCGCTTCTTAGAGCAGTTCGATTAGAGGGCGGAGATGGAGCCGATCAAGACCTGGCGGATCCATGAGGAAGAAAAGGGCCGTGTGGAAGAGCGCCTGGCCGGGGCCCTGGCTGGGGAGCCCGATGTAGTCTTCGCTTACCTGCACGGCTCCTTCGTCGAGGGGGAAGTCTTCCGGGACATCGACGTCGCGGTGTTCCTGGATCCTTTTCCCACGCCGGCCTGGCCCCGGGAAGCGGAGCTGGCCGCCCGCCTGGAGGCGACGCTGCGCCGGGCCGGCCTCCCCTTCCCGGTGGACGTGCGGGCCCTGAACGCCGCGCCACCGGCCTTCCGCTTCGCCGCCATCCGGCCCCGCCGCATTCTCCTCTGCCGCGACGAGGGCCGCCGCGCCGACTTCGAGGCCTCGACCTGGACCGAATACTTCGAGGTCCGCCGCCTGCACGAAGCTTACCTGCGAGGTGTCTTCCAGATGATCCGCTATCAAAGCGATCGCATGCGCAATCTGCTTTCCGCACTGTTTGAAAGCCAGCGGGCCCTTGATTCCCTCGCTCGGATGCCCGAGGCGGATTTCTTAGCCGACCCACACCGAGGAGGCAGCGCCCGGTATCACCTGGTGCTGGCAGCGGAAGCCATCGTGGATATCGCCCAGCATCTGATCGCTCAGAACCGCTGGCGCCCCCCGGAAACCTACAGTGAGGCGCTTCAAGTGCTCCAGGAGCATGGAGTGCTCCACGAGGCGCTCGCGCAGCGTCTCTCCGACCTGATTCGCATGCGCCATCGGCTGGTTCATCGATATTGGGAAGTGGATGATCGCCTCGTCTTTCAAGCAATCCCCCAGGCGATGCAGGACATTGAGGACTTCGTCCAGGCCATCGGGGTCGCAACGGGGCTTCGCTCCGGAAAGTAGGCCGAAGGGGCCCCATGGCTTCCAGATCCCAGCGAGGAGGACACAGGACATGCGGGTTCCGCTGCGCTGGCTACAGGAATACGTGAGGATCGATCTGCCGCCGGAGGAGCTGGCCGAGCGCCTGACCCTGGCCGGCCTGGAGGTGACCGCCATCGAGCGGTTCGGGGTCCCCGGCGCCCCCCTGGAATGGGACCGGGAGCGGATCGTCGTCGGGCAGATCCTCCGGGTGGAGCGCCATCCCAACGCCGACCGCCTGCTCCTGGCCACGGTGGACTACGGCCGGGGGGAGCCGAAGGTGGTGGTCACCGGCGCGCCCAACCTGTTCCCCTTCCTGGAACGTCCGCCGGAGCGCCCTCTTAAGGTGGCCTTCGCCCTGGAAGGGGCCACCCTCTACGACGGCCACCAGCCGGGCTGGGTGAAGATGACCCTCCAGGGCCGGGCCATCCGCGGGATCTATTCCGACGCCATGGTCTGCTCAGAGAAAGAGCTGGGGATCTCCGAGGACCACGAGGGGATCATCCTGCTGGACCCGGAGGCGCCGGTGGGGATGCCCCTGGCGGACTACATGGGGGACGTGGTGCTGGAGATCGACCTCACCCCCAACCTGGCCCACGCCTTCTCGATCATCGGGGTGGCCCGGGAGGTGGCCGCCCTCACCGGCAAGCGCCTGCGCTACCCTCCCACCGCGGTGAGGGCCTTCGGCCCAACGGCCCGCCGCCTCGTGAGGGTCCGCATCGAGGACCCGGAGGGTTGTCCTCGATACTCCGCCATGGTCATCCGGGACGTGCGGATCGGTCCTTCCCCTTACTGGATGCAGTGGCGGCTGCGGCTGTGCGGGATGCGCCCCATCAACAACATCGTGGACATCACCAACTACGTGATGCTGGAATGGGGCCAGCCCCTCCACGCCTTCGACTACGATCGGCTGGTGGAGCGGGCCGGCGGCCGCCCCCCCACGATCATCGTCCGCCGCGCCCGCCCCGGCGAGCGGATCCGCACCCTGGATGGGGTGGAGCGAGACCTGGATCCGGAGGACCTCCTGATCTGCGACGAGGCCGGTCCCATCGCCATCGCCGGGGTGATGGGGGGCGCGGAGACGGAGGTCGGGGAGGCCACCCGCGCCGTCCTCCTGGAGTCCGCGAACTTCGACTTCATCTCCATCCGTCGCACGGCCGCCCGGCACAAGCTGCCCAGCGAGGCCAGCGCCCGCTTCGGACGAGGGATCCACCCGGCGCTCACCCTCCCCGCCGCCCGGCGGGCCGCCGCCTTCATGCAGCGCCTGGCCGATGGGGTCGTGGCCCGCGGGGTCGTTGACGCTTACGCCCGCAAGGCCCGACGGGTGACCCTCCCGCTCTCCGCGCAGGATGTGGAGCGCGTGCTGGGCTTCGCCATCCCGCCCCGCGAGATCGAGCGGATCCTGCGCGCCCTGGAGTTCCGGGTCGAGCCCGCCCGGCCTCCCGCCCGCTCCCGCTCCGCCCCGGCCGCCTGGCGGGTCACCGTCCCCGATCATCGGCTGGACTGCCAGCGCCCGGAGGATCTCATTGAGGAGGTCGCCCGCATCTGGGGCTATGACCGGATGCCGGAGACCCGGCTCCGGGATCCCCTGCCCCCGCAGCGGGGCAACCCCGCCTGGGCCTTCGAGGAGCGGATCCGGGACATCCTAGTGGCCTGCGGGCTCCAGGAAGTGATCACCTACGCCCTGATCCATCCGGACGAGGAAGCCCGTCTGGCCCCTCCCGGCGTCGCCAATCCCTACACGGCCCTGGACTACGTCCGGCTGATCAACCCCATCAGCGAGGAGCGCACCGTCCTCCGCCACACCCTGCTCCCCGGATTGCTGCGCACCCTTCGCGCCAACCTCCGGTTCCGGGAACGGGTGGCGATCTTCGAAGTTGGGAAGGTGTTCCTCCCCCGTCCCGGAGAGGCCCTTCCGGAGGAGCCGCGGCGGATCGGCATCGCCCTCACCGGGCCGCGGGATCCGGCCTCGTGGCTTCCCGTGGATCGGGGGCGGATGGACTTCTTCGATCTGAAGGGCGTCGTTGAGGCGCTGCTGGAGCGCCTGCACATCCCGGGGGTGGCCTTCGAGCGGGCGGAACATCCGAGCCTGCACCCGGGCCGGGGAGCGGAGGTGAAGGCCGGTGGACGTTCCCTGGGGGTCCTGGGGGAGCTGCACCCGCTGGTGCGCCGGGCCTGGGAGCTGCCGGATCAGCCCGTCCTGATCGCCGAGCTGGATCTGGAAGCCCTGCAGGCCCTGGCGCCCATCGCGCATGTCTTTGAGGCGGTGCCTCGGGTGCCCCCGGTGGTGGAGGACTTAGCCTTCATCGTGCCGGAGAGCGTGCCGGCTGCCGCCCTGGCCGCCGTGCTGCGTGAGGCCGGCGCCCCCCTGGTCCGCGAGGTGCACCTCTTCGATGTCTACCAGGGGCCGCCCATCCCGCCCGGGCACCGCAGCCTGGCTTTCACTGTGTTCTATCAAGCGGAAGACCGCACCCTCACGGACCGGGAGGTCGCCACATTGCGGGAACGCCTCATCCGGGCAGCCGCCGAACGGCTCGGCGCCGTCGTCCGTCAGAAAGAGGAGGGAATGTGACCGCTCGGGGAGGGGGCAGACGGAAGGACCGTCTGCCCCCTCGTTTCTCAATGGGAGCCACATCCACAGCCGGAACCGGAGGAATGATCGCAGCCGCAGGAGGGAAGGGCGTTGGGGTTGTGGATCTGAAAGAATCCCCCGGCCGGATCCTCGACGTAGTCGATGGTCGAGCCCCACAGATACGAGGCGCTGATCGGGTCCACCAAGAGGGAGATCCCCTGGCTCTCCAGCTGGTGATCCGTCTCCGCGGGCTGGTCTTCGAACCCCATGCCATACTGAAGCCCGCAGCATCCCCCGCCGGCGACGAACACCCGCAGATACCGGGCGGGGATGTTCTTCTCGCGAATGAGCGCGTGCAGACGCCGGGCTGCCGCCTCCGTCAGCGTCACCACCGGGACCTGCACGGTGAGCTCCTCATCCCGCCGGGCCGGCTCGACCATCGCACACCTCCGGAACGGATTCGTTTCCGGCCGCTCCCCCGACGCGGGGCCGGCCGGTGGCTGAATTAACTGGATTGTAATCCCTTTCGCCCCTCATCGCCTACTCCGGAGGACGCGGATGCCGGAGCGCCATGGAGCCGAAAGGCTCATGTCTTCGAATGATCAGAGAGGGGCGGAAGCTACCTCCTTTCTCTCATCGCACGATCAGTTCAAGTAAGACTTCAGTCCCAAACCTCTATCCTCGATGACGCAATGGTCGCGGCGAAAGCCGCTCCTACAAAAAGATGGCTTCTGTAGGAGGGGCTTCAGCCCCGAACCTCCGTCTTTGAGGACACAAAGTTCGCGATCTCGAGGGCGCGGCCGGGGGCCGCCTGCACGGTGGCGGCCAGGGCGTGGCGGGCGCGCTGGGCCTGGGCCAGGGTCTCCATCCAGCGGGCGTGGGCGGCGCGCAAGGCGCGGGCCACCTCCCGCACTCCGTCCCGATCGATGCGCACTTCCTGGGTCATTGCAGATCCTCCTGCCAGGTGGGCTTAGGGCGTGTTCTGGTTCAGGTAGCCGCCGCAGGTGGGGTCGGAGCACACCACCCCCTGCCCCTCCCGCACCGCCAGGGGCAGATACAGCCAGGGGATGTTCCCCCGCCACACCAGGGGGATCCACCACGCCTTCCCCTCCGGCCCCTGCACCCGCCCCCGATCCGGATGCAGATGCGCATAGGGCCGACCGAAGGGCTCCAGGGTCAGATCCAGGACCCCATCCCGCGCCTCCTCCAGAACCCACTCCTTTCGAGCCACGTAGGTCTCCGTCCGCCTTCGGCCCGGGGCCACGACCGGCGGATCGGTCCAGCAGTCCATCTCCCCCCACCGCGCCCGAGGCAGGGGCTCGCAGATCGCGCGGGTTCCGGTGACGTCCCGCACGGTCTTTTTGTCGACCCGCAGGCGCACGGGCCATCCCCGCTGGAAGTAGCCGTTGAAGGCGGGCAGCGTCCGATCCCCGAAGGCCACCTCGCTCACCTGGCCGGTGGCCGGTGGCCGGATGGGAGGCGTAGGGGAAGTTGATCTCCACTTCCCGTCCGGGGGCCACCTCGGCGTCCAGGCCGGCGGCGGGGAACTGCAGGCGGGCAGGCAGGAGGACGGCCCACATCATCCCCTGGGCGTCCTGCTGGAAGCCGCCGGGGGCGGTCCAGAGCTGGAGGCGGAGGCAGGCGGTGCCGGCGGGGACCTGGTGGGCCAGCAGTTCCGCCTCGCGCATCCCGCAGGGGAAGGGGGCGGCGCCGGGGCCACGGCTTCCGCCCCAGGTCCACAGGCGCCAGCCGGAGTCGGCGGATTGGGGCCAGGGGGGCTCCTCCCAGACCAGGCGGGCGGTGGGGTGGAAGACCCCCCAGGGGTCCTCCCGGGCGACGAAGCCGACGGGGTAGGGGGTGACCCGGAAGCGGTGGGGCGGGACCTGGACCTTCAGGCGGATGGTCTGGCCGTAGTAGTCCCGCCAGGCGCAGGCGCCGGCGCTGTCCCCGACGCCGGAGCCCAGGGTGGGATCACAGTAGTCCCACCAGGCCCGGTTGGCGGTGGGGCAGAAGTCGGGGCCTTCGCCGAAGCGGTGGGTGATCTGGACGTGGCCGGCGCAGTCGATCTCCGCCTGGGCCTCGACGCAGGAATTGGGCCCGGAGCCGGGGAGGATCACCCCGATGCGGGTGGTCCCGGTGCACCGCCGCGCCTCCCGCCCCGAAGCCCCCAAGTCCTGCGTCTGACGCACCTCGAGGATGAATCTGCAGGCATCATCTTCGCACTGATCCCCGCTTTGGGCGGCGGCGGGAGCCGGATGACTTGCTGCCCACCCGAACAACAGCAGAAGGACTGGAAGCATTGCAATCCACCGTGTCCCCATTACTCACCTCCGGGCCTCTGCACCTTCCGGGCGGATGATGAGGGTGCCGATGGGTTTCACGGTGGAG
>Ga0079996_111800_pt1 | contig 26612 bp, 41 predicted proteins | sample PerSpoAPS_AMetaG_FD_69199 | JGI IMG/M metagenome (GOLD analysis project Ga0079996, IMG submission 69199) | Thermal spring microbial communities from Yellowstone National Park, Wyoming, USA - Perpetual Spouter A (PS_A) MetaG (SPADES assembly)... | ecosystem: Environmental > Aquatic > Thermal... | reverse complement strand
AAATTTAAAATAGATTTGCTTGATGAAGAGGAATAAGGAACAGGAGCAGGAGGATTAAGATGGGAAGATGTTTATCCTCTGCTTATTAAGTATTTGTCTAAATTAGATATTAAAGTTGAGATTTATACACCTCTCTTTTTAATTTAATGAATGAAAGAAATAGAGTTTATGTTGCTTTTAAGGCTTATCTATAAATTTTAGATTTCTGTTTTAAGTTATCTACAATTTCAGATAATTCTTTTAAATTTCTTATTTTGAGATATTTAGGCAGAAAGTTAATTCTTTCATCATCTTTATTCTCTTCATAGAATTTGACAAGAGCTTTTTGAAGCACTTTTGCTGTTCTAACATTTTCTTCATCATCAAAAACAAAATTAGCAATAAAATCATTCATTTCTTTAAGCTTATCTGGATAAAACCTTTTCAAAAATTTTATAAAACCCATTCTCTCTCTATAAGCATATCTGCCAGTGAAAATAGATTTTCTTTTTGCCATAGCTTTTACCTCCTTTCAACAGCTTTAAGGATTTCTGTGATATTTTTAATAACAATATCCTCTTCTAATTTAAAATAATTAACTATTTCATTATGAAGCTTACTATCTAGTTCAGGATAACTTATACTAGATGTAAGTTTAATACAAAAAAAGTTATTTATTTTATAATAAACCTCAAAATCACTATCTACTGTATAATAATTCTCAAAACTAATAGCAACATAAATGCTAAAATGAATTTCTAAAATTTCAAAAAATGAATGAAAAGTAAAAAATCCATTTTCTTGATGTATTAACCTAACAAACATATTTCTTGATGTATTAACTTAACAAACATATATGAAAATTTTAAAGTATCTTCCTTTCTACTTTTATTTTCTTTTTTTCTACTATTACCTTATACTTTTCATTTTCATATACTCCATTATTTAATGTTTGTTTTATTTTAGCTTCTAGCACTTTAACTTTATTTTTGTATTCATTCAAATTAGATTTTGCCAGCATATATTCATCTAGCAAAATATCAAAATTATTTTCACTATTTATGCTAATACTATTAGCATTGAATTTATATTCATTATCACAAACATTATAGAATTGACAGTATTTACATTCCCATTCATATCTTGGTTTAATATCTTCTTTAAATGCTTTAATTAAATTTCTAACATCATCTAATGTTAATTGATTTTTAACTTCTTTAATAACTAACACTTTGCTTAATTTATTGTTAATTCTTGTATTAGACAGTATAAACAAATATCCTGTATCAAGTTTTAAAAGTGTAAGATAAAGCATAAGTTGAGTAATATACTGTTTAGGAACTATTGTTATATTTTCATTATCAATAACTAACCAATCATCTATTGCTTTTGTAAAATAGATATAGCTAGTATTTTTACATTCAATAACAGTATTGTCATTTATAACAAAATCTGGTGTAAAAGCAATTATCTCATTATCTATTTTTATCTTATATGTCTTATTATGAGATATTTTACAATTAGCAAAAATTCTAGGAATTAACTCTTCAAATCTATAACCTTCCAGAATATCAAGATTTATGTTTTGAATATCTGGATATTTCTGTTTTAGGATTTTCTTATATGGACAGTATAGAAGTTCTGTTAAGTGAATAGTGTTATCATTTCTATTTAGCATTAAATCTCTATATGCTTTTATTACATTCTCTTTATTTAGCATAGAGTGAAAGTTTAAAGTTTTATTAAACAATCTCCTTATTAAGTTTATCATAACTTTTCCTCCTCTTTAAAGTTTAAAACTTAACTTTAATTATCTCATATTCTTGCTATATTTTATGAGATATTGCTTTATGAGATAATATAAACTGTTGATTATCAATAACTTAATTTAGATTTCCACATATACTAATATGAGATAATAATTATAACTTATTGATTATCAAGCATTTTGCTCATAACTAGCACAGTGCTTTTTATTGTTTTATTCTTCATTAATTCTATACATAGATTTACCAGCTCTTATTTCTATGCTTTTATTATCAGTGTCTATGTATATATCATTTATGAATTTAAATTTAGAATGTTTTTTAATTATCCATTTAACAGCATTTTCATATCCTTGTGTTTTCCAGATGTTAATTAGCATTTTAACAACTTCTTCTAGTGCTATATTTTTATCTTTTGTTCCTACATATCTTATTCTCACATTCATAGTTAATCCTCCTTTTATCTCAATATCTTATTGCCAGGAGCACAAAGGCCCCTTAACATAATAGTCATTATGTTTCATTTTTAATTTTATTTATTATCTCACTAGCTTCTTTATAAGACAATTCATTTAGATTTCTGTTAAAGAGTTTTTTTGCTAGTTCATTTGCTTTATCTTTATCTCCCAGCTTATTTACAATATATTCATATTGCTGTTTAGAGATTTTAACTTCATTTATTTGATTTTGGACATATTCAAGAATTATCTTATTTATAGTATCTTCTCCAATTGTAGTTTCAATAACTCTTTTTAATGCTCTTGTTTCTGCTTTTGATATAGCAGTATGAGTATCTCTTTCTTCTGTTAATTTAGTAGAGCCAACACTAGTAAATTCCATAACTAAAATTCCATCTTTTAATATAGAAATAGTGCATTTTGCTATAACAATATCATTTACAATTTGAATATCTGTTTTATGAGATAAAGAATATCCAGAATTAGCAAAATACCAAGAAAGAGAATTTAACAAAGCAAGTGCTACTGGTCTAGTTATCTCATATCTGTTGTTTATTTTGATAATAGCATTCTTATCTGTTTTTAGGATATTTTCTAGTCTTTCCTTTATTATGTTTCTTGTTTCTTCTATTTTTTGTATTTGCTTTTCTTCCATAGTTTTAACCTCCTGTTTTACCATTCTTTTTTAAACTTTTGAGTTTAAATTTGTATATGCTATCTCCTATTTGTATGTATCCTTCTTCTTTATAACTGTTGTAATAAACAAAAACATTTTCTTTATATTCAGTCCAAAATACTGGATATGTTATTACTGTATCTTTTCCATCTACAATATAATCAATTCCATCTTTTGCTAAATTATCCAAGTATTCAATAAAATCAAAAATATCACTAGCTTTTATTCTCTTCATTTTTAGAAGTTGTAGCAATTCTTGCATTGTTATCTCTTTCATTCTTTTCAACCTCCTTTTTAACTATGTCCTTTATTTTATTTAATGCTAAACTTAACAAATCTGAAATTTTTTCTCCTTTATAGAATTCAAAATACTGTTTTCCAACATTAGCAAACAGTGCTAAAATGTTCAGAAATTCAAATCTATTTAGTTCTTTATATTGATTTATTAGTAGTGCAGTAGTAATTCCTAATGCTCTGTTTATATCTTTGTAATTTTCTATTAAGGCAGTGTATATTCTGTTCATTTTCTTTATTGTCCTTAAATGATATTCATCTTTACTAAATGTATTATGAATAGCAAAAAACAGTTCTAATGGATAAGCATATTTTGCTTTGTCTATATAACTATTTGGAGTAATAGTAATTTTATCTTTATTTTCTTTAATTTCAGTATCTAACTGTCTAGTAGCAATAAACATTTTCTCTTTTTCAGTATATCTATATCTAATCATAACAAATCTTGAAAGGATTTGTCTTTTGATATTTGCTCTATCAAGGACTTTGACTAGCTTTATGAAATCTTCATCTGTTAGGCCAGCAATAATTGAAAATCTCTTATTCAATTTGATGTTATTGACAAAAGATATATAGCTAGTATTTAATTCTCCTTCACCAAGAATTTCTAACAGTAGAGTTAGTTCTGTTGCTTTTTTTCTTATCAAGTGTGCCATATCTTTGATTATAACATAATCTGCTTTTGTTCTATTTACAGCATCTATAATTCCAAGTGCAGTTCCGCTTTCAAAGAATATCACTTTTCCAGTAATGTAATCTAGAAGTGTAGATTTACCAGAACTAGCAGGTGCTATAATAAGAGCATTTTGTCTGGAAAAACAGATTGCTTTTAGGAGGATGTATATCCAATCTACAAAGTATAAGTTATTTACTTTTCCTAGATGTTTCATATTCTTCAACCTCCTTTATAAAACTTTGTAAAATTTCATAATACTCTTTATCTTTTACTTTATCTTTTAGATGTTTGACATCCTTTATTGTTAGTGCTATAAGTATTGCTCTTAAAAGTTCTTCATCTAATTCAATTTCAATATATTCTCTTGAAGTATAATCAATATCGTTAATTCTCTTTTTCTTTCTTTCATTTGTTATAATTAGATTTCCTTTATCTTGTGTCAAATCATAAATAATTCTAAATTCATAATTTTCAGTAAATATATAACTGTGAATAATAGGTTTTTCAACAGAGATAAAATATCTTATGCTGTTTTCTTTATCTTCAATATCAAGTATTCTTTTTGTTTTAAGCTTTAAAATTTCAGTTGTTGTTAAAATAAAATCTAACATATTTTAACCTCCTTTTTATGTAGGGGAGCATATGCTCCCCAGCTATTAAAGTATATCCTTGATAACATCATCTTCTACATAATTTTCTCTTGTTTTATCTTTCAGATTTTCAAAATCAATAGCAATACTTATTTTGTCTGGATATGTTTTTTTGTAGATTATGATGTATGCATCTGTAAAATCTTTTGTCTCATATAAGTCTATTAAAGCCATTTGAAATTGATTATTTGGAGTATATCCATAAAGAGTATTTGCATCCTTTTCCAAAAGGAAATATACTTTGCCATAGTTTTCAGAGTAGTAGATTTTGTATATCTTGAACTTATGTTTTCCATCTGGAATTATTTCGTATTCGTTTGCTGTTTTCATTTTTATAGGTTCTCTTTCATATAGTTTTACAATTTTTCTATTCTTTGTAGGTATATCTGCTCTTAACATAATTTTCAACCTCCTTTTATTGTTTTATTCTCTTCATTATATTCGTTTTAACAAAGACATCTAGAACATCTCTTAATGTTGAGCATTCTTCAATAGATAAGGCTATATTCTGTTTGTTCTTTTCATTATCAAAAATAGTAATGTAGAGTTTATCACCAGAAGCTTGAACTAGCATTATTTTATATTTGTCATCTTTCTTGTGAAATAGTTTCATTACAGTTTTAGTTTCCTTTTTTGTTATAACTTTCATATTCTTTACCTCCTTTAGAAGTCAAGTTCAATTTCTTGTTTTTTAGCAACTTTATTATGTCTTCTGTATATTCTGACATTAGAGATTTTTTGTGCTTTTTGCAGAGCGTAGTCATAATGGGGTTTATTTCTCAAAGCAGATATGAATTGGAAGATAGTATAGTTAGAAATATCTTTTCCATATGAATTTACAACCTGGATGAGACTTTCTAGAAGCTCTGCCAAGTTTTCTCTAGCTTTTTCTTTTACCCTCGTCATAATCTCTACCTCCTTTTTAAAGGAAAACTTAAAGGAAAACTTTAAATTATTTAATTTTTGAGTTTTATTTTTTAAATTTTAGTTCTTTACGATATATAATTTTTGTCTTTTGTTTTATTTCTTTTTCAATGATTTTAACTAGTTTCTTGCATTCTGTTTTACTTAATCTAAATTCAAGAGTAAATAATTTTCCTGGTGATATTTTGTATGCTATTGATATTATTAGGAATTTGCCTTTGGTTTCTAGTATAATTGAATAATCATTTTCAAATAAAGCACTATTTACATATTGATTTGCTAAAAACTGTTTGAGATAGAATAACAATTTTTCTAGCTCATTTTTATCAGTTATAACAAAACAATTGCTTGTATAACCATCACCAATAGAAAAGATATACTCATATTTTGGAACTTTTGCTAGTTCTAGTATTCTCATATCTTTTACCTCCTGTTTTAACTTTTGAGTTTTATTTTGCCTTGTCCAATAATTCTAAAATATAGATTATTTCTTATTTTTCCCACCCACCCTATATTTAAGCCTTCGGCTTATAAACTTCGCCCCCTAATAATCCCCCTATGAAATCAATAGTTTTAGAAAATTCTTTATAACTTATTGATTACCAAGAACTTAACATTATTTACTGGACAAAGCAGTTTTATTTTGAAACTTTGAATAATTTCTTTAAATCGTGATAAGCATCTATGTAGTTATTGACATAATTCTTCATATTGCTTAATATCCAGTGATTTCTTTTTACTAATTCTTCATATGTGTTATCAAGAAGAATAAGATATAATGGTTTTAATTCTTTAAAGCACTCTGGCATTTTTGTATTACTATCTCCTCCATCTGTTATGAAGACTATTTCATAATCACCACTAATTTTTAAGTTTTTAAGTTGTCTATTTAACTCTTCAATAGCATTAGCAAAATTAGTTCCTCCTCCCATAAAGCTAGTTAGACTATCTAGAAACATGTCGGAAAAACTATCGTTTCTGTAAAGTATTGAATAGTCAGTAATTTTTAGTCTTGTTTCAGCTTTATTACTAAAACCAATATAGATAACTGGCTTTCTGTTCTTAAAGCATAAGCTAGCTAATTTCAAGAATAATGCTTTTGCCATATTTATCTTTAATCCTTCCATACTTCCACTTTCATCAACAATAAATATAAGAGATGGAATTTCCGATAGTTTTTCTCTTTCAAAATTCATTAGTTCATTTTTCAAGAATTTAACTGTTAGATAATCTGGAAGAAGTTCTTCAAGTATGATTTCACTTGGAAATGGAGGAAGTTCATTAGCATACTTAATTCCAGAGTATCCTTCTGCTTCAATACCAGTTTTACCTGTGAATATCTCATCTCCGTAGTATTTGTCAATTAAGTCCAATACCTCTCTAACACTAGTATTATTTGCTAGTTCAGTTATGGTTTTGTCATTTAAGAATATATTTAATCCTTGTTCTGTTCCTCCAAATATATCTTTTAACTTATTCCTGTATTTTTCAAATTCAGCTAGTATTTCCTCAACCTTTGTTAATGCTATGTCAATAGCATAATCTATATTTGTAGAAAGAGAAATTCTAAAAGAACTGTCTCCTTTTTGAAAATCAAGATTACTGAAGAATTCCTCTATGAATTTTACAGCTGCTCTTATATTAAGCCTAGTTTTTTCTCTTATCTTATCTATATTATTTTCTCCTATTTTTTCAATAACAGTTTTCATTTTCCTTATCAAATCTTTTACTCTTTCAGATTTTGATTTTGCTTCATCCTTAAGAATAGGTTTTTCCCACTTATACAGTAAGAAAAACAAATCTTGAATTAAGTAGTCATTTGCTAGTTTCCAATTGTTAAAGTAATACTTGTAGTAATTCCAGTAAAGATTTAAGTCTGCTCTATTTACTTTGTATAAACTTGTAGTTCCTGTTTGTTTTAAGAGATAATTCCAGTCAAAATTCCAGTACATATCTATCCCTCCTTGTTGTTATTTTGTTCAACTAGCTTTACTATTTCTTCCTTTATTCTAGCAGATATGGAATTTATAACTTCCCACTTTCCTTTATGTTCATTCTTAACTCTATTTAGTATTTCCTGTAGTAAAACAATCTTTTGATTACTGTCGGTATTCTGTGCTATTATGTTATCAATTTCCTTATTGATTTTTCTAATAAGAGTATTTATGTCGGGTAGAACCTTATCAAGATAATCAATAACTTTTGCTTTTTCTTTTTGATTAAATGGAAATATAGTTTCAATAGTAAGTCTGAAATAGTAAGAATCTAATAAACCATAAGCTTTAAGAGTTCTCAGTACTTTAACAGTCTTTACTTTTCTTCTGTCTGAAATAATAATTCCTTGTTCTTTCATTTGTAGAATAGTATCCATAATAAATGATATTTCACTTTCACTTAATTTAGGAAGTTCTTTTATTTCTTTCTTTTCAATAACAATAACTCCATCTTGACTATCAGAATTAGCATATTCAAGTAGAAGTTTTAATTCATCATTTGAAACATAATCTGTGAAGTATCTGAATAGAAATCTGTCATAAAGGGCCAGATTTTCCTCTTCTGTTGGAATTTCATTACTAGCTGCAACAACCATTTCGGTTTTAACTGGAACTGGCTCTGGATTAAAGAAAATTCTTTCATTCATTATAGTTAAGAGAGTATTCAGTATAGCAGTGCTAGCTTTAAAAATTTCATCTAGGAAAACGATTTCAGCTTCTGGAAGCTTATTTGTAGTTATTCTTTTTACTATACCTTGTTTGTAATAATCGAGGGATATAGGACCTAGTATTTCATCAGGAGTAGTGTATTTGTTGAGAAGGTAATAGAAGAATTTCTTGTTTTGTTTTTCAGACCAGGATTTCAATAACATAGACTTGGCAGTGCCAGGAGGGCCTATGAAAATACAGTTCTCATTTGTTATATATGCTACATTTAAAATATCGTTCATTCTTTTTAAGTTATAACCCACCATACTTTTACCTCCTTATTTTCTCTTTTATGAGGTCTAAAATTGTTTTTTCTTTGTTTACTCTTTGGAATAATATATAAGCAAAATATCCATTGATTGCTACTGTATTACTTTCTAAGCAAATAGTAATTGAATCCTTAATTTCATTTATATTACAAATTTCATTTATACTGTATTCAATTCCAATTTCTTTTACTGTTTCAAAGAATACTTTTATGAAATTATAAACTTGATTAGGATTATCAAGTTTTACAGGAAATATACCAGCACTATGCTCTAGTGTATATTCATCCACGAAACTCACATCTTTTAAATTGAAATCTCTTTTTATTTTTTCTTTTATCTCTGTTATCTCTTTCATAGTTTTACCTCCTTCTAATTTTTGAGTTTTGTTTTTTTTCTCATCTTCAAAGTTGTTTATTTACATAGGCTTCTAGTGCTCTTAAACAAAACATTGTTGCTTCAACTGGATCCATATTTTCCAAGCTTGTAAATTCGAAAAAGTATGGGTCATAGGAATTTATTGCTTCAATTACAACTGGATATACTTTATTGCTGATTAGGAATTTACATTTTTCATACATTTCTTTATTCCTTCTGATAAAATCTTTCCATAGTTCCATTATTTCTTTATAGTAATTTTCTTCAATTGTATTTCTTAAATTTTCAAGTTCCTCAATTTTTTCTTTTGCCTTCCTTCTTTTTTCTGGGTCTGTAATGGAAATATAATACTTGGGAGGAGGATTATCTTCTGGTTCTCCGCCAAAAAAGGAAAAGTCAAACCAGTCTCTATTTACACTGTCATAATTCTCTCTTTCTTTTTCTGATAAAGGAATAAGAGTTATGCCAACTTTTTCTAATTCGGCAATCTTATTTCTTATTTTTTGTTTTTTCTCTTCTGTTTGATAGTATAGTTCTCTTTCCTTTTTTCTTGTTTCGTAAAATTCTTCGATAAATTTATTCCATCCTTCTCCTAGATAATCAGTCCAGTATTTAAGAGCAGTTCTGGCATCAGGTTCTTTTTTAACTACAAGATTACAAGTAAATTCTTCTTTTAGTTCAGTAAAGCAATATGGACATTTTGCGGTAAGAATATACCTGTCAAAATAAGCTTCATAAAGCTCATCGTTGTTTGCAGCTTCTGTTCTTTTCTCAATAGAAGTTTCTATTTCCTCAATGTAGAATAGTGATATTAATAGGAATTTACTTTTTTCAAAAGGAGAACAGTTTCTAGTATGGTAATGAATTAGTTCAATAGGCCTTACAATTTTTACATCTTTTCCTCTTTTATCTTTTATAGTTCTTAATATATCTACTTTCCATAATTGTCCCTCTTTAACAGAGGCCTCTTTAACAGAGGATACGAATTTTCTGTCAATTATACAGAACTCTAATAATACATTTTTTTGTTCTACATCTTTCTTCAGAAAGTCAAAAAATCCGAAACCTATTTCTTTTTTATCCCATTTATCCCAGTTGTAAAATCTATTTTCCTTTTTTACAATCATTTGTCCATAAATTCTGTCATTTTCTTTTCTAATAATTACCATATTTGTCATAGTTCTTACCTCCTTTTTTTAAAGTTTTGAGTTTTTTTAGAGTTTTTCCTCCTGAAACACATTAAGGACAACTAAATCATAATATACTTCGTCAAAAATTAAGCAGATATGTTAGGAAAACTTTATCATTCTCCAAATCTCTATATATGCATGAGTTAATAACTCGCTGGTTTATTTTTTTAAGAAAAAAAGACCCCCCTAAAATGGGAGGTCATTTTTATCAGTAATCTTTCTTATGATAACTTCTTCATTCTGTCTAACTAACTCATAAAGATTTGGATTTTTGTTTACCTGGACAATATCTTCCGTATTAAACACAAAGCTCTCAATGTATATTCTTATTATCCTTTCATTACTCACATTTTCAAAGATGAGACAACTCGGTAGAACGACCACTCTTGTAATGGGGATGGAACTTCCGTCCCACTCCCATTCCTTTATTTTCACAATTTCTCTTTTTTTCCCTCTAATTTCCTGCATGATCCACCTCCTTTTTATTTGAGTTGTTTTTCCTCATACTAATTTTTGAGGTTTATTTCATCTAGTATTATCATCTAATTATTTCAATAAATAATTCAACTTTTGAGTTTCTTTCTGTTTTTGTTTATAATTCTAATTACCTTAATTAAACATAATTACAATCATAATTACTAGCTTAATTACAACTATCAATTTTTATCAAATACTTTTCACTCTATACTTCATTACTCCTAAATCTACTGTTTCATAATCACTATATCCTCTTATTCTGTCTTTATCTAATACTACATTCTCTTTATAAGCAATTAGTGCTTTATCTAACTTAACTTCTAACAAATAAGGAAATACATAATAACTTAATTCCTTATTCTTATAAACTATCTTATGTTCTGGTAATCTAAATTCTGGTAATGGTGATATAATCTCTTTTGAATAAATAAACAAAGCATATAAGCTAGATATTATCAAATTCTCTTCTATTATGTTCATAGCTAACAGTGCTGTTAATTTGTAATAAAAAACAAAATTCTTCTTTAAATTCTTTATAAAACTATCTTTGTCTGATATATGATTTATAGAATACTTAACACTCCTTAACAGTATGCTTAATACAGAATTGTAAATAATAATCTCATTAACATCTGGATGCTTTTCAATAAAATCAATATAATTGTCAATTAAACTACTAAAATAATCAATAACACTTCTTGATGCTCTAAATACTCCTTCACTAGCAGAATAATCAATGTCTAAAATTCTAAATCCTATTTCTAAATTATATTCTCCTTCAATAACACCAATAACATCTCTACTGTTGTATATAATCCTATAAAGCATTTATGTATTCTCTAAAATTTTTTTTCTTGTCAATAACTAGCAAAAATCCATTAGGATGTATAAATATGTGCTCTTTATCTTTTAACTTCAAGAAATTAACTTTATTAACATCTAAACTAATTAAGCTTAAATGCTCTCTATTCCTTTCATTTTGTTGAATTACAATATCTATGTTATTTAACAGTTTCTTGTAATAAATTAAAGCAAATCCTTTATTAAGACTAATAGCACATCTATAATTGTTTATTACTTCTACTTTAACAGTATTTTTGAAATCTTCAATATCTTTCTTTTGTCTTTCTATTGCAGATATAAAATACTCTCCTAACTTAACTAAAACATTATATAACCAGTCATCTTCTTTAATTAAGCTTCTATTGCTAAACTCTACTAGTAGAAAATCTTCAATAGGTGATAAATAAAAATTAACATCATTACAAGTTATGCCCATTAAACTTATTGCTTTTTCTGGTCCAAATCTATCTTTTAAATCATAAAATTCATAATTCCTAAATACAGGATATAAGCTAGTTAAATCAATATCAAAGAAATGCTTTAATACTAATACAAAACTAGAATTTATGTTTATATCTTGATGATGGTCAAAATATCTTTTTCCATCATATATTCCTCCTACATCTACTATTATAGCATTTTCTAAAATATCTTTGCTTAATTTGCTTATGTCATTCTCCCTTATTACAATAGCACCTCTATACTTGACTAGCAATAAAGATATTGATAGTAAATCATCAAAATGAGCTCTGCTAGAATGAGTAATTAGATACATAATGATAAGTTTAAAGGATAAAAACTAGTCTAAATTGAAAAATATGTTAAAAGCTCCTATTCTTAAAATATCATTAACATCTATTTGCTTTATTTTAGTTTCATTATTTCCTTTTTCATAATAAACATTAAAAACATTTAAATCATTCTTGTTTGTCTTTTCTACTATTGAATTTAGTAAATAAGCATCAGATGTTGTAATAAAGAATTGATTAGTTTCATCTAATGCTATTGTTTCTCCTATAAGTTTGGAATGAACTGGATGAAAATAAACATCATCTAAAAGAAGTATTGAATTTGAATTGCTTTTTATAGCACATAAATAAAAGATAAATCTAAATAAATTTTCAGGTAAGTGATAATAACGAAAATGAATATAAGCATCTTCATAAATCTCTTTAAGAACTTCAATATGATATTCACCATATTGCCTATTTACTATAAGATAAAGTTTTAAATTCTGCTCTTCAAGGATATTGTTTATAATTTTAACTAAATTTGTATTTTCTGCTAGCATTCTTGCTAAAATATCATAAGAATTGTAAGAATGTTGATACAGTTTAATAGGAAAATCTTTAATAGCATTTTTAATTGCTTTTTGTTTTTGTTCTCTATATTTAGATGGAAATTCATATACTAAATTATGTATTTCTGTATCAAACTTTATATTTATCCTACTGTCTTCACTTGTTTCAAAAATAAATTCTTTACCTTCATTGTTTATAAGCTTTATATGAATTGCATTCTTAAAATCTTGATTATAGAAAGTATATTCAAAATCTGCTTTATCTGAAATAGTAAAATCAATAGCTTTTAGAATGTTAGACTTGCCTGTATTAGAATATCCTATAAACACATTTACTCTTTTTGCAGAGAACTCTATATCTTTTATAGATTTAAAGTTTCTTATCTCAACATTTTTGATGTATAACATAATGAAAATTTTAAAGGATGGTTATTTTTATTTTGACCTGTATAAAATCTTTATTCCATTTTTCCTTTTTTGCTTTTATCTCATAAACTAATCTATCATCTTTAATAATGTTTAAAGCGGATAAACTGTCAATTAAACATTTGAGATAATTGTCTAAATCTCTTTTTTTAGCATTTCTGTCTTTAATAACAATAGAAAGCTTAACAGGTTTGTTAATCCTTAATTCTTTTATCTCATTATTTAGTTTAATATGAGATATAAATTGCTTTTTAACACTAGGATAAGCAAAGTATTTGTTTGTGCTAGGAATAAAGTCTAGTTTGAAAGTAATAAACATCTGCTTTAAAATTTTAAAGATTATGTTTGTTATCAAATTAAGCAAAGACCAGAATGAGATAATAGAAAAGGTTATCAAACTAATAAAGAAATATGGTGTTGAGAGTAATAGTGATAAACTGCTAGAAATTCACATTTATATTGATAATGAGCATTATGTATCAAAGAAATACAGAATATCTGAAAAGAATGCTTATAAACTAACAACTGTTATTCCTAATAGTTATGTTAAAACAAAAGATGAGGATGTTAAAAAAGCAATAGAAATGTTGAAATTATTTTAGTTAAAAAAATGCTGAAATTACTTTTACTCTAAAATTTATAACAAATCTATTTCCAAAATTTGCTAGATATTTAAGTCTATTTAAAACACTTAATAAACCATCTTTATATCCTTTTTTACAAGCATAAAAATCTGCTTGAAGTTCTTGTATTATTGATATGATTATGTAAATAACATCAAAGATAACTAAAAACAAAATAAGAGCTAGAAACTTATTGCCAATATCAGAAAAGTAAATAGCATAACATAAAACAACAAAAGCAAATTCAAGAATAATTAAAATTAAGTTATGTTCTTCTCTTAAATGGCCTATTTCGTGATATAAAACTGCTTTAAATTCTTCTTCATTAAGCTTTTCTTTAAATGCTTTACTAAACAAAATTATATCAGGAAAAATACAAACTGCTCCTAGTTTTTCTGGTGCTTCAATAGTAAAGACTTTATAGTTTTCAAAAAATACAAATGATTCATATTTAAGATATTTGTAAGCAATAAGAAGAAGTAGAATTGACTTTATAAAAGCAAGAGTTATAATAGCAATAAAAATTGTGGATAAGATAAAGGAAAGCATAGTGAAAATTTTAAAGTTAAGATAATCTAAAACGAATTTGTTCTGGAAACTCAATTTTGTTTAAATTATAACCTTTTTCTTCAAATTTAAAACTAAATAAGCTTTGTAAATTTCCTAATTGACTAGCAACAGTAATTGTTGCTAAATTATCAAAAATCCAAACATCCTTATATGTAGAAAATATAGTTTTAATTCTAATAGAAAAATCAAAGCTATCCTTGCTATATATTGAAGCTAGATTACTTTCATAGGATATATATTTACTATCAAGTAATTCAAAAAGTTTTAATTCTAAAAGCATATTATAAGTTAATTAAAATTTTTGTTGAAATATAACTTTTTTGGATTTTATCAACTCCAAATTTAAACATACTTGAAAATCCCTTAAATTCATCTTCTTCTTGCTTTATAGGAATAAAATCTGTTTCAGATATTGATATTTGTAAAGCTTTAAACATAGAAACAATGCTAAAATTGACATTTACTGAAAAACTATATTTTCTTGGTGTATTTTCATCCTTCATATTTACATTCCTATAAAAGAGAAAAGAAAAATAATTGCTTGATAAAGTATGAGAAAGTGTCAAAAGCATACTAAAATTTTAATGCCTGAATTCAATTTCATTTAAAATATATTTATTTTCATCTTTATGAACTTCAAAAATAAATGAACTTAAAAACTCTTTAATTACAGTTCCAGAAGAATGAAGATAACTTGCTATTATTGCTCTAAAACTACATATAAAGTAATCTTCAAAATCAGCTATTGTTTTAAATTTACAAACATATCTACCTTCTGTATATGCTATTTCATTATCAAGAGACAAGCTAGAAGCATTTAAAAATTTCAAAAGCATATTAAAATTTTAAAGTTAAAATCTATATACCTTCTCTGGATTAAGTTTATTATCTTTAACAGCTTCAAGTGCTATAACTGGAAGATATTTTTCTCCAAATGCTAATAAGAACCAGTCATCATTTATATTTCCTTTAATGAAAGCATTCTTTAATCCTCTTTTCTCAATAACTAAATTTGAAATAACTTTTAAGCAAAAATCACTAGTTTTATCAACATTAAAGAAAGCAGATGTTAATTCTTTTATCTCATTATAATGTCTTTTTTTCAATTCTTTTTTATCAACATATCTGTATAGTAAAGCATAATCTGTCCAGCCATCAATAGTAAATTCTTCACCAACTTTAATAATATCATCTGGAATAATAGCATAAGTATTCTCATCTATTCTTTTTCCTACAACAACATTATACTCTTTCATTAACTCTTTTACTGTTTTATCATTTTCCTCTGTATTTATTAACTTTAAAGGATAATTATGCTGTAATAAGATATAGTTTTCAAGAGCAGAAAGCCAGTTCTCTATTGTTCCTTTTTTAGATTTAACTAAAACTTTTGCTACTAGCACTAAATCATTTTCTAATTCTTGATTATAAAATTTTATCTCATAAGGCTTATAGAATTTAATGAGATATTGTTTAACTTCATCAACATATTGCTTTTTAGTTATTATTTTGGCATAAGATGATTTTAAAACACCAGCTTTATGCTTAAATTTAAACAAACTATTAACTAGCTTTCTTCTATAATAATGTGCTAGATTTAAACCAATTTTAGTGAAATTAACATTTCCAAATTCTTTAAAATGCTCTTTACAAATTTTATTCTCTTTAATGTAAGGACAATATAAAACATCTAAATTACAATTATCATCAATAACTTCTAATGTTCTTAAAGCATAAGATATAAATGAACCTAGATTTGTGCTTCTTCCTATATTTGTTTTACCACCAGCAAGAGCATATCTTTGATTATGTGCTGAAATAAAGAATTCTATTGAGCTTAATCCTTTTGCTTCTTTAACTATATTTCCATTTTCATCTTCTGCTTCTCTATAAAGTAATGAACTTTTAATTGGAAATTGTAATTCTCCTTTCATATTGCTAAAAATTCCTTTATTTCCTACAATTTGCCACCAAATATCGCTAGTTGTTTTACTATTCATAGCATTAACATTAGGAATATCAAAATTGTTAATAGCTTTGCTAAATTTTTTCTTATCTTCTTCTATTTTTTCCATTTGCTCAATAAGCTCAATTTGATTAGGAATATCTTTACTGTTTATAAATTCTTTAACAAGTTCTAGAATAAATCTATATGCTTCTGGAATTTCTTTATCACCTTTTACTTTTATTTTACGACCTTTTTTTATTCTTTTAGGAATTTCAAGTTTTCTTTTTTTGTTTAAAAATTTTTCAATAAATATGTTATCAAACAAAATATCATAAACATTTTTGCTTTGATAAGCTAGTATAAACTTTTCTAAAAAATCCTTTTCTTTTTCAGCAAATACTAAACTTCTTGCAAATTTTCTTTCTTTTTTGCTATAATACCTAATTAGCCTTCTAGCTGCTAGAATTCTTTTTCCTACCTTAATTGCTTCACTATTTTCAATTTCTGAAATTCTTTTATTTATTCTAGTTCTCATTTCAACACAATAGCTAATTAACCTATCAATAGCTTTTAACCTTCTTTCTGCTTTCATATATATTTCTTCCAGAATTTTATCAATTTCTTGCTTTAATACATTATTACTTTCTATAATTCTAATTATCTCATTCTTATAAGTTTCATTTCCAAAATAATCTTTTTCTTTAATTGTGCTAGTTAATTGTGATAATTTTTCCATTTCATAAATGTCAAATGTAAATTGAGCATATTTAACAATTTCTCTTAAAAAGAAAGTTAAAATATCAATTGCTTTATCTTTATGATTAAGCACAATATACTTAAATATCTCATTAAACTTTTCAAAATTTTCAATGATGTAATATCTAACAGTTTGCTCTCCTTTTATTAATTCCAAAAGCAAATTGTAATCTTCACTAGTCATTATATTCTTTAAATCTTCTAGCACTTGATTAAACATTTCACCAGTTCTAACTTCAATAAGATAAGTTAAATAAATACCAAAATTATTGCTTATTTTATCTTTGTATTTTTCAAGTAATGAGATAATTCTTTCTTTATCTATTTTTGCTTCTATAACTGGCTTTTGCTCTTTAATTATCTCATCATACATTCTTAATATCTCATTATCGTTTAACTTTAATGAGATAATTTCAATTAACTCTCTAACTTTTGGATTAGCAAAGGCAGATAAGAATTCATTTTTAAACTTATAAACAAGATTACCAAAACTGTCTAGTAGATTATTTTCAATTGTTAAGTTTTCTATGCTTTTTTCAAAGTGTAAAGCAAAATATCCATAAGTATCTCCATCAAAATCTCCATCAAATCCTTCTGTTTGTAAAGGAAATATCTTAACTGTTTTATCTTTATCAGGATAAACTTTAAATACTTGAAGATTATGTCTCCATAAAGTAGGTTGTCTAACAAATAAAGCATAAGCTGGTAGTTTATGTCTTATTAGTTTAACGAATTTCTTTGCTAGTAATTCTCTTACTTTTCTAGCTGGTAGTATTGATATTTTTTCTACTATTTCTTTTTCACCTTCTTTCTTTTTTATTATAAGTCTCTTATTTTCTGTTTCATAAAAAACTCTTTCAAAAACAATAAATTCTTTTAAAGGCTCAATTACTTCAATGTTATTTTCTTCTAGCAATTTGCTAATTCTTTTTAGCAATTCTCTGTAAATAGCATTACTAATAATGTTTTCATATTTTAATTCATCTTCCTCTTTTACTTTTGGAATTAGTTTTAGCAAACTCCTTATTCTTTTTTGAATTTTAAATTTTTCACCTTCTAGCTTTTTTATTTCTTCTACTATCTTATTTACTTTTTCTTTATCTTTGATGTTTTCTAAAAACTTTTCATAAAAAAATCCACTTGCTGTAATAAGTGTATTCATAATAAAATCAGCTTTATCTTTAAATTGCTCTTCTAATACTGAAAACAATTGCTTTTTTAATTCTTCAATATCTTTGTCTATTTTGCTAATATCTTCTTGTAATGTTTCAATTTCTTTAATAGCACCAGCAGTTTTTTCTTTTCTTTCAACTTTTTCCTTATAAATGTCATAATAAGCATTCTTTACTAAATGAGCATTTTCTTTAAAGAAATCTCTGATTTTCTCTTTTAAAATTAAATTTTCTAGTAGTTCATCATATTGCTCTAATAATGCTTTTGTATAAATTTCATCAAAAACCCAATAATAACTAACATCTGGAATTTTAACTTCTCCTAATTTTAATGTTATGTCTGGAACAATAACACTTCTTCCAGAATAATCAACAGTTTTAGATGCTATATTTTCTTTAAAGTAATTGTTTTTACCAACCATATCATTTAAAACTGTTTGAAGCTCGTATTTATAGTTTTTGACAACATCATTATAGAAATATAATTCTACTGCTTTTTGTAATAGTCTCTTATAAGTAATATATCCATAAGGCAAAGATTGAATAAGTGCTTTATTTTCAAGAATTTGAGTAATTTTATCAGCAAATAACAGTGTATTTGGAACTATTAAATGAGTATTAGTTTGTAAAATAGGAGGAATATCTACAATTCTAATCTCATCTATGAATAATGCTTTGTAAATTTCTTCTAGTGTAAAGTTTTCTAGAAATGGAAATTGTTTTTTAGCATCTTCAAAATTATTTTCAATTAGTGTTTTAATAGCATTTTCAAATAACTTTTTAGCAAAAATGCTAGGAACAATTTCGTTATTTTCATCTAATCCTAAATATCCGTAAATAATGTATTCAAGAATTTTATTGTTAAAAATTCCAGTTAAGGCATTTAAAGCAGATGTTTTGTAAAAAATTGGATTTACAACATATTCATCTAGTTTTATTGGTTCTAAATAAAGTTCATTTCTAGTTATGTTAATCATTATAATCTAAATCCCAATCTTCAAAGAATTCCTCCCAGCTAATATCAATAGGTTTTAAACTGTTATCAAGTTCCAAAATATCCAAAATATCCTCTTCTGTTAATTCTTCAAAATCTTCAAAATCATCAAAATTATCTTTATTTTTTAAGTAAAACATTATATTGCTCATTATTAACCTCACTGTATATACTTTCAGCAAGAGCAAGAGTGTTTTTGTATATGTTAAGACAAGTTATTACAAATTTATCATTAGCATTTTGTAAATAGTTTTCAATCATTTCCAAAGCTATTACATTCAGTGTTTTATCATAACCATTCATACTTCTGTATTTTTCTTCGTTATCATAGATTTTTCTTCTAATTGTTTCTAAACTAACATTTGCTGAACTTTTTGGTATTAGAAATTCTGCTTGCCATTTACTTTTCTCTTCTTTTACTTTACTTATATATTCAGATTTTGTAAATTTAAACAAGTTTTCAAAGAATATCTCTCTTATTTTATCTGGATTATTATCAAATTCTTCACCAATATAATAGCTAATTGTATTTGGGGTTCCAGTTATCAACCTGCTATATATTTCATCACCAAGCAATAATCTAATTTGGAATGTAAAATCTGAAAACTTATTTTCTATTTCTATTCTATTATTTGGTTTGTCAATATACTCATATATCAAAGCACTGCTAATAAGTATAATGTTTGTAATAAAGACAAAGAAGAATAGTTCAAGAATATAGAATACTGGAAATTCAGATAATTTTTTGTCAAAATTCATATCAACATAATTTCCGTATTTTCCTAGAATTTTTTCAAAATTTTCGTATTTTCCTAGAATTTTTTTAAATCTTTCTCTGTTATTATCTATAAAACCATACAAAGTTGGATATATTAGAATATGTTCTGGCAAAAAATTATTAAAAATTTCTTGCTTACTTAAATAAAAATTATAAAGGTTCAAATTGGAATTATAAAGCTCATTCTTAACAATCTCATAAGGAGTTGTTAATATAGCATAGCTTAAATACTTTGTAAATGTTAATGGATTGTTGCTAAATAATGTGGTATATAGATTTCTTATTGAGTTCAAGTATGCTTTACTATAACCTTCTCTTTCAATTTTAGCAAAATAACTTAAATCATCATCTGAAATTTCTCTTTTTTCACCAGCTACATAAACAAATGTTCTATATAAAAGAACACATATTTTTCTAGTTTCTTTGTCTCTATCAAAATCTGAAAAATAGTAATGTAAGCCTTTAACAGTTTCATCTAAAACTCCTTTTGATTTTTCATAAGAAAGATAAAACATATTATTTACATTTTTTTCTTTGTCTAACTCGTTTAAATCTATTTTCATCTGTTGTTTTTCACTATCGCTTATATCCATTTCATCTATGCTTTTATTATACCTTTCAACCATTTCTCGTGTAGGAATAAGTTTGAATTCAGCAAGTGCTTGAAGCAAATTACCAAGATAAGCTATTTCTCTTGGAGATTTACCAGGAGGATAAACAGGGTCTATTTTATAGATATTTCCAAATGTTTCTTTGAACCTTTTTCCAAATTGCGTTATATTATACAAGTCATCATTTGGAGTAATAGGAATTTCAAAATTTTTTATTGTATTAACATAAATAGTAATGTCTTTTATTGGAATGAAGAATAATCTTCTGAATAATGCTTCTTTTGTTCTATCATCAATTAGTTCTGCTTCATCATAAGGAACATTCTGCATTGCTCCAACTATTATAACATTATCTGGAAGTTCTCTATCTCTTATTGTTCTGTTTGAAAGTAATGTTAAGACAGCAGAAATAGCATCAGAGGTTGGCTTATCTAACTCATCCAAAAATAGAATTACTGGTTTTATTTTTGATGCTGTTCTTACTTTTTCCTCCCATTCTGGCATAGTCCATCTTGTTATATAACTTGTTTCACCTGTTAAAATTTCAACTTGAACTGCTCTTGGAACACCAAGAATTTCATCTGGTAAATATGTTTGAAGCAATAATCTAACAACAGGTGTATTTTCTGATTCTCTTAAATTTTTAGGAATTGCTTCTTTGTTTGGATATAATTTTTTAATTAGTCTTTCTTTTAAATCTTGATTATTTGCTAAAAATTTTTCTATTCTATTCAAAACAATATCAACATAAAAATACTTTGCCAAATATGAAACAATTTCTGTTTTACCTACACCAGAAGGAGCATATAAGCAAGGATTTAAAATTTGAATTTCTTTTCTAACTTCTCTTAAATACAAATTTAAAAATACAATATCACACAATTTCTCATAATAAGGTATCAAACTAGCAGGCAATTTATACTCTCTATCTTGGTAATTTACCATAAGCTTTAAAATTTTAAAGCATAAAAATGAAACTAGTCAATTATGATAAATTCTACAACTACCTGCTGGAAAAGTTTAATGCTAGAATAAGCAAAATAAACAGAAACTATGAAGTTCAATTAAAATATATGCTTTCTAATTACATACTTAAAAAGGATGAAAATGTTCCAGAAAGAGTTAAAATAATATACAAGTATTTAGAAGAAAAAGGATATTTGAAATCACCAATTTTAACATACTGCACAAGAACACTAATTATTAAAGATGTAGCAGTATTAGTTAAACCTCCAATTGTTAATTTAGGAAAATGCTATATTATTGACATTAAACTTTATCACTTAAACAAGCAAAGAAAAATGTTTTATAAGTATATATGGACGCTTTATCAAATGGCATTTCCATTTTTTAAAGTTATTGTTATTTATTCAATAGCTCCAAACAGTATATCAGAACAACAATTTGGTTTGATTAAAAAGCAAAGAATGCTAGAACTTATTGGATATATAGATGAATATGTTAAAGAAAGAGAAAATGAATTACAAGAATTAAATGTTAATTTATTAAGGCCTCCTGTTTTTGTTTATAATGAAAATGGAGTTATAATAAAAAGAGACCTATGAAAATTATAAAGAGAAGTTTAATTTCAACGATAAAAGAAAAATATGTGCTAGAAAATGGTGTAGAGATAACTAGCTTTTATGCTGATAGGCCTTTGAAATTTGATTTTGTTTTTCAAGACAATAATCCAAAAGAACTAATTCAAACAATAAACAAATATGTTAATGATAAAAATTTAGCAAGACTAATTTTAGCAATAGCACATCAAGAACAATCTGCTTTAAATCCTAAAATGAAACATCCAGATAATAACTACTGGGGAATTCAAACAGATAGTGGAAGATGGTTAGCTAGTGCTTATATTGATTATAGATTTATAGCAAAAGATAAAGATAGATATAGAGAGTTTGCTGGATTTGATAATTTAGATAGAGCAGTTTTATTTATGAAGAATATGCTTCTTTTAAGCTTTGCTAATAACTTAAAAGGAAATAAACCTCCAAGTGATAAAGAATTTTCAGATTGGTATGCTAAATACTGGCTTGGAAGAAACATAGATGATAAAGTAAAACAAAATCTTTTAGCAGTTTATAAGGAGGTTGAAAAGTATGTATAGTATTGAATATGTAAAAGATGAAACAGGATATATTTATGTTGTTTATATCAAAAGTAAATCTGATTTAAGAGATTTGCTAAATATAAACCTTTCTATTTCTCTTTCTCTTTTAAATCAATTACAGAATGATAAAACTGTAAGCAATATAATAAATCTTGCTATATCTTCAATAAATGTTCTTAAAATTATTCCAAACAGAAATATAAGGAGCTTATCTGATTTACTAGCTATTGTTGGTGAAAATCTTGATGTTATTGTTGATAACATTTACAATCAAATGAAAGATACAGGCTATATGGATTTTGCTTTTGATAAAGTAAAAGTTAGAGTTAAGCTAAAATGAACAAGAATACTATTAACATTTATATTTCAAAACTTGGTGATGCTAAACATAGATTTTCAAAATGGATGGCAATAAGAATTGATGAACCAAATGAAAGTATTTTAAAGTTCATAGACATTCTTCAAAATAGCAATATACCGAACAGTTATGTAAATGTTAAAAACTATATTATATGTTTGAGATATTTTCTATCAAGAGCAAGAATGCTTTCAATTCCAGTTTATTCTGTAATTCTAACACCAATAGATTTAAAACTTGATGCTACATCTTGGAAAAGAATTATAACTAACAGAAAAGATGTTTTTATGCTTTATAAAGCTGGACTTTTAACAAGAGCAAGATGGACAAAAGATAAAATTAGAGAAGTATGTCAAAGTATATCAGAGAACTAATTTTCTTTTTGCTTGGAGTTATAATTTCAGCACTAATTGTTATTAAATGTCTTAACAAAGAAGTTATTGTCCATAAAGAAACTGTTTTAAGAAAAACAGATACAATATATAAGCAAGTTATAGTTCCAAAAGTAAATGAATATGTTAAAGAGATTATTAAAGCAGAAACTTTAAAAATCAGAGATACTTTAATAATAAGAGCAGAAACTAGTTATGCTTTTAATCTTTATAAATATCAATTCAAAGATGAATTTCTTTATGTCTCATTTTTAGCAAATTATGTTGATACTAATTCTTTTGTTTATGAGATAAAATACAAACCAGTAAAAATGAAGCAATATAATAATGAACTAGGTTTTATCTTAAAGCAAAATAGTTATGAGATATTTTATGGAAGAAAATTATTCTGGAATGTTTTTATGCTAGGTTCTATTGAAAAGGATTTTTACAGCAATAGTTTTAAAATTGGAATTGGAGTAAGGATATGCTTTTAAAATTTTATAATTTTGAAACTAACTGGCAATATAAGGATGTATATTGGTTGTATTTTGAGTTAATATATAACTTAACATTACTACCAGAAGAGCATTTAGAAGCTAGATTTAAATATAGAATTGTGAATGTGCAGGAATGGGATAGTTATTCTGGATATCCTATATCTGAAGATGTATATTTAGATTTTGAAGCTAGTATGTCTTTTGTAGATAAAAATAAAAAAGAAAATTACATATTTAGGAGTTATTATGAGTTTCGTGAATAACTTTAAGATGGAGGAAAAAATATGTTTTTGGATATTAAGTGTAATTTTTGCTTTATTAAGGATTTATTATTAAAAGTTATAGGTATTGAAACTATATATTATCTACAAACTAATTACAGTTTTGAATTCCTTTTGTATTTATATAGACAGTTGCCATATCGTTATGATATTCAAGACACAGGAAAAATGTATCTAATAGAATTTGGAATTTATACAACAGAAAAGGAAATGGAAATAATTTCTAAATGTAATTTAAACTTTTAGATATGCTTTTCTCAATACAAAATTTAAGTTCAGATAGATATAAACTTTACCTTTACAATAAATTAGAATTAGATAGCAAAATTTCATTAGAAGTTGAAACTTACTATTTTGCTTATGTTAATGACAGTAAAAATTACTTTAATTTCGGTGTTTCTCTATATGAGAGATATTATTATGACATTCATAGCCAGCAAGAGCTAGTAAAATACCTAGTTTCTCTTAACATCTTAACAGAAAAAGAAAAAATAAAAATTGAATTACTATGAGCAAATTATGCTTTTAAAGATAACAGGTTTTATAGTTTTAGATGAAAAAAGAACTACTATTGCTTTTGAAAAAGAGGAACAATAGTTAATTACTTTTTTAGCATTATAGCTAACAGTGGAAATTTTGAATTTTCTGCTTTATTATATACTCCATTTTTTGCCAGCACAGATGAACCAAATGAAATGTATCCAGTTTATTCTAAAATTTTCACAGGAGAAAAGAAAATAGAAATTTTGTAAAGATATGGAAATGTTAAACTAATTGAACTTGGTGCACAGGCTTTAAAATTTTAACTATGCTTATTGATTTTGATGACGATTATATGACTTTTGAAGTTGATATGAAATTTAAAAACAAAATTAACAAAATTCATATTATTTATTCTTTTGAAATTAGAGAAAATGAAGGAGATTTTAAAGTGCTTCTTTATTTTAAAACAGTAAAGCCAGATTTTAAAATAGTAAAGCTAGCACTTTATGCTGTTATTAAAGATGGATGGTTTATTCAAACATAGAACTTTTCTTGAAGGATGTTTATCTACTTTAAAATAGCTTTAAAATTATCAATATATGGAAAAATACTTTGATTTTAATATAAAAGAACCAGAACTTTGTATAGCCAGAGCTTTTTTGAAGTATATAGAAGAAACAAAAGATTATAGCAAATCAATAGATGATTTTATTAAATTCTATTGTGAGAAAAAGAATATCAATTTTGTTGATAATGTAAAAATAGCAGAGTATATAGCAAATGAAATTTGAAATTATTCTTAAAAAAGAAACTTATTGCTGGACATTAGGAGGTTTAATAACTGGAACATTAAGAGCTTATGTAAATCCAAATGCTAAAACATTATTTTATGTTTATCAAAATAGACTAGTTATTGAAATTTATAGTGAAAATCCAAAAGAAGATTTTGAAAAAGCAGTAAATAAAGCTTGTGAAATCCTAAATGCTATTAAAATTAAGGATGAAAGTCTAAAAGAGCAAAAAACAACTTATTCGGAGAAATAACAAAATCACTATTCAAATCTAACTTTTTAACAATTTTCATTTCATAAAGAAATCTATAAACAAATTCAGAGCATATATAAGCTTTATGCTCACCTCTAGCACTGGGTAAAACAAAACTAATTAAATCTTCAAAATCATATTTAATTAACCTTTTACTTTCATATTGCTCACTAGCTAAATATAATGCTTTTAATAAAGCATCTGTTAAACTATCAACTTCATATTCTAAATAAACTCCATAATACTTAACATTATCAAAAATTGTTAATTTATCAACTTTCTTAATGATGTTATAAGCATTGTCTTCTTCTTTTTTGTTTATTACTCCATATCTAAAATCAACATCAAATGCTAGATTAAGAATTTTGAAATAAGTATGAGAAAATAGCATTTCATATCCTTCAATCATTAAAGGAATATCTGATTTTTTGAAGCAAAATGTTTTTGCTAAACTTTTAAAAGTTGAATAATTTTTAAAATCTTTGAAATAAGAATATCTTGCTATGAAGTTTCCAACTCTGTTTCTATGTCTAATAAAAAACACTTTAATCATACAAACTTATATTCAACTCTTATTTTTTGCGTTGAACTACTTATATTTGTGAAATAATGGACTTTGCCGGGAGAAACCCAACTCATTACTTTTTTTCTATAATAGATAACACTAACTGGAGCATAAGTATAAACTCTTTTTATAACAGTTATATCATTAGTAAAGTTTCTAATTGGTGTTCCAACAGTATTAACTCTTCTTAATCTCATATATCTTTTTAAGTAAAATGGGAAATTGGAATTTTCTAATCTTAAAGGATAACTTTCATAACTCTTAAATGTTCTTGTAGTATCTGTTGTCAAATCATATCTTTGCCAGATACTCGTATCAACACCATAACTAGTCCAAGTTGAACCATTAGGAGAAAATTCTAAAAGATATTCATCATAATTAGATGTGTTGCCACAAGGAGTTATGCACTCAATGTTAATTTCTTCAATTGC
>Ga0079996_123293_pt1 | contig 27143 bp, 20 predicted proteins | sample PerSpoAPS_AMetaG_FD_69199 | JGI IMG/M metagenome (GOLD analysis project Ga0079996, IMG submission 69199) | Thermal spring microbial communities from Yellowstone National Park, Wyoming, USA - Perpetual Spouter A (PS_A) MetaG (SPADES assembly)... | ecosystem: Environmental > Aquatic > Thermal... | reverse complement strand
GTAAGTATTTATTAACTTTCATATAGGTTTCGTCATTAGAAATTATAACTAATTTTCATTATTCAGACAAATTATGAAAGTATATTGAAAAAGTTTAACAAATAGACGGATTATAAAAAATTAATTTTAAACATAGTTTGCTTTAATTTTTAAGAATTAAAAGAACTTCAAAAGAAGAAATTTTTAGGTTAAACGAAAATTTTATCAAAAATTTAAGTTATTGAAAATGAAGAGTTTATAAGAATTAAAATGACAGATTAAATTTTAAAAATTAGTAATTTTTATTGAAAAAAACGATAGAGGTAAAGCTTTTTAAGTTTTAAGTTATTGAAAATAAATAACTTATTAAATTTAAATTGTCTAATTGAATTTAACAAATTAAGGAAAGTTTTTTGGATTATTTTTAGAACACTATACAAGGTCCTATACCTAAATCTTCATACAATAATTTTATACTATCAGCTTTTAAAAACGGTTTATAAATAATTAAATAGTTTGGATTGTAAGAAAATCCATTTGCAGTGATGTAAAATTTATCTTCAAATGAGCAAATAAAATTTATGCTATTTGAAATTTTTAAACTATCAAGTTTCACTAAATTATGATTTAAAACATAAATCCATCCATCCCAACTACCAAGAACTAAATAATCACTATTTAAGGCAAATGAAAATATATTTTTTGATATTGTTAAGCTATCTAACTTTTGAAAATTTTTATTGATTTTGTAAATTCTTGAAGGTGTTTGATTATAAATACCTGTTGAAACTATAAAAATTGTATCTTTATAAACACCAATATTTGACGCTCCTGGAAATAACTTTAAACTATCTATTTTTTCAAGAGAATTTGTAGAAATTTTAAAAATTTTTGAAATTGTATCATAACTATAATCTGCTTTCATTCCATTTGTTGAAACAATAAGAAAACTATCTATCATTTGGATATCTATTGGTCTATTTGATGTTTTAATACTATCTAAAATTTGACCATCTTTGAATACTAAAACATTTTCAGAATAAAATTTTCCAAAATCCGTGATGAATAACTTTCCATCAGAATAAACTCCAAACATAGGATTGTAGTTATTATTTAAAGGATAAGTTATAACCTCACCATTTAAAAAATTAAATTTTTGGATTGAAGGTGAGCCAGAAAAACCACCTGAATTTATAAGATAAAATTCATTATCATTTATCTTAACAAAAGCATTTGGAACATCTCCACTATTAAATAAAAAAAATAATTTTTGGCTATCAACTAAAAAATAATGAACATTTTTTGAATTTTGAAAAGCTATTAAAATTTTTTTTCCTTGAATGATTTGTGGGCTTTGAATATCTTTCTTACAGGCAATAATACTAAGAGCCAAAATTAAGTACTTGAATTTCTTCATCTTTTATTATTCTTTTTACAAGACCTGATAAAACTTTTGAAGGTCCAATTTCTACAAATTTTCTAACTCCGTAATTATAGGCATTATTTACCATTTTTGTAAATAAAACTGAACTTCTTAATTGTTTTAGTAAAGCATTATAAACTTGATCTACATTATAAGCAATTTCTCCTGTTGAATTCATTATAATAGGAATTCTTGGTTCATTAAAATCATCTTTTTTTAGATATTTTGAAAATTCAATACTTGCTTCTTCCATAAGTGGAGAATGAAATGCACCTGAAACATTTAATTCAATAACTCTTCTTGCTAATCCTTTTAATTCTTCAATAGCTTTCTTTAATTCCTCTATATCACCAGATATTACAAGCTGTTCAGGTGAATTATAATTAGCAATAACCAAAGTTTTGTATTTTTTTAAAACTTCATTTAATTTATCCTCACTTAATCCAATAACTGCTGCCATAGAGCCTTTACTTGCTTTTGACATTATTTCCCCTCTTATTCGTGTAATTTTAAGTCCATATTCAAAACTAAAAACATTAGCGCAATATAAAGCGGTAAATTCACCAAGACTATGTCCAAAACAAATATCAACATTATATAAATTTTTTTCTTTTATTACTTCTAACGCTGCTACTGAAACTGAATAAATTGCTGGTTGAGCATTTTCCGTTTTCGTTAATTCCTCATTATTTCCATAAAAAATTAGTTCTAAAAAATTATTTCCTAAAACTTTTTTTACTATATTGAAAACTTCTTTCGCTACTTCGTAATTATCATATAATTCTTTACCCATTCCTACATATTGTGAGCCTTGACCTGGAAACATAAAAGCAGTTTTCATAAGCTTAAAATTTTAAAGTGAAAGGCTTCTGCATTGTACAATAATTCTGAAACTATTTATTTTTCTTTATTTTGCCCACCCACCCTAAAAATAAGCCTTCGCCTTATAAATACCCATTTTTATGCCTCGGGGGCTTTGCCCCCCTTAAATTCCCCCCAAAAATCTATAATTTCCTAAAATTTTCACAAGTTATTGATTATCAACCACTTAACATTATTTATTGGACAAAGCAGATAATTCTAAAACTATTTATTTTCTTTATTTTCCTAACCATCCTAAAATGAGGCTTCGCCTTACTTTCGCCCCCTTCAATAACCTCCCGATAAAATCTATAATTTTTTAAAATTTTCATAAGTTCTTGATAATCAATTACTTAACACTATTTGTTGGACAAAGCAAGTTGCGAGTAGATTAGTTTATGAAAAGCTTTCAAGAACAAGAGAAAGTGCCAAAAGAGATTTAGAGATTTTAGATGATGATTATTTTGTAAATTGGAGAAATGTTATATTTTGAGTCTATGCTCCCTACAAAATTTTATATATTCTAAAAGCTCATTTAAACTTAATGTATTTATAATGTCATCTTTTGTTAATAATCCTTTTCTTGCCATTTTAACACCAAAAATCATCATATAAAATCCACTTCTGTTATGAGCATCAGTTCCAATTGAAAATTTAACTCCATATTGTTTTGCTTTTAATATATTTATATCATTTAAATCAAGTCTATTGTAATGGGCATTTATTTCTAAAATAATTTTTCTTTCAGAAGCTTTTTTAAATAACTCATCTAAATTTAATTTATATGGCTCTCTTGAAAGAACAAGCCTACCTGTTGGGTGAGCAATAATATCCACATAAGGATTATCCATAGCTTTTAAATATCTTTGTGTAATATCTTCATCCTTTTTTACATTGTGTATTGAGGCAAGAACAATATCTAAATTCTTTAAAATTTCATCAGGATAATCTAAGCTTCCATCATTTAAAATTTCAACTTCTGCTGAAATTAATAACTTAACTCTTGAATTTCTATTAAATTTCTTTATTTCTTCATTTCTTTTAATTAAGTCTTCAATCTCCATTCCACCTGCTACTTTTAAACTTCTTGAATGATCAGTAATAGCAACATATTCATAATTCATTTTTAATGCTTCTGCCTCAATTTCCCAAAAATCCATAACTCCATCCGAATATCTGCTGTGAACTTGTAAATCTCCCTTAATATCATTAAAATCTATAAGTTTTGGAATTTTAAATTGTTTGGCAAGCTCAATTTCTCCTCTTGCTTCTCTAATTTCAGGAGGAATATATTGAATTGAAAGTTTTTCAAAAACTTCTTCCTCACTTCTACCTGCAATGTACATTTCATCTTTAAACAATCCATATTCATTTAATTTATAGCCTTTTTCAATTGCTAAATCTCGCATTTGTATATTATGCTCTTTTGAACCTGTAAAGTACATTAAAGCAGAACCCCAACTTTTTTCATCTACAATCCTAATATCAATTTGAATTAACTTATTATTTGAAAGCTCATACAAAAACGAAATTTTTGTTTCTCCCTTTGCTAAAATTTCTTTAATTCTTGGATGTTTTAATATATCATCTGAAACATCTCTTTTTGAAAGGATTAAAATATCAATATCTCCGACAGTTTCTTTAAATCTTCTAAATGAGCCTGCTATTTCAATTTTTTCAATACCTTCAATTGAGCTTAAATAATTTTTAAAATTCATTATATCATTATAAACTTCACCAATTGGAAATCTTTGGGATAATTTTTGATATAATTCTAATCCTTTTTTTATATTTTCAATTTTTTTTAATCCAAATCCTTTAATTTTAAGTAATGCTCCTGTTTCCAAAACATTTTTTAATTTTTCAATACTATCAACACCAAAATGCTCATATAATAATTTTGCTGTTTTTGGTCCAACATATGGAATATTCATTATTTCAAATATACCTTTTGGAATTTTGCTTAAAAGTTCCTCATGCTTTCTAATTTTCCCCGTTTTTAAAAATTCTATAATTTTTTCCTTCAAATCTTCACCAATACCATAAATTTTTTCATTCCTTTGAATATAGACACTTATATCTTCAACTAACCCTTCAATAACATTTGCTGCTGTTCTATAAGCCCTTATCTTAAATGGATTATCTCCTAAAAATTCAAGAGCATCTGCTATTTCATTAAAAATTTTAGCGATAATTTGATTATTATTCATATTGCTCAAAATCAAATTTAAATTTTTTAATTCCAAGAAGATTTCTTATTCTTTGACTTATAAATTTTTCTGTATCTTTCAAGCCATAAGTAGAATTTGAGCTTATATATAAATCATGAATATATAGATATATTCCATCGCCTATTTTTATTGGTGTGCTTTCTCTTTCAAATTCAATTTCATAATCAGGTCTTTCAAAAAGTTTAACTAAAAATAAATCCTTGTTTATTCCACCTCTTGGAACAAATCCTTTATAAATTCTTTGAAGCCAAAATATATTAGCAAATTTAATTAATGTTTTTATATTTTCGTTTTCTTTAATATGCTCATAAAATTTAAATGGGAGGCTTTCTTCAAGTAATGTTAAAAACATTTCAAAATTGAACATTTCAAATATATCATAATCAAATAAATTCCTTGAAAGTTTAAAAATGTCTTCTCCTTTTCTTGATTTATAAAGGAAAAATAGATAGCCAAGTGTATAAGGGTCAGATAATGTTTTATAAAGTAAATCCAAAAGCTCTGCCAAATATATTAAATTACCATCTTCATATTCTTCCAATTGATCTTTTGGAATATATGGAAATCTTGGTATGATGTTTGATGTTATAAATTCCTTAACATTTATATATTTAACTGCTTCAATATAAAGTGCTTTCTCCCAAAATGTTGCCCATCCTTCATGAATGTACTTTGTAATTGTAATTGGATAAGAGTACATTGCTCTGTGTCTAAAAATTGAAATGATGTCCCTTATTGGTTGAGCAATCCAAGGTATTGACATTAAAGCATATAAAATATCACCTTCATTTTCTGTTGGATATTCAGGCTCTTCAATAATAAATGTTTTCTTTTCAACATCAAACTTTTCCCTTGGTCTATATAAAATTGAAGAAGGTTGTATTTCATCAGTCCTAAATGAAGATGATATTTCACCTAAAATTTCAGCTATATCCTCAACACTTTCAACAAAATCAATTCCATACTTTTCTTCATAATTTTTCAAAATTTTTCTATACTTATTAACAGAAGATGTGTAAGAAATAATTGAATTGTAGAATTTATTTTTTAATGAATGATTTTTAAATAAGTCCGCATGAGCATAAGCATGTAAAACAACTGCTATTTGATAAGCAATTGGCATATCACTTCTAATAAAACCAATTGCATAATCTCCCATATCATATATTACTTCAAGAACACCTATTACATAATTTTTTGTCCAATCTCTCTCTAATAAACTTTGTTGCCAATAAATATAACCATCTTCCCAAAATTCAATATCAGAAGGAATTCTACCCATTAAAGCATCAGATATTTCTTCATTATCAATTATTATCCATTCAACAGGCAATGGGTCTAAATGATGTGCTTTAACAAGGGCTTCTAAATCCTCTATAACTTTTTTATCTATTTTGGGCATAGCTAAATTTCCCTATTTTTCCAAGATGTTTAAATATCCAATTTAAAACACTTACAGTATCAACATTACTTGAAACCGCTATTTCTCTTCCCATAAAAAGAATTGAGCTATTTGAAGGGATATAACTGAATGTGCTGAAAGCATTTTCACTATCATAAACGATAATCCCATAAAAGTGAAATGGGTCTCCTCTGAAAATTGTTTTTTCAAAAATTTCTAAATCATTTGAAAACACAGAAAAATCACCTGCATAAAATAAATATCTACTATAATTTTTATATTTATTTGCTATGTTTCTAACTTTTACTGAAAAATCATAAAGTGAAGTTCCTCCTCCTCCTTGAATTTTAGCAAATTCTCTAATTGGATTAGCTGATTCACTATCAAGAATGGCTAATGGATTTTCTGATTTTTGAATTTTTAAAGGACCAAAAATTTTTGCTGAAACCTCATGAGAAATTCCATAAAAATCTATTACTTCAAAGTTCGTTCCAAAAAACTGAATAAGTCCTATTAATAAAGATTTTGCTATAACCCTTTCAATATCACTAATTGAGCCTGATACATCAATACCAAGAATAACTAAACATTTCTTACTTAATGTTTCCTTTATACTAAATCTATTAAATACAAGGTCCTCATCAGAAAAAGGAGTATCAAATAATGAAGAAGGATCTAAATTACCTTCAATAGCAAGTCTTCTCATTTTTTGTTTAAGTGTCCTTTCTAAATCTAATTGACTTAATCTTCCAACTTTACTTTTACCTTCTTTTCTAACATCAAACTCATAACTTGTCTCTTCAATAATTATTGGAATTTGAAAGTCAGATAAAAAGTATTTTACAATTTCATCTCTTCCAACAGCACCTTCATCTTCACTTCCAGGACCACTACCTGTTGTTATTCCTAAATCAAATTCCCATATATATAATGGTCTTGGTAATGATAATCTTGGAATTTTAGTAGTTTTATCAAGAGATACATTTGGCTTTTCTTTAAGCAACCTTCTTAGATATTTCCACTTTGTATTCATAAAACTTTTTAAATTTTAAAGCATAAAATTAAACTTTAAAATTTCAAATTTGATATATAATGTATAGAGCAATTGTAAAGGTTAATTTTTCTGCTGCCCATTTTTTAAAAAGCTATAAAGGAAAACCTGAAGAAATTCATGGTCATAATTATTTGCTTGAAGTTTATATTAGTTCAGATAAATTAAATAATGAAGAAATAACTTATGATTTTCTTGAAATTGAAAATTTTTTAAAAAGTTTAGTTCCTGATAGAAAATTCTTGAATGAAATATATGATTTCAATCCAACTTGTGAGAATTTGGCAAAATTCTTCTATAAAAAAATTAAAGAAAAATATCCAAACTTGGAAAAAGTTATTCTTTGGGAGACAGAAAATTTTGGTATTGAATATAGTGAGTAAATTTTTTAATCGTGGGTAATTAAAATTGAAACTTTAATTTTCATGCTTTAAAATTTGGGCTATGAGGAAGATAACTTTAATTTTAACAATAAGCTTGTGGGTAGATGGTGTTTTTGCCCAAAAGATAAGCTCCTATGACTTTTCTGTCGTAAGGTAATGGATAAGTGCTACTGAAAAATTATATCTTGGGTTTTCGTCAAATCGCGGTCAAATAAATAAAGAAGCTCTTATTTACTCAAAAGGACCTGGATTTAATGTATATATTACTGAAAGAGGACTTTCCTTTCTAATGTTCTCCTTTGAAAAAGAGAATTCACAAATTCCAGAAATAGACAATAAGCCAATTAAAGAGAATATCAAAGTTTGGAGAATAGATTACGATTTAATAGGAGGAAACATCAAAAAGGAAAATATAGTATTTGAAAATGAAATAGAAAACTACTATGAAAATTTTTATAATGAAAATGCACCTGATGGAATTTTATTTGTAAAGCTTTATAGGAAAGTTAGGATAAAAGAAGTCTATCCTGGCATAGATTGGATATTAAGGTATGATGAGAATGGGAACTTTCATCATGAATTTGAAGCAAGTCCAAACTCAAACATAGCCCAAATAAAAATCAAAGTAAAGAATGCCCAAATAGAATTAACAGATGAAGGAAAAAGTGTTTTATTAAAAACACCAATTGGAATAATAAAAGATGGTAATTTAATTGCTTATGAAGGTAAGAAAGAATTAAGTGCCAAATACACAATAAAAGACAATTTATTAAGCTTTGAAGTAAAAAATTATGAAGGAAAAGAAAAACTTTTAATTGACCCTCATGCTCTTGTTTGGGCAACTTATTACGGAGGAAGTTATGAGGATGTAGCCTCTTCAGTTTCAACTGATGCTAATGGAAATGTTTTTGTAGTTGGATGGACAATTTCAACTAACTTTCCAACTTATGACCCAGGAGGAGGTGCTTATTTTGATGGAACTTGTGGAACTGATGGGAATTGTAATGATGATGGCAGTGCTTATTATGGGGATGCTTTTATCTTAAAATTCAGTAATAGTGGAGTTAGATTATGGGCTACTTATTATGGAGGAAGTTCTTATGATTATGCCAATTCAATTTCAACAGATGCTAATGGAAATGTTTTTGTGGTTGGAAGAACATATTCAACTGACTTTCCAACTTATAACCCAGGAGGAGGTGCTTATTATCAGGGAACTAATGCTGGTGAGTATGATCCTTTTATCTTAAAATTTGATAATAGTGGAGTTAGATTATGGGCAACTTATTATGGAGGAAATGATCATGATTGGGCCACTTCAATTTCAACAGATGCTAATGGAAATGTTTTTGTAGTTGGAAGGACTTGGTCAACTGACTTTCCAACATATAATCCAGGAGGAGAAGTTTATTATCAGTCAAATAATGCCGGTTATTGGGATGCTTTTATTTTAAAATTCAATAATAATGGTGTTAGATTATGGGCTACTTATTATGGAGGAAGTTCTTATGATTATGCCAATTCAATTTCAACAGATGCTAATGGAAATGTTTTTGTGGTTGGAAGTACATATTCAACTGACTTTCCAACTCTTAATCCAGGAGGAGGTGCTTATTATCAGGGAACTTGTGGAGGTTGCTTTGCTTATCCTGACGCTTTTATTTTAAAATTCAATAATAGTGGAGTTAGATTATGGGCTACTTATTATGGAGGAAGTTCTTATGATTATGCCAATTCAATTTCAACAGATGCTAATGGAAATGTTTTTGTGGTTGGAAGAACATATTCAACTGACTTTCCAACTCTTAATCCAGGAGGAGGTGCTTATTATCAGGGAACTTGTGGAGGTTGTTCTTATTATTATAATGATGCTTTTATATTAAAATTCAATAATAATGGTGTTAGATTATGGGCTACTTATTATGGAGGAAGTTCTTATGATTATGCCAATTCAATTTCAACAGATGCTAATGGAAATGTTTTTGTGGTTGGAAGAACAAGTTCAACTAACTTTCCAACTCTTAATCCAGGAGGAGGTGCTTATTATCAGGGAACTTGTGGAGGTTGTCCTCCTGGTAATGATGATTTTATATCAAAATTCTCTGGCTCTGTTTCAATTCCCGAATCATTCATTTCCTCAATAAAAATCAAAAACAATAATGTCATTATAAAACTAAATGAAAATATAAACGGAGAATTTAAAGTCTTTACAATACTTGGAAGGGAGATTATAAGAGGAAGGATAAATAATAATGAAATTTCATTTAAAGTGCCAAGTAGTGGGATTTATATTATAAAAGTTAATAATAAGAATGTGAAAATTGTTGTGAAGTAAAAGCCTTATTTTCAGAGTGGGCTTTATACTTTTCAAACTTTATGTTAAAATATAAACGAATTTTACTTAAAATAAGCGGAGAACTCTTAGGAAATAATAATTCAGGTTTTTCAAAAGATTTTTTAGATTTCATAACTGATGAAATATATTACATTAAAAAGAATTATCCAATAGATATTGCACTTGTTGTAGGTGGAGGAAATATAATAAGAGGAAATGATGCTCAAAAATATGGAATAGATAAAACTACTGCGGATTATATGGGAATGATAGCAACAGTTTTAAATGCTCTCGCATTACAAAGTATTCTTGAATCAAAAGGTCTTGAAACAAGAGTTATGACATCAATTGAAATTAAAAGTGTAGCAGAGCCTTATATAAGAAGAAGAGCAATTAGACATCTTGAAAAAGGCAGAATTGTAATTTTCGCAGGTGGAACGGGTAGTCCTTTCTTTTCAACTGACACTGCTGGTGCTTTAAGAGCTATTGAAATAAAAGCAGATGTTTTATTAAAGGGGACAAAAGTTGATGGTGTTTATACAAAAGACCCATTTAAATTTTCAGATGCTCAAAAATACGACCTTTTAGATTATAGTTATTTCCTTTCAAAAGATTTAAAAGTAATGGATGCAACTGCTATTGCTTTATGTAGAGAAAATCATTTGCCTGTTATTGTTTTTAACATCACAAAAAGTGGGTTAATAGAAAAAATAATAAAAGGTGAAAATGTAGGAACAATTATTACATCAAGTCATACGGATCAATTACAATTTTAATGTTGTAATTTTTTATTTTCTCAATTACTTCCATAATTTTCTTATAGCTTTTACTTCTTAAAATAATTCTCCATCTATAATAATTTTTTACTTTTTCAATTGGAGCGGGAGCAGGTCCAAGAATTTCAACATCTTCATTTTTAATTTTTTCATATATTTCAGTTATTAATTCAATTGCTTTGTTTTCCTCTTTTGATTTTGCTTCAATAACTGCCAATTTATAAAATGGTGGGAATTTTAATTCTTTTCTTTTATTGATTTCATAAGCTAAAAATCCTTCATAATCTATGTTTTTCACAAAATTGAATATTTCATTTTCAGGCTCATATGTTTGAATATAAACCAAACCTCCTGTCCTAATTCTTCCAATAAATTGAATAAGCAGTTGAACATTTCTTTCATAATTTCTAAAATCGGGAACTGATAAGCCTAAATCAGCATTTGGAACAATAGCAAGTTTAACATCTTTCAAGTCAAATCCTTTGGCAATAATTTGTGTTCCAATAATAATTTTAGGATAATTGGAATGAATTTTTCTTATTATTAGCTCTAAATTTTTTCTATTTCTTATACTATCTCTGTCAATTCTAACAATTTCATAATTTGAAAAGATATTTTTTAATTCTTCTTCTATTCTTTGTGTTCCAAATCCAACAACTTTTAAGTTATAAGAAGAGCATTTAGGGCAAATTTCAAAAACCTTATATCTTCTTCCACAAATATGACATTCCAAATAATTCCCTTTAATTGATTTATGAAAAACTAAATTAACTGAGCAATAATTACATTTAAAAACATATCCACAATCAGAACAAATTAAAATAGGCGAATAACCTCTTCTATTAAAAAAAATCATAACACTATTATTTTTTTCAAGTGTTTGTTTAATTTCATTTAACAATTTAGAAGAAAGAAACATATTCTTCTTTAAATCTACAATCTTAACAGATGGATAAACATAATTTTTAACTCTACTTTTTAATCTCAAAAGCTCATACTTTCCTCTTAAAACATTAAAATAACTTTCAATAGAAGGTGTAGCAGAAGAAAGAATTAATGTTGCATTATATAATTCTGACATTAAAACTGCCAAATCTCTGGCATTATAATATGGTTTTTTTTCCTCTTGTTTATAAGAACTTTCATGCTCTTCATCTACAATTATTAAACCTAAATTTTCAATAGGTAAAAATAAAGCAGACCTTGGACCAATTACTATTTTCTTATTTCCTTTTTTAATTTCATTCCATAAATAAGTTCTTTGAGAAGGTGTAAATGAGCTATGGTAAATTGCTACAATATCGCCAAACTTTTCATAAAATATCCTTGCTATATGAGGTGAAAGTGAAATTTCAGGAACTAAAACAATAACACCTTTATTCTCTTTCAAAATCATTTGACTTAACCAAATGAAGATATTCGTTTTTCCACTGCCCGTTGGACCGAATAGTAAGTACTTTTTTCCATTTAGAATTTTTGATAATGCTAATGCTTGCTCCATATTTGGTTTTTTTGGAAGTTTAACAGGATAAGATAAATCAATCAAATTTTTAATTTCAATAGATGATATTTTTTTTATTTTTCTTTTTTTTATGATAATGCCCTTTTCAATAAGCTTTTCAATTATAAGAATTTGAGAAGGTTTAAATTTTGAAAGTCTTATATAACTTTTCTCTTTTATTTTTTCAATAATTTTCTTTTCAAGTTCAGATAATGGACCATTATATTTTAAAAATCCCTTTTTTGAAAACCTAATGTAATCCTTTTCCATAGAAAGGCTATTTGGAGGAAAAAATAATTTCAAAGCATGATATAACTCACAAAAATAATAATCACTTATCCATTTAGCAATTTTTATTGAATTTTCACTAATTGAATAATTTTCCTTACTTATGATTTCATTATAAGAATTTTCTTCGTTGCTTTCTAAATTTTCAATAACTACACCCCTAACAATTTTATTTTTAACTTTAACATTTACCAAATCTCCAACATTAGCATTTATATTATTTTTAAATGTTAGCACCTTTTCTATTCCAAAAACGCAAACCTTTGAAAGCTTCATTTTTTAACCTTTTTTATGTTTCTTATATGCTCTTCATAAGTTCTTGAAAATAAATGTCTTCCATCCTTATTAGCAACAAAAAATAAATAATCTGTTTCTCTTGAATTTAGAACTGCTAAAATTGAGCTTAAAGATGGTGAGCAAATTGGTGTTGGAGGCAATCCTAAATATAAATATGTATTATAAGGGCTATTATACTTTAATGCTTCCTCACTTAACCAATAAGTATTTGCTCTTAAAACATATGCTAATGTAGGATTTGCTTGAAGAGGCATATTTCTCTTTAATCTATTTAAATAAACACTTGCAATTAATGGCTTTTCATCTTCATATAATGCTTCTTTTTCTACAATTGAGGCAAGAATTATAACATCATAAAATTTTAGTTTTGATTTATTAAATAAACTATCAAAAGGTTTAATTTTTTCAAAGAATGTTTGAACAAGTTTCTCAATAATAAATTTTTCATCTTCTCCTTCAAAGAAAACATAAGTTTCAGGAAATAGAAAACCTTCAAGACTTTTTAAATTTTTTAATTTTTCAAATTTTTTTGAAAGCTCATTTATAAACAAGCTATCATTTACAAGATTTATAAATCTCTTTTCATCAATTTTCAAATTTTCTTTTAATAATTTTGCTATTTGAAAACTATTTAATCCCTCATAAATCGTAATTTTAATTTCTAATGGTTTTGGTTTTTGATTTAAAACTTTTAAAAATGCCAAAATTTCTCCTTCATTATAAGCAAAGCTATAAATTCCACTTTTTATATTCTTATCTTTTCCTGAAATTTTTGTTAAAAATTTAAAAAATGCTTCAAATCTAATAATTCCATTTTCTTTTAGCTTCTTTGAAAAATCACTTATTGTTTCTCCTTTCCTAAAAGGAATATAAATAGTTCTATTTTTATTTGAAAGTGGAAATAAAAATGCCAAAATAAATAGAATTATAAGGAAAGATATGAAAATTCTCATTTTTAAAATTTTAAAGTGTTTTGATACAATTAACCTTCTTTGTCCAATAATTCTGGAACTATTTATTTTCCTATATTTTCCCTACCCACCCTATAAATAAGCCTTCGGCTTTAAAATACCCATTTTTCGGCAGGGGGCTTTGCCCCCTAAATGAACCCCTGATAAATTCAATAATTTCCTAAAATTTTTATAAGTTATTGATAGTCAATTACTTAACATTATTTATTAGACAAAGCATCATTAACCTGCATTGTCCAATAATTCTGAAATGTAGATTATTTCTTTGTTTTCCTACCCACCCTAAAAATAAGCCTTCCGCTTAAAACTTCGCCCCCTTAAATTCCCCTAAAAAACAATAATTTCCTGAAATTTTTAAAAGTTCCTGATTATCAATCACTTAACACTATTTATTGTACAAAGCATCATTAACCTTTAAACTTATCAAACTAGCTTATGAAAATAGCGTTTATATGCACAGGCAATTCAGCAAGAAGTCAAATGGCAGAGGGTTTTGCTAAATACTTTGCCAAAATTTACAATAAAAATATAGAAATATATTCAGCAGGCTCAAATCCAACAGGTTATGTTAATCCCCTTGCTATAAAGGTTATGAAAGAGATTTCCATAGATATTTCAAACCAATATTCAAAATCCTTAAATGAAATTCCATATAAGGAGTTAAATTTAGTTATTACTGTTTGTGGGGATGCTAATGAAACATGTCCAGTAATTCCAGGGATTAAAAAGGAGCATTGGGAAATTCCTGACCCTGTTAAATTTGAAGGCTCGGAAGAGGAAAAATTAAATTATTTTAGAAAAATAAGGGATGAGATTAAGGAGAGAGTTGAGAGGTTGATTTTATCTTTGTAGAAATTCTCCCTTAAAATTTTCAAATGTTAGCTGAAAACTACAAAGCTAAAATTGTTCAGCACATAAAGAAAATTGATTATAATGAGAGATTAAATATAGCAAGAAAATATAATTATAATCTCCATAAAGCACCTTCTGAATTTTTTATTTTAGACTTTTATAATTGTCCTAATGCTCTAAGTGAGGAGCAATATAGTGCTTTATTTAGAGGTGATGAATCATATGCGGGCAGTGAAAATTTTATAAATATCTTAAATAATGTGAAGGAGATTTTTAAGAGAAATTTTGTAGTTCCTGTTCATAATTTAAGAGGAGCAGAGCATTTAATTTTAAAAGTTTTTGAAAATGATTTTATATCAAACAATCCAACAGATACATTTAAAGTTTTGTGTTCTTATTTTAATAGAAAAATTTTAAGTAATGGAAGTGGCATTTATTATTTTACGATAGAAAGGGAATTTGAAAAGTTTTTAGAGCTTAAAAAAATGAAGGGATTTAAAATTTTAAATGCAAGTAATATATTTTCTCAAATTGTTTTTTGGAAAATTGAGGGAAAGTTAAGTGGAAATTTAAAGGATTTAGTTTATGAAATGACAAAAGACTTTGATATAATTATTCTATCAGCAGATGCTGATTTAATGGCTCATGTTGGAGCTTTAATTATATTGAATGATGAAAATTATTATAGACAAATTTGTGAATGGCTTGTTTCATTTGAAGGTCTTCATACTTATGGAGGTCTTTCAGGTAGAGATATGGAATTAATAGCTGTTAGTTTAGAGCAAGTTTTGGATGAGAATTATTGGCATTATAGATATTATGAAATAAAAAATCTATATGATAATGTTAGAAGTTTGGGTTATAATGTTGAAGGTTTTAATAGTGATGGATTTTATATTAATATTGAAAATGGAATTGGTTTTAATTTGGCTTTATTTCTTTCAGGACAAATTAGAGCTAAGGCTTATGAGAATAAGTTATTTTTAAGAATTCCAAAGAGAGTATATTTTAGGGAGCATTATGATTATTTTCTGAAAGTTTTAAGTTATTTAAAAAACAGAAATTATCCAAAGCTTAAAAAATGCTTTGAAACAAAATTTTATGAAATTGAAATTATGGATTATGAATTATTAGAGCCATTAGAGAAATATGAAGTTATTGATTATGATGGATTTAATTATAGATTAAAGGGAATAGAGATTATTTTTAATAAATCAAAAGAAGAAAGAATAGAGGCAATAGAAGAGGCAGGTTATAATACATTCTTACTTAAAAGTGAAGATGTTTATATTGATTTATTAACTGATTCTGGAACACCATCCCAAAGTGATGAGCAAATTTTTGAGGGACTAAAATATGATGGGAAGAATGCTTTTGATGTATTAAAAGAAAGTGTTTATGAGATTTTTGGATTTGACAAATTCATTATTACTCATCAGGGAAGACAAGCTGAGCATTTTATTTCACAACATTTAATAAAGAAAGGGCAATATGTCTTAAATAATATGTACTTTACGACAACGAGATTTCATCAAGAATATGCAGGTGGAATTTTTGTTGATTTAATAGTTAAGGAAGCACATATTCCACAAAGTTTATATCCATTTAAGGGTGATTTTGATATTGAAGCAGTTGAAAGTTTCATTAAAGAAAAAGGTCCTGAGAATATAGCTTATATTTGTATTGAAACAAATGTTAATATGGCAGGAGGACAACCAATATCAATGAAAAATATAAAAAAATTAAGAGAAATTGCAGATTATTATAAAATTCCTATTGTTTTTGATGCTACAAGAATAGCTGAAAATGCTTATTTTATAAAGCAAAGAGAAGAAGGATATGAAAATAAAACAATAAAAGAAATCGTAAGAGAAATTTTAAGCTATGGTGATTTTGCTACAATTTCAGCTAAAAAAGACCCATTAACTAATATAAGTGGATTATTACTAATTAGAGATGATAAAATTTATCGCAAAATTTATGAATTTGCTACTGCATTTGATGGCGCTCCTTATAATGGAGGATTAGCAGATAGAGATTTAGTAATGCTTGCTATTGGTCTTAAAGAGATGGTTGATTATGATTATTTAAGAAGCAGAATAAAACAGGTTGAATATCTTGGAAATAAATTATTGGAAAATAAAATACCATTAGTTCTTCCAATTGGTGGTCATGCTATATATCTTGATGCTAAAAAATTTTTGGAGCATTTAGATCAAGATTACTATCCTGCACAGGCACTTTCTGCTGAAATTTTCATTGAAGGTGGTGTTAGAACTATGGAAAGGGGGACTGTTTCAGCAGGTAGAGACCCCATTACAGGTAAGAATAGAAAACCAAGCTTGGAGCTTGTTAGAATCACAATTCCAAGAAGAGTATATTCAAATAGTCAAATGGACCATGTTGTTGAAACGATAGTTAATGTTTATAATAGGAGATTTGAAATAAAAGGACTTGAATTTGTTTATGAGCCACCATTTTTAAGATTCTTTACTGCAAAATTTAAAAAGAGAAGTTAAGTTAGGACTTTAATCATCTAATCACTAATCAAAATAAAATCAATATTCAAATTTTTCAATTTCATTTCTGTCTTATCTGAAATTTCCTTTCCAATTATAACTGCTATAACTTCTTTTTTATAAATTCTCTTTAAAATCTCCATTCTCTTAATAGCTCTTTCAACATCATAATCTCCAATTTTATATGAAACTTCAACCGCTATATAAATCTCTTCATTAGTCCTCTTTGATATTCCAATAACTAATATGTCTAATAATAAAACTTCATCCCTCTCACTCTCACTTATTATATTTCTTTCAACATATTCATCTAATTCATCAGCTATTTCAGATTTGTCTTTTATCCTACATTTTCTTATATATCTTCCTAAATAAGCACATATATTCGTTCTTACTTTATGCTCCAATTGCCATCCTTTTAATTCCTGAATGCTTATTTCATGCCTTTTTAGAATTTCTTCCATTCTCTCCTGTCTTTCTTTCATTTCCTCTTGACCTTTTTCTAATTTTTCAAGCCTCTTATCTACTTCCTCAAACCTTCTATCCACTTCGTCAAATCTTTGATTTACTTCACTTCTAAATGCTTCAAACTTTCTGTCTGATTCCTCAAATCTTTTATCTACTTCATCAAATCTTTTATCTACTTCCTCAAACCTTCTATCTACTTCATCAAATCTCTGATTTACTTCCTTTCTAAACTCTTCAAACTTCACTGGCAGTTCTAATAATTCCTTAGTTAGAATTAACATTCTTAATTTTTCAAGATAATCAGGTCTTTCTCTTAACAAATTTAGCAAGTCTTCAAATTCTTTTATAATGTATTCTTTTTCCATAGTTTTAAAAGTTTAAAGCAGAGTGAAAATGCCTTGTCCAATAATTCTAAAACTATTTATTTTTCTATATTTTTCCCATTCACCCTGAAATTAAGCCTTCGGCTTGTAAACTTCGCCCCCCTTGAATCCCCCCAAAAATCTATAATTTCCTGAAATCTTCACAAGTTATTGATTATCAATCACTTAACATCATTTACTAGACAAAGCAAATTGAAAATGCCTTAATTTCATAAAATTTTCATATCAGGGGTTTAAGTTAGAACTTTAAAGCCCATTTTTCTCATTTCATTCGCAATAATTGAGCTTAATTGTCCTTTCTTACACTTTAATAAATAAATTTTACTTTTATCAAGCTTATCCAAACTACTTAAAAATTCTTCTAAATTAACTTTATCCAAATCTATTAAAACATCATAACTTTCAAATTTACTTTCAGTAGTTTCCAAGTTTTCAATAGTTTTAAATGAATTAATCACATCTTGAATTGAAATTTTATTTAGAAAATGTAATAATTTTTCTTTATTGGCACTTACAACCGCACTATGTCTTGAAATAGCACAGTACTCTTTGCCTTTATAACATAAATCAAAAATTTCCAATTCTCTTGCTTTTGATATAATTTCTTCTTTTGTAAAAGCAATTAATGGTCTTATTATGAAAACTTCCGAAAAATCATTTAAAATTGATAAATTATCAAGTGTTTGTGTGGAAACTTGACCAATACTTTCACCTGTTATTATTGCTTTTATATTTAACTTTTTAGCAATTTCATTGGCTATTTTGTAAAATATAGCTTTTAGAGCAACATTTCTGTAATTGTCCTTTACATTTTTCATAATTTCAAATATGATGGGCTTTAAATCAACATAATAAAATTTTCCATATGTTAAAAACATTTTTGTAATGAACTTATAGACATTAAAAGCATAATTTATCGTATTGCCACCAAGGTCATAAAATAAAAAATCACATCTTATTCCCATTTTGTAAGCATAAAAGACACTAACAGCAGAATCAATACCACCTGATAATAAAACTAATGCTTGACCTTGACTTGAAATTGGAAATCCTCCATAACACTTAGTTTTTTCATCAAATAAATATGCTTTGTTATTAACTATTTCAATATATGCTACATATTTTGGCTCTTTTATATTGACTTTTGCTAAATTTGATAATTTCTCTCCAAGAGCTTTTTCAACATCATAAGAATGGAAATTATGACTGCCTTTTCTTTTACATTTAACTTTAAAATCATCTTTTATTCTATCTTTAAAAAAATCATAAGCTTTTTCAATAAGCTCATTAAAATTATTAAATTGAATTATATGAACTTTTGAAAATGAGCTAATTCCAAAAACATTTTTTAAACTTTTGCTTATATCTTCATCTGTTTCAATAATTCCCTTATCTCTTTCAAGAATAATTTTGGCATTTTTAAATGAATTTTTTAAGTTATTTTTTAAAATGCTAATTAACCATTTTTTTGTAATTTCAGATTTTGTAAAAATTTCCGATGAGTACTTAATTAAAAATGTCAATTTTAAATTGGGGGGATTTCCCCCCTATGCTAAACTGATTCTTCTTCACTTTCAGATGGATATTCTGAGCTTTCTGAATACCTAAATGGCATTAGTACCCCTTCCATTTCATCCATATTATTATATTCATCACATGCTCTAATTAGCTCTATACCAACTGCTCCTTTCCTTGTTCCAATAACTCTAACTTTTTTTCCTTTTCTTGAAAGATAATCTACAATTGGAACAAAATCACTATCTCCTGTAATAAGAACAACTTCATCAACATATTCTGCAACTGAGAGAATTTCTAATGCCATATCCATATCCATACTAACCTTAACTGAGCCATCTGCCAATTTCTTAACAGGTTTGGCAACAACTCTATAACCCATAAATGATAGAGCATTAATTAATCTTTCCCTTCTTTCATCACCTTGGAATAATGGAACAAAAGCAATAGCCTTTATAAGCTCCTTTCCTCTTCTTTTGTATTGCTCTTCTACCGCTTTTAGGAGCACATCGTACCTGACTTCTTGCCCTATCCTTTCAAAGGTTATATGGACATTCTGAACATCTATGAACATCGCAACCTTGTTCATGCTCGGACCTCCTTTTAAGTTTTAAATATCATTCTAATTGCCAAAAAAATCAAGAAAACTCCAAAAAGACGAGAAAGCCATATGGAAGGTAATTTGTTTGCTATATAAGCACCAAGAAAAGAGCCAATAGCAAGACCAATTATCATAATAAGAGAAATTCTAAAATCCAAATTCCCATTTCTAAGATATTCCAAGAAACCAGGAAGAATTCCAATAGGAATAATTAATGCTCCAAGAGATATACCTTGAGCTTTCTGTTGAGAAAAACCCATAAGTGTTAAACCTAAAACCATAATAACACCCCCGCCAATACCAAACAAACCACTAAATATCCCTGCCAAAATTCCTATTATTAAGAAAACTAAAATTTCATTCATTTTCAATATCCTTTAATTTTTTATTAAATAGTTTAAGCTTTTCAATAACTTTATTATGGAAATCATCTGCCTTCATTCCTGTTGCAATTTCAATAACATCATCAAAACTATCAACAGCCCATATATTAAACTCATTATTTTCAATAGCTTTTAAAACCTCTTCATTCAAAATAACATTATCTAAATTTCTTTTTGGAATAATAACCCCGCACTTTCCATCCAAAAGTCCCATAATTTTAAGGCTATAATAAAATCCTTCAATTTTTTCGGGAATTCCTCCGACTGGTTGAACTTCTCCCTTTTGATTTAAAGAGCCTGTTATTGCTATATTTTGTTTTATTGGAATTTCAGAAATAGCAGAAAGTATAGCCAATAATTCGGCACAAGATGCACTATCTCCTTCTACACCTGAATAATTTTGCTCAAATGTTAATCTTGCTTGAAGACTAATTGGAACATCTCTACCATATTTTTCTAATATATATCCTCCAATTATTAAAACAGCTTTTGTATGAATTTTACCACCAAGTCCTGTTTCCTTTTCAATATCAATAATTCCCGATTTTCCAAGTCCTACACTTGCAGTTATTCTGCTTGGAATACCAAAACTATATTCAGGCATTAAAATAACTGAAAGCCCATTTACAACACCAATTTTTTCACCTTGAAAATCAAATATCAAAAATCCTCTTTTTATCATCTCTCTTAATTTTTCCTCAACTTTTGAATAACGAGAATATCTATTTTTAATTGTTTCTTTGATAATTTTTTCATCAATTATATTTAAATTTTCCTTTTTTGCTAAATAATTTGCTTCAATTAAAATCTCTTTTAAAATTTTTACATTTAATGGAACTTTTTGCTTATCTTCTGAAATTCTAAATAAAAACTTAATAATTTCTAAAATTCCTAATTCTGAAACTTTTAAAAGATTATTTTCATTTATAATTTCGTCAATTTTACTAACAATAAATCTAATTCCATCTTCATATTTAGCTTCTGTTTCAAAATCAACAAAAACTCTAAAAATTTCACTAAAATCAATATCGTAAATTTGAAGAAGATAATATAAAAAACTATCACCTATAATTATGACTTTTGCGTTAAACGGAATTGGTTGAGGTCTTAATGTTTTTGTAGAGAATAAGCTAAATCTTTCTCCAATATCTTCAATTATAATTTCTCTATTTTTGATAACTCTCTTTAAAGCTTCATAAGAAAATGCTTCTTTTAATAAATCGTATGCATTTATTATAATGTATCCACCATTAGCAAGATGTAGTGAGCCTGCTGTGATATTTAAAACATCAGTTATAAATGCTCCCATAAATGCTTCCTTTTCAATTCTTCCAATAAGATTATAGTAAGTAGGATTCTTTTCGTATATTACAGGTGCTCCTTTTAACTTTTTATTATCAACAATTCTATTAACTTTGTATTTTCTAAGAGGATTTAATGGTCCTGGTGGTAATTGATTTTCTGGTGTTAAAAACACTTGAAAATTATTTATAATGTCTTCTTCCATGTTTTTAAGATAATCAATAATTTTTTCATAGTTTTGATATTTCAATTCAATTTCATTAAAGTAATTTCTTATTGTATTTCTTACAGCATTTTTATCAATTTCTTCAAGTTTTTCTCTTAACTCTTTATCAAGTTTGTTTATTTCTCTTAATGTTTGGGCGATAAATTCTTCAAGTTGTCTTCTTTTGGAATCAATATATGCTTTCATATCTTCACTTAAAGAATTGTACTTTTGAGGAGTTAATGGCTCTCCACCAAAAACAGGTATGATATTAAAAATATGCGGTGGTTGAACGGGCTGGATAATGAAACCAAGTTCATTAGCTTTTTTATTTAAATTATTAATAAGCTCTTCTCTTTTCCTACTATATTCACTTGCTATTTCTTCTTTTTGTTTATTTAAGCTTTCGCTTTCAAATAAATTTTTTAGGGCATTTTTTATATCTTTTATTAACTTTTCAGTATCTTCTAAAAATTCATCACCCCTATCGCTTTCAAGACTAATAGCAATTGGATTTGAAGGATTTTTAAAATTATAAACATAAAACCAATCACAAGGTGCTTCTTCTTTTTTAGCAAATTCACTAACTAATTTTATAATTTCTTCTTCTAATTCAAGATGTGTAGGAAGTGAAATGTATATATTGTAGTTTGGATGCTTTACATTTAAACCAAGATTTAGTGCTTCATAAGCTCTTTTTTGTAATTGAGGATAATCAACATTATTGCTTATATCTTTTGAGCTTATCTTTGGCTCTATATCTGAAATTGTTAATTTTTTAATCATATTTTTTGTGCTATATAAACTGCGTTTTCACCATCAACTTCTTTTACTTTTACCTTTACAACTTCATCATAAGTAGTAGTAATTTTTTTACCAACAATATCTGCATAAATAGGCAATTCTCTCCAACCTCTATCTATTAGAACAACTAATTTTATTGCTTTTGGTCTTCCAAAGTCAAATATGGCATCAATTGCAGCTCTTGCTGTCCTTCCTGTATATAAAACATCATCAATTAAGAATATAACTTTATTGTCAATTTCAGTATTTAATTTTGTTTCTTTAACAATTGGAGCTTCATTAAGTAATGTTAAGTCATCTCTATAAAAAGATATATCTACTTCACCAACAATAACATTTGTTTTTAATTCTTTTTCAATTTCATTTTTTAAGTAATTAGCCAAATATACACCTCTTGTTCTTATACCTGCTAAAATAAAATAATCTAAATTATTGGCGTTTTCAATAATTTCCAAAGCCATTCTTCTAAGTGTTCTGAAAAATGAAACTTCATCCATCAATTTATATTTATCAACTAATTTTTGTTCCATCATAAAGTTTGTAAATTTTAAAGGATGATAGATTTTTCTTTTGCGTTGTCCAATAATTCTGGAATTATTTATTTTATTATATTTTACCCACCCACCCTAAAAATAAGGCTTCGCCTTATAAATACCCATTTTTTTGCCTCGGGGGGCTTCGCCCCCCTATATCCCCCCAAAAATCAATAATTTTCTGAAATTTTTATAAGTTATTGATAATCAATCACTTAACACTATTTATTAGACAAAGCATTTTCTTTTGTGTTGTCTAAACCCACCCTGAAAATTATTTCAATTTTTAAGCTTTAAAATTTTCGCTATGCTAATTATACTTAATTTTATTTCTCCTTTATTACCTTCTCCTTTCTCACTATCATCAAATTCCTTATCAACTTTTTCAAGACCTGAGGCAGTTCTTTATAGCCCTCAATTACTTGGTAAAAATTTAAGTTTAGAATTTTCTTATAGCTCTGAATTTTCAAACATTTTAAGTAGATATTTTTTTGGTTTTCAATTTTATAATTTTGGTTTTGGATGGTATTCAATTAAAGCTGATGAATTTTTTGAAAACTTATTTGCTATTGGTTTAAGTTATAGAAATTTAGGAATAGGAATAAATTTAGAGCCTCAAAATGTTTTAAATAATTTAGGAAATATGGAAACAAGGCTCTATTTAAGAGGTGTTTTAGGTTTTTATAGGTATATTCAGCCATTTTGGTTTTCAGGAAGTGTTTTATATGAAGGTAATGAAGGAAGAAATGCGGGGATATTTTCTTTTAGATATAGTTCAAAAAATTATGATATTTTTATAGATGCCTTATTGGAAGAAAATTATCCTTTATCTTATGCGATTAGTTCTTTAATAAAAGCTCATAAGAATATCAATTTAATTCTTGGTTATAATACATCTAATATGGTTTTTAGTGCTGGCATTATTGTTTTAAGTCAAAAATTAAAGTTAGGTTATCAATTTAAAACACATCCATTTTTAGGTAATTCAAATAGTTTAGGAATAGGTTATTAATCCTTAACTAAGACAAATTCAACATTTAATTTTTTCAATTTACTTTTTAATTTGTTTGAAATTTCTTTGCCAATTATAAGTGGAATAACCTTTTTCTTATAAACCTTCTCTAAAATCTCCTTTCTTCTTATAACCCTTTCAATATCATAATTTCCAATTTTATAAGAAATCTCAATAGCAACATAAACTTCCTCTTTTGTCCCTTTTAATATACCACTAACTATTAAATCTAATTCAATAACATCATTTTCTTCCTCCTCAGTTATTATTCCTTTTTCAACATATTCATCTAATTCTTCAAGTAATTCGCTCTTATCCTTAATTTTACATTTTCTAATTCCAATATAACTTCCTAAATATGAGCATATATTTATGAAAACTTTGTGTTCTAATTGCCACCCTTTTAGTTCTTGTATGCTTATTTCATGCCTATCAAGTATTTGTTTTATTTCTTCTATTTCTTTATCATGTTTTTCAAGTTTTTGCTTTATTTCCTCTTGTCCTTTTTCTAATTTTTCAAGCCTCTTATCAACTTCTTCAAATTTTTTATCTACTTCGTCAAATCTTCTATCTATTTCCTCAAATCTTTGATTTACCTCTCTTCTAAATTCTTCAAACTTCACTGGCAATTCTAATAACTCCTTAGTTAAAATTAACATTCTTAGTTTTTCAAGATAATCAGGTCTTTCTCTTAATAGATTTAATAGATCCTCAAATTCTTTTATAATGTATTCTTTTTCCATAGTTTTAAAAGTTTAAAGGAGAAAATTAAGAGAGGCAATGTTTTTAAATGCTTTCCTCAATTATTCTAATTTCTTCATCTGTTAAATCGTAAAGTTTATAAACTAATTTGTCAATTTCTTTTTCTAATTCCTTTACTTTTTGTTGTTTTTCTTTATTTGTTTCGTAATCAGGGGATTGAGTAAGGGAAAGGATTTCTTGGACTTTTTGGACTATTTGGTTGGCTATATTTTTATTTTTGTCAGTAAGGGGAGGAAGGGGGAGTTTTAAAATATCATAAATATAAAATCTGCCACCTTCACTTCTAAGTCGAGTTTTAACAATTTCATAGTACCATACCACAGGTTTGCTGTTAAGTAAGCCTTGTAGAAAATACAAATTATCTCCTGTTAAGAAGTTTGCAGGAGCATTTATAAAAAATTGTCTCGGTACTATTGCAGTTTCTAATTTACTTCCGACACCAGCCCACACAATCTTTTCCTTTTCAAATTCTTGATAGTAATCCGAAGCCCATCTTTGTAAGGCATACCATTCATATCTTATTCCTGTCTCATCCTTATTTCTATTAGATAATCCTTCTTTAAATTGAAGTAAATAGTTATAAAGAGAAAGAAATTGCTTTTTAAATTCTTCCTCAGCCTTTAAGGAAGCTCCCGAAATTGACTTGTCGTTATGTAAAGGAAAATGCCAAGGTATATAAATCACCCACAGCCCTGCCCATTTGTAATAATACTTTCCAATATCCCTTCCTCTTAAAATTGGTTTAATAATTTCTTCTGTTCTCTTTCTTTCCTCCTCATCTTTACAATTTTTCAAAATTTCATCTCTTGTTTTACTATCAATAATAAATGCTTCATTATAGCCTGTTAAAATTCCTCTATAAATCTTCACATCCCAATTTTTCAAAGGTCTTCCTACTTTTTCAATTTTTTCTTTAATTTCTAATTTTTTATCATCAGCAATTAAGAAGATATTTTTGCTAAAATTTTTCTTTTGACTTATAATTTTACAATTTGCTTCAAAATAGTCCTTAATTCTATAAATTTTCTTGCCTTTTTCTTTAAACTTTAACTTTTCTTCAATAGTTAAACCATCTTCAAAAACAATAGAATTATCGTTAATAGTTAGGGCATTAATGTTATTTTCAAAGAAAATTTTTTCTTTTTTAATTATCATAATACAAGTATCAACTGTGGCGGACTTAAAGACCTTATATCCTCCAAAATCAATAACATCAAGAATTTTAAATGAGCTTAAAAAATTCCTTAAATTTTCACCATATTTAGCTCTAAAAAACTTATTTGAAGTAATAAATCCTAAATATCCATTATTCTTTAAAAGCTCCATAGCTCTATAATAAAAATAAACATAAATATCAGCAGTAAATGAATAAACCTCTTTAAAATCCTTTTCAAGATAACTTTTAATATCCCTAATTCTCTCTTGTCTAACATAAGGCGGATTAGAAATTATAATATCAAAACCATCTACTGCATCAGGAAATTCAAGAATAAAATGAAATGGTTTCAATTCTTCCTTATAACCTAATCTATAATTTAAATCCTTTCTCTTTTCACTTATAAATTCTTCAAAATTAGAGTACATTTCATAAGATTTTTCAATATCGGTTATATCATAAAGCTCATTTATTTCTTCAAAAATTGTTTTAGCTTGTTGTAATATATCGGATGAGAATAATGATTTATTTTCCATCCCTGTTCCAATAATTGAATTTCCTGCTTTTATATGATGGTCTAAAAATGATAATGGAGCGCCAATTGTAAATGAAAATAACCATAATGATATTTTCGTTAATTCCACTGCCAATTCATTTATATCAACACCATAAATACACCTTTTAAGGATAACTCTCTTAATGAGATTTTCATCATATATTTGCTCCTTTTTAATGTTAAAGTTATAATGTTTGCTATAATTATCAATTTCATTTTTAATTTTTTCAAGTTTATCAAAAAATGGACTTTTATAGTTATATTTTTTTTCTAAAATATATTCAACCTCCTCAATTTTATTAGATAAATACTCAACAGCAGAAACAAGAAAATGTCCAGAGCCACTTGCCAAATCAAGAATTTTTAAATTAAGAATTCTCTCAATTGGGTCATAATAATTTTTAAGCTCTTCTTTCATTTCCTTTTCCGTTTTATCCCTATAACCATCAGCTGTTTTTTTCTTAACTTCTAAATTCAACATCTTAAATTTCTTTAACAATTCAGACTTATTCATTTTTTCAATTCCACTAACATTTTTCTCAAAATCATTTAAAATATCTTCAATTTTCCTTCCGATAGTCCTTTCAATAATAA
>Ga0079996_112008_pt1 | contig 27149 bp, 23 predicted proteins | sample PerSpoAPS_AMetaG_FD_69199 | JGI IMG/M metagenome (GOLD analysis project Ga0079996, IMG submission 69199) | Thermal spring microbial communities from Yellowstone National Park, Wyoming, USA - Perpetual Spouter A (PS_A) MetaG (SPADES assembly)... | ecosystem: Environmental > Aquatic > Thermal... | reverse complement strand
AATTCCCGGTCAAGCTGGTTAATGAAGCATCTGCCAGGGAGAAGCAGGGTGGTGGAAGGCCCCCACACTGGGAGATGGTCTTCTGGTGGACTAGGAAGCCTCTTGCTGGTGCTAGGGCTGTTATTGCGGCTAGTGCTCTGCCCCATGACATTGATCCCAGCGGGTTCCGTGTAGCATTGAGGCTTGACGAGGGTGTTGCTCATAGAAAGAACCCTGCTAGGATAGCTGGGTGGGCTGAGAGGTTTGCTGGGATAAGGCTTTTAGATCCCTTCGCAGGCTTCGGATCAATACCACTTGAGGCAGTAAGGCTCGGGATCGGGGAGGTTATCGCTGTCGAGCTCCTGCCTACAGCATATATATTCTTAAAGGCTGTGCTCGAATACCCGAAGGAGTACTCCGGGCTGAGGGTCAGAGTGTCTGGGAAGGAGATCAAAGAGTTGAAGCTGGAGAGCATTGCTAGGAAGCTGGCTGGTGCGAAGGAGATATCAGACAAGAGATACTATGAAGTGCCAGCCCTGATCTACGACGTGGCCAGGTGGGGCAGGTGGGTCGCCGATAGGCTGAGGGAAGACCCAGACATCAGGGATCTCTACGAAGAAGATGTAGCGGTATATATAGGCACTTGGGAGGTTAGATGCCCAAACACGCTGTGCGGTAGATACACACCACTAGTAGGAAACTGGTGGCTTGCCAAGGTTAAGGGGAGGAAAACGAGGTATGCATATATGAAGCCGAAGGTAGTCGGCGATAGAGTGGAGGTAGAGATAGTTGAGGGAGAGGCAGGCGGGGCGCCGCATCCAAACATATCGGCTAAATCGAAGCGGGTGGGGTGCCTGCTATGCGGCGTCAGCATACGATATATAGACCCAGAGACGGGGACAACCTACAGATCCAAGAAAGAGGCGAGGGGCAAGCCCAGGCTGGAATTCTACCCGAAGCACGCTCTAAGAGAGTGGAACAAAAGATTGGAAGAATACCTCGAAGGGAGAATCACACTAGAAGAACTGAAAAACTCGCCAGCAAGACCGAGGATACTTGCAAAGGTGAAGATAACAAACAACAACCTGGAGTTCGAGCCAGCATCTAGGGAGGATGTGGAGAAGCTGTGGAAAGCCCTTGAGAAGCTGAGAACAATGTGGGGAGACCCAGACATACCAGTAGAAGAGCTTTGATCATATGAGCAGGAATTCGCAAGAACGGATATGTGGGGTATCGATAAATTCTACAAGCTCTTTAATCCACGCCAGCTCCTAACCCTTGTGAAGCTCGTCAAACTGATAAGAGAAGCTGGCAAGAAGATCGAGGAGGAGAAGCTAAAAGAAGGCTGGGACAGAGAGAAAGCATTCAAATACTCAGAAGCAATAACAACATACCTAGCAATAGCACTAATTAAGTATGCGGATTACAGCTCCTTCGTAGCTGGATGGAATCAGTCGCTAATAATGGGGCACTCACTATCAATGAGAGGACTAGCTATGATATGGAATTACAATGATATGACTCCTTGGGCTAGTTGGACAGGCACTTTCTTAAGAAATCTTAATACATTATATGAAGGTCTTTCTTATCTTGTTTCTTCTGTTTCTGGTAGTTCTAGTAGGGTTAGGGTTTTGCTTGATGATGCTACTAGCCTTGGCAAGCTTGCTGGTGAGAAGTTCGATCTTATTGTTACTGATCCTCCTTATAGGGATGATGTTGCCTATGCTGAGCTCAGCGACTTCTACTACGTCTGGCTCAAGAGAGCTTTGAGCGATGGCAACCTAGAGACTAGATTCCACAGGGAAGCTTTGATGTATAACACCCAGTGGGAGAGCCTAGCTCCTCAGGAAATCAGCTATAGCGAGGGTAGGCTTAAGTACTTTGGAATAGGGGATGGGATTGATTACTATCGGTGGCTCTTGTCGAGGGCTTTCAAGAGGATGTCCTCTGCAGTTAAAGACGGCGGCCTGATCGTAACATACTTCGCCCACTCCAATCCAGAGGCTTGGATCGAGCTTGTCGAGGCTGGGTGGAGGGGTGCTGGATTAATGATTACCAGGGCCTGGGCTCTTATCAGTGAGTCTGATGAGAGGGTAATGGCTAGGGGGAAGACCTCCCTAGAATCTAGCATAGTTGTTGCGTGGAGGGCAAGGGATGGAGGTAGGGTGGCCGGCTATAGTGAGGCCAGGGAGAGGGCTAGGCAGAGGGCTAGGGAAGCTCTTGAGAACGCCGAGAAGATCGGCCTTGGGAGCTTGGATCTCCTCCTAGCGGTGATGACAGCCTGTCTCTCCGAGTTTACATCATATGACAAGGTGGTTAGGTTCGGTGGAGAGCTTTCGAGCAGCGATATAGTCGCCGAGTCGTACAGGATCGCTGTGGAGGTTCTGGTTGGTGAGGAGAGTAGACATATAAAGTCTGCCGACGCATTGGCATATATCACCATTAGGAGGCTGTTCGCCAGGCTACCCGGGTGGGGCTGGTCTCTGAGCAGCCAGGATATCATAACACTGGGCTACGGCCTACATACAGCTGGTGAGGGGGAGGCGGAGAAGCTAGACGAGATGCTCACTAGAAACAGGATAGTTGTGAAGACTGATGGGAATAGGAAAGGGGCTAAAGTCACCAAGCCCAGCAAGTTTATCTTCCTCTCGCCTAGGGACTCTAAACCTGACTCTATTAAGGAGGTGCTCAGCCTGAGGAAGATAGATCTAGTAGAGCTGGGAGTCTTCGATGAAGGGAAGGCAAAGCCGCTGACCACAAGCATTGATGTTCTGCACATACTCGAATACGCAGTTCACAGGGGAATTGACTACTTCAAAGACGTCTACAGCAGGCTCATGGTTAAGTATCCAACGCTTACTGAGGAAGCGATATATGTGGCTAAGGCATTGTCAAGGATAGTGGGCGATCCAGAGGCAGATCTATGTAGAGACATTATCAGAAATATTTATGGGGGTTGAGCATGGCAGCCCCCGAAGTCCCCTCCATAAAACATCTGAGGATTAGGAGGGAGGTTTTGGAGGGGAGATACGAGCCTGCAATAGTCCTGTCGAATATAGTGAGGGGGGAAGCCCCTAAATTCCTTCTAGACCCCGCCGAGTTCTTCAGAAGGACACATGTGACCGAGTCCATGAGGACTCTGATAATTAAGACTCTGATGGGGATGCTCGGGAAGACTATACTAAAGCTCCGAGACAGATCCTATGTCATGCATAGCAAACTGATAATCCTGCCATCCCTCTACGGCGGGGGCAAATCCCACAGCCTAGCTGTGCTCTACCACCTGCTCGAAGTAATTAGGAAGTCCAAGGGGGCGGAGGAGGCTAGAGGGATAATAGAGATACTTGACAGGGAGATAGCCGATTTCATCTATAAGAACTGGAACGAGCTAAAGGCAATCGGCATCAAGACCGTGGTGGTGGACTGCGGTTCGAGGGAGTTCGCCCCGGTGCCGGAGGATGGGAAAGAGGTTAAAACACTCTGGGGGTATATAGCTCAGCAGCTGGGCAGGTACCCTGCGATCGCTAGCTACGATAAAAACGTTTCACCACCTAAGGAAGCCCTTAAGGAGGTTCTAGACAGCTCAGGCGCCGTGGTTTTGATCGACGAGATCGCCAGGTATTATACCAGAACCAGGGAGCTTGGCAGAAGCGTTATAAACGACTTCCTAATGAACCTCACCGAAGTGCTTACAACCGAGGAGGTGAGGAGGTGCATAGTAATCCTGACATTACCCTATGATGTGGAGAAGGGGGTTGTGGAGGAGGCGCATGCTGATGCTGTGAAGCCGGAGGTGTTGAAGAGGATAGTTGATAGAGTTGGAATAGGTAACACCATAGCTGTGGTTTCAACAGCCGACCTGCCTTCGATCCTTAGGAAGAGGATCTTTGATGAGGATGAAGAGAAGCTCAGGGAATATGGGAGGAAGCTGGCTGATAGACTGTTCAGAAGCGCCTCAGAAGTAGCTAGGGAGTTCATTAGGAAGAGGGGAGGTGTTGATTGGGTTAGAGGGGAGCTTGAGAAGACATATCCATTCCACCCTGAGACGATCAGGGTGCTTGAGCTTCTCCACACACACCTAAGCAGATATCTCCAAGCAACTAGAAACCCCATTAGGATGGCCTCGGAGGCTGTCCTAGCCATAGTCAGGGGTGTATATGATTGGATGGGGTACATACCATACCTAGTAATGCCCTTCCACATACCCGTGATCCTAGAGGGAGTTTTGGCCGAGGCTTTCCCCCTATCCTCTCCCGAGTTCACAGTCTTTAGAGAGATACTTGAGAGGGACGTGGTGCATCCCATAAAGGGGGAGGGGGAGGAGATCAGGCTGGGGGATAATATCGAGGAGAAAATACCTGCGGAAATCCACATCCCAAGCTTCATGGTAACAGCCTATATATGGCTTAGAAGCCTGGCAGGTGGAGGGCTGGCTGCGAATATAGATATATATCCATTGACCGAGGACGTTACGTGGGCTATAATGGATCTAGAGGTTGTCGGCAATAGGGATTGGGTAGATGTATCTAGGATCCTAGAGATCTTGCATGGGAAGCTAGCCTACCTAGCAGAGTACTCCGGCCGCTGGCTCTTCAGGAGGATACCATTCCTAGACCAGCTGATAGAGAGATACGCTGGGGAGATACTACCCAACGTAGTCCATGACGAGCTGGTGGCGTATCTAGACAGCCTTAGGGAGAGGGGTAGGAGCAGCTACAGCATCGATGTATTGAAGGATGTACAGTATATATTCATCAGATACGGTGAAGAGGCTAGGCTTCCAGACGACCTAGATGCGACAAAGCCAGCTGTGGTGATATTCGCTAGGGAGGCTGCCGATGACGAGGTGGAAAAGGTTCTCGAAAGGAACAACATAGTTGTTCTCAGACCCGATACAGCTAGAGAGATCTCAAAGGAGGATCTTAGCTCCAGGCCGGATCTGAATAAGTATAGAACCTACTGGGAAGCCCTTATAGAGGTTATGAAGAGGCTCAAGGCGTGCGAGAGGATCTCAGACGAGGTTATCCAGAAGGAGTATATGGAGGCCATCAGAGGGGCTGAGGAGGTCTTTGCCTTTCTGAAGAACAAGAGGGAGGCCTATAAAAAGGAGTATGATGAGCTCAGGAGCTTCCTGCTCCCCAGGGTCTACCACGCAGTTGTGCTGAAGAGGGCTGGTAAGCTGAAAGCGGTCGAAGGGCTGACTATTAGGAGTGAGGCCCCGCTAGCATATGCCATCGAGGTTGTGCTGCAGAGTAGCAACTACCTTAAGAAGAGGCTTGAGGGGAAGGAGCTTGAAGAGGTGATCAAGACATACCTAGGAGTTGATATCAGGGAGAAGAAGGACGGCATCTCCATCTCAGACATATGGAGCTTCTTCCTGACAAGCAACAAGGTCGAGGAGTTGCCGATAATACCATTCAAAGCACTGTTGGAGGCAGTATATGACATGGTTAGAAGCTTGGACTACGCTGTGAAGGTAGATGATAAAATATACTGGAAAAACGTCTACGAAGATAGGAACGCTGCTAGCGGGGTTCTCTCAATCCACCATAGAGATGTGGGGGAGGAGGCGGTGGAAAGCCTTAAAAGGATCCTCCCAAGGTTATATCAAAACGCTAAGATAGAGTATTGGGATCACATCCTCGACGAATGGCTTGAGAAGCAGAGGCCTAGGGAAGGGAGCAGGATAGCCGTATTAACGCCCAGCGGGGAGGTCAAGACCGTGGAAGAGCTTAAAAAAGAATATAACTGGAGGGAGACGTTAAAAGACAGCATATTGTTCTACGAGGAGCTTAAAGTTGAAGTATCGCTAGAGCCCCTGCAAGAGGCTGCCCAGGGCAGGGAGCGAGTATTCATGCTAAAGATAACCCCGAAGACCTATAGTGGCAGGGTCAGGGTTAAGATAGACGCTCAAAAGCTAGATATATCTGAGAGGGAGTTTGAGTCTGAGCTCCCAGTAGAGAAGAAGTTCACGGTAAAGATGCCTGAAACTGTTATTGGAGAAACCTTCGAAATCGAAGTTATAGTCTACTCTGAGAAGGGTGAGATACTTGAAAAGATACGGAAACTGCTTGAACTGAGAATAGGTATCCCGCCGCCAGGCCCGACCCAGGCTATACGTCAGAGGACGTGGATGAACAAAAAGTCAGTACTAAAACTGGCTGGGGAGGGGAAACCATCATCCATATATGGGGTGCGGACGGCTAACATCGGAAACCTGGTTAAGCTAACGAGGCTTGTGCCGGCAGAATCTTCTAAGCTGGAGCTATCAATAGAAGTTTCAAAAATAGAAAAAGCAGACAGCGCCAAGATCGCACTAGAGGTAGAGGATCTCCCGGTAGATAAAGCATCTCTTATACAGTCGCCAGCTATTAGCCTTGCCAAGCTTGGGAAGGAGGCGAAGGCCTCGATAACTGTTGGATTCGACAAACCAGTAAAAGCCGGTGATATAAAGATAGAAGAGTTCCCAGAAGATGTGGAGTTCGATGTGGAGTATGAGGTGGGATGACGTGTCGGAGAGGTATGTTGAGGAGCGTGTTATAGCTGTGATCAGCTATAGAAGGAGGAAGAAGCCCGCCTACCACTACCAGAGCCCAGCCCTCAGATACTATAGACCCTACATAGCGTACTACGAGGCGGTGCCCAGCCCAGAGGCGTTGTCTATATATGTGAAGCATTTGAGGACATCGCTTGAGAAGAGGAAAAACGATGAAGCATATATGAGGAAAGAGCTGGTGATGTTCCCAGTAAGAGGTGTTGATGCTGTTGTGGACTACGCTAAAAGCCTAGAGGCAGAAATACACTACCTCGATCAGATGCTCAGGAAGATAGGCTCTGTAGAGAAAACGCCAGTGATGATCTTCCCCGACAGGTATAAAGCGATGAAACACCTCATATTCTCCATAACCTATGCTACTGTTAGGAGCATATCCAAGGTTGAGAAGATCAGGGAAGTTGTGAACGGGCTAAACGTGAACATACTTGAGCCGTTCTACAATACAGCAACCCACAGATATAGAGATCTGAGGGATACCAAAGACCCCTGGTGGCTCTGGAAGGTTCTTAGGATAGGCATGGCGTTTAAAGTGATGTATATGATCGATAGAGCATAGGTGGGGATATGGCTGAGCGTAGGATTTCGCTGCTATCAACCATAGCAGATCTCTACCTCAAGAACCCCTTCTTCATCCTAGACAGCTCCGGAGAAAAAGACCCGCTCCTCCACCAGACAGAGACCCTGGCCCGGTGTATCTTCCTAAAGCCCACCAGGATCCTTGTAGCTGACGTCATAGGGCTTGGGAAGACAGTCACAGCCTTGAGGATCTATGAGATGCTCAGACTATATGATAAGGCTTCTAAAGCGCTAATAATAGTCCCCAGCGTCCTCCTCCCACAGTGGCTGGAGGAGCTGAAGCACTTCGGCATCATACCATCTATAGTAGGAAGGAAGGAGCTTGAGAAGCTAGGCAGATACACGGCCCTCCCCTCAGGCGTTTACATCAGCACCATAGATAGGTTGAAGAGGGATGAGTACTTCAAGATCATCGAGAAGGAACACTGGGATCTAGTTATAGTCGATGAGGCACAGAAACTGGGCTTTGTGGGTCACAGACCGACCCAGAGGTGGGAAGTCCTAGGGAATTTTATAGCGAGGCTTAAAACGGCTAATGTCATCCTCCTATCTGCCACGCCGCACAAGGGGTATGACGACGATTACCTGGCAAGGCTATATATTGTGGATCCTTCCCTCTCATCGCTAGGATCCCCGAATGCCCTTAAGAGGATATCACGCTCTATAGACAGGTCATTCTATGAGACCACGCACTATGTGGTGATACACAGAAGAACTAAGTCTGACATCAACGAGATATACGAGCAGAGGGAGGTCTTCAAAAGATGCTATATGCTAGCTGTCCTCGTCAAACCCTCGAAACATGAGGAGGATATGCTGTCCAACATGATAAAGGTCGGTGAGAAGGGGCTGGCTCAATACTATAACGAGCTGGCATCGAAAGGATACATCGACCCGGCGAAGGTGAATGGAGCGGTCAGGTTGCTCAGGAAGCTGATAATAAAGAGGGGGCTCTCCAGCCCAAAGGCACTTCTCAAGACCTTCAGCAAGATGATCAAAAAGAGGGAGGAAATCATGAAAAGGCTTAGAGAGGATGAGGAGCTAGAAGACGTTAAAAGGGTTGTTGAGGAGAAGATATTGGAGTTTGAGGGCAAGCTTGAAAACGCACTAGACCCTGAGGCTGAGTATGGAGATGAGGGCGAGGAGGAGCCCGATGCTGTGTTCGACGAGATTGCGGATTCAGTCGCAGTCCTCCTTCCAAGGAGATATGTTGAAGCGGTTAGGGAAGCTGTATCAATAGCGACGAAGATAGAGAGAGGGGAGCTTCCAGATTCCAAATTAGAGACGCTGAAGCAAATAATAGAGGATACATTCAGGGAGCATGAGGAGAAGTTTAGAGATCTAAAAGATGCAAAGATAGTGGTGTTCACGGAGTTCAAAGACACCGCTGAATATGTGTATTCAAGGCTCGTGGAATGGTTTAAGAGCAGATATGGAGACAAGGCAGAGGAGATGGTTAAAATCATAACATCCGAGAACAGGGGGAGGTATGAGGAGATAATCAAGTGGTTCAGGGAGAGCCCATATTCGAAGGTTCTAGTTACAACCGATATCCTGGGGGAGGGGCTGAACCTCCAAGCAGCTAATGTCCTCGTGAACTACGAGGTAACCTACAGCCCTATAAGGCTTGAACAGAGAATTGGGAGGATCTGGAGGTATGGGCAGGGGAGGGACTGCTATGTCTTCAACCTATTCTACATACACAGATACGAGGAAGACGTGGCCAAAACAATATTTAACAAGCTCTACGGCATAAACGACGCTGTTGGAAAGCAGGAGCTATCCCTAGGCGATGAGGTCTATATATCAGCGGTTGGGGACAGCCTATTTGAAAAGACTGTTAGGGAGAGGCTTGGGAAGGAATACGCTAAAGGATATTCTAGATACCTAGGGGGTCTCATCCCAGTTGCAGTTAAGCATAGCGGGAGGGAGGTTAGCCTGACAGAATCCAGCATAATTGATGCCATCTTCGAAGGCGAGCTCGAAGAGTTTGTAGAGGAGTTTCTTAGGACAATCCTAGACCTGGCTAGGAGGGTTAGGGAGAACAGGATATATCCGGAGCCTTTAACCAGAGAGGCTGTGGAGAGGTTCCTAAGGCAGAGCTTTGGGATAGGGAACTACGAAGAGGCAGAATATGTAGCTACTAAGCTTGTAGAACTGTATGATAGGATTGCTGATACGCAACATAGATCTTTTATCAGCCACAAACGTCCAGACATATACCTAAAATATGTTAGGGACAGGGGCAAGATCCTAGATCCAGACTCCGGCAAACTGTTCCTCATCCTCCCATCCAATAAGAAGGTGATCTACATGCTGGCGGTAGCATTGATAGAGGTGCGCAGCGAAACATTGAAGGAGAAGGTAGGTGTAAGAGTATATAGGGAGCCAGTCCTAGTAGAGTTAGATATTGAGGGCAAAAGGGCTAATGTTTACAGGGGCAGGGATATGGTGGATACCCTGTATAAGCTCCTCCCACACGCCCTAGAGGTAGATGAAGTCTACGGAGTCGATGAGATAGCTGAGGAAGAGTGGAGCAGGGCTATAAACTTCGTAAGAGCCAGAATTTTGAACAACTACTACCCCAGCTCGATAGACCACAATGACATGGTTAAGAGGATAGAGACGTATGAGAATATGAAGAAAAATATAGGCGCATCTAACCTATTCAAATGTAGTGTAACGGTTAGCGATATAAAGCCGCTGGGCTTCCTCGTCTCGGTAGGTGTTTTCCCGGAATCTCGTCCGAGATCCGCTACAGATGTGTGGTTCGGCTTCGAAGACCAGTACCTGAGGGAGGTGGTGATAGAATATGAGAGATCAAGGGGGCGTGAACCTGATATCACAATGAGGAAGGAAGAGCACTACGACGTCTATAGCTATAGCGAGGATGAGGAGAGGTATATAGAGGCCAAGGGCTTTGTTAAGCCGAGGCTAGAGATCAGACTCACCGCCAAGGAATATGAGAAAGCTAAAGAGCTGGGAGACAGATTCTGGCTCTACCTAGCCTACGGGGTGGGAACTGAGAAGCCGGTAATACTATGCATAAGAAACCCCGTCGAGAAACTGAAGCTGTCTAAAAGAGAGGTAAGCATTGTTAGGGAGGAGTATATTTGGTCGAGGTGGCTGGAGCTCTGAGTGGGAATTCAAAGAAACCAAAAGTCTTCAACCTAGGAGAGCACACTAAAATAGAGGTGTGGGGCGGCTATGGCACGATAGGCGGTAACCGCATAGTAGTTAGGGATCGTGATGAAGCAATAGTCCTGGATCAGGGGCTGGACTTCTCAGCCTTTAAGAAGTACTATGGGGGCTTCATACAGCCAGGAAATGATGAGGATCTAAGGGAGATCGGAGCCATACCGCCTAAGACATTTTACGAGGGCGTCTCTAATGTATATATCTCACACTTCCACCTAGATCACATGGGATCCCTGAATGTACCTTTCGAATACAATGTTAAAGTATATATACCTTCAAAGATGGTATTTAAAGAGCTGTCTAGCTTTTGGTACATGAGCTGGAAGGAGCTTCTGCTGCCGAAATCATCAGATCTTTCAGACCTTATCAATGTGACTGAGTCCCCTAAAAACGTTAAGCCGATACTAGTGAGCCACAGCTCCTACCCATCCTACTCATTTCTGGTAGAGACATCTGAAGGAGACATAGTATATACCGGGGACTTCAGGGCCAGCTCCCCAATAAACTTGGTAAACACATTTGAGAACCTCCAGGAAGTGCTGGGGGGAGAGGTGGATATGTTAATTGTTGAGGGGACAAACTTCACCAGGAGGATGACTCCGCTAGTCGGTGAAGATGTTATGAACATAATATCGAGGGTCGTCAGTAAATATGACGAGAGATACATGTTTGTATCAGCACACCCACTCGATATAGAGGCATTCCTTCTAGTCTCGAACATTTTAAGGGCTAAGGGTTTTGAACCTGTCCTCACACATGCAAAGTACGCTGCGCTGCTGGATGCATGCCTTAGGAGAATAGGAATCAAGGATATAGAGTTCCTCCTACTAGATTTAAGAGGAGAGCTTTCAAAACCCCTTCAATATGTTAAGGAGGTAGAGCTTAGGGATCTCAAGGATAGGAGAATTGCGTTTTTCACAAGCATAACAGCCGTTAATGAGATAAAGATGCTCAATAGGAGAGGAATAGATCTGCGAGGCCTCCTACAGATAACGCTAACAGGTGAACCAGTCGAAGAAGAAGGACGGATAATGGAGGCTAGGCTGGGTAATTGGGCAAGAAAATTTGGGATAAACACCTTTCGACTACACTTGAGCGGACACTACCTGCCATATGAGTTCAAAGAGATAATCAGGGTCGCCAAGCCGAAGAAGCTAATCCCGATACATACTAAGGCGCCGCAGGCAATGCTATCTATATTCAATAAATATAGGGGATAGAAGATGTCTAAATCATGGGATCTAGGTTTAGACTATAAGCAGGTCTATAAGATGATCTTAGCTAAGATTAAAGAGCATATTAGCAAGAGGGCTTTCGCATCGTATTGCTATGCCTGCGTGCTTTTGATCCAGCTTAGGAATGGGTCAAGGGTTAGCGAGGCTGTCAATGCTGCTATAAAGCTCGCAGATCAGAAGTCTAACGAGGGTTCTATTCTTGGTTCTGTTTCTATGGTTTTTCTTGGTTAAATTTACCAAGAATAAGTGTGGGCAGTCACTTTTATCTCTTCAAACAAAAACAATTTAATACTAATCATAGATATTTCAATAAATGTTTAATTTATCAAGAAATGGTGATATTATATTTCTATATCTTTACTAATTCTGTGTTAAGATCTTCGTTTACTATTAACATATGTTTATTAGGTATTTCGTCCCACTTTTCCTCTTCTTCTGTTAACTTTTCTGAAGCTACTACAACTGCTTTCTCTCCGACCTCTAGCTTCATTTTTATAAGCTGTGCAGTCTTCTCAGAGACTTTTTCTATTTTAAGGTCTTCACGAGGTCTTTTAAGATAGTATAGCGTGTAATAATCTAGATTTTTCCTAGCATATCTTAAGGCATATAATTTTCTTCCATCACTAGCAACAAAATTCAGAGAACTATAAGAAATACTATTGTTATTAATCTTAGCTATTGCTCTTCTAACTCCTTCTATAAAAGAGCCTCCTGAGTTCTTAGTCTCCTGAATTATTAGATGAAAGAATACCTCAGAATCTGTATCTCCCTCAAGATCTTTATAATTTTGTGATAAAAGACTTAAAAGTTTCTCTCTATCAATAATACTACCATTATGAGCAAAAACATAACCTTTATAAAGCCACGGATGAGTATTCCCTGTCTTAGGCTCTCCATATGTAGCGTATCTGACATGAGATATAATTATGATCCCGCTAACCTCTTTAATAAGTTCTTTAGCCTTACTAGACTTATAAAGAGGTTGAGGCTCTTTATACAAATCCCATTTAAAACCATCAAACCATGCAATACCCCAGCCGTGAGGATTTCTATGAGATTGTTCCTTAAGGCTCTTCCTAGCCTCAAAAAAGCTGAAATATACATTAACCAACTTATTAGCATATAATCCGAAGAGCCTGCACATATGCCTCCTATATATTCTATTTCATGTATTAATATAGATAGATTTCATGCTCTAATCCTTTGGTGAGACCTTGATTGAGAAGCTTGTTGAGCTTGGTGAAAAGGGGCTGTCTAGGGAGGAGGTTGATGCTGGGAATTTCAGAGCTAGGTTGTTGGGTTTGATATATGAGGATCTTCTCACCTTCTGGTTTAAAAATATGGGGGTACAATAGTATTGGTAAAGATGTTAGGAGAGGATTTTATGGAGTGGCTGCTGATTTTTATTTTAGAAAAGAACGGGATTCTAAATGCTGCTGAAGCAAAATGCTGGTCAGCCTATTTAGAGGGGAGGCTTAGGAAGATTACACTAAAAAATATTGAGAGAATAAGAAAGAGTGTGGGGTGTTTCTCAACGACGATTTTATAGAGAAATATATTTTTGAGAATAGAAAAGCCAGTACAAAGATCATTATATGGTGGGATTTTGATGAAGCCAATATCGAAGAGATCAAGAGGAGACTTAAACTCTCCGATCTCATATCAATTAAAAAGATCTTAGAAGGGTTGAGAGGAAAGGCTGATCATATAGTAACGAAATACATGAGATTGGCTGAGGAACTCTTTAAAGCTTTAATAACATAAATAATGACAACAGGGCAAGCCTCGCCCTTTAGGGTGGGGAGGAGGTCAGCCCTCCTTCTTCATATAGGATTCCACATGCTATCAGAGACCTTCTAGCCCCCAGAGCCTCTAGCACTTCGTCTCTTGAGAGGAGTTGGAGGATCTTCAAAAGCCTGTCATCTCCTATCACAGCCTTTCCAGAGAGCATCCTCCACAGCGTCACATCAGAGATCTCTAAAATCTCCCTAACCACCCCCTCCCCAGCTTCTCAACAGCCCTGCTAAGGATCCTTTTAAGATCATCCTGAGATACCTTAGATAGATCCAAACCAGATAATATATTTTTGATGGATAACCACCGCCGATAATAGAACTTGATAATCAGGCTAATATTTCATGGCCGCTAAAGAGAAACATGAAATAGCCCGAGCAACGATCCATAGATCCCATGTATACAAATTAGATCCCGAGGATCAGTTATTTATAAATGAGGATCGATATCTGTGAAGATCTTGGCGGGCCCGCGGGGATTTGAACCCCGGACCTCCGGCTCCGCAGGCCGGCGCTCTATCCTGGCTGAGCTACGGGCCCCATATTATTTTAGTTTTTGTTCTAAGAAATAATCCAGCTCTGCTTTGTGTTTCCTCAAAGTAATTAGGAGTCTAGAGTATTTATCTGTAGCTTTAGGAACTATCTCTGAGGAGTGTTTCTTTGATTAGATGTTTGGAGGTCTTCGAGACTAAGGTGGTTAGTGCTTGGGAGGCTCTCTCATGTATAGAGGATGGGGATGTTATAGCGATATCTGGTTTTAACATGGCCACCACACCTGAGCATCTTATTCTAGAGCTCTTCAACCTATACAAGAAAACAGGGCATCCAAGAAACTTGTTTATAATCTCAGATGCACTTCCAGCTGTTCCTGGGAGGGCCTTGGATAAGGTTGCTGAGGAGCTCTATCGAGAGGGTGATAGAGACTTTATAAGAGGGGTTTTAATGCCCTATCTAGGCTTTTCGCCATGGCTTCAGAGAATAATTATGGAGGATATGATCGAGGCATATTCATGGCCCCTTGGTATAACTGCTTATTGGTTCAGAGAGATAGCATCTGGAAGGCCTGGTCTCATAACAAGGATAGGTCTTGAAACCTTCCTAGATCCGAGACAAGATGGAGGAGCTATAAACAATGCTGCGAAGAAGGCTATGACATGCAGGGTTGAACTAATAAGAATAGGCGATGAGGAATATCTCTTCTACAGGGCTCCAAAACCCAGGGTAGCCCTTATAAGGGGCACCACAGCTGATTCGATGGGAAATCTAACGCTTGAGGACGAGGGTATAAGAGGGACTGTGCTTAACATAGCGCAAGCAACTAAGGCTAGACCTAAACCAGGCGTTGTTATAGCACAGGTTAGATGGATAACCGAGAGGGGAACTATAAAGCCAAGAGACGTTGAGGTTCCAGGGCCTCTGATAGACTATATTGTTAGGGCTCCTAAGGAAAGGCACTGGCAGTCGGGATCATTTGAATATGATCCCAGAGCATGCCAGAGAGTAATCCCACCCCTCAAACCAGAGGTTCTAGAGGATCTACCGAGGCAGAGCTGGGAAGAGTATGAATATATAATAGCTAGGAGAGCCCTGATAGAGCTTTTAAAAATAGTTGCCTCCAAGAAAGCACCAGCATTGGTCAACATAGGCGTTGGGATCCCAGCACTGATAACAAGGATAGCAATTGAGGAGGGTCTCTCAAGCTATATAATACCAGTGGTCGAGTCAGGGCCTTGGGGAGGCCTGGCCCTGGCGGGTCAGGACTTCGGAATAGCCTTCAGCCCCTTCGCGCTAACCTCGATCCCAGATACATTCTCGATATTCGAGGGAGGTGTTATAGATGCAGCTGTCCTCGGATTCCTCCAGGTAGACGCTGAGGGCAATGTAAACCCCTCAGCACTACCAGACAGGATCCCAGGGCCAGGGGGCTTCCCAGTAATAGCTGGGGGAGCTCCTAAGAACATATTCGCAGGATCTTTCACAGCAGGGCCAAGAGATATAGTGGTAGGTGAAAAGGGTCTAGAGATAAGGAGAGACGGAAACATAGTTAAATTCGTATCCAAAGTCTACAAGATATTCTTCAGCGGAAGAACAGCCCTTAGATACGGCAAGGAAGTTGTATATATAACGGAGAGAGCTGTCTTCAGACTAGCAGATAGCGGTCTAGAGCTTGTGGAAATAGCGCCTGGGGTGGATATTGAGAAACACATACTGGCTAAAATGGAATTCAAACCTATAATTTCTAGGAGCCTAGAGATTATGGATCAAAGGATCTTCAGGGCAAGGAGAATGGGTCTCGCAGAAGAGATCAGTAAGATCTTTAGAGCATGATCGCCTGGGATGAAAAATAAAAAGCGATCAAAGTTAAAAGGGTTTTAACACCTAGGGCACAGCATATTGTTTGAGTGAGGCTCGTATGCAAGGCATAGATCTCCTTAGAATCTCTAATAAGATCCCCAGCGCTTCTTTAGTCTCCCTATCCGTTAGGATCTTCATGATCGATAGTTGGGGCGTTTTCTCAGATGAGGCTATAGATTCTAGGGATTTACTTATGCACTCTAAACCTCCAACCATTGCAGCCCCGAGCACATTTAGATTCGCCTTTTCAAGTGCATATGGTAGTGAGAGAATGGGAGCTGCCGCCTTAAAAAGTCCGGGATCCACCATGAGATCTGGTAGCTTCTCAACAAGGTAGAGGAGGGGTTTGAGAGTGGTGGTTAGCTCTTCAACAGCCTTTCTAAGCTCTCTAACCTCTTTCAAGAGGTTCTCAAACTCCTCCCTAGTGATCTCTCCCCTCATCATGATCACCCAGGCACATAGCCTAGTAGCCATGCGAAGTACTGCTTCTCGAACATCTCCTTGAACACTCTGGAGAAGCTTGTTGGTGGGAGGAAGAGGCAGTCAGGATATTGAGCCTGCCCTAGAACTAGTTTTGTGAAGTCGCACGCCGCTGCCATTCCAAAGCCTCCCACATCCATGACACATGATCCGAAGACTCTGAACTCGCTTGAAACATATACACCCTTGATCTCTGATATTATCGATGCTAAGGGGTATTTGAGGTATGAGTGCAGTATCACACCAGCCATTCCAAGTCTGAGACTAGGCGCTGCAACATCTCCCACAGCATAGACATCATCGTACTTAGTCCTCATAGTCGGCGGGGTTGGTTTAGCCCACCCAGTCTGTGGATCAGCTATATCGGACTTGGCGACAGCCTCTGGAGGCATATGTGGTGGAATTAATATGAGAGCATCATAGCGTATCCTCTCCCCTGAGGTTGTTACAAGCACCTTGTTACCAGGATCAACCTCTTCGACAGCTGGGTTTTTACCAACACCGACCCAGCCCACCTTCCTCTCAGCCATAAGCCCCTCCATCATCTTGGTAGCCAAAGGGCCGAAGTTCTCGAAGGGTCTTTTAAATGGGTGAACCATGGTTATCTCGATATCCCTTCTAAAGCCGAGGCCGCTGTAGTAGAAGTCTAGGAGAAGAGCAACCTCCCAGGGAGCCGGTGGGCATCTATAGGGAGTGCTATGGACAGCAACCACCAGACGCCCTTTTCTAAAGCCTCTCACAATCTTCCTAACCTCTAGAGCTCCATCAAGCTCCCATGGATGTGGCAGAGGGCCTCCCTTAACCAGATCTGGTCTCGTCTCTGCGCCCAGCGATACTAATAGATAGTCATATGAGATCTTCCCAGCCGCTGTCTCCACAACCCTGTTACCAGGATCTATACCTCTTACCTCGGCTTTGACAAACATAACACCCCTCTTCTCAACCAGCGAGAGGGGCGCTGAAACCTGATTCGGCTCTCTATAGCCCATCATAACATAGAGATATGAAGGCCTAAAATCTGTTCTATCCCTCCTATCTATAAGCGTTATCTCTGCATCACCACCTAAAGCTTCAGATAAGTGTTTAGCAGCAGCTAAGCCGCCAGTACCACCCCCTAATATAACTATCTTCCTCAAAGTATCACCAGATCTATATTTCGACAAGAACTTAAAAACCTAGTAATTAAAGCGTATAATAATATATTGCAACTTATATGCATATATAATATGCTTTTTAACGATTCATAGGATAGCAAATAAAAACTATTAGTTACTTTTATATATATACCAAATTAGACGAAGCGATAATATCGATTCAACATAATTGTTAGAGTAGCTATATTACTTAGATCATGCAAAGACTCATCACCTAAAGTTGAAACCCATACTTCAAACAGTAAGATCTCAGAGATCTTTCTATCTACTTCCTACATAGAAAGCCATTCAGTAGAGACATCGGTGGCTATTATTAAAAGAGAAAGCTATATATTGATTACCAGCATATATAGATATCTAAGGCCTGTCTATGCGTTTACCCGCTAACGGTATTTGATGGTGTTTGTGAATATTTGTATTTCCGTTAGCAGGATTGCACCTAGGCTCGGGATCACCAGCTTCACCCGAGCTGCATGGGGCCCTGTCGAGGGGAACGCCACGGGGCTCCCACCTGAGGAGAGGTATCTCAAACCGATGTTTATAGCTCCTATAACATTTCTATCTATTGTTAATCCGTTGCTCAGCCTTTCTAGCCTCATCTGTATCTTTATAACCTTTACCCTTCTACCCCATCTCGGCGCAATGTGAGTTACAGAGGAGGTATATCTCTTGATAGGCTTACCGCTAAACGGATCTTTTGATGGGGGTATGCCTCTGACTCCTCAAAAACATGTAATGGCTTGTTATTCAACACCTCCACTAGTTTTGAGGCGCACCACTGGTGGATCCTATGCCTCACTCTCTTCCTAGCATTGCTAGCCATTCTATCCTTACCCCTATGGGTATTCCCAACAACTAGGGCTGTATCGTGTTTCTTAGCGATCTCCTCAATAATCCTAGCTGTTTTATAGATAACATCCCCCTCCCTCTCACGAAGCCTTCTAAGTGATTTCCTAGCAACTCTATCCCTGGTGGATCTGCCTTCTGTTATCCTTCTCCTCCTCTCAAAATACGCTATAACGATCATGCCGATATCCTCTCGATCCTATAGATCTCATGTAATTCCCTACCAACAAAAACAGCTAGGGTAATATTGTTCTCATTTATATCCACTGCAACAGGGTTATCGGGGTTATAAGATACCTCGAATTCTCTGGCTAGTGCTAGATATACGAGGATCTTCCCATCAGTTAGCTTCAGCTTTAACTCGCTTGATGGCTTCCAATTGTTATAGAGATATCTATCTATGTAATTACTTATTGTTTCTATAGCCTATCCTTATCCACCCCCTATGTGTTCTAACCTCTATAGCTCCTTCCCTCAACCTCTAATCCTGCGAATCAGAGTAGATCAATGTTATGCTCCTTATCTCAGGCCTAGCTATACAGGCTTGGCTCTTTATATTCTATGCAGCCAATAATACTATGTGGATCTTATGAGGGCAGTAATAATGACGGGCTATGGAGGGTACGATGTTTTAGTTGAGAGGGATGTTGAGATCCCCAGGGTATCTCGTGGAGAGGTTCTTATAAGGGTTAGGGGATGTGGTGTATGTTATAGGGACACGATAGTCAGGAGGGGGCAGATGAGGGCTAGGATACCTGTGATACCTGGTCACGAGGTTTCTGGCGAGGTTGTGGAGGTGGGTGAGGGTGTTTCAGGGTTTGAGAAGGGTGATCTTGTTGCTTCTCTCATATATACATATGATCCCAGCGATCCGAGCTGCTCTAGTGGGAGGGAGAATATATGTAGATCTAGATCCTCTATTGGTGAGGATAGAGATGGATGTTATGCGGAATATATATCGCTCCCCTACTGGATCCTTGTAAAGATCGGTTCATCTGGGGAGACCCCTCCGGAGGGTTATAGCATAGCTGCATGTGTCATAGGCACAGCTATAAGGGCTCTCAAAACCATTGGGGGTATTTCGAGGGGAGATAGGGTTCTGATCACAGGTGCGGGAGGAGGGGTGGGGATCCACGCTGTCCAGGTTGCAAGGGCTCTCGGTGCCTATGTTATTGCAGCAACCAGAAGTGATGAGAAGGCAAAGATCGTTGGAAAGGCGGGAGCGGATAAAGTTATCGTATATAGAGAGGGCTTTGCGGAAGAGGTTAGAAAGCTAACAGACGGGGAGGGGGTTGACTATGTGTTGGAGACGGTTGGAGGCCCTACGTTAGATCAGTCTCTAAGATCTGTTAAAAGGGGTGGAAGGATTATTCTAATAGGCAACGTCGATCCAGCACCTCAGAGGATAACCCTGGGCCTCGTGATCCTCAGAGAACTAGATATACATGGTGTTCTAAACTCAACCTTAAGAGAGCTAAGGGAGGCGATCGAAATGCTTAGAAGAGGAGATGTAAAACCCATAATAAACACTATACCCCTAAGCGAGGTCGAAGTGAGAAAAGCCCATGAAAACCTTGAAACAGGATCCTCGATAGGTAGATATGTTATAAAACCATGATCGTCTCCCAGCAATAGGGACACGGCTTCCAGCTGTATGGATGAAAAACCTAATTAGGGGTAAATCTATAAATAGATTGGGAAAAGCCGCCGTAGCTCAGCTGGCAGAGCGCCGGCCTCGTACGGCTCCTAGACCGGGGTCGAAGAAAGCCGGTGGTCGCGGGTTCAAATCCCGCCGGCGGCTCTGGCTCTATAGGCTCTTGCATTCTCTTCATCTTTATTTAGTCTATCTGCCCTAGAGGTTATTGATTTAGGGAGCAGGGCTGCGTAAAGCTTATAAGCATCTTCTGAAAAGGTTATGTGAGGGTTTTGAAATGCGCCAATGGATCTGAATAGTAAGAGGTTCGGCATATATATACCCCTAGGATATCCAGATCCCCATAGGTTTCAGGAGTTTGTCGGTATTACAAGTAAATATATAGATCTTATCGAAATAGGCATCCCAACCGAGAAACCATTATATGATGGTCCAGCTATAAAGAGGGCTCATAGAGAGATTATAGGAAAGGGTCTTCACAGAATATCTATTAGCGAGTATGGATTGCTCAGCAATATCAAGTGCGATAAGGTGGCCCTGGCATACTACTCAGATGTTAGAGGTGTTTTAAAGAGGTTTGTAAGCGATATATCGGATCTAGGGTTTAAATGTCTCTTAACCCCAGATCTTTTGATAGAATATCCAGAGGATCTAGAGGTATATCTCAAGGTATTAACTGATCATGGTTTGAAACCCTGCTTCTTTATATCGACTAAATTCCCCTATGCCCTTGTTAAATCTCTCCTCAACTATGAGCCATATATGGTCTACCTAGGTCTCCAAGCGTCTACAGGAACTAACCTCCCGATCCAGGTGTTGAGGAACATTGCTATTGCTAAGAGCTTGTTAGAGGGAAGGGCTCCCCTAGCTGTTGGATTCGGTATAAATAGTGTTGAAAGGTTGGTAGCGATCCTAGCTGGAGGTGCTGACATAGCGATAGTGGGTACCGAGGTGGTGAAGAGAATATCGAGGGATGTTGATGAGGCTCTCAGCTTCGTCGTAGATGTATATAGTGTTCTCAGGGGTGGGTTTGATGGGTAGTCACCATATTCCTAGGTTTTGGTATAACATAGCACCAGATCTTCCAAGGCCTATTCCACCACCTATAGATCCCATTGAATCTGAGTACTCTCTGATCGATAGGTTAAAGGAGATCCTGCCCCACGCACTTATAGATCAAGAATTTTCGTTTGAGAGATATATAGAGATACCAGAGGAGATTAGAGATGTATATGCTAAGATAGGGAGACCAACACCTCTTAAAAGGGCTGAGAATCTTGAGAAGATCCTTGGGACGCCTGCTAAGATCTACTATAAGTTCGAGGGAGCCCTTCCCAGCGGTAGTCATAAGCTAAACACAGCTGTGGCCCAGGTTTACTATGCATATAGAGAGGGATATAGGGAGGTGGTTACAGAAACAGGTGCTGGGCAGTGGGGTCTAGCTGTGTCGATTGCATCTAGGTTAGTGGGTGTTAAGGCCTATATATTCATGACTAGATCTAGCTATACTTCTAAGAAGAAGAGACTCAACCTCATGCTTGAGAATGGCGCTGATGTATATCCAAGCCCGTCCACTATTACAAAGACCGGAAAATCTGTTCTCGAGGCTGATAGAGATCATCCTGGGAGTCTTGGGATAGCTATTAGCGAGGCTGTTGAGCATGTGCTAAGCGATCCAAGCTCTAGGAGGTATATACCTGGTAGTGTTATGGAATATGTATTGATCCACCAGACTGTTATTGGTTTAGAGGCTATGGATCAGATGAAGAGCTTAGGAGAAGATCCAGATGTGTTGGTGGCATGCGTAGGAGGAGGATCCAATCTAGCTGGGCTTGTATACCCATTCTACGGTGATGCATCTAGAAGGGGTGAGAAGCCCCCCAGAATAATAGCTGCGGAGAGCAGCCTTGTCCCAAAGATGACCAGGGGCGTCTACAGATATGAGCACCCAGATAGCATGGGTATACTTCCAATGATAAAGATGTACACGCTTGGAAGGGATTTCATACCACCATCGATAAGGGCTGCTGGGCTTAGATACCATGGGGTTGCATCAAGCATATCTATACTGCTTAGAGAGGGTTTGATAGAGCCTAGAGCATATTCCCCCGAGGATGCTAGGGAAGCTGGGATCTTGTTCTACAGAGCCGAGGGTATATTACCAGCACCTGAGAGTGCCCATGCAGTAGCAGCTGTGATCCAGGAAGCTGTCGAGGCTAGGAGGAGGAATAGAAGGATCACTATATTAATGAACCTCAGCGGCCACGGCCTCTACGATGAGGACTTCTACGGGGGATATAGATGGCTAGCCTGATCTCCAAGCTTGCTGAGAGGAAGAGTCTTACAGAGGAGGAGGCCTATAGAGCTTGCATTGAAATGCTCAGCGGATCTATGGATCCTGTTGAGGTCTCAGCAATACTAATGGGTATGAGGGTAAAAGGAGAAGATCCTGACGAGATCAGGGGATTTCTAAAGGCTCTAAGAGAGAATGCTGTTAAAGTGAGATCCAGGGGGGCTTTGGATATAGTAGGCACAGGGGGAGACGGGCTCAACACAATTAACGCCTCTACGTTGGCATCCATAGTAGTGTCATCCATAGGGGTACCGGTTGCTAAACATGGTAACAGGGGGTTCTCAAGCATATTCGGCTCAGCAGATCTCATGGAGGCGCTTGGATATCCAATAGAACACGGTGCTGAGGTAGCTGAGGAGATGATAGAGAAAGAGGGCTTCGCATATCTCTATGCACCTATATATCATAGAGCCCTCAAAATAGTCTCCCCTGTGAGGAAGAAGCTGGGGATAAGAACTGTTTTCAACTTAGCAGCCCCTCTAGCAAATCCAGCAACACCATCGATCCAGATTATTGGGGCTCCGAGCATCGAGATAGCTAGGAAGCTAGAGGGGGCTATCAAGGGGCTGGGTCTCAAGAGATATGCGGTAGTAACGGGTTATCCAGGTATGGATGAGGTTTCGCCCAGCGGTGCTAGCTATATAATGCTTGGAATGGAGGGGTATAAAGAGCTATCTATAGCGCCTAGAGATCTAGGGTTACAGGAGATCCCTGTTAAGGAGATATCAGGCGGAACCAGGGAGGAGATCTATGAGAAGGGGGTTAGAGGGCTTAGAGGCGAGGATAGATCCTCAGCTATATTTATAGCGTTAAATGCAGGGATCGCCCTTTATGTAGCTGGAGAGGTTGGGTCTATTGTGGAGGGCTTCGAAAGATCTTTAAAGGAGATCTTTGAGGGGAGGGCTTGGAAGAAGCTAGAATCCATTGTGAATACAGCTAGGAGGCTGGTTGGGGGTTGGCAGGAGTTAAGATCTGTGGTGTGACTAACATAGAGGATGCCATGCTTGCAGAGGATGCTGGTGCTATGTACGTTGGCATGGTGATCTCAGAGGGATTCCTAAGATCCGTGAGCGTGGATCTTATAAGGGATGTTGCATCCATACTATCTAGATCAAAGCTTGTTGTGGTTGCCGCAGATAGGGATGCTCTGAAGAAAGCAGTTGGATCTGGGCTAGATGTTATTATTCAACTCCATCTCGAGGATCTATCGGTAGAAGATATCGAGGAGGCTTCCAGGAGAGGCTATAGAGTGATCCCAACCGTGATATCTAGGGATTCCCCAAACATTTATATTGATCAGAAGATATCTTTGATAAGAGGGTTTTCAAAATATGTTGAATATACATTGATAGATATTCCAAAAGGTAGGCTACAGCGCCAGGCTATAGCTGGTTCCAAGGATCTACCTGTTGAGCTATATAGATATGGATGTTCCAGGTATAGACCATGTGGAGTTGCGGGAGGAATAACTCCTGAGAATGTTATAAGTCTTAAGCATGTAGCTCCAAATGTGATAGATGTTAGCAGTGGTGTTGAATCATCCCCAGGCAAGAAGGATCCTATGAAGGTTAGGAAGCTTGTGGAGGTGGCTAGAGATCTATAGAGTGGATTTAGAGCCTATAGATATCTATAGGTATGTGAAGCCCTTCCTGGGAGGAGAATCGTATGGATTCATCTACTACTCAGGGATCTATGATAAAGGCTGTGGCAAAGTAGTCGCTGCCCTCGAACCACTCATCGAGTATACCCTATACAGCGGTGGAAAGGTCGTGGTTGAGGGTGGAGACTCTAAAGATATATCTGTTTCTGGAGATCCATTTATAGATCTTAGAAAGCTTTTGGAGTACACATATAGACTTGGAAGAGGCATCCCCGTGCTTGGCTTCATCTCATATGAGGCACTCATATACTCGGAGGAAAGCCTTTCAAATGCGATCCCGATAGGTGTGTATCCCCTTGCAAGCTTCACAATTCCTAGGGCATATGCAACTATAGATCTATGTAGTGGTGAAGCAGATCTCAGATCTCTCTTCGGAAAGGGTATAAAGATCTATGGTGAGAAGGAGATAGAGAGACCTGCAGATTTTGGTACAGAGCTCATCGAGATATCCCATGATAGAAAGAGCTTCGAGGATCTAGTGATTAGGGCTAAGGAGAGAATCTACGATGGAGAGGTCTTTCAGATAGTATTATCCAGGTATAAGGTTTATAGCTATAGAGGCTCCCCCCTAGATCTGTTTGTAAGAATCCTCAGGGAGATCAAGGGTAACCCATATATCTATATATATAGAACAGGTGATCTCACGATCGTTGGGGCGAGTCCAGAGCCTCTCATAATAGCTAGGGGGAGGATTATAGAGACATTCCCAGTAGCTGGTACCAGGAGGAGGGTTTCTGGAAGAGAGAGTGAGATCTATAGAAGACTTATTTCGAACGAGAAGGAAAGGGCTGAGCATATGATGCTTGTAGACCTTGCCAGAAATGATCTAGGCAGGGTTGCTATTCCAGGGAGTGTTAGGGTTGTGAAGCTGATGTTCCCACAGATCCTACCCAATGTGGTGCACCTCGTTAGCAGGGTCAGAGGGATGCTTAAAGACTTCAGCGACTCTTTCGAAGCCCTTAGATCCCTCTTCCCTGCGGGCACTGTCACAGGGGCGCCTAAGCATAGGGCTATGAAGCTCATAGCAGAGTTCGAGGGATCTGCTAGAGAGGCCTATGCTGGGGTCATAGGATTTGCTATGGATCGCTATGTGAATTTTGCAATAACAATTAGATCAGCTTTTATGATGGGTGATAAGCTTAGGATCCAGGCAGGTGCTGGGATAGTAAGCGATTCTAAGCCTGGAGATGAATATATTGAGACGGAGAATAAGATGGCTATTATAGAGAGGGTGGTCATATGATCCTAATTATCGATAACTATGATAGCTTTGTATACAACATATACCAGATCCTTAAGAGCATATATGAGAAAGAAGTGGTGGTTATTAGAAATGATAAAGCTTCCCCCGAGCATGTCTCCAAGCTAGATCCAGATGCTATAATAATATCTCCGGGGCCCGGAAATCCAGAGAAGATCGAGGATATAGGCTATAGCAGAGCTGTGGTCGAGGAGTTCAAGGAGGAGAAGCCGATACTTGGCATATGCCTTGGCCACCAAGTTATAGGGCTTGCCATAGGTGCTAAGGTAAGGAAAGCAAGATCCATATTCCATGGGAAAGTAAGCCTGGTGAGACACTTCGGAGGGCCTCTATACAAAGAGATCCCCGAGGTGTTCAAGGCCATGAGGTATCATAGCTATGTAATATACGACCCTCCCGAGGACCTTGTTGTGGATGCTATCAGCCTAGATGATGGAGAGATCATGGGTATCCACCACAGATCATATCCTCTAATAGGCGTTCAATACCACCCCGAGAGCGTTGGAACAGAACTTGGGAGGAAGATTCTAAAGGCGTTTATAGAGATAGCGAGGAGATAACCTTGGAAGACTTTCTAAGCACTATAAGGGATATTTGGAGGAGCAAAGCTATTCTAGCGGTAGATAGTGAGATGGGATGTATTGAAGCCACAGCATATCCAGCCAGTTTTGGGGACCTTGCATCATCGATAACGAGGTGGAGGAGGGAAAGGGGGGTAGCTATTATAGCTGAGTATAAGAGGGCCTCGCCCCTTGGTATTATAAACATGTGGCAGGATCTAAGGGATTATTTCTACCAGCTAGGCGATCTCGTGGCAGGCTTTTCCGTGATAGTTGAGAGGGAGTGGTTCATGGGATCCCCTAAATATATATGTATGCTTAGAGGATTGGGATATAGAGGCCCTATACTAGCGAAAGGCTTTATATTCTATGAGAAGCAGATAGATCTATATAGGTCCTGTGGAGCAACATCGATACTCCTAATATCAGAAGCCCTAGAGATTGAGAAACTATCTGCTTTATATCAATACTCAGAGAAGATAGGTCTAGAACCGGTTGTCGAGATCAACAGCTTCGAAGAGCTTGAAAAGATCATGAGGAAGATCTCTGTAAAGATCCTGGGCATCAACTCTAGAAACCTCAGAACCCTAGAGATTAGCCGAGAGCAAATGCTGAATATTGTGAAAAAGGCTAGAAGAGAATATCCAGATCTCATCATCATAGCTGAGAGTGGTATGAAAAGCACTAAAGACATCGTTGAAGCTATAGAAGCTGGGGCCGATGCGTGTTTAATAGGAACAAGCCTAATGAAAAACCCCAATAGAAGCTCAATGCTAAAGGAACTATATACAATGTTGAACCTCTCCCATCCTGGAACATGAAGATCCCTTCCAAGGTTTGAATGCGATCAAGAGCTTCTAACCTATATATTTCGAAGATCGGGCCTGGCTAGGAAGGGCCGATGTTATAAGCCAGCTTATAGAAACTCCTTAGATAGACTGGAAGCCATTCACAATAACAATAACTTGAAGTCTCGCTCTTTTAGGGCGGGGCTAAATTTATAAGCTTAGCTGGGATGCCACGTGCGGTTGGGTTAAGACGAGCTTAGCGGGCTATGAGCCCCAGCCTCCATGGAGCCAGCGGCAGGGCTGAGCCTGGGCTGTTTCGGCTTTCATTATTATTTGTAGTGCTCATGTTCATTGGTTTGTTCTCCAGCTTAAGCTTATAAGTATCCAATCCATAATTGTTTTGATGATGAAGTGATATCCCTGCTAGATCTTGGTGTGGAGAGACCTCGGGAAGCGATGATGCTCAGAGCTCCCGAGACCGAAGCCCTGTATGAGGGCTCTGCCCAGAAGGGCTTCGGGTTCTTAAGCATAGATGGGAGCCCAGTGCCGCTGGGCTCAACAGCCACCAGTGAGCCCATAGAGATCCCAAGATCTCTATGGGGGAGGTGGAAGTCCCCCGATGACCACAGGGATGCTATAGCATCCCTGTGGGTTAAGAAGCAAAGCAATCCAAAGCAAATTAATATCAATGACAATCAATA
>Ga0079996_113882_pt1 | contig 27216 bp, 26 predicted proteins | sample PerSpoAPS_AMetaG_FD_69199 | JGI IMG/M metagenome (GOLD analysis project Ga0079996, IMG submission 69199) | Thermal spring microbial communities from Yellowstone National Park, Wyoming, USA - Perpetual Spouter A (PS_A) MetaG (SPADES assembly)... | ecosystem: Environmental > Aquatic > Thermal... | reverse complement strand
AGGACTACACAAGCAGGGAGTGCTCGATATGTGGAAACAAACATAAGAATGGGAGGATATATAGAGGGCTATACGAATGCAAGAAAACTGGGAAGAAGATAAACGCAGATATAAATGCAGCACTAAACATAGCGAGAAGACTGGGACACAGGATAAGGATATCGAGGAAGATAGAAAGCTACCATGTAACACATAATGGTATTAAACCATTAATCCCCAACCAGAGGGCTAACACCCAAGACCCCAGCATAGAAACCCCGCCCCTTAAGGGCGGGGAGGGGTCATGCTATCTATAGAAACATAGGAAGACTAGTTTTCATACAAGCTTGGAAAGCTTTTAAGAAATATGATGAAGCTATCGAAAAGATAGAAACAAGTATCAAAAGGTATGAAACAAAATAATAAAAGAAATTTTCATCTTCTCCCTCATGTATTGAAGAAAAGAGAGCTGACATTAAATAGAGGAAAAGCCTCGCATTATACTATGTTTATTGATATTAAAGAAGCGCATGTTTAGATTTATTTAATATTCGAGTTAAACTATTTATGATCGAACGCTGCGGTTGATCGTGTTGTTTCTATAGATATCAATATTATTAGCCCGATCCTCTCGAAGATGCTAGAAAGATTATTGATAGAGTGGTTAAAGGTTAGAGACCGGGTGAGTGGAATGGTTGGGTTCCTATTGATAGAGGTTACTAGAAGAACTCTAGAGATCGGGCGGATGCTATAGAAAAGAGTATGAACTATTAAGTGAAGAGCTTGTTATCAAGAATAGATTCTCTTGATCTTGAAAAATAGTTGAGGGTAACATGGCTGGTATGAAATAACTGAGAGCAAGTATGGTTAGCTCAGATGTGCAGTGCTAATAAAGATCTTGTAAACGCTAACAGCTAAGGAGATGTTATCGGAGATCTCTTAAACTCCCTGATCAGAGAGATATAGGAAAATAGATATTAGGAAAATGAGAGATAGTGTGTAGTTAATATGCAAGATATTGAGATCGAGCTTTTTTCGAAGCTAATGATCTAGCTACATAAGCCTATAGATCAATCTTAAATACCATATTAACAAGCAACTTATATAGAGCCCCTCACTAGAGAATTAGATATTATTAAAAGAGTCGATAGGTAAGGAGAGGATAGACACAGAAGAGATATAGAGATATAAGAGAGATCAGCGCTATAAATATATTTTTGCGTAGCTATTTAAGTAATAATGGGACATGCTCTATGGCGGATCTTGCCACTAATATAGTTAAGATTCTTAAATCTGTTGGAGTTGATACTGTATTCACGGTTTCGGCAGAGAGTTTATTCCCTATATTGAGGGCTCTGGTGAGGGAGGGTATAAGGGTTGTTAATGCTAAATTCGAGCCCTCAGCGTGTTTCATGGCTGTTGTCTACTCTAGGATTTTATCTAGACCAGGTGTTGTCATGGTTACTTCTGGTCCTGGAGCCCTTGGGGTAGCTCTCCCTACTGGTTTGGCGTTGGTCGAGGGTGATCCCATAGTTATTATAGCTACTGTCTCTATGAGTGATAGAGGTACTGCTGTTCATCAATTTCCTAGTAGTGATGCCCAGATGCTCTCCTTTAAACCAATAACCAAGGCTAGCTTCAGGATTTCCAGGGATGGTGATGCTGGGAAGATTTTAGCGGATGCTTTTAGTGTTGCTTTGAGTGGGAAACCAGGGCCTGTCTACATCGAGATCCCGGATCATCTCTTGGGGGAGGAGGCTGGAGAGGCTATCTATTATCCTGTTACCGTGTCGAGACCAGAGGCATCGGGATCTGATGCGGCTGATGCCGCAGATCTCTTGGCTGAGGCTGAGTACCCTGTTATAATAGCTGGTAGAGGCGTCTATCTAGCTGGTGCAAGGGATCTACTGCTTAGAGTTGCAGAGTTATTATCAGCACCAATAGCAACCACTGTTATGGCGAAGGGTCTGGTGCCCCATGACCATGTGTTATATGCTGGTGTTGCTGGTGGTAGGGCTGGTAATATTGCTGCGTATGAAGCTATTAGAAGGGCTGACGTGGTTCTAGCGATAGGGAATAGGTTTAGTGAGATAGGCTCTGGAAGATATAGTATTGAGATTAGGGGTAGGTTGATCCATGTGAATATAGATCCTCACGATCTTGGTAAGGCGTATAAACCCCACATAGCTATTTTATCAGATGCTAAGGACTTCTTAGAAAAGCTCCTTAAGGAGTTGTTAAAGAGGAGGATTAAGCCTAAGAAAGGGGTAGCTGAGGATTTGAAAAGGCTCTGGCAGGCTGAGAGCGAGGAGCTCAGCAAATATTACGCAGATACGAGAGGACCTCTCAAGCCCTGGGAGGTCATAAGGGCTGTGAGGGGTGTATTGAAGAAGAATAACACGATATTTGTCGCAGATGTTGGGGCCCACAGGATCGAGACATATATAATGCCCGTATACGAGGGTGAGAGATACATAACCTCAACGAGCTATGCTTCAATGGGCCTAGCCGTCCCTGGCTCTGTAGCATCCTCCCTAGCATATCCAGATAAAACAGTTGTAGCAATGGTGGGAGACGGGGGTTTTCTCATGACTGGATTAGAGGTTGCTACTGCTGTTCAATATAATGCTAGGCCAAAGATATTGGTTTTTAATGATTCATCGTACAGGGTTCTCGGTATATATGAGAAGGTGAGGTATAAGAGAGTCACAGAAGCCCTAGTAAAGCTTCCAAATATAGACTATGCATTACTAGCCAGATCCCTAGGGGCTGAGGGTATTAGAATATCTAAGAGAGAGGAGTTGGAGAGTTCTCTAGAGAACGCACTCGCAACCGATAAAGCTGTGGTTATAGATGTGATTATAGACCCCTTTTCAGTTCCTATACCTCTACAGAGGCTCTACGGATTAAATCTTTTAACTCCATAATAAACGTATGGGATTTCTATTATATAATTAATGTAACATTGTGTGTTTCAGAGTTTAAAGCACCGCTTTGCTTTTGTTTTGCAAACTATTAATGATCTACGGCTAATGTGAACGAGATGCCGACCGATCTGCCATGGGATTAGTATGGATTACGTTATAACTATAGCTATTAGGAATCGATCATCTAGGCTTTAATCTCTAGAAGCTTTAGCAACTGCCTCACTATAATTAGCCTCTGTATCTCGCTGGTACCCTCAACTATTGTTCCTATGATTGCGTCTCTGAGGTATCTCTCAACACCAGTTTCGAAATCTACTCCGTAGCCCCCGTGTATCTGTATAGCTTGTCTTGCAATCCACTCCGCAGCTTCTGACGCATATGCCTTAGCCATGCTCGATGCAAGTGCATACTCCGGCCTGTCTTTATCTACTAATGTGGCAGCCCAGTAGGTTAGCAGTCTTGCTGTCTGTAGCTTTATATACATATCTGCTATTTTCTCAGCTATCATGCCATGAGATATTATCTTCTGTCCAAATGTCTCCCGCTTAGAAGCATATTCAAGGGCTCTCTCGAAAGCACCCTGGGCTATGCCTATGCTGCGGGCTGCAACCATTAACCTTGTACGATCGTATGTATCCATTAGAACCCTAAAACCCTCATTAACCCTCCCAACTATATTCTCCTCCGGCACCTTAACATCATCTAGAATAACCTCATAAGGTTGCTCACCTCTAAAACCTATAACCCTAAATTGTTGCCCTATCCTAACCCCCGGCCAATCCCTCTCAACCACAAAGGTTGTTATCCCCCACCATCTCCTCTCGGGTCTAGCGACCTCTGTTCTAGCAGACACGAGCAGGTAATCGGCTTCGCCAGCACCTGTGATAAATACCTTCCTCCCCGATATTACATAGTGATCATTAATCTTCTTAGCACTTGTCTGGATAGCCGCGACATCACTACCAGCGGTTGGTTCAGTATTGGCATGGGCAACTCTAGCCTCACCCCTAGCAACTGGAGGTATATATTTTCTCTTTAAATACTCACTACCCCATCTTAAGATCGGGGTTACGAAGAGTAGCCTTACACCACCAACTAAGGAACCAATCGTGCCTACAGCCCTTGAAAGCTCTTCCACGAGGATAATATTTGATAGCATATCCCCGCCCTGTCCACCATATTCTTCAGGTATTCCAATACCCATGAAGCCTGCTGACACAATATCCCTCCACAGATCTTCAGGTACTCTATTAGATTCCTCAATCTCCCTCCATCTGGGCATAACTTTGGCCTCAGCGAAATCCCTAACACTTTTTCTAAAGAGCTCGTGCTCCTCTCTAAGCTCGATCCTGAAGTCCAGAATACTCTTAAAAGGATCTAACAATTTCCCACCATGTATAAGTTATTTAGCAGCAATATAATAATTAAGGATATAGCTGTGATTTTATTACTAGCTAAGTCATTGGCTAATTGGCTACAATATACTAAGTGTGTGGATATTTTAGGTTTGTTTTAACAAGACTATATGGTGATGCTATGGGCAGGGTCGAAGATATTAAGATCTTCACGGTTGTTGGTGCTGGCACTATGGGACACGGAATCGCTGAGCTCGCCGCTATTGCTGGATTTAAAGTATATCTAGCTGATATAAGCATGGAAGTTCTAGATAGGGCTCTTAATAGGATTAGGTGGAGCCTTAGCAGGCTTGCTGAAAAGAACATTCTAAAGGAGGCTATAGATACTATTATGTCGAGGATCACGCCGGTGGTGAGTGTGAGTATGGATGGCTCCTGGTCACATGATCTAGCTTCAGTCCTATCGCAGACCCAGTTCATTGTTGAAGCGGTTCCTGAGAATTTGGAACTAAAACAGTCGCTATTCGAGTTTGCAGATAAACACACATCTCCAGATGCTATACTCGCTACTAATACTAGTACAATACCTATAACCGAGATAGCCAAGCCGACTAAAAGACCTGAGAGAGTTGTTGGGATGCATTTCTTCAACCCTCCTGTAATCATGCAGCTAGTAGAGATTATAAGGGGGGCTAGAACAAGCGAAGAAACGGTTAGAGTTGCTGCAGAGATAGCTAAGAAGCTCGGTAAGGTACCGATAATAGTTAATAAAGATATACCGGGCTTCATTGTTAATAGAATTCTGTTTAGGGTGAGAGAAGCTTCTTACTATATTGTGGAGAGGGGTCTTGCTAGCGTAGAGGAGGTTGATGCAACAGCATACTATACATTAGGATTCCCCATGGGGGTGTTCGAGCTTCATGACTATACAGGGATGGACGTTTCTCTATCCGCTTTAAAGGCCATGGTTGAAAGGGGTTTTAGGTTTATCTCATATAGATTACTCGAGGAGAAGGTGAAGAGCGGTAAATATGGTGTTAAGAGTGGTGAGGGCTGGTATAAATATCCGGAGCCCGGTAAATATGTTAAGCCTGCTCATAAGAGGGAGCTTGCTGGAAAGGTAGATCCTGCATTACTGTTGTCACTCGCCGTGAACGAGGCTGCATATATCTTGAGGGAGGGCATAGCTTCTAAAGAAGATATTGAGACTGGTGTTAAGCTGGGTCTTAACTGGCCTAAAGGCATTTTCGAGTATGCAGATGAATATGGTATTGACAGAATAGTTGATCATATAGTTAGGATTAGGGATGAAACTGGGTTAGAGCATTTAGAACCGGATCCTCTTCTTGTAAAGATGGTTAAGGAGGGAAAGCTCGGTAGGAAGACTGGTGAGGGGTTCTATAAATACGCCTCCATAGAGGAAATCACTAGAGAGACTATCATTATTAGGAGGGAAAAGCCGATAGCCTGGATAATACTTAATAGGCCTGAGAGGCTTAATGCTCTAAATTATAAGATGATGGAGGAGCTGGGCAGAGCCTTAGATGAGTTGGAGGATGATCCTGATATAAGGGTTATAGTAATTAAAGGTAGCGGCAAGGCTTTCTGCGCTGGTGCTGATGTTAAAGAGCTCTCTGAGCTAACACCGGTGGCAGCCTCTATAAAGAGGTCTAGGAAAGCTCAGGAGCTTCGCTTAAAAATACAGTTTTACACAAAACCAGTTATAGCTGCTATACACGGCTACGCCCTTGGAGGTGGTTTAGAGCTGGCTTTAGCTGCTGATTTCCGGATCGCGTCTGAAGACGCATTATTAGGACAGCCTGAGATTAATCTAGGCTTCATCCCAGGTGCTGGCGCAACCCAGAGATTAGCCAGGATCGTTGGGCCTGCTATTGCTAGAGAGATCATTATGACAGGTGACTTCATACCGGCGGTTGAAGCCTACAGAATAGGTTTGATAAATAAGGTTGTTAAACCAGAGAATTTAGATGAGGAAGCCAGAAACTTAGCACTGAAGCTCGCAGATAAGCCCCCTCTAGCTCTGTTGGCAGCAAAAATGGCTATTGATATCGGCTTAGAATCAGGTTTATGGCCTGGATTAGCGCTAGAATCACAGCTATTTGGACTACTATTCTCAACAGAGGATGTAAAGGAGGGTATATCAGCATTTATGGAGAAGAGGAAACCAAGGTTTGTTGGTAGATAGCCTCAATTCTAGTATCAGACTATTTACTTTCCATCACAAGGTTTAAGGGATAAGATATAATAACTATTATTTGTAGCATTATAAAAGCTGTTTAAAAGCTGTGGGGAATGTTATCTGTTTTACAACTGGAAGCCTCGCCCCTTCAGGGTGGGGAGGAAGTCGGTGAGAATAGCTATTCAGGCAATAACTCCATCCCTATATAGCTCTTCTATTTCGTTTTCACTATATCCAAGCTCTTTTAAAATCTCTCTAGTATGTTCTCCAAGGATGGGAGGAGCTCTCCTGGGTTTTGGTCTATAGCCCTCTATATATCCTGGAAATAGTAGCTGCTTGATATCGCCTAGTCTTTGATGTTTCACAGTACCCACTATTCCTGAGCTCTTTATATGGTTATCTTCTAATACCTCGTCGATCTCATATACGGGTCCGCAGGGAATATCGTTCTCTTCTAGGATCTTTAGCCAATAATCTCTTGGCTTTTCTAGAAAGACCTTTTCAAGTATAGGTATTAATATATGTCTATTCTCGACCCTCTTTGGATTTGTGGAGAATCTTTCATCCTCGCAAAGCTCCTTTAATCCAATAGCTCTACAGAATCTATTCCAGAATCTATCATTGGCTACCCCAACTACGATCCACTTATTATCGGAGCATTTAAAAGCTTGATAAGGGACTACGGACATGTGACCACTGCCATATCGCTTAGGCTTTATGCCTGTAAGGGCATATGATAGTATCATGTAACTCATAGTATAAATCGATGATTCGTATAGAGAAATTTCTATAGAGGTGCCCCTGCCGCTTTTCACCCTATTTAAGAGTGCAGACAGTATGCTTATAGCTGCATATAGTCCGGCAAACATATCGAAAAGCGCGAAAGCAGCCCTAATAGGGGGTCCCCCCTCCTCACCTGTTGTCATCATGAAACCGCTCATGCCTTGGATTATCACGTCGTATGCAGGTTTGTGCTCATATGGGCTTTTAGAGCCGAAGCCCCTTATACTACAATATATTATATCATCCTTTATACTTCTGAGAGTATCATAATCTATACCCAGCTTCTTTGGAACATCAGCTCTGAAATTCTCTATAATAACATCGCTTGTCTTAACAAGCCTATATATTATCTCTCTTCCCCTATCTTTTCTAAGATCTACTACAATACTTCTCTTATTACGATTGACAGAGAGAAAATAGGCGCTCTCACCTCCAACGATAGGAGCCCATGTTCTACCCTCATCCCCTCCAGGAGGTTCAACCTTGATAATATCAGCCCCCAGATCGCCTAGTATCATTGTAGCAAATGGCCCTGCAAGGGCCCTAGTAAAATCTAATACCCTGATCCCCTCTAATAACATGATATATAACCCCCAAAGCTTTGTTCATTTTAAGGATATATAAAGCTAAATTCATCTCTAGCATTAAAATATTAATTTAACTTTAACTATTTCATCATATTTACCTTTTGCATTACATGTCGCAGACATTATTAGCTGACTCACTTTTCCCTAACGCCAAAAAATATTGGGAAACCCTCCTTCATCTTAACAGTTATCTTTACAGGATCCCCCATGTTTATGTTATTATCAAACTCGCAGTAGATCCTGAAACCCTCATCAAGCTCAGCTATACCGTAGGCAACAACTCCATCCTCTCTGTAGATCCTTGTTATAGCGTAGACCTTTCCCCTCATCGAGCTCTTCATGATCTCTAGGTCGCTAGACCCACATTCTGGGCATCTATGGCGGGGAAAGAAATAGACTTTACCACATTTCCTGCACTTTATATATGGAAGACCTCCTTCTTCCATTATCTTTCGATATATATGTTTAATCTCCTGTAGGCTCACCATTTCCTCTCACCTAGTACCATGGTTGCTGCGTGCTGTGCGTGAGCTCCTCCAAGGGCTGTGATGAAGATCATATTTGCGCCCTTAACTTGATGTCCTGTAGCCATGTTATTGAGTTGCAGGAGAGCTTCTTCCAGGAGTATGGGTCCGCTCATATAGGCTGTCTGTCCCACGTTTAGCGAGCCTCCTCCAGTGTTTATCGGGATCTCTCCTTTATAAGTCGTATCGGTTGATTCAAAGAACTTACCAGACTTCCCCTTATCTACTAGCCCGATATCCTCGACCAGCATCATAACCATTATTGTGAATGCGTCGTAGAGTTGGAATGCATCTACTTTATTGAGAAACTGTCTCGCGTCCTTAGCGCTTTCCACAGCTGCTGAGTAAGTTATGTCGGGGTTCTCGGCGAGGAGGTTGTTTCTATGGTATTCTCTATAATATAGTATATCGATCTCTCTTAGACCAGACCTCGAGATCTTTTTACCCACGATAAAAGCATAGAATGAATCTATAGTCATAGCTATTTCCAATAGGTGGAGGGGATCCGAGACGATTCTGGATCCCAGAACATCCTGAATCGTTATGGGGTTCCTGAAAATAGCCTTCTCATTACTCAAAGCATTATATCTCTGCTTAACTGCTACTAGAGCCCTCTGCTCATCAGCAACACCGTAAACATGCTTATATACCGAGGCTATCAATGCATACTCCGAGATAGGGCTCATATTTCTAATCCCAACCAGATATTCGTCAAACGGTGTTTCCTGCACAATACTCCTCTGATAATGGAGGGGGGAAGACCTGAATTCCCTAGCCTTTGAGGACTTCCCCCCAAATATGCAGAGCACATTCTCAGCCTCACCGGCTCTCACAGCCTTATATGCCCTATATATCGCTGATAAAACCGATGCTCCCCCTATATCTACGGTATCAACATATCTAGCCTTCACACCCAGGTAGTGACCAACCTGCGATGGTATATACCGAAGATGCGGCTTTCCATCATACGCCCCGGGTATATAATTTGTAATGATCCCATCAATATCCTTCATACCCAACCCAGCCATCTCGACAGCTCTATATACAGCCTCTGCCATAAGCTCGAAAGTCTCTCCATCAAATCTCTTAAAGGCTATGCTCGAAAACCCAACTATCAAGCCAATAAACCCCGGAGAATATTAAGATACGATAAATAAATTTTAAGTATATAGACATAGTTATAATAGGGTGAACAAAGCTTTAATGGCTTGGAGATCTATAAGCTCGATGATCATGGAGAGAGAAAAGATTATGAATGGCGGGGAGAGTCATTTTGCCTCTGAATAATATAAGGGTTCTGGATTTAACACATGGACTAGCAGGCCCAACCGCTACACAGATCCTAGCTGATCTTGGAGCTGAAGTTATAAAGATTGAGAGACCTGGCAAAGGCGATATATTTAGAGAGTCAGCTCTTCTAGGTCCCTCAATGTTTATCCCTTTCAACAGAAATAAGAGGAGTGTATGTATAGATCTGAAAAGACCTATGGGGAGAGATCTTGTTTTAAAGCTAAGTAGTAAGTGTGATGTATTTGTTGAAAATCTAGCTCCTAGTAGTACTAAGAAGCTCGGACTGGATTATGAAACAATTCGTGAAATTAATCCCAGAATTGTGTATTGTAGCATAACCAGTTTCGGTAGTGGGCCCTATGAGGAGCTCCCCACCTTCGACCCTGTTATAGAGGCTATGTCCGGTTTCATGTCGGTCACGGGATTTCCGCCTGATAAGTATGTGAGGGCAGGGGTTACGTTCCTAGATATAATGGCAGGCATTATAGCGGTTAATGGGATACTAGCAGCTCTTCTCAGAAGAGAGAAATATGGAGTAGGGTCCTATGTTGAAGTCTCATTAGCAGATATAGGACTATTTACTATGTCTTACTGGATAACATATTATAAGGAATTTGGGAGAGTGCCTGAGCCAATAGGCCAGGGAAGCCTTGCCTTCGGAGCTCCTAGCCGGCTCTTCAAGTTGAAGGACGGATATTTATATGTCGCTGCCTTGACAGATGAACACTGGGAAAGATTTTGTAAGGCCCTAGGATTTGAGGATCTTGCTAGAGACTCAAGATTTAGGACAGCTGTAGATAGAGCTATGGGAAAGAGTGAGCTTGAAGAGGAGTTAGCAAAGAAACTAGCATCTATGGGAGTGAAAGAGACTTTCGAAAAACTTGTAAAGGCAAGAGTACCAGCAGGCCCTTTATACACTGTTAAAGAGGTATTTGAAGATCCTCATTTTTCGCAAAGAAGGTTAATAAAAGAGCACATATATATGGGAAAAATATATTACGCCCCTATCACACCACTAAAAATTGGAAACAAGTATGTTGCAGATCAGGGAACAGTTCCAAGTCTCGGAGAGCATACAAAGGATGTTTTAACAGAGCTTCTCGGCATATCTGGCTCGGAGCTGGAAATCTTAAAAAAGGATGGTGTCATATGGTACCCCCCACAGCCCTAGCTTACCCTTAGCTTCTAATTTTTCAATGTAGCTTTTTGCTCTGTAAGGGAACATAATTATAAGTAATTATACAAGTCCTGGTTCCTTAAGATAGGTCGCAAAAGATCTTTTTTATATTTTTAAGGTATCTACACACTCTTATGATGTTTTTTGATCCTCTTAAGGCATATCGCTAATTTCATTATATCATAGCACTTTTAATCCTATAGTAGATCACTTGGTTTAGCATCAAGGGCTTGGGGATCGAGCTGTTAGTTTACTCCTAATCCCATCTGGGATCATTATTTCATATGTCTCCCCCTTATCTCTAAAAATGCCTCAAGAAACTGTTTTGGGTTTCATAAAAGTTTATAAGGGTTGTTATATTTCTTTGTGGAGCCCCGAATGCGGGTGGGGATAGAGACCCAAGTGGGGCTCACATAGAGAGTAGGGAAAACCAGTATGCGGGGGTTCCCCCCACAGCAATGAACCTGAGGAAACAATGAAAGTGGAGCTGTGGGTAGGGGTCGCCCAAAGCGGGTTGATGCAGATGATGCTACGGGGCAATGAAAGCCCTGCCCGATACGATGAAACCAAGGGAAGAGGGCTTGGCAAAAACCAAGCCCAATGAAACCCAAACCCCTGATTTCTGAGCCTTCAAACCTATATACTTATTATTCACATTTATATACTTATATGTTCACAAAAAATTATATGAATACTCCGCCTAAAGGGCGAGACTTTTTTATTTTAATGTCTGATAGCTTTGTGAAACTCAGCTCTAGAAGTGAGATATATAAACTTTTCTGTATATAGGATACTTAATATGTATTCTTATATGCTGCTTTTGAATGTTTTTAGATCGCGTGTACTGATAGGTAGCAAAATAATGTTCAAGTGATGTTCTAAAAACGGAATTATGATAAGGCTGAAGGTTCAGAACCCACCTATGATAGAGAAAAGGAGATATAGATAAGTTGTAAAAGTTAATTAGATGGTCTCTTAATCGATCTGATGATGTATATGTTTATTATGAGGATCGCTGTTGCTAGTAGGACTTTTGCATAGATTGGTGTTGCTATCAATGCCGTGATTGCTAGTGCTGTTGATATGGGCAATGCGATTAGACCCCTAAGCCCTATACTTATCCTTAGCATCGCTATTAGTGCTGGTGTTGTTAGGCCGAATGCTGTTGAGAATATTATGAATGATGTTAGCAGCGCCTCTGGGGATGGTGTGAGTATCTGTGGGTTTATTAGTATTATTATTGGGAGTATGTAGATAGGCATTCCCAATATGAACATTCTACCCATTATCTTTGTAGCTTCGGCCCCGGCTATGCCAGCAGCTACTATAGCTGAGATAGATGTTGGTGGTGTGAACTCAGATATAGCTGCTAGGTAGAATGCAAAGAAGTGTGCAGCCCACTTATCAATCCCCAGGGATACCATGGCAGGGATTAGGAGGACAGCTATAGATATATATGTTGCAACAGCAGGAAGCGCAAGGCCCATTAGGAATCCGAAGAAGTATGTGATAGCCACTAGGAGCCAGAGGGATTCTCCCGTGATCCCCAGCACTAGCCAGTTGAAGTCCTGGATAAGTCCCACGGCAGTTATCATGTTAACCATGATCCCCAGCGACGCTAGTAGTAGTACTACATCTATAGTGGATCTCGCACCACCATCAACACCTCTCAAAACATTTGTCAAGAGATCCTTAGCAATCTGCTTAAAACCAGACCCTCTAGCAACCCTATAGGCAATGTGTAGTGGTATGAAGTATAATGTGAATGCTATCAATGTGTAGTAAACAGCTGTTGGTAGCTCGTAACCAGCAACACCTATCAAAATAATTAGGATAGCTATGCATATTATAAAACCTGCGAAGTTAGCATAATCAACATAGCTGATCTCGCCCCTCCCAACCTCCACACCACGGTTTTGCCTCGAATCCACATATATTCTTGAAACCGTATATATCAAAAGCATTGTTGCTAGGACATATGCGATAGCTATGAAGAAAGCCCTGACAACAATATCCCAGTATGATACCCCTAAGAAGGATGGCATTATGAATGCAACAGTGCCCATGATTGGTGGCATTATATATGCAGTTATGCCTGAGACCGCGGCTATTGTGCCAGCCCATTCTGGGGGTATACCGATCCTCTTCATAAGGGGTATAGTAACGCTACCAGTAACTGCTGTATCGCTCGCAATGCTCCCAGTAACTGTTCCTATGAAGCTGCTTAGAATGGGGTTGGAGAGGGGTATCAGCGTTGCTCTTCTAATGAAGCTTATAATGATCCTTCCTATAGAGCCCAGGATTCCGAAACTCTCCATAAATGCTAGCAAAAATAGTATTGGGGCAATGATCTCAAGCCCTATCGTAGCTAGTGTTCCGAACACACTTGTTAAGCCTGTCGTTTCTAGGGTGTTTGATGTTATATATCTGACCCATGGGAGACCTAGGTGGAAGAATGGTTCTGGGAGTAGTCTGCCAACATATGGTAGGTCGTATATGAATAGTGCTATTATTATGAAGAAAAGCACTTTGTGAACGATCCTTACGTAGTTCAGGGTTAATAGCAGTATTATGGACGCGACTAAAAGATCCGGATTTGAATAGTTAAGAGCATATACCAGCCTCTCATAGCTCGTATATAGATAGAGCCCCGATATGATCAGCGATATTATTAATATGGCTAGCAAGGCTTTTCCCAGGATACCCAGCCTTCCTCTATAGCGGTGATAGTAGAATGCAGCAAGGATTATGGGTACTGTTAGATAGGTGTACTGTAGGGCTATTAGATACTTCATTATAAGGTATAGAAAAATAACTATGATGAATATCGTTAGCTCGAACCCGTGTTCTGAAAAAAAGGTCTGTATATTTTTAAAACCGATTCTATGCACCCATATCCCCTACCCTACTTAGCTATTCTCTTATCCCATTCAGGCTTCCAGGCATTATACTCTTTGAGAAGCTTAGCAGTCCCTGGGTGGATAGGCACCTCAGGAGGTAGTAGTGATATAGCTCTTACCAGAACATTTACAGGATCCTTGGCAAACAGTTTGAGGTATGCATGCTGCTCGGCCAGCTTATCCTTATTTTCTATTAAATGTTTCAACATCTTATAAACAAAGTCCTCAGGCAGAATGTCGGGGGTGGTGTGCCAGCCTGTATATTCTACTAGACAGAACATGCGATCAACACCCATAGGCTTAGTCCAGTTAACAGCAGAAACAGGTAGCCAGGTGAAGCCTAGCCCTGCCTTCATAACTTTTTCCGCATCCTCAGGGCTTGGATTTATAATCACAAGATCCATCTTAGATAGAAACTCAAGGGTTCCAGGCGATGCCAGGCCTGCGGTACCATGGATGCCTATAGTAACTACTTCCCCTCTCTTTATAGCATCACCCTGCTGAGAGCTATATACTCCCAGCTCGATATGGGAAACCTTTATGCCCAGTAGCTGGAGAGCCTGCATAAGAATTCTGTGGCTCATCCAGCCACTGGTAAATATAGAGACCTTTTTCCCATCGAGATCCCTCCAAGAGTTAATACCCAGCTTCCCTTTAAGCTCTGGCGTCGTAGCAAGGCAGAAGACAACGTCATATAAGGCTGAGGTAAAGGCGGGTAGCTTTGCACCCTGGGGCAGAGTATCGAATGGGGGTTCGCGCTTCCACGCCGGGCCCAAAGCGATTGTTCCTACATATGCAAGTTCAATATTACCTTGAGCGAATTGATTTACATTGATCGGGTATCCTCCAACTGGGTATGTAGATATAGATATATCTGGGAATATTTTCTTTAGCTCATTAGCAAGTATAGAGCCTAGAACATAGCCTACCGAGCCAGCTTCAGTAGTACCGATCCTAATAGCTGTTACCTTCACTTCAGGCGTTTTTGTGGGTGTAGCTATGGGGGTTTGCGGGGTTATTATAGGGCTGAGGCTTGGTGTGGGGCTGGGCGTTGCTATAGCTACTCTCTGCTGGCTGGACACCATATAGTAGCTAGTAACACCAGCAACCACAGCGACTACAATTATTAACGCTATTACAATGCCCATCATCTTTGATAGAGCCTGAGAAACCCTCACCCTATCACCTCCAATACGCTATGGATTCTCAAAAATATAAGCCTATATTCTTCTAATAAAGTTATCAAATTTAATATGATGTAAATGATCCTTCTGCATTGTATAACCCTTATAGCTGTGTTTTACCATATCAAGAATAATAACTAGAGGTTTGAGGGAGAATAGATTATAGAAGAACTTTTATTTATGCTCTTTTATTCTTCTTGTGGAGGTAGTAAGTGTGTTATATGAGATAAGGGATAGGGTTTCTATTGTTACCGGCTCAGGTAGGGGTATTGGTAGGGCTATCGCTGTTAGACTCGCTATGGAGGGTTCTAAAGTTGTTGTTAATGCTAAGAGGGGTTTGGAAGAGGTTCTAGAGACTGTTAAGATGATAGAGAGTGTTGGGGGTGAGGCTATATATGTGATGGCTGATGTTGGTACGAGGGAGGGGTGTAGGTTGCTTGCAAGTAAGGCTGTTGAGAGGTTTGGAAGGATAGACATACTGGTTAACAATGCTGGCGTAGGTTTATACTCGGAGTTTGAGAATTTAAGCGATCCTCTTATAGATAAGCAGATATCGGTTGATTTTAAATCTGTTGTATATTGCTCTCAGGAAGCGTTACCATTTATGAAGAATGGAGGCGTAATTATTAATATATCATCGATAGCAGCCATTAAACCCTCTAAAGGCCTCTCAATATATAGCGCTATGAAGGCTGCAGTAGCAAATCTAACAAGGGCCATGGCCCTAGAGCTGGCCGATAAAGGGATAAGAGTTATCGGCATAGCACCAGGGTTTGTTAGGACAAAGATGGGGCTGAGCTACTTCAAATTAAAGAACATAGACCCTAGTGAGTGGGCTAAGAAGCATACATTAACTGGAAGGCTAGTAGAGCCTGAGGAGGTGGCAGAGTTGGTAGTATCGCTCATAAAGATCCCATCGATAACGGGGGAGACGATAGTAATAGATGGTGGGGAATCTCTAGCTGTATTTAAATGATACAACACCACGAGCTATAGATCTCTGTAGAACCTCAACGATTATATCTTTTAAAATACTAGCACTGCCCTACCTATGACCCTCCTACTAAGAAGATCATTTATAGCCTCATTCATACTCTCAAACCCATATTCCCTATATATGGCCTTTATAACATTACCATGTATCAGCTTTATCGCTTCGTCAACCTCTTCCTTGTATGGGCTGCTGAACCTACTATCCTGTGCTCCCTCATAATGGTTAGTACAGGTCTTTTAATTAGTGTCCCCTCTCTGGGTAGCGCTCTTAAACCCTCATTAATGGTCTCGGAGCCCACGAGCTCCATAACAACGTCAGCATCCCTAACATATTTTGTGAAATCCCTCGCAATTATTACCTCATCCGAGAACCTCTTAACCACCTCCACTATACCCCCAGAAGTTACCGAAATTATAACTGAAAGCTTCGCCATTTATGGCTGGATGAATAGAGAGATTTATAGGTTTTGTTAATCCTGATCTTTTGGGGAAGCTCTATGGCTTCTGGCGATGAGGGGTTGCTAACCCTCTCGTCGATCGGAATGAGGGTTAGTCCCGAGCCAGGAGCCATAGAGCTCCTCAAGAGATACAATATAGCTCTTAACTATGCTATAAACAAGATATTAGATAATAATCTAAAGAATTTGAAACAGGCTCACAAGATATTGTATAGAGATCTTGTTGAGAGATTTAACCTTCCATCTAGAATAGCACTTGATTGTTATAGAGATGCTATCAATGCTTCTATATCCGGGATCAGGATATAGGATCAAAGATGGCTATGTAGAGATCATTGGTGGAATAAGGCTTAGAATAATTGGTTGGGACAGAAGATATGATGATTATGGGAATAGAGAGGCTAGACTAGTATATAGAAGAGACAAGATGTTTCTATGGATTTCTAAGAAAATACCTAAGCCTAAGAAATACACTCCTGTAGATGTCATTGGTGTAGATGTTAATGAACATAAGATTGTCTATGGAGATGAGATCATTAATATTGTGAGAAATACTGCAATAGATAGAGCATATAGATACACTAGGCTTGCTGAAAAGCTTCAGAGAAGATATTCATCACCAAGATATCTAGCATGGAGAAGGAGAAGAGGGATTCTTAATAGAATAAGATCTTATCATGAGAAGGCTAGAAACATATTAAACGATTGGACAAGAAAGATATCTCTAGAGATAGTTAGGCTGGCTAAAGAGCTTAGATATGCTATCTCAAGAGAAGATCTCAACAACCTAATAAAATCTCTGAGAAAACTTCCCAAGGATCATAAGAGAAAACTTATCATAATGGGATACTCAAGGATCGAGAAATGGATTGATTGGCAGGCAGAGAAACACGGTGTGCCACTTGCCATAGTAAACCCAAACGGAACATCATCGGAGTTCCCCCATATGCAACTACAAAGGATTAGAAGAGGTCGGCTATAGAAGACTTAGAGGTTCGAGATGTGGTTTTGAGGCTGATAGAGATGTGATTGGAAAGCTAAATGTTAGGAAAAAAGGATTGAGAAAGCTAAAAATAGTTCCTCGTGGGGGATCTCTGACCCCCCTCACTGCCCCCCAAATGACAGATGTAAACCCGAATAGATGGGGGAACCAATGAACAGCTAAAGATATATTAGGATTGAAAGCATTATGATAGTAGAACCACAAACCCTCCCGCATCAGCGGGTGGGGTGGAGATTGAAAGGGGAGGAGGTCAGCCAGGGGTAGTTTCTCCTAATAGATGATAGCCTCGTAGCCTCGGGGCTTCCGGCTCTATTATTCCTGAGTCAGAGACTATGGTTTCTACTAGGGAGTTAACCCTTATAAACCTCGCGCCGGAGGCAACTGCTATGGAGTAGGCCTCTCTAGCGGAATTTCTCAGCATATTCACCCCAACCTCTATCGAGGCTGTCTTGACTATGCTTCTTACTACTATGCTCATAAATGATATAGCCAGAGGGTCCAGAACCCTCTTTCTATAGGGATGATCTCCATAGTTCTCAATCATCACTGCATCGTATCCCAGATGCTCCAGAAGCCTGGCCTCGGAAACAGCCCTGCCTATGATCTCCTCTAAATCATGCTCAGCCTTAGAATCTATATAGGGAAGTCTTGGAAGATGGATCGTGCCTATCACTAGATATCCAGCCACTTCCACCCCTAGCTAGCTATGCATAGAAGAGAAGATAATAATAGGGTTCTCTATCCTTATAATCTATACAATCTATACAACACTTCGAGGATCTTGCCATCTAGATGAATTAGTCTAAAAAGGCATCTCCATAGAGCTTTCCTTATTTCATATTATTATAGTTAATTCATAGATAGCCTAGGAGTTTTCCGAGCTCATTTCCAAGGAATGCCGAGTGTTTCTCCAGATCCTTCCTAGATGCTGCGATCAATCCTCTAAGATGATCACTTTCAGTCTCGATCTCGACAGTTTTTAGTCTCACTATGGCATATGTAAGGGCTTCGTTGACCTCTAAAAGGAATAGTGCCTCTCTGGAAATGCTCTGGTACTTCTTAATCAGCTCGCCCACAGCACACTCTAGGTGTGCGAAGCCTAGGTTCTCGATCACGACGAATCTCTCACCTCTATAACCTGCTCTCCGCATATCCCGCACTTCCAGATCTTATAGTTGCTCATCTGGCTAACCCCCCAACGTAAAAGGTGAAGCTCTCATATACAAAGATCCAACCTTTTCTTCATAAACATGGCTATTAGGCTATGAGTTAAAAATTTAAGTCTATCTATATATAAATATTATGGGGGCGGCGCGGACGGGAGAACCCCCGTGACCGGGGTTCGAATCCCCGCCCGGCTACCACTATATTTGTATTAATTTTGTAAAGTTCACAATTAACAGCATAACTATCTTTAATTCTTCTACCGCTATGAGGAATATTCACAAGCTCTTCACTATAGCGGTGAAAGCGGTTGAAGAGTCTATAAAGAACTCTATGAAAAGCTCTGACCTTCTCCCCGCCCTAAAGAACGATACTCTCGGCTGTAAGATCTGTTTAAAGCTTGTTTAAAGAATCATATTAGAAACCCAATAATTTACTTTCTCTAGGGGCTAGAGAGTCGTGATGGCTGAGGGCGGCAATTACCTGTATAAAAGATATCGATACCTGCTCTCAGGTGAGCAGCATAATAACTCCTGGAATTTGATCTCTAATCCCTCAAAGCCTTATCCATAAACCTCTCATAGCCTTATATGCTTTAACTTTATAATACTGATAAAGCCATAAAGTGTACATCATAGGGATGTTGAAAAGTACCATATATAGTTTCTTATATGGTATTGTATTACTCTTAATATCACTTAGTGATGTATTATGAGGGCTAGGGGTATTATGGATATCCCATAGATTTTCTATTTGGTGGTTGTTTTGGTTATTATGTATGTATGCAGAGGCTGTGATACAATTATATATCAATTCTCTAGAGTTGGGCAGGATAGCTTTGGGCTTCCAACTCCTCAAGAGCTTAGGGGTAGGGTTTCCAGTAAATGCCCTAGATGTGGGAGAGAGCTAGGTGTCCCAGGGGTTAATGATGTGATTATTCTTAGGAGGGGGGAGGCGAGGAAGATCCTTAGAAGGGCTTCTTAATAGATATCGCTTCTACTAGCCTATTCACTATATAGCCTCTCATCATATGATCCTTCTTATAGATTCTCATCATCTCCAGAATCTCTTCAATATCAACCCCAAAGATCCAGCTGGCCTTTCTCAGAATAAACCCTCCGATAAACCTTGGCAAGTTGCTTGGATATGGCTTCAGAGTAGCTGATTCAAAGTCTATTATTTTCACGGCATATGGGATGCCATGGTGAAATATAATGTGCTCCCTCGGATCTCCTATTTCCAGGTGATCTATGCCGAGGGAATCTAATATATGTAGAGCCTTTAAGGTGCTTGAGATCGCCGACCTTAGATAGGGATCATCTATAGCCCCCCTTTTAAATAGTTCGAAAGCTCTGCCAACGCTAATTCCAGAGATATATTCCATCAATATGTAGTCATCACCATAGCTGAAGACCCTGGGAGCTATATAGCTTCCCATGAGAAGCTCGAGGATATAGCCCTCTAGAGCTAGGCTATCCCTCTTAGATCTAGCTCTTCTAATCTTGAGAGCGGCTTTAGAACCGTCGGGTCTAGAGACTAGGAAGACTCTTGAGGAAAAACCTCTACCGATCTCTTGAGACCTTTTCAATGGATCTAAAAGTATTTTGAACCCTAGCTTTTCTACAGTAGTTACTATGGATTCACATGTTCTAACTAGATCTTCAGGGCATATTTGGGATCTATTTAGCTCTGCAGCAGCGTCCATCAAAGCCCCCAACATATCGATCCAGAGCAGCCTATTATCCGTAAGAACACATCATAGATGCCCAGGGATATATAATGTTTAAAGACCTCTCGTTAGAAAAACATAGCATTAATAGCAAAAAATATAGCTTTTCTAAACTAAGATTTGTAAGAAATAGGTGATCCGGTATGAAGAAAATCATTGAGAAAATAGGTGATAGGCTTCTATACTATGAACGCACCTTAGATAGGTGTAAAGGCTATATAATATCCTCATCAAGGGCAATGAAGCCTGTAAAGTGTCTGAGATGTGGGAATGTGTTTGCATATCCAGATGATAGCTCGCTCGCTAAGTGCCCCACCTGCTATGGAGATCAAATTGTAGATGCAACACCCTCTGATGTTGCTGAACACGCTAATAGATATTGCTGGAGCCTATATGGGAAGTACATAGCATATTTAAGGGCTGTTAGACATGTTTCAGAGAAGATCTGCTCGAGGAAGATAGATTGCGAATTTAGAGAGGCTAGTGATGAGATGGAGATACATCTAGAGAGATATACGAGGTACCTTAGATTCCAGCTCGAAACATCTAAGGGATCTATATTGGTTAACGCTAAAGGGGTTAACTATGAGATACTAGATCTAATAAACATGATTTCCAAGGCTGTTGTCGAGAAAAGGGAGATCCTTTTAGAGGGAGGCATAACCTATATATACTATCTCACATACTATGAGAACACAGATGTGGGGCATGAAACGCTATTGAAAGAGGGCTTCCTAGATCTAACATACTATAGAAGATATCTAGAGAGCCTTGGATATAATATATATGGTGCGTCGGGATCTATAGCCAAGATCGTAGACCTCAAGAAAGGAGCAATAATAGCTCCAGCCTAGCTATGGGAAGCGGTAGCTTATCCCTCAATAGATATATAGTATCTTCACACTAATCAATTACCTCGGAGAGGTGTTTGAAGGGCCTATTAATAGTGTTAGAAGGGCTTGACGGGGCTGGGAAAACAACGGTTGCCCTCGAGATCGTTGATATGTTATCTAGAAAAGGCTACAGGGCTCTCTACACCTACGAACCATTTGACAGCCCATTTGCCCAGGCCCTCTCCAAGGTTAAGTCAGAACTCTCTCTAAGCCCCCTCATAGATGCCCTTGCAATGACCTGTGATAGGGCTTATCATGTTGAGACAACCGTGATACCCCATCTCGAGAAGGGCTATGTGGTTGTTATGGATAGGTATTTCTACAGCACTATAGCCTATCAAGGGGCCATGGGTCTTGATCTAGAGTGGCTCAGGATCCTTAATAGCGTCTTCATAAAACCAGATCTAGCTATATACCTAGATGTAGAGCCCGAGGAGGGGCTCAGAAGATCTAGGGCTAGGAAGTGGGTTTTCTATGAGAAGCCGGAGATCCTTAGAAGAGCCAGAGAGATCTACATAGAGATGGTTAGGAGAGGAGAGCTAGCCATGGTAGATGCTATGAAGTCTAAGGAAGAAGTTGTGAGGAGTGTGTGGAAATATGTGGAGGAGCTTCTCTCAAGGGTTGATAAGGGTTAGGAGTTTTGTAAGATCCAATAGCACCTCGAAATATTTCAAAGCATTTCCGCTATTGAATATAATAATAGTTTCACCCCTGTTCACAAAGCGTTTCCCCGCTAACGGTATTTGATGTTATTTGTGAATATTTGTATTTCCGTTAGAGGGGTTGCACCTAGGCTCGGGATCACCAGCTTCGCCCGAGCTGCATGGGTACCTGTAGAGCCCAACGCCACGGGGCTCCCACCTGATTTGAGGTATTTCAAGCCGATGTTTATAGCTCCTATAACATTTCTATCTATTGTTAATCTGTTGCTCAGCCTTGCTTGCCTCATCTGTATCTTTATAACCTTTACCCTTCTACCCCATCTCAGCGCAATGTGAGTTACAGAGGAGGTATATCTCTTGATAGGCTTATCGCTAAATGGATCTTTTGATGGGGGTATGCCTCTGACTCCTCAAAAACATGTAATGGCTTGTTATTCAACACCTCCACTAGTTTTGAGGCGCAGCACTGGTGGATCCTATGCCTCAGACTCTTCCTAGCATTGCTGGCCATTCTATCCTTACCTCTATGGGTATTCCCAACAACTACTGTGGCACTATATTTTCTAGCGATCTCCTCGATAATCCTAGCTGTTTTATAGATAACATCCCCCTCCCTCTCACGAAGTCTTCTAAGTGATTTCCTAGCATCTCTATCTCTAGTGGATCTGCCTTCTGTTATCCTTCTCCTCTTCTCAGAATACGCTATAACGATCATGCCAATATTAGTTTCAACCCTATAGACCTCATGTAGCCTTCTATCCACAAAAACAGCTAGGGTAGTATTGTTCTCATTTATATCCACTGCAACAGAGTTATCCGGGTTATAAGATACCTCGAATTCTCTTACAAGAGTTAGATATATGAGGATCTTCCCATCAGTTAGCTTCAATCTTAGCTCGCTTGATGGCTTCCAATTGTTATAGAGATATCTATGTAGATGCTTATTGTTTCTATAGACTATCCTATTCCATTCTCTATGTGTTCTAACCTCTATAGCTCCTTCTCTCAATCTCTAATCCTGGGAATCAGAGTAGATCAGTGTTACGCTCCTTATCACAGGCTTATCTTTTTCTGTCTCTCCTTTCCTCTTCTTCTTTTTGAATGACCTAGCCCTTCTAATGGCATATCTCTATAGCACCCCTTGATAATCCTCGTGGGAAGCTATGGATATTCCTCTCTAAACCTGTTATAGAAGATCCTTTGTAAAGTGGGTTGAGAAGCTCTATGCTCTAGAGCATAGTCAATCATAACATCCAGCATCTCCCTATATGCATCTTCAATCTCTCTAAGTGCTTGCCTTCCAAACCTATTAACCCAGCCCTCCAGTATAACAGTTCTCCTGAGGATCTTTGTGAGCTTCTCCACATCTAATCAAATAATTAGAGATAACCAGAGATATTTAAACTTACAGTCAGTTCTGCACCAGCCTATTTAGATCCTTTCTATTGAGCTTAACCTTAACAACTTCGAGATCGTATATAGCTAGTAAGGGACCCCCACAAGCTCCGCATACATCATAGATACCCTTTTCTCATATCGAGCTCCGCATCTCATGCATAGAAAGCCCGACAGGTTATGCTGCAACTTCCCACCTATACGAGCATATGCCTTGGTATTATATGTATTTTATTATTGATTTAGCATATTGGTCGTTTGAATCGATTTTGCGAGCAATACCAATATATAAGCGGTATAGGATAAGAAATTAGGAGAGATCCGTCTGGAATTGACTTAGATGATGAGGCTCGAAAGGGCCGTAGTGATGCGGTGCCCGCGCAGGTCTGATCTATACCTAGATCCTCGACATGCTTATAGGCTATACATCTAACCTCTACTAGGGGGTATTTTGTCCCAGCACCCCATAGAGGCTCTGAGAGTGGCTCTCAAAAACCTAGATGCAAGTGTGGAGGCTGGTAGAAGGGGTGTTAAGGTATACGAGCTCTCCGTTGTAGGATCTATAAAGGAGGTCATAGGATATGGGGAGAAGGTCCTTGAAAAGGGTCTATGCCTCTCAACATCTAGGGAGATAAAGACAACGGGCTATATATGTGAGGGTAGATGGGTTATCGTCAAATCAGGCGATCTTCTCTCGATCTCTAAGGTGGGGAGCGATATAGCTATATCTCTTAGAGGTGGGGAGTTCGTTGTCATGAGAGGTGGTACGGGAATCGTTATCGGCCCCAGCTATCTCAGGATCTCCATAGACGGCTATTCGGAGGAATATAGCTTTAAAGAATATAGAGAGGCTGCGAGGAAATCCCATCTATTTAAAAAGGTGATCCCAGCAGCCCTCGACGCACTTAGGAAGGCGGATGAGAGCTTTACTAAGTGTGCAAAGCTATATAGAGTGAAATGCTGAGACTCCGGTCCTCTCTATTTTTAGGTGAAAATCACCTTGGTAATACAGCATCAAAGGTAATATTCTTCCTAGCGCTCTATATCTGAGAGAAATTGCTGGAGGTGCATCCAGGAGTAGAGCTTGTGGTGGATACACCCTATATCTATCTAAGGAGATATAGAGCCCTTGTAATAGCAGATGCACATCTAGGCTTTGAAGAAGCCATGGCCGAGGCAGGGCTTTTCCTGCCTAGGGGGCAGCTAAAGCAGCTTATACAAGATATAGAGTTTGCCTTCAACACCATCGACATTGGGGTGGTGATTATTGCTGGAGATCTGAAGCATAGATTCGATAGGCTGGGATCTCAGGAGAGGAGGGAGATAGAAGAGGTTATGAATCTATTAAAGAAGAAAGGGGTTGAGGCGGTGTTTGTGAGGGGTAATCACGATAACTATGCATCAATAGTTACATCTAGATATGGTGTTAATCCCATCCCCCACTATAGGCTAGGAGAGATCCTCGTGATCCACGGTCACCAGAGCTTCGAGGAAGCTGGGGGAGAGGATCTTTTAAAGGGTGTAGAGCTCGTGATATATGGGCACGAACATCCAAGCATATCTATAAGCGATAGGCTAGGTAAAGTGGCTAAGTTCCCATGCTTCCTCGAAATCCCACTAAAAATAGGTGAAAGAATCATCAAGGGGCTTGTAGCACCAGCAGCCGGCAGCTACCAAGCAGGCTCACCGATAACAACTATAAGGAATAACTACCTCTCGCCAATAACAAGGAATAACGGTGATATTGAGAATATCAAGCCATATATACTCGCCAGGGGAGAGGGGATCTTCGAACTACCCACGCTAGGATATATGCAGGATCTCATATAGAGAATTCGAGCAGTATCATCTAAATAGCATCTAAAATAAAGTATTATAGAATAGGTGGGCATAATAGCTACCCCCCAATACACATCCTGGGAACCCCTTATAAGGGATATACTTGGGTGCACCAAATGCAGGCTTCATCTCTCCAGGAGAAATGCCGTTCCCGGAAGTGGGAGGGTAGACGCAGAGATCCTATTCATAGGCGAGGCTCCAGGAGCCACTGAGGATGAGATGGGCCTACCATTTGTAGGGGCTGCGGGGAAGCTTCTGGATAGCGTGTTAGAGGAGTTGGGGATTAAAAGGGATGAGATATATATTACTAATGTTGTCAAATGCAGACCCCCAAATAATAGGCAGCCTGAGAGGGATGAGATAGACGCGTGCTCCCACTATCTAGAATCTCAGATCCTCCTCATAAAACCAAAGATCATAGTCACCCTAGGCTCTATAGCAGGTGAGTGGGTCAGCAAGAGAATGAACATAAGATGGCTCGGCGTAACGAGGATGAGGGGCAACATATATAGAGGCAGGATTTTGGGGCTAGAGGTAATATTTATACCAACATATCATCCAGCAGCCATCCTGAGGAATAGGGGGAATCTAGAGGATCTCAAGAAGGATCTGAGGACAGCTGTAGAAGAGCTCTCAAAGCTTAGAGAGAAGGGGGAGAAGGGTGAAACAGGTTCTAGAAGAATTAAAACCCTAATAGACTATATAGCCAGAAGGGATCAAAGAGAGGAGCATTGATCCCCCAACAGATATGACTAAATATGCATCTATATATCTACTTCTCTCTATTCTTTCAAGTAGATGTAGATAACCGTCGAATCTATAATGATTCATCTGCTAACCAAGAAGACGCATATATGAAGAAACCATAAACCTGGAGACTCTATATAATGGGATCGCGATCCTGCAGCTCTAGATCTCGAGCCCTGTCTCTTAATTCCATGAGGTATTGCCCCTCAAAAGCGAGATTTTAGAATCCAAATCAATATCTATAGAGGTTGACAAGGATTCTGGTTTCATAGCTGTTTTGTTTTCCTGCTCGCTCCATCACCCCCTATCCGGCTCCTAGACCCGCCCTTCGGGAGCCTATCTCCCGCTTGTCCCCTGGTGGTTATTAAGTATCGCTGGCATTCTTTTGTTTTGGGTTGCTGTGCTTCCTGATCCACAGGGTTTTTGATACCCCTGTGGTTTCATTGGTGGCTGTTGAGCCCAGCGGAAAGGGGCTCCCATCTAGGGCTAGGATTGAAACCCCGAAGCCCTTCTAGGCATAGCCCCCATTCGGGCTTTGAGGCCCCTTAGATAAATATTTAATAATGCCACTACCTCTCTATGCCACCTCTCGCCTCCCTTGCTGCAGATCCCTTTTCTATTCTCTCCATATTCTATTATAGCCTTATGTATTGGGCAGATCTTCGAGGTGTTCCTAGGATCAACTATAAGTACTGGTACTCCGTATCTATTACTGCGCTCAACTCTCCCTTCAATGCACTCCGATATATCCTGTACCTTAGCTGCTTATTCCTATATCTAGCGATCATGATCCCTATATCTTCTCCCGTGATTCTCTCAATAACTATTACTCCTCTCATCCTTAGTGCATCTCTCACTATCATGTTTGCTGTTTTCATCCTATAGTCCCTCTTCTTCTCCCTCTCCCTAAGCTTTTTCATAGCCTTTCTAGCCTCTCTGCCATCGGATCCATTTCTCCTCTGAATGTTTTTCTTCCTATAGCTATAGCCTAGTGTCGCCTGATGATCTACTATAGAATTGAAAATAGAGTTAAAATATAATGAAAGATAACGTTCTCCATCTATTTTTTAAGGTCTCTGATTATTATTAGTTAGGTGTAGTTAGTTATGGGTTTCAGGAGTTATTTGATATATTTAGAGATTGATCATGGTGGGTGTTGGACAGAGCTGACTAGGACTAGAAATATATATGGTAGAAATCTTAGAAAGGATCTTGATTATACGCCATCTACCTATATGGCTACCTCAATTTTTATCGGAGAGGATATTGGTAGGTTTATAAGTGATTTTAGATCCTATAGGAGGATTATGAGGATCAGGGTTAACAGCTATTCCAGAGACTATGCGATCCTCGAGTATGAGGTTATTAAGAAGGACACTATAGCAGATATGCTTAGGAAGAACTCTAATATAATAGTCCTCGGCTTC